>Ga0209483_1002113_pt1 | contig 14236 bp, 4 predicted proteins | sample NGEPerA_FD_184508 | JGI IMG/M metagenome (GOLD analysis project Ga0209483, IMG submission 184508) | Arctic peat soil microbial communities from the Barrow Environmental Observatory site, Barrow, Alaska, USA - NGEE PermafrostL2-A... | ecosystem: Environmental > Terrestrial > Soil > Wetlands > Peat... | reverse complement strand
CCTCGAATCCCATAATGGAAGGGCCTTGGTGCCGATTCCGAAGAGAAGCGCGAGCCCGTGAGCGACATCGACACTGCAGCGGTGGATAGTCTGAAAGTGCTTGACCTCAAATGGCCGATTAGAGAAGCGTACATTGTTTCCCTCTCGCAGGCTGATCCCGCGGGTTTTTTAAATGCGCACTCTGATTATGCGCCGGGCGGCAAGACCTTGGGAATAGGCAATTGAGAAAAGTGGCGCGCCAGTCAGAATAAAACTGCGAACCCCTATGTTATTACGATTGCAATCTGATTCCGAAAACGCGTGGGGGCCTTAACAGCACCCACATTCATGGCACTCACGGGCAGGAGCCGTTCACAGCGTCAATAACGGGCATAGGTCCTGGTACCAAGATAACTTCTACCGACGCTTCTTGCGGAGGTTGGGCCACCGGTATCGGCCCCGACCTCGCCCATCGCGACAATTCAGCCGGACTAATCTTGCCCACGTCGCGGGGAACCTAAAGCATAAATCCGCGTTTAATACTTGGTAGAATTGTTAACTCTCGGCTCAGATAGAACCATAACCCATGCGCATCCTCGTCGAACCGCCGCTCTCCTCCCGCTGCCAAACCTGCGGCGGAACGCTACTTTTCAAAATGTTTTGGTCGGACAAGTTCGCCTCCGACAGCGAAATCTTTATTTGCGAGCAATGTGGCCGTGAACATCGACATGTTTTGCAGTCATCTTCCCGAATTACGATGGCCAGCCGCTTGGAGCCCTCGTGACAGTGTGCACCGACAAACCCGGACGAGATGCCTCAATAGTAAAGCTATATCCTTATAATCCGACAACTCTGTCGATGGCCGCTTTTGCGTCCGTTTGAATGTCGTTTAAGTGTGCCGCGCTGCGGAAGCTCTCCGCATAGATTTTATAGACGTCTTCCGTGCCCGACGGCCGCGCGGCAAACCATCCGTTCTTGGCCACGATTTTGACGCCGCCAATTGGCTGGTTGTTGCCGGGCGCGCGCGAGAGCTTTTTCTCGATCTGCTCGCCAGCAAGCTGTGTGATATCCAGACGGTCAGCATCAAGCGCCGCTAGGCGTTTTTTCTGCTCGCGCGAGGCCGGCGCGTCAATGCGCTGGTAAAAGGACGCACCAAGCTTCTCCGTGATGGAATCATAGAGCCGACCGGGATCACGACCGGTTCGCGCGGTGATTTCCGCAGCCAGCAGGCCGAGGATGAGTCCGTCTTTGTCGGTTGTCCAGACCGAGCCGTCGCGTCGCAGAAACGAAGCGCCTGCGCTTTCCTCACCGCCGAAGCAGAGCGAGCCGTCAAGGAAACCGTCGCTGAACCATTTGAAGCCGACCGGAACCTCGACGAGCTTTCGCCCCTGAGCGGCCGTAACACGGTCGATCACTCCGCTGGAGACGACCGTTTTGCCGATGCTACTATCGCGCCGCCACTGCTCCCGGTTAGCGCATAAATACGAAATCGCAGTGGCGAGATAAGCATTTGGATTCATGAGTCCACTCGACGGGCAAACGATTCCGTGTCGATCTGCGTCGGTATCGTTGGCGAAAGAAACGTCAAATTTGTCCCGGATGGCGATTAATCCGCTCATGGCGTAAGGCGAGGAGCAATCCATCCGGATTTTTCCGTCCCAGTCGGCTGTCATGAATCGGAATGTCGGATCGATGGCCTTATTCACGATGCTGGCCTCGATCTTGTAACGCTCGATGATTGGCTCCCAATATTGCACGGCGGCGCCGCCGAGCGGATCAATACCGATCTTCACACTGTCCGAGCGAATCGCAGCCATATCGACGACGTTCTCCAGATCGTTGACGTAGACCGAGATGTAATCATGCGCGTGGACGCAGGATGCCTTGCACGCGCGTTCGTAGGGCATTCGCCGCACATCGGAGAGATTATTGGCCAGGATCTCATTCGCCGTTTTCTCAATCCAGCTTGTGATCTCGATATCGGCGGGGCCCCCATTGGCCGGATTATATTTGAACCCCCCTTCGTCAGGCGGATTGTGCGATGGGGTGATGACGATACCGTCCCCGCGCGCAGCACCGGCGCTTCGATTGTGCATGAGAATGGCATGCGAGATCACCGGTGTTGGCGTGTAGCCGTCGTGCTGGTCGATCATTGTCTCGACGCCATTGGCGGCGAGAACCTCAAGCGCGCTCGCGAAAGCCGGTGCTGACAGTGGGTGGGTGTCCATGCCGAGGAATAACGGTCCGTCTATGCCGTTCTTTTTCCGATAGAGACAAACGGCCTGGCTGATCGCTAGAATATGCGCTTCATTAAAACTGCACTGGAACGCCGAGCCACGATGTCCCGATGTCCCGAAGGATACTTTCTCGGACACAGTGGATGGGTCCGGTTTTCGCTCGAAATAAGCGGTTATCAGCCGCGGCACATTGACGAGCATCGATTGCGTAACTGGCTTTCCCGCAAGGGGACTGATCTTTTCAGCCATCAGCTCTGCCCCAACAGAATTTGAACGCCGTGCTGCGCGCCGTCATCGGTTAGTGGAATGGACGCCTTTTGACTGCCGGAGAGAATGACGCCGTCAAGCTTGACGGCGATTACGCCGCGGCTGACCCCGAGTGGGTTCTCGACTGAAATATCATAACGCGTGGAGCGATAGCGGAACGACATCTCGAATTTCGGCCACGTGCGCGGGATGCAGGGATCGAGCAGCAGATTGGCCCCGCGCAGGCGAAAGCCGAGCAGCCATTCTAGTCCGACATTATACATCCAGCCCGCCGAGCCGGTGTACCAGGTCCAGCCGCCGCGCCCGACATGCGGTGGCATCGAATAAAGATCGGCACACATTACGTAGGGCTCGACTTTGTAGCGGTGGATACCAGTGGGACTGTCGGTGTGGTTAATCGGGTTCAACATCGAAAGCAATTCGCCCGCCTTGTCACCATCGCCTTGCATCGCGAATGCCAGCGCGGTCCAGATCGCGCCGTGGGTATATTGGCCGCCATTCTCACGAATGCCGGCAGGATAGCCTTTGATGTAGCCGGGATCGCGCGAGGGATTGTCGAAGGGGGGCGCAAATAGCAACACAAGTTTTTCGTCGCGGCGCACCAGATATTTATCGACAGCAGCCATGGCGCGCGCGGCGCGCGCAGGCTCAGCCGCGCCCGAGATGACGCCCCAGGATTGCGCGATCGAGTCGATACGGCACTCGCTGTTGGAAACCGACCCGAGCGGCGTTCCGTCGTCAAAATAGGCGCGGCGATACCAGTCGCCGTCCCAAGCATTCCGCTCCAGGGCCTCCTTCAATCCCCCGGCACGTGCCCGCCACCGCGTCGCACAGTCCTTGCGGTCCTGCCGATCAGCCAGGTAGGCAAAAGCATTGAGGCTAGAGAACAAGAACCAGCCGAGCCAGACACTCTCGCCTTTTCCTCCCTCGCCGACACGGTCCATACCGTCGTTCCAATCGCCGGCACCCATCAACGGCAAGCCATGCGTACCGGTCGCGAGACTGCTGTCGAGCGCGAGCGCACAATGATCGAACAGGCTCGACTTCTTGCCGGAGATTGACGCTTCAAAGAATGCGTCCCGCTGTCCCTCCCGAAGCACTGGCCCCTCAAGGAAGTTGACCGGCTCATCAAGCACGGCAATGTCACCGGTCACATTGACGTAGTGGGCAACCACGTAAGCCAGCCAGCCCTTGTCATCGGAGACGTGAGTGCGGATGCCGCGCTCTGAATCCGGCAGCCACCAGTGTTGAACATCGCCTTCGGCAAATTGCCTTGCAGCAGCCCGCAATAGATGCGCTCGCGCCACATCCGGGCGCGATATGCAAAGCGCCATGACATCCTGGAGTTGATCGCGAAAACCATAGGCACCGCTCGCCTGATAGAAAGCGGCGCGCGCCCACACCCGGCACGCCAGCACCTGGTAGGGAAGCCATCGATTTAAAAGAATGTCCAAGGCTCGGTCGGGGGTCTTTACCTGCACGGCTCCGAGTGTGCCGTCCCATTGTTGGACGACTTCGCCGAGCACTGCATCAAGATCAACCGTGCGATATTTTGCAATTAACGCCTGAATGTCGGCCCTGCTCGCGCCCTCCCCGAGAAAGACAACAATTTCCGTGCTTGTATCCGCGCTCAGTCTCACTTGTGCTTGTAGGGCACCGCACGGATCGAGCCCGGCACCGACGCGATTTGACAGAACCGCTCCGGTCGTCAAACCGAGCGGCCGTTCAAGCCCGCCATCTCGGCCCACAAATTCAGTGCGATCGCCCGTCCAGGCAGTCTGCCTGCCCTTTAAATCGGCGAAGGCGACGCGCTCGGAGAATTGAGCATTCCACGGATTGCGCGCCAGAATCGCGCCGGTTTGCGGATCGATTTCTGTGACGATAAAGGGTGCGCTCGCAGAACGCGACGTACCGAGCACCCACTCCACATAGGCGGTCACCGAGAGATGGCGCTCGCGACCCGACTGGTTGGTGATCTTCAGCCGCGAGATTTTGATCGAATCCTCGACCGGCACATATTGGAGGAATTCGAGCGCTATTCCGCGCGAGGCGTATTCAAACCGGCTATAGCCCTGCCCGTGGCTCGCCGAATAAGACGCGGCTTTGTCCCTGATCGGAAGCGCCGTCGGCCCCCAGACTTCGCCAGTCGCCTCATCACGCACATAGATCGCTTCGCCCGGCGCATCGCTGACGGGATCGTTCGACCACGAGGTCAGTTGATTTTGTTGGCTATTCATCGACCAGGTGAAGCCACTGCCTTCGTTCGATACCTGAAAGCCGAAGCGCGGATTAGCTATTACATTGATCCAAGGCGCTGGTGTGTTTTCGGTGCCGTTGAGAATGGTCTGATACTCCCGGCCCGCGTTGGTGAAGCCGCCCAGGCCGTTAAAAAACTCCATGTGCGGTCGCGGCGCATAAGCGTCAAGCAGTGCTGGCGACGTCACACGCTCAGCCGGCGGCGCGTTTGCCGGTATGCCATCACGCGCGCGGTTGATTTGCTCCGCCAGTGTTCCGCGCCGGCCGTAAAGCACGGCGCGCGCCGAAGCGGCCAGCAGGTCGCGAACCTCCGACGGCACCAGATCGGTGCGCAGCATGAACACCGAGCCGCTCGTATTGTCGCTGGCGATTTTCGGCATCGATTGATTCATGCGCACGATGGAACCGATTTCGCCCTGCAAATCCTGGGCATAGGATGGAGAGCGGTCATTTAGAATCACAAGATCGACGGCAAGCTGCTTCAGGCGCCAATACTCGTGCGCGCGCAATAACTGTCGGACGAGATCAAGTTCGTCGTCCTCTTCGATCCGCACCAGCACGATGGGAAGATCGCCCGAAATTCCTTGCGACCACAGCGTCGAAGATTTTCGTAAGTCGCGCGCCAGAACATCGGGCGCCGGCCGCAGCGCCTGATCGGAATAAAGAACATGGTTGGCAAGCCGCTGGAATAGATTAGCTTCATCGACACTGATACCGAGGTGGTGAAGTTGCATTTGCGCCTGCGTCCATGCCAGCGTGGTCGCTCGTTCGAACGCCACGGCGTCGTGGTGCTTGTCGGCCAGATCAATGACATCCTCACGCGATGCCGCTGCCAACGTCCAGAAAGCGATTCGCGCCGTGCCGCCGGACGGAATCCGCACGCGGCGGCGCAAACTGAAGATCGGGTCAAGCACCGCCCCCGCCGTATTAGAAAGCGGCCACCCGTCGGCGATGGCGGCCGGCGACCGAATGGTCTGTCCGCGTCCCAAAAAGCGGGCTCGGTCAGTTTCGAATTGCACATCGCCCAATGCTTCGCCTTCGACGACGGCCAGATGCGCCGCCCACACCAACGGGTCCCCCGCCGAGCGGCGTCTGCGCGTTGCCAAAATCGCGCCCAGACTGGGGACGAATTCCGTTTGTACGAAAAGCTTTGAAAAAGCCGGATGAGCGACATCGTCGGCCTGCCGTGCCAAGGCAATTTCGGCATAAGACGTCAGATCGATTTCGCGAGAGCGGTTTCCGTGATTGGTGATGGAAACTCGGCGAACCTCGGCGTCGTCCTCCGGCGAAATCACCACGTCCAGCGTGGTTGTGATAGAGCCGTCGCGGCGGATGATCTCGGCGCGGTCCTCATGGAACGAGACCTCATAGGTATCGGGCTCGATGCCGGTCGGCTGGTATCCCGCTGACCACACTTCGCCGTTGCCGACATCGCGAAGGAAAACATAATTGCCCCAACCGTCGCAGGTCGGGTCTTCCCGCCAGCGCGTCATAGTGACATCGTGCCAACGGCTGTAGCCGGATCCCACAGCGGTGAGCATGGTCGAATAGCGCCCGTTGGACAAAAGATGCGTCCGGGGTGCGTGCGAATGCGCAGTCGTGTAGCGCCGCAGAACTTCAGGCGTGAGGCTAGCAACCAAGGCCGCCGCCTTGGCCAGTTCCGGCGGCGGGCGTGCCACAGCGACGTCTTGCGGCATGCGCTCTTGCAGCAAAAGCTCCGTGGCCTTGACGATCGGTTCGGCGTGAAATCGCTCGCGCATTTGGCCGTCATGCAGCGCGTTGGCGATTGCGACGATAATCATCGCCTGGTGATGCGCCATATAAGCGCGGATCAGCGCGACCTTCGCACCTTCCGGGAGGCGACTACGGGTGTAGTCGAGCGCTTCAATCCATCCGAAAGCACCCCGCGCGCCGGTTTGGGTCAAACGGGAAAAGTTGCGCGCTACCGACGCTGGATCGACCATGGATGCAAGACCGCTCGCATAGGGCGCTATGACGATATTGTCGCTTAGTCCGCGTTTGTATCCGAGATCTGGGACGCCAAAGCTCGAATATTGATAGGTCTGCTCGATATCGCGCGCATTGTATTCGGATTCCGATATGCCCCACGGAATGCCGAATTGTTCGGCATATTCTCTCTGTCGGCGAACGACTAGACGATTGGTCTGCTCCAGTAAACTGCCGGACGGTGCGCGCATGACCAATGACGGCATCAGGTATTCGAACATCGATCCCGACCAAGAGATTAGTGCCGAGCCACCATGGATCGGCGTCAGCGTACGCCCGAGTCGGAACCAATGCTTGGCTGGGACATCGCCCTTGGCGATTGCGATGAAACTAGCAAGCCGCGCTTCCGAAGCCAGCAAGTCGTAAAAATTAGGATCAAGCGTGCCGTCGTCGTGACGATAACCGATCGAAAGCAGTTGACGATCTCGGTCGAAAAGAAATCCGAATTCCATCGACTGGAACGTCGCATTGGATAGCTCGGCCAACGCCGCTAGCCGATGGCTGAAGAGCTTCGCCGCGCTAAGCGACTTTGCGAGCGCCTCCGCGAGATGATCCAAATTACGGCGCGACTCGCTGCTTGCCTTGCATTGCGCAATGAGCGCAAGCGCTGCCTCGCAATGGGCCGGTAGGTCGCTCAACAAGACAATTTTGTCTAAGGCTGCGACACACGCGTCATCGCCAGGCTTATTTAATAGCCATGCCCAAGGCATCAGGAAATCGATATCGCGATGGTGGGCGTGAACCGAAGCACATAGAGCTTCGCTCCAGACCACAATCTCCTCGGCTTCGGCCTGCTCAATATTGCCAGCTATCGCCCGCTTACGTGCGAGATCGCGGATTGATTCTGCCTGAGGCACAAGAACGGTCAGCAGAGCGGCGATGTCGGACAGTGTTAAAGGTGTTTTTTGAATTGTCGTGGCAAATACGTCCAGTGCAGTGATCAGCTTTCCGCTGTCCGCCTCCTGAATGCCTGACACGCGTTTCGGTAGGGATTCGCGGATAAGCTCGAGTGTGTCTTCAAGACCGGATAACCAACAAAGATTGACGACTGGCGCCTCCGCGATCTCACGGCACGCGTTGCCCAGTGCAATCAAATGACCGGCAAGATTTCCGCTATCCACCGACGAGACATATTTGGGTTCAAGCGGTCGAAGATCGTTAGTGTCATACCAATTGAAAAAGTGCCCCCGGAAGCGCTCCAGTTTGACCATCGAGGCAAACGTCGCTTCCAGGCGCTCGATCGCATCCAATAACCCCAACCAGCCGAAATCACGCGCGGCAACGATCGATAGAAGATACAGCCCCAGATTGGTAGGCGACGTGCGATTAGCGACGATGGGCTTCGGGTCTTGCTGAAAGTTGTCCGGCGGCAGCATGTTGCTTTCCGCCGTGACAAACTTTTCGAAAAATCGCCATGTACGTCGCGCAATCAACCGCAACGCCACTTGTTCAGCGCGCGTGACCGACAAATGTCCGGATGCCTGCGGCGGCAAACTCGCCCAGCGCGCCACAAGCGGCGACAGCACCCAAAGGGCCGCAAATGGAGCGGCGATCGGCAACGTGTGCAGGTCAACAAAATATATCAGAATTGCCACGCAAGTCGCGAAGACCACGCTGGCTGTTATCTGCACAACTAGACTACGGCTATCAAACTGTAGGGCGTCGTCAACCTGTGCCGATGTGATCCACTGGAGCATTCGGCGCCGGCGGAAGAACAGCCGGAATAACGTGCGGCTCACGGCGTCCACCACCATCCAGGCTTGATGAGCCAAAAACGTAACGAGAAAAGCGCTTTGCAGAATGCCAAGCGCAAAGTCGTTCCACAGCGTGGCCAGATGATTGCGTAGCGAGACGCCGGGCCGGCGTGGCACAAGATGCGCAATCGCGGGCAGCAAGGGCGGCAGCGTGATGGTCAGGAGAATGAACGCGGTCCAAGCTGCGGCCGCGCTCACCGGCAGCAACCAGGCTACTAGCATTGCGAGTAAGGCCGCCGGCGCAGATAGCGAGCGGCGTAAATTGTCGAGCAGCTTCCAACGCCCCATTAGCGGGATGGCATTAAAGCCTTCACTGGTTTTGCGGCCGAACCCGAAAATCCAGGGTAGCAATTGCCAGTCGCCGCGCACCCAGCGGTGCTGGCGGGTCGCACTCACGCTGTAGCGGGACGGAAACTCTTCAACTACTTCAATGTCCGACGCGAGTCCCGCACGCGCAAAAATTCCTTCAAGCAGATCGTGGCTAAGCACGGTGTTTTCGGGGATCCGGCCATGTAGTGCCGCCTCGAAGACATCGACGTCATAGATCCCTTTGCCGCAGTAAGATCCCTCGCCAAACAAGTCCTGGTAAACATCCGACACGGCGAGCGCATATGGATCGAGCCCATTCGGCCCGGAAAACGCGCGTTGAAATAGTGAGCCCTCCCGGCCGATCGGCAATGAGGGCGTCACCCGCGGTTGCAGGATGGCATGACCTTCCATGACCCGCCCGGCACGGTGGTCGAAGCGCGGACGATTGAGCGGATGCGCCATCTTTCCCACGAGGCGACGAGCAGTGCCGATCGGCAGGCGCGTGTCAGCGTCTAGCGTTATGACGTAATCAATCCCGACCGGGAGCGCGGGCTCCTTACCACCAAGCGTCATAAACGTCGTGTCGGTGGCGCCGCGCAGCAGACGATTCAATTCATGAAGTTTGCCACGCTTGCGCTCCCAGCCGATCCATTTTCCCTCACCGTCGTTCCAGACACGTTGACGATGAAGAAGGAAAAACCGTGGGCCGGTAGCGGATTCGTAGCGCTCATTGAGCCGAGCCACCGCACCTACGGCCGCAGCAAGGCTGGCTTCGTCGTCTCCTGACCGCGCGACATCGGAATCTTTCCAGTCGGACAACAATGCAAAATAAAAGTTAGCGTCTGGATTTGCGAGGTAGTGAACCTCAAGCTTTTCGATCTGATCTTCCGCTTCTGACGCCGTAGTCAGAAGCGTAGGTACAACTACGATCGTCGCCAAATCGGGCGTGACGCCACTGCGAAGTTCAAGGCCGGGCAGAATCGATGCGCCGATCTGCTGCGTAATTGCGCGGTTCATTACCGCAACAGCCACATCAGAGGCAGGAATGAGCCCTACAAAGGCCAGCAGAACAAGCAGCCAGCCACTCAAGCCGGCATAGTCCATGTAGACTAATGCGGCACCGAGAACGAACGCGGAGACGATTGCGATCATTCCGACGTAGCTCAGTACCCCGAGACGGGAATTCAGGCGGAAAAGTCGCGTTCTGAAAGGAACGCGGCAGTGAAGCTCCTTTTCAAACACGCTGCGGCCGTTCGAAATCAGATAATATCCGGGATCGCCTTCCCGCCGCGTGCCGGAGAGCCGATCCGCGCTACCGCCACCACTTTTGGCAGCCGCCAGCGCGCGCTTTGCGACGTCGACCTCATCCAGGTCGGCTTCGCGCGCGATGTCCTCGATGGCACGGCGGTAAAGATCACGTGTCGGAAAATCCATCGACCCGAAGTTGCTTCCATCGCGAAGGGTCCGATCAACCAGACTGACGCTCTCGAAGAACTCCGCCCAGTTGATCATTGAAACCACCCGCATGCTCGTGATGACATTGCGAACGGTCACGTTCATGGCACTCTGTTGCTGGACTTCCTCGCGCACGACCTGATCCGTCGTCAGCCCTTGGGCTTCCAGCCGTTCGTTAAGCCAACGCAGCGCGGGCGTTGCGTTAGGATCGCGGTCGCGCAGTCGTTGCGCGAGCTGAACGGCGAACGCCGTGGACCACTGGATCTGGTTGAGACTCTGCAAGACCGCCGCTGACGGCTCAGGCTTACGATCTTCGGCGCCCAATATGCGGTCGGCGAGCGCGTCCGCCAGCCGACTCATCTCCAACCGCTCCGCGATTGACTCCGCTAGGCGGCGCAAGTTTTCCACCAGCGTGATACGCAAGGTAATCGCGAGGGCCCATAATTCGCCGATGGTCAGCGGCTGAACTCGCTGATATGCCTCCACAAAGCGGGTCAGCTTTTGAATTTCGAACGCACTGTCGGTGTGCGCGACGAGCGCCCACGCGATTCCGAAAACGCGCGGATATCCCTCTAGCGGACCCGCGACCAATTTCGGAAGTTTACGATAAAAACCAGGCGGTAAATCATCTTTGATTTCGCGGATCTGCTCGTCCACCACATGGAAATTATCCAGCAGCCATTCCGCAGCCGGCGTAATCGATTCGCGCGCATAGGTGGCTTTGACGATGACGCGATAAGTGTCGGCCAAGACATGAGTGTTGTCGTAAAGCCGCCTGGTGAGTGGCTGCACGTGCTTTGGCGTAGAGGTAACTTTCTGAGCAGCCGCGAGACTCTCCGCGTGCTGTTCAAGGCGCTCGACGCTGAAGAGCTCCGCCCGAATGGGTGGCTCTGGTCGCCTGGATTGCGCCTGCCAAAGGCCAGCGAAAGTTGGAGCGCTCAAGGTACTTTACCTGGATTATTTTGAAGGATGATTCATAGATAGCCGCCCCGTTCCAACGGACCGACAACAAATTCGGTTCCCCGAAGTGCCATTAACCGGGCTGTGGCAGCCTGGGCGGCGTCCCTCAGCCCCGGTTACGTCATATAGGTGGATATTGCGCAGTCTATCACCCCAGGATGGGTAATAATACGCAACCAGTTTAGCCGATCCGCGTTATAATTTCGGGCGAGCCAAGTCGGCCGCTCCAATGGTCGCCGGAGCAGATCTTCGGCTGGCTAAAGCGGCAATTTCCAGCCGACCAGGGCATGCAGGTATCTTACGAGACGATCTATCGGATTCTCTTTATTCAGACTCGCGGTGTGCTGAAGAAGGGCTGATGGCGCACCTGCGTAAAGCGTGGCAGATGTGCTAAGCCCAGAGCGGCGCCACCAAGAGCGGACTGGGACAGATCGTCGATATGGTCTCCATCCGCGAGCGGCCGGCCGAGGTCGAGGACCGCGCCGTGCGAGGCCGTTGTGGTCAGCGTCCTACTCCCAGGTCAGAAGTAGATGTCTCGCTCATGGTCATAGGTGAAGTCGTGGCGCGAGAAGGTGCCGTCCTTGCGGGCTGACTTGTCGAACACGGTCACATACGCCTCGATGCCGTGCTCATGGAACATGTCGGCTGAACCATAGGCGCTGTCGCCCATGAGCCTGGCGGGATAGAGATCGAAGCGTTCCATCGAACGTTCGATCGTGCGCCTTGCGGCAAGAACCTCGGCCTTTCGGATCACGGTGGTCGGCTCGACATCCACGATGAGCGCGTAGAGGCAGACCTCGCTCGTTCCAACGTCGACTAATGCCCGCCGCCTGGCATGATCTTGCCATCATAGATTTCGGGGTTGGCCGGTCCTTCAACGTGCAGGATGCCAGACAAGCCGCGCTCGAGCCGCGACAGCGCATGATCGACCAAAATGTAGTTTCCCGGCACCTCGAGTTTCATTTCGGTGATGACAGCGCCGCCCGGCGGCACCGAGACGGTTTGGATGCCTTTCAAAGGTTCGCTCAGGACGCCGCCCAAATTGTAAACCCGGTCGAACATTTCGCCGATGACGTGGAACGACGACGTGAAGTTCGGACCGCCGACCCCGAAGAAGATACGGACCGTCTCGCCGACTTTTGCTTCGAGCGGGTGCAGTTTCGATAATGCGCCGACCGAGCCGTTAAAGACGAAATATTCCGGCCGCTCGTTCAGCAGTTTTTCGACGTTAAAATCCTGACTGCCGCGCTGTCCAAACGCTGCTTCGGTGTAGATCTCGCCTTGCATCACATAAAATTCGCGGTCGACCGGCGGCAATCCGCCTTCCGGTTCCACCAGGATGAGACCGTACATCCCGTTTGCGATGTGATGCGCCACCATTGGCGTAGCGCAGTGATAGACAAAGAGCCCCGGGACCAGCGCTTTAAACTTAACGGTCTTCTCGTCGCCGGGATTGGTCTGCGTCGATGCAGCGCCGCCGCCCGGGCCGGTCGCGGCATGGAAGTCGACCGAATGAACCATTGCACTGTCGCTGGAATTTTTCAGGCGGACATCGACAGTATCGCCGACACGAACCCGCAGGAATGGACCCGGCACCTTGCCGTCGAAGGTCCAGTAGCCATACGTCGTGCCTTCGGCGAGGCGGCCCTCGACCTCCACAGCCGTCAGATCGACGCGGATGGTTTGCGGGCCCCGTTTGCCAATCGGCGGCGGCAGGTCGGTCGGCAATTTCGAGATGTCGGCTTCGACCAGTGTCTGCGGCGGCGGTTGTGGGGTCACCAGAAACTGCCCCTGCATGCCAGCGAGCTGGTGGCCCGGCAGGCTGCAGAAATAAATGAAATCGCCGGCCTTGCCGGCGCGGAATGCGATGTTAGTGCTCGCCCCCTTGCCGGTGATGTGAGCCGAGTGCGCAGTTGCTTCCTGATCGGCAAAGACGATGTCGTGTTCGGCGCCTTCGCCGTTGATCAAGGTGACTTGCACGCCCTGCCCCTCGGCAGCGGACAGCACCGGATTGACCTGGCCGTCGATTGTTCCGCCGACGCCGATAAAGACCATGCGGCCTTCGGCAATCCCCGTGCGTAGCGTGTAGCGCAGACCGGGAATGTAACTTGTGGCGGGCTGATCGGCCGGCGCGGCCGGCGTTTGCTGCGCCGTCGCCGCAGCTGGTGCCGGAGCCCGGGCCGCGGCTGGCGCTGCGGCGGCGGGAGACGCACCCGCAGCGAGATAAGCGATCACCGCGTTGCGTTCATTCTCGGTCTTAAGTCCTGGGAAGGGCATCTTGTTGCCGGGGACGGACTTCTGTGGATCCGACAAATAAGTATCGAGCGTGGCGACATCCCAGGTGAGGTTGCTGCCCTTCATGGCGGGTGAATAATTAAAACTCGGAGCACTGCCGGATTTTTTGCCAACGATTCCGGCAAGGCTCGGTCCCAGCCCATTCTTGCCCGGCTCGAGCGAATGGCACGCCTGGCATTTGCGAAAAACGAGCTTGCCCGCGGCAACATCACCGCTGACTGCCGCCGATGCGACTTTCGGCGTTGTTTGACCGACAGTTTGCGCAGGCGGAGCCGCCGGTGCAGCGGCCATGTGCTCATGCGACATCGCCGGTACTTTGGCGGGCGCTTGCGCAGAGCCCTGTGCAGGTTTCGCAGCGGTTGGTGCGCCGGCGCTTGGCGCCGGCGCATTTGCCGCTACTGACCGGCCGGCGGGATCGCCATTCTGACTTAACGAAGGCGCACTCGCGGTCGATTTCGATGACGAGGCTTCCTGAGAGGTAAGATACAACGCTGGGATAACTAAAAGAACGCCTATAATTAATATAGACCAGTCGCGAACGAATGCCAGCAATCTTTGCCACATGTAAGAATCTTTCCAATTCAACGACCTAGGGTCAGGACTCATTGATTATAGCCAGAAGATGACGATGGCGGCGATGCAGATTGCGGACATGAATGTGTGAGCGCATCGGTCGTAGCGGGTATGAACGCGTCGCCAGTCCTTGAGCCTGCCGAA
>Ga0209483_1002112_pt1 | contig 14238 bp, 16 predicted proteins | sample NGEPerA_FD_184508 | JGI IMG/M metagenome (GOLD analysis project Ga0209483, IMG submission 184508) | Arctic peat soil microbial communities from the Barrow Environmental Observatory site, Barrow, Alaska, USA - NGEE PermafrostL2-A... | ecosystem: Environmental > Terrestrial > Soil > Wetlands >... | reverse complement strand
GGCTACTCTAAACCTGTTTTCGCAAAAAATTTCGCGCTCCATTCCCGCTCTGTCCGTTACCGTCTAACGGACCTCGATATTCCCCGCAACCACCCGCGCTTGGCGGACCGGTAACGGGAACGTCGCGGGACCGCCGGCGACTGCCCCGTCTTCGAAACGAAAGATCGACCCGTGCCACGGGCACGTCACGCGGGTCCCCTCGAGGGTACCTTCGTCGAGCGGTCCGCCAGCGTGTGAGCAGACTGCGGCGATCGCGTGCAGCGTACCGGCTCGGCGAACGAGCAGTGCGGGCATCCCGGCCGCGTTGACCCGGTGCATCTCCCCCTCCGGGAAGTCGGCCCCCATGCCGACGGCGACGTAGTCCTCCGGACCCTCCGCGAAGGCGTTGCGGTTGACCATCGTGCCAAGACCGAAGACCAGGTGCCCCCCGAGGTAGCCGCCCGCCATCACACCGGCGAAACCGACCGTGGACAGGCCGACGGCAAGCGGGTGCAGCGTGGACGAACCGAACCACCGCAGCGCAAGCGAGGCGGCCTCGAGAGCAACGACGGCGACCATGCTGAGCCCGTGCGCGGTCGCCACCCGCCGCTCGTGACCGATCGTCTCGTGATAGTCGGTCAGCCCCGTCAGCGCTGCGAGGACGGCGGCGGAGAGGCCGAGAGCGAGCGCCACGTCCCCCGCCTGCGTCGGCAGGGCGCTGCTGAAGTGAGCGACGTAGTCGGCGACCACACCCGCCGCCCAGGCACCGATCGGCAGGTCACTGATGGCCGGATGCAGAGGGTGGCCCAGGACGCCGGTGCCGTGCATGACGTTCTTGAGCGCACGCCCCGGGCGACCGAGCGCCCCGTACACGGCGCCCACTCCCCCCTGGAGAACGTCGGCCGCCTTCTCCAGCCATCTCTGCCGCCGAATGACTCGATCAACCAGGCTCTCGGTCACCTTTCCTCACCCTCGTGTGCTGAGAACCGCCGGGCGTGCCCGGGGCCGTCGCCATGGTGACGTCCAGAGTTCATCGTGTCAAGGCGCGATAAATGCTAGATTCATGCCATGCCGACCACTCACGGGAATTCCCCGAGACCAGTCAGCCCGTCGGAGCCATCTGCCTCGGGGGATGTTGAGCGGCTGGTCACCGCTCTTCAGGACCCGACCCGCCGGCGGATTCTCCTCAGCCTGGTCCGTGATGGCGGACCCCAGACGATCGACGACCTCGCCCAGCTCGTCGGCGTCCACCGGACCGTCGCCTTCACCCATCTGGAACGGCTCGCCGATCTCGGATACCTCGAGAAGTCGCAACGTCGCGGACGGCTGGGCAAACCAGCCTCCCTGTATTCCTCGAAGCCTGGTGTTCTCTCGTTCACGTACCCGGCTCGCCAGTTCGTCGCCTTGGCGAGCATCCTCGCAACAGGCGTGAACAGCCTCGGCGACGCGGCGCCCGGTGTGGCCAAGGCAGCGGGATTGCGATTCGGTGAGGACGCGGCCCGCCAGGGTGCGCGCTCCGTAGTCGAAGCGCTCACCCCCCTTGATGGACTGGGAGCCGACTACAGAGTGGAGGGGGAGAGGATTCTCGCCAGCAACTGCATCTTTCTCGAGGCGTGCGATCAAGCCCGCGAGGTCATCTGCGCCGCGCAGGCCGGCATCCTCGAAGGTGCCCTACACGCCGCGGGCATTGCTGGAACGGTCCTACCCGAGGGCCCCCTGCCGACCCGGGGTTGCGCGTACCGGCTGACACGTCGCGGCACCGGGATCTGACTTGTCCCCCACCTCCATCCGGGAATATGACGCCAGGCATCCAGAGCGCGATCCTAGCCGCCACCTCCGGTTGGGTTGGGACGAGGCGCGCCCCGGGATCGAACGCTCCGTGGTGCTCGCCCGAGGTAGGTCGTTCGGTGCATTCGTCGTCACACACGCGTATCGGCGAACCGGCGCAGGCTGGGGCGGCTGTTCGAGGCCACGTCCCCCGACACTGACCGCGCGGACCGTCAGCGCTTGCCCGCTGGCAGCTCAGCCACCAGGCGCCGGGAGGCGGTGACCAATCTTGCCGACGACTGGACAAGGTGATGCTGGGTGACCGAGGTGCGAGGGAGCTAGCAGTCGTACGACCTCCGGGTTGTGGAGAAATGTGTTACCCGGTGGTAGCGTTCAGCACTCATCAGTCGGGATCCACTTGGCCGCCCGGCTCGCACTGCAGGGCGACAACGGCTCCCAAACCGAGGGCTTGGGATGAAGGCGAAGCTGGCGCTTGGGTCACTCATGGTCGCGACGGCGCTGCCTGCGGCCGGCACGGGCGGCTTCTCGGCCGGTGCGCAGGCGACCGCACCGCAGCACCTTCACATCAGCTGCTATGACAGCGCCGGAATATGTGCGGAGCTGGGGAACGCAGCGGAGGTCTTCGGGGCCGACCACTACGTCGGCCATGACGAGCCCGGCGTGCACTTCTTTTCAGACCAACCCGGGTCGGGGAACCGCTTCCAGTCGCAGTTGACACTCCCCACCGACCCGCCGGCTGCCAACCCCACTCAACCCGGCAAGGCGTACGCATTTCAACTGAACAGCGGGTCCTGGTACGGGATGACGCTGTGCGACACCCAGTCGTATCCAGAGCAGGTCAAGACCTGCATCCCGGACAGTAATTCCAACATTGTTGACCCCGCCGTCTCGCCGAAGCATCACGGGGCCGCCTTTATGGAACTCCAGTTCTATCCCCCCGGATGGGTCCAGTGGCCGACTTGGGCGGTGGCCGTCGGGACGGGTTCCTGCGACCCCAAGAAGTGGTGCGCCGCGCTCAACGTGGACAGCCTTCTCGAGGATCCGGTGGCGGGAACTCTGCAGAACGCAACCTGCGCCGCCAAGGTGGGCGTCGAGACGATCAACTTCGCGTTTCTCACTATCAACGGCAAGTCGACGGGACCAGCGAATCCCGTTGCCTCGACCTCTGCCACCTTCACCCCCGACCCGACTCGCGATCTGTTCATGAGCTCAGGAGACAACCTCGCGGTCACGCTCCATGACACGCCGAACGGGCTCGAGACGATCATCAAGGACAAGACGAGCGGCCAGACGGGATCGATGACGGCCAGCAAGGCGAACGGCTTTGCGCATATCCAGTTCGATCCGACTGGCACGAGCTGTAATGCGATTCCCTACGACTTCCATCCGATGTACAGCACCTCCTCCGAGAAGACGATTCTTCCATGGGGAGCTGACCAGGACAATATCGCCTTCACCGACGAGATCGGACACTTTCAGTACTGCAATGGGGCAACCCCGGTTCCGGCAAGCCCGTTCGGTTTGGACAACACCGGCAACCCCATCACCTGTCCGGCGACTGACACGGAAGAGATCGGCGTGAATGCCGAACCGTCAGACGCTGACGACAACTTCTGCTTCCCGGGAACCGAGGCTCCAAGAATCCACGTGAGCGGCTGCATGGACACGAATACCGGCTTCGATGGTTCGACCTATCAGCCGGTGTGGCCGGATGGCAACACGATGCTGCATCCCACGCCGTACCGCTTCAGCAGTCCGATGACGGGCGTTTCGTACGCGATACCCTACAGCCGGGCGGTGTTCGAGGTCGACCTGCCCGATGTCGAATCGACTGCGGCCGTCAACCCCTGCAACCGGTCCACCGGTAGTGGATGCACGCATTTCCCACTCACCGACGACGGGCAACCGGTCGCCTTTTACCCATTCTTCAGCACAACCGGCGCCGGTGCCAACTGCCGCTGGCAGTTCGGCAACCACATTCCTGGATCGGCCAACGACTTCGGTCAGAACGCGCAATACGGACCCCTGCTCAACGCCAACTACATCCTCTTCGGCGGCGGCGGCGTCACGGTCACGCAGTTCAACTCCTTCCGCCACATCCTCTCGACGAATCCCTGCTGAGCTGCAAGGGACCGCAACCCTATAACTAGGGGGTCGCCTATGGGGCGACCCTCAAGTTGCGCATCGCCAGGGCGGGGAGTCCACCTGACCTACCAGATGAACGGAACGACCCTGCGCGTGCGCCTCGCGTACTCGACGTACAGCGGATATGCGACGGCGAGCAGGCGCTCCTCATACCGCGCCCGCAACAGTTGCACAGCCACGAACGCCGCCAGTACGAGCACGGTCGACACGGTTGGGTTCACGAGCACGAATGCGAAGGCCGCGAGGATCTCAGCGGCGTACAGCGGATGGCGGACCAAGCGGTACGGACCGCCGATGACCAGCCGGCGCACCTCGGGAATGATGCTCAGGCTGCTACGCAGGTGCATCAGCGCGTAGATGATCACCGTAAAGGCCACTATCAAGAGGCCGGTGGACAGGCCGCTGCTCCAGAGCGGTGGCCTGTGGAGCGCGGTGCCCGGCGGCAGTGCGCCGACGAGAAGCACCATGAGGGTTCCGGTCATCGCCAGCGCGCGAGGCACCAGCCGTCCATCGCGACGGTGCGGCGCTGGGCGGCTGACATAGACGCCCACTGGGATAAGGCAGAAGCAAAGGTAGAGGACCGCTGGAAGCGGTCCACTCACCAGCGCAACAGCAGTCACCAGCCTGGGGAGCGCGCGCACATCGACGGCAAGGCGAAGAAGCTACTGGTAGCCAAGCCACGCAAAGAACGCCGCGGGCACGAGGCGCCCGAACACGACTAGGCGGAAAAGGCTAACGGGGTTGTTGCGCCACGCTTCGAGAATGCCGGCAGGCACCTCCACCACGCCATCCGGTAGTGGGACGTCGACCGGTGCCCGCAGCGTCCCCCTGACGCCGATCGCGCCGCGCGCTGTCATCGGTACCATCCAGCTGCGCGCATCACATTCATCGTAGGCGCGGCCAGGGCCCGGGCAAACCCCGCAAGTAGTCGTACGACGAAGGTAACGGTGTCGAGCGCGCCTGCGTGGCGCACGATTTATCCCGTGATCAAGCACTCACGGCAGATGACCAGGAAGGCGGCCTCCACGACCGCGCACGACGCCTTACTTTCCTCGAGCGCCACATGACACCGCCTGGAGGAATCCGCCTTCTCATCGTCGATGACGACGCCGTGGCTCGCGAGACGCTGTCTGAGAGATTCAGTCGCGAGCAGGATATACACGTCGTCGGCGTCGCTGCCGCCGCAGATGAGGCAGTACGCATCGCCGCCGACCAGAGCCCGGACGTCGTTGTGATGGAGGTGTCGATTCGCGGCATGAGCGGGGCGGAGGTGGCCCGGCAAATCCGGGCGGTCTCACCGCATTCGAAAGTGGTGATGCTCACCGGCCTCAGCGACCACCAAAGCGTCCTCGACTCAATCGACAGTGGTGCGGTCGGGTACATGTACAAGGGCGAGGATGACGACGCGGTGGCCCGAGCGATCCGGGCGGCGTTTCGCGGCGAGTCACCAATGTCAGCTCGGGCGGCGACGGCACTGCTCGCCTCACGACATCGCGCTGCCGAAGTCGGCGGTGCTGATGGCGAAGGATCACCTGGCTAGCAACCGTTCAGCCGCAGGCGCTGGCACGGGAACGGGTCACTGCCTGAAGCAACGTCTTAAGACGATTGAACACTACCGAGGAGCACGCGGTGCGTGACACAGTCGTATCTCAACCCGTAGGAGGACCCTTTGACATGCCATTCACAAGAGCACGGAGCATCCTCGGAGGAGCGGCGCTGCTGACGCTAGCGGCGTGCGGCGGTGCGGCTGCGACGAGCGCGAGCAGCGGATCAAGCGGCGGCGGTACAAGCAACCCCGGAGCGGCAAGCGCCACCGTTGCGTCCGCAACCGTGAGCGGCCACGGAACCGTGCTTGTGGCGGGTTCCAGCAAGATGACCCTGTACCAATTCACCAAGGACGTGGCCAACAGCGGCTCGAGCGCTTGCTCGGGCGCGTGTATAACGCGCTGGCCTGCACTTACCGTCCCTTCGGGCAGCTCGCCTTCAGCATCGGTGAGCGGCGGACAGTGGGGCACCATCGTGCGCAGCGATGGGGGTGGGACGCAGGTCACCGACAACGGTCTTCCGCTGTACTTCTTCTCCGGAGACAGCAAGCCGGGTGACGCCAACGGCAGCTACCCGGGGTGGTCGGTTGTGACGGCGATAGCCGGTTCAGGGTCGGGCGGTGGTGGTGCTGCGGCAAGTCCAACATCGTCAGGAAGCGGCGGGTACGGCTACTAGAGATGCGCCCGTCATCGTTCCGCGGCAGCCACGGCGCTCTCGTCGTGGCTGCCGTCGCGATGGTCTCGGCTGCCTCGTGCGGGACTCGGTCGGACACGACTGCGACCGCGACACAACTCAGGTCCTACATCGCTGCTGTCGAGCCCATCCGCCTGGGTGTCAATCATCTCCTCGACGGCGCTGACCCGGTCCTTGAGGAGTACCGATCCCATCGCCTGAACGGTCAGCAGACAGCCGTAGCCATGGGTGACCTTGAGCGAGCCTTCGCGGCCTACGCACTCGATGTGAACGCGCTGCAACCTGCCAATCCGACGCTTTCGCGCATCAACGCGGCGTATGCACACACCTACATCCTCGAGGACTCCTATCTCAGCGCGTTGGTGGCAGCGCTGCCCGACGGCCAGTTCGGCTCCCTTCCGACGACGCAGGCCGACCAGCGCGCCACCATCATCGAGTGGAGGATCCAGCTCGAGCTGATGGGGCGGAACACGCGAGTCGCTCTCCCCGCCGACCTTCAGCAAGCGGGCCGCAGCGAGATAGCCCCCACGGTGATGGGCGGCACCTGACGCCGCATGGGGCGGTGGCGTGGTGACGAGGTCGTTCGGCGGCGAAGGGCTCCTGCCTACATCCCGGGCATTGACATGACTTCTAACACAGCGATCGAACTATCACCAAGCGTTTTCAGGTGGGGATGCTGTTCGAGGAGCGTCGTGACAGCGTCACGCGAATCTGCCTGGATGATCGAGAAACCGGTGATGTGCTCGTCGGCATTGCCACTTGCGGCGCCGCCCACCGAAGATGCCTCTCCAAGTGGGGACCCAAGGTCAACGATCGCCTCGCCGGCGTTGGCCGACCACCGCTGCCAGTCCTCCATGCCCGCCTGCATCTGTTCAGGGGTCGCGGAACCCATCATCTTGCTGGCCGAGGTCGAGGACTTGTAGAGCACCAGAAACCGCTTCAAGGCACGCGCCTCCTCGCATCAGGTTGTCGTCCCCGAGTCTACGTCGGGCCATGACCGTGGCCCCGACCCAGCCTTCACGGGTCCTTCTCGACAATGTGCGGCACGCCGAACATGAGAGACGGGTCGACCATCATCTCGACCCACTCATCGCGGACTCCTCCGAGGCAGCCCAGCCGATGCTGAAGGAACTCCGCGAGACCATTCGTGCAGCGGGGGCGAACGCTATTGGTGCCGCGGTTGACGGCACGCGCGCCTTACCGACTGACGCGATCGGCCACAGCCACGTCACCGTACTCGCCATTTGTGCGACCACGCCGCATCAGAGGCGGGATCGAAGCGTCTCCACGCCGTCGCCGCTGAGATCGGACAGGGCCGGCTCGCGACCGGTGATGGCAAGGATCAGCGAGGCGGCGGGACCGCTCACCTCAAGTCCGTCCCCGACAGTCCAGTCGACGTCGGTGGCGCGCAGGCAGAGCCCGGCGCTCCGCTGTTTGCCGTGAAGGAGCTGCGTCGAGCCGCGGCAGAAGTCGGCGACCGCAACGAGCGCCACTGGCGAGACGGCAACCGATGTCCCCGTCACGCGCCCGACGTCCTCGCCGTGAATGACCGCCTCGACAAGCCAGGTCACTTTCGGCCCTGGCGGGGCGGTGGTTCGCGACGCGGTCTCGCGGTACTCGGCCAGGAGGCGGGCGGGGGTTTGCGTCGCGTGCAGCGCGACCCCTTTCGCCGCAAAAGTGTTGAAGCGAAAGCCGCTGGCGGCGAATTTGCGGGCAAAGCGGGGTGGCGTCATGAGGTGCGTCTCGACCATGTGGGCCACAACGTCGCGGACCCGCCAGCCCGTGCAGAGCGATGCTATCTCCCACTGCGCATCTGTCAGCGTCCCCAGAGCATCGCCGACCTTCTCGCGGTGCTCGTGGATCAGCTTCCAGAGCTCCGTCGTGCTCGTCACTGTCGTGGACGCCATCGTGGTGCTCCCCCGGATGCTAGGCCTGTGGCTTCGGCGACCCTGACAGTGTATCCGCGGTCGAGGCCGAGGATGCGGTCCCGATGGGCTGACGGAGGGCGGGAGACGAGACTCGAACTCGCGACATCCAGGTTGGAAGGAATTGCCCAAAGTCGTCGGTGGTTCCGCCTCGCTGGACGAGGACGCGGCGGCTTGAATCCTGTCTTCGTCGGCCCCAAGATGGGTCGATGGTCGCGCTAATCGTCGTGCTGGCCGTGGTGATTGGCGTCCTTGGGATAGCGTTCTGGAACGTGACGCGCGCTGAGCCCAACGCTAGGCCCGCTCTTGGGACCAGCAATGACCACCGCGGCCAGCGACGGAATCGGAACCGGAAACCGGCACTTCGCACGATGTCGCACCATCCACCCGAAGTTGCTTCAGACGATCCACGATGCCGGCGCAGCTCGCAACTGCAGGCCGCGAAGACTCCAGGCGACACCGCGGCGGCGGGCGTTCCGGCATCCGCGCCCGACGTGGTTCATTACAGTGCTGAGAGTGACCATGCCACCAATCTGGAGCTACGGAAGATTCGTGCTCGGCTGCGGCACGTTCGGCGGGATTGGCGGGAGCACGAAACTCGTGGGTCGCGGGCTGGACGAGCCGTTGGCGTTCGCGACGATGGACGAAGCGGTCGGTTTGGGCATCACACTGTTCGACACCGCGGAGCGTTACGCCGACGGTGCGAGCGAGATCATGATCGGCCGTTGGCTGGTCGAGCGCGACTCGGCCGTCACCGACCGAGTTCGTCTCGCTACCAAGGTTGCCCCGCCGGACGTCGACGGACCAAGCGGCCGCTTCGACGCCGCCTTTCTCGAAGAGAAGTTCTTGGGCAGCCTTCAACGACTTGGCGTCGACACTGTCGAGTTCCTCCTCACCCATGCGCCCGATGACGGCACACCGATCGAGGAGACTCTCGAGGGGCTCGAGGCGATTCGTGCCAGTGGCCACTGCCGTTACGTAGGCGCGTGCAACGTTGATGCGGGCCAGCTCACGGCCGCCCTCGACGCCGCCGAACGACTCGGCATCAGGGGCTACCAAGTCGTGCAGAACGGCTACAGCCTGCTGCGACCCCAAGACGACCGAGCCGTGCGGTCGATCTGCGCCGAGCGCGATCTGGCGTTCACGCCGTTCTCGCCCCTGGCCGGCGGTGCACTGACCGCGAAGTACCAACGTGACGTCACCCCACCCCCAGACTCCCGGATGGCGCTGCGCCCCGATGGGGTCGATGAGCTGCTAACCCCCGCCGTGTACGACGCGATTGATCGGCTCCGCTCTGACGCGGAGCGCCGACACGGAGTCGAATGCGGTGCCCTTGCTCTCGCATGGCTGTTGCACCATCGCGAGGTGACCGCCGTTGTCACCGGTCCTGCGCGTGGATCGCCACACCTGGAACTGGCCGCGCGAGCCGTCGACGTCGTTCTGTGGGATGCGGACTTCGCCGAGATCGAATCCTGGTTCGCGTCGGCCGCCGCCAGCCAATAGCAAGACGCGCCCGACGCACGGTCAGCCGGACAACGACGCCGCCCATCCCATGACGCTCGCGGGCGACAACGGCCGGGAACCACGGCAAGTGCCCTTGAAGGCGCTCGGTACTGCGGGGCCGATTGCGTGGGAGGCTCGGGACGGCGACCCGATCGGGATCCCTACGGGCGGGCGAACCCGAGCCGTAGTCGCCGTGCAACGAAATCGGCTTGCTCAGCGACCGCTGGAGCGGGAGAAGGGACACGAACCCTCGACATCCAGCTTGAAAGAATTGCGCTGTCGCGAATGCGTCACACCGTGCATAGCTTGAACTCAGGAGGAGCTCAAGCCTGACGGCTTGCTCTGCTTAGCAGCGACAGCGTCACCAGGCGAGCGCGGCCAAATGGAACGGTTGGCGCCGACCGAACCACTGGAGGAGAGCGGCCTCCTGGAGCGGATTTGGGCGGCTTAGCCAGGCGCCGTACTACGCCGGATGTAATCACGCTTGGGTGGGGAACCGTCACCTCCTTCGGCCCTCTCAAAGTGCGGCAGCGCATGTATGGCGAATCCAGGGCCGCCGCGTTCTCGGCCGGCGCTCCTTCGACCGTCATGACATCGCCATCGTCATGACACTCGTCGCTAGGTCAGCGCGTCTCTTTCACATGGTGCCGAAGGCCATGTTGAGGCAGAGCACAACGACCCTGTCACGCGAGCGTGCCGGCGACGACCATCGACGTCGAGACGGACATACCTGATGGCATGGGAGAGAGAGAGTGACTGCGAGGAGGAATCTGCTTCTGGTGAGTCTGGTCGCCTCCGCCCTGGGAGCGGCTCAGGCGCTGCAGGCGGTGCCGGCGGCGGCCCAGGATCTCAACGCGGGAACGCGTGGCCAGTGGAGTCAGTTCATGTTCGACGCCGGCCATACGGGTTTCAACCCCAACGAGACGGTGCTGTCCCCCCGTCAGGTTGCCGGCCTGCGCCAGCTGTGGGACGTGAGCCCCGGCCCGCCCGCGGACGGCAGTCAGACATCCGCACCGGTGATCGCCGATGGCGTCGTGTATGACGCGTGGGGATACAACGATGTTGCCGCCGTCCGGCTCAGCGACAAGCACGTCCTGTGGCGCCGGCACTTCGATGCTGGTGTCGGTTCCAGGCCGGCCGTCGTGAACGGCGTGCTGTACGCCACGGTGGGATCCGCGTTGTTCGCGTTGCGGGCTTCGACAGGATCGAAGGTGTGGTCGTATGACACCCGCCAGGATCTCTATTTCACGGTGCCGACCGTCGCAAATGGCGTCGTATACCTGACTACGACCAACGGTGTTGTCTACTCCTTCAATGCTGCAACCGGTGCGAAACGGTGGAGCAAGTCCGTGGGCGGTCAGTTGGACAGCGCCCCCGCGCTGGGGACGGGCGCGATCGTCGTCGCGACCAATCTCCCGTCGGGCGTGCGCGTGCTGGCGCTCGGCCTGTCGACTGGCCACGTTTTGTGGAGCCGTGACGTGCCGGGGATGGTGTGGCTCGGTGGTCCGGCGGTGTCGAAGAGCACCGTGTATGTCGGTGCCAATGCCGGCGTATCGACCCTGTACGCCCTGCGCCTCAGCGACGGGAAGCGGTTGTGGTCCGGTCCCCTGTTCAGTTACGAAATGGACTCGACGCCGGCGGTGGCTGGGGACATCGTCATCGCCGGGACGATCGAAAACGGGCTCCGTGCCTTTGATGCCCGAGACGGAGCGGTGCGGTGGACGGCGACGTTCGGCGGCACGGAATTCTGGGCTTCCCCAGTCATTGCCGATGGCGTCGCCTACATCGTCGACGACGTCGGGACCCTGCGTGCGCTCCGCGCCTCCACCGGCGCCGTGCTCTGGTCCGTCGATCAGCAGGAGTTCGGCTCCGCCGCGATGGGGACCGTCGCGGTGCTCGACGGCGTCGTGTATTCGGCCACCCCCGCCGGCGTACTCATCGCCTACGGACTTGGCCCGCGCTGAACGTGTTGCGTGCGGCAAGCGCGGGCCGCCCCAAGCTGAGGCACGACCCTCGGCCCACTGAAGGTCGCGATGTGGTTGCTTCACGCGCACGATCGCGCCAACCGCTCTAGGAACTGGGATGATCCCGCCGCTTCACCTGCAAGGATGTCGCACCGAGGATCTCTCACCCGGGGCTGACCCGTCTTAGTAACTGGCGCATTGCCCTGACTTTGATCTGTCGCCCCGCCCGTGAGGGTCCTTGGTGGGACCACCAGCGGGGCGGAACGTGACCTATAGGAGCCTGTGCAAGAGGCGCCATCCCAGTTCTGTCCGCCCACCCCGCTGGCGCACCAACCTCAACCGGTAGAACAAGGGGGCTGAGGATGACGACGGTCAGAATGGCAGACGGAGTCAGTGGCGTGGTTGTCGGTGTCGACACGCACGCCGACGTCCATGTCGCAGCTGCACTCGACCCGCTAGGCCGACACCTAGGCACACTCGAGATCGCGACCACAACGCGTGGATACGAACAACTTCTGCGTTGGGCAAAAACGTTCGGTCCGGTCACCAGATTTGGCGTCGAAGGAACCGGCTCATACGGCGCCGGATTGGCACGCCACCTTGCCGGGGCGGGCTGCGCGGTGACCGAAATCAACCGCCCCGACCGCCGGGCACGACGCGCACGCGGGAAGTCCGATCCGCTCGACGCCGAAGCAGCTGCGCGAGCCGTGCTTGCCGGTGCAGCTCAGGCCATTCCCAAAGCAGACCACGACCGCGTCGGCATGATCCGAACTGTGCGAGTTGCTCGGCGCTCCGCTATGAAGATGCGCATCCAGGTCAGCAATCAGATGGCGGCATTGGTGGTCACCGCACCGGAACCGCTCCGGGATCAGCTCCGCAGCCTCTCCCTCGCTCACCTGGTTCGAGTGTGCGCCATGCTCCGCCCCGGAGCGGTCAGCACGCCCACCGCGGCGTCAAAGCTGGCGCTGCGTTCACTGGCTCTCCGCCATCAGGGCTTGTGCTCGGAGCTCGAGATGCTCGACCGTGAGCTCGCTCGTCTCACCCGGGAGGCAGCCCCAGCACTGAGTGACCTGACCGGTGTCGGCCCTGACGTGGCCGGCGCTCTCCTGGTCGCTGCCGGCGACAACCCGGATCGTCTCCGCTCCGACCCTGCCTTCGCCAGTCTGTGTGGCGCCTCCCCCGTCCCCGCGTCCTCCGGAAAGACCAACCGATACCGTCTGAACCGCGGTGGCGATCGCATCGCCAACAACGCGCTGTGGCGCATCGTCATGGTCCGGCTCACCTGCGATGCGCGCACACAGGCTTATGTGGCGCGACGGACCGCCGAAGGCATGTCAAAGCGCGAAATCATTCGCTGCCTCAAGCGCTACGTCGCTCGCGAAGTCTTCCATGCCTTGCTTGACAAGGCATAGGAGCATCAAAGTTGTACGCCATGGTGCGCAAGGGTGATACCCCTGGGCGGCCGGGGCGCAGTCAGCCCACTCATGGTTGTGATGTGAAGCCTGAAGTGCGCAAGATGCGCCCCCGTGTCGCAGAACCGGCGCCGGGAGTCATCGTGGTGATGGACGACGACCCGACCGCGATCAGCGCCATCTTCGAGCCACTCGATCGACGCTAACGACCTCGCCGTTGCCGCTGTGCCGGACGACAGCCGCGTCGTCCCCGTCACTGTCCAGGCCCACGAGGGGCGACGCGGCCGCCGCGCAGCGCGAACGACGCCGGCTCATCGCCTCGGTCACCGTCGTCGCCGACATCAGCTGGAGGCAGGGTCGCCTGCGGTGGTCGGTGGGCTAGCAGGCGGAGCTCTGCGTCCGCCGCGTTTGCCTGCGCTGTGTTTGGGAACTGTGGTGGGGGAGCGCCTGCGGCTCGGCCTCGAGGATGTGGCGGTCTCTTCGACGTAGGTCTCGGCCAAGTGCACGAGGTCCGCGATGGTACTCCCCTGCGCGCGGATCCTTGTCGCGATGTCCCCTAGCCGTACATGCGCCTGGTCGAGCTTGTGCAACCGTTTCGCCAGCACCTCGGTCGACACACCCTTTGGCATCGCGATTCCGGGTGTGACTCTCCACTGCGCGCCTGCAGAAGCCTCGACCTGCGCCAGGAGCTCGTTGGACGCCTCCGCGTGGAGGCCGTTCGGCACCTCGTTCAGGACACGGCGGATAAGTGCACGCAGTCTGTCATTCTCGTCATGCGCCTCGACGAGTTGCTTTCGCAGTTGGTCAAGCGTGGGATCCATGTTGGCGAATTCCTCTGCTCTCAAGATGATTCAAGACGTCCCACATGAACTCGGGAATCGCAAGCGACGATGATCCGCGCCGCAGTATAGCCGCCACCCTGGTCGAGTTCCGCCGGACCGATGGACGTCATGCGAACCAGCCATGGGTGGGACCAAGCCAGAAAAGCTGGGTACCCCAGCCCGGAAAGGAGGGACCTGGCAGCGCGTGACGTGCCGTGCGGCGCGGGATGCCTCACGAGAGATGCGTGTCAGGCTGCCAGGCCATACCCACCATCCGGCGGCTGGGAACTGTAGCTGGAAAACTGGTGACCTTAGGGCGGTTCAAGGAAGCGCGCGGGCTAACGAGCGGATGGGCACCGTGCGCGGCAAGGGCGCCTTGTGCTGCGGAGAGCGTCGCTCGATTCCATAAGCTGCGCTCCGTGCTCGAGGGCAACCGCGCCGTCACGCGCTGCCAGGTCCCTCC
>Ga0209483_1002111_pt1 | contig 14239 bp, 10 predicted proteins | sample NGEPerA_FD_184508 | JGI IMG/M metagenome (GOLD analysis project Ga0209483, IMG submission 184508) | Arctic peat soil microbial communities from the Barrow Environmental Observatory site, Barrow, Alaska, USA - NGEE PermafrostL2-A... | ecosystem: Environmental > Terrestrial > Soil > Wetlands >... | reverse complement strand
GCTGCCCACCGAAATCCCTGCAGGGATTTCCCGGCGGCACCCCATGCCGTCTCAGGCTTCACCACCGGCAATTATGATCGAGATTCACTGCGTGGCGGTGGTCCCCGCTGAGTGCGGCAAACAATCACGACTTTGTCGCCGTCCATTGTCCCGGGCAGCTGTTCGGACCGACAAGGGTCCCAGACGCTTGTCGGCCGCGAACGTGACCGACGAAATCGAATTTGAACCCAAGGACAACTGCGTTTCCCCTGACACCACCAGCTCGCGTAACTTGCCCGGTCGCGCCGCCGCCGCTTATCACGCCATTGCTGACCGAAGTCGTAAGCGACCACGGCGGAAGGCAATGGGGTGATGCCGACACCGCCCACGTGCCGTCGACCGATTCCGAACGGGGCTCCGACCTGCGCCCGGCTGAAGTCCGGTGTGTCGTGTGAGATTTTCCGCGCGGCTCCGGAGATGCCTCCTCTACGCTGCCCGAAACCGACTTGTTTATCTTCCCAATCGTGCCGCCGACCGAGCCAGCCTGGGCGAATGCGGGAGCATCGACGAGCCACGGCGCAAGCACCCCGAGCGATCCGACGACCGCCAGTACCCTTGATAATTTTCCCATATCAGTCACCAAAAAAGTCGGCCACTTCGGCGGCATCTCTCAAAGGATGTCAATGATGGCATTCATGCACCGGGCTTCACTGCGTCTAACAAAGGTTTCATCTCGTTGCCGCGGTTTCTAAAGTGGCTTTCAATTGCAAACTTCGTGATTGTACATCGTTGATTTGCCAGCTGGGGAACTGTATTCAAGTCGACAGCCCTTGCCCACAGGACGGCAGCCTCCCGAACCACAAATAATTTGCTGAGCTGTCTGCCTTGACGGTTTTTCTTCGACCTTTTCCCGCTGGGGTTGGTCAGATTTCGACCGGGGCGCCTCATGCGTCGCGATCGGCTTCTCGTGCTCTTTCTCGCATTCGTTGTCGTCATCGACACGATAACCCGCCCGGCACGTGATCTTCACGCAGCGCTCTCCGTCGGCCTGGTAGCCGTGATCGCAAATCAGAGGGCATATCCGTCCGGTCTTGCTGCGCACAGCGTCGAGCGCATCGAGGCTCGCGACCTTGACGTCGAGTTTCATACCGGCATTCTTGTTGAACAGGCTGAGCGATTTCTGAGCAGCCTCGCCCCAATTGTTACCCACCGAACCGATGTTGCAGCCGACCCGGCGCAGTTCGGTTTGAAGCAGACGCGGGATGTCGCCCAAAGCGGGTTGCCCGGAATCAGGTGTCCTTGGTGCCGCATCGTCGGACGGTGTCAGCGCTGCGACCGGTCCGATGGGTCGATCGTCCTTCATTTTTGCGGCCGCTGGTTTCGCCTCTTCATCTGCTTTGGCTTCGTCGGCCTTCTTCAGCTTGTCCTCTGACGGCTCCAGGTCGCCTGCCGTTTTGGCCAATGCGGTGGCTTTGGCGCGCTCGGCTTCGGTTACCTTTGCCTCCCCGCCCTTGTTGGCAAGCTCAGCCGCGACTCGCGCCTGCTCCGCGACTCTTGCCCGCAAGGCGGCCTCGGCCTGTTTCGCAGCCTCGGCGCCTTCGCTGGCAACGCGGGTCTGCTCTTCCTGAGCGGCCTTGGCTTGCTGTGTCGCCGCCACGCGAGCCTGTTCGGCGACGAACTTATCGCGACGGGCTTTGGCGACATCCGTGTAAAATCCCGATGGATGATTCCTGATGAAGGAATCCCAAACCGACGGCTCGTCGACTTTCAGCGCGATTTCGTAGTCGCTCTTGGCCGCGGCGACGGGATCGGCAACGCTCGTAGCATGGGGCGGCGGCACCACGGCGGGTGCCAGCGCGACATCATTCGCGGCCAGTAGCCGCTGCGCGCCATCGGCACAAACCGACGCAATGATATGACACGCGTTGCCTCGTTTGCGGCAACCAGACAAGGCATCGTCTTTGGCGTTCTGAATATCGGCACGCGCAACGATGGCCCAGCTGGAGTCCGAGTGGGCGAAGACGCCGCATTCCGTCCCGAAAAAACTGATCTCGGTCGAGCACTGCGACGCGGCGCCACAGGACGCCTGGGCGCTGGCGACTGCAGCTTTCCGGGTATCCTCGGACCACGCCATACCCCACTTGTTCGTCGCCTTGGAATAAACGATCGCGCCCCACGGTTTCAGTCCGCTGATGTCGCGCAACCGCCGCAGCAGACCTTGCGTGACCTCGCCGGTGGAAGCGAGCTGGTTGGCCCGTTCAAATTCCCGAATAGCCTGATGCACCGCCGTGCTCATTGGTCCATCGAGAGAACCTGGATCAAAATTGAGCTCGTAAAGCTTCTCCCGAACTTCACGGAGCGATGCGGCATCACTGAGTTCGACTTTGTCGTTCGGTTGCTCGACGGTCGCCGATTCGAGCGCAGCCGTCCTTTGCTGTTTCAGATTGATGGTTGCAATATCTGCAAAGACCCCTTTCGGGTAACGGTTGAGATAGGCCTGGAAAAGCTCGGGGTTCTTTTCGTTCTTGATCGATTCCCAGAAGGCCAGCTCAAGCCTTGTTTCGTCGAGCGGTTTGGCGGTATCGGTCGCGGTCTTGCTCGGCGCGGGCACCAACGCCACATCGTCCCCGCCCAGCGAGCCATAGATGAAGGGTTCCTGCTTGTTGTCGGTGGCCTTCAGTACATCGTCGCGGGCGTAGCCAAAGGCCCGTCGCAGATCGAGACCGGGCCGGGGAAGGTATTTGACGAGCGCGGCGGTGAAGGGGCTGTTCTTGCTGTCGCCGTCGGATGCGGTAGAGCCGGCCTTCGCGGCGAAGGCAATCAGCGTGTTCGGACTTTCCGGCTCGACCTTGGCCAAGCCTCGCCCGATTGCACGCGAGCCAATCGAGCGCTTCATGGTTTTGTTGAAGGGGTTGTCGCGGCACGCGTCCAGAATGACGAGCCGCAGTTGCTTTGCGGGTTCGATGACCGTCAAAATCCGATCGAGTGGAATAGCCTCGTCAAAGGCATCGATGTCGCGTTCAAGAACGGCATCGACCGGGATCACATAGTTAGTCCCGTCGATTTCGATGCCGTGTCCCGCGAAATAAACGATGGCGATATCGGCGTCGCGAACGGTGTCGGAAAAATCGCGCAAAGCGCGGCGCATCTCGCTCACCGTGAGGTCGCGTTTGAGCTCGACGACGTCGAAACCGGCCTTCTTGAGGATCGCCGCCATCGCTTCGGAATCGTTGGCGGGATTGGCGAGCCGGTTGACGTTTCGATAGGCCGAGTTGCCCATGACCAACGCCACGCGCTTCTCCGCTAACGCCGGTTGACTGAAAAGCCAGATCGACCAGACAGCCAAAAAGACGGCCCCAACGACGCGCATCAGGAAATCCCAAATCGGCAATGGCGCGAGCGTAGCACCCGAGCCCGCAACCACAATGATCCCAAGGAGTATATCGCTGTGTGATTTATGTCACATTCACGACGTCATCCCGATCGCGGCGCCAGAAGCGCCTTACACCTTCAAGCGTCCGGCGATGTGGTCCCCCACCCGCAGCGCGTTGGCGATGATGGTCAACGTTGGATTCACCGCGCCGATCGACGGAAAGAAACTCGCATCCGTCACGTACAGATTATCGATGCCGTGCGCCTTGCAGTTGAGATCGAGAACCGATTGTTTGGGATCGGTCCCGAACTTCAGCGTACCGGCCTGATGCGCGGTGCCTCCGATCGGTATGTCCTTGCCGAGATAAAGCGAACGTTCGAATAGATGCGGATGAACGTCCAGCTTGGTCAAGAGATCGCGTAGCTTCTGTTTCAGGCGGCGATGCGCCTCCATGTTGGTTTCCGTCAGGTCGAGATTGACGCGGTCGCCATCGTAAAAAATCCGGTTTTGCGGCAGCGGCAAATCTTCCGAGGTCAACCAGAAATCGATCGAATGCTGGGCGAGCCACTCGAACGGTTTGTTGGGAAACCATTGCAGGAAATCCGGCAATCCTTCGCCATGGATCTGGGCACCATCCGATTTGCCTACCATCTGGATGTGGCCGAGCGGAAAATCCCAATCGTCAGCGCCGAAATAGAAATCGTTCAAGCCCAGGGTTTTCTGGAACCGGGTCGGATTGGGCGTCCGCGAGATCGCGAGGATCGTGGTGTTGTTGTGCCGCATGTAGTTGCGGCCGACCAGTCCCGAACCGTTGGCGAGGCCATCGGGATGATCGTCGTTGCCGGACCGAAGCATCAGCAACGCCGACGACAGCGCACCGCAGGCCACCACGACGATGTCTGCGGTAGCGGTCGTCGTGACGCCCTCGCGCAAGATCTCTACACCGGAAACCCGCGCGCCCTTGGAGTCGGTGGTGAGCCTGGTGACGTAACTCTGGGTTTGCAGGGTCAGGTTGGCGTGCGCCTTCAGCGCCGGATCGACGCAGATGATCTGCGCATCGGCCTTGCCGTTGGTGAGGCAGGGATAGCCGTCGAACGCATTGCACCGGATGCAAGGCGAGTGCGGCAGCGCCTGGTCGCCCTCTTCATCGAGCAGGATCCCGACCGGCAAATGAAAGGGATGATGGCCCTGGCGCTTGAGCCCGTCGAACAGTTGCTGAATGCGCGGTTCGTTCGTCAGCGGCGGATAGGCGTAAGGCCGCGGCGACGGCGGCTCGGTCGGATCCTCGCCGCGCAGCCCGTGGACGTGATAGAGTTCTTCGGCGCTCTGGTAATAGGGCTCGAAGGCCTCGTATTTCAGCGGCCAGGCCGGCGAAATGCCGTCCGGGTGGCGGATTTCATCGAAATCCCGCTCGCGCAGCCGCAGCAGAACGGCCCCATAAACCTTGCTGTTGCCGCCGACAAAATAGTGAAGTCCGGGATGAAAGCTTTTGCCGTCGGAACTATACCAGAGGTCGGTGGTTTGATATCGCGCATCCATGAAGACCGCCTGGGTATCCCAGTTCTCGCGCTCGCGCGGCAGATAGCCGCCGCGCTCGAGCAACAGGACACGCTTGCCGGTCTGGGCCAGACGCCACGCCATGGTGCCGCCGCCCGGCCCTGAGCCAATGATGATCACATCGTAGTGTTCGTCGTTCACGGTCGGTTTGCCTTGCACGAGGTGCGGGACTAACGCTTTCGGAGCGGGGTTGTGCCCGCTGAATAAAATGGCAGGCGAAATTCGTTGCGAGCTCGAGCAGGGTAACACCGCATGATCAGTTTGGGCATCGTTCTGACGCTCGCCATTCGTGTGGGCCTGGTGCTGCTGTTCTTGCCCTTTAGCGCGCTCGACAAGCTGCTCAACTTCAAGGGAGCGGTGGCCCAGGCTGGCGAGGTGGCGCCAAGCCGGACGGTGGCAACCGGGCTGATCGTGGCCGGCGTTTGCATCGAAGTGTTCATGTCGCTCGGTGTCGTCACCGGGGCAGCGGACCGCGCCTGTGCGTTCGTTCTCGCCGGCTACTGTGCCGTGACGGCGTTGCTATGGAAGCAATTCTGGAAGCCGGGGGATTTTTGGGCGTCGAGCACCGGCCAGGGAAGGACCTTGTTCTGGGATTTTCTGAAGAATTTCGCGCTCGGCGCCGGGTTTCTGTTGATTACATTCGGGACCGACGCGAGTTCAGCCGCGCACTTCATCGCGCATCCGACGGCGTCCACCCATCCCTATCGTGCGGCAGATCCGCCGGCGCGCCGATGAACGCTGCGGCCCGATGTCTTGCACGATCCCTTGCGCGGATTGAACTGGTCTGCGGCGATCCCGACGCCCTGGCCAAATTTTACGAGGCCGCGTTTGGATTTGCAGCAACGGGCCGCGCGCTCCCCTCGGCTGCCGGCGATGTCGAGCTTCGGCTCGGTGGGCAAACCGTCCGGCTGATCCGTGCCGGCCCGGATGGCCGCGCCTATCCCGCCGACGTCTCCGGCTGGAGCCCGCTATTCCAGCATATCGCCATCGTCGTCGTCGATATGGAGCGGGCGTACAGGCATCTTTGCACCATCCCCGGGTGGACGCCGATCTCGACATCCGGGCCCCAGATTTTGCCGATTTCCTCAGGCGGCGTCAGCGCATTCAAGTTTCGCGATCCGGAAGGCCATCCGCTGGAATTGATCGCGTTTCCGCCCGGCAGCGTTCCCAAGCAATGGCAGATGCCATCGCAGAATAGTTGCCTGGGAATAGATCACTCGGCGATTTCGGTTTCCAGCACCGCGGCCAGCATGGCCTTTTACGAAGGCCTCGGCTTACATCGCAGCGCCCACTCGCTCAATGTCGGCCAAGAGCAGGCGCGGCTCGACGACGTGCCCGGCGCGGTGGTCCAGGTTACGGCTCTCGCGCCATCACAGGCGACGCCGCATGTTGAACTTCTGTGTTATCAGGGCGATTTCAACCGGCATGTGCCGGCGCAGGGACGCCATGACGCCACGGCCACCCGGATGGTGTTGACGGTCGACAATTACGCTGATCTCAAAACCATCTGCGCGCGTGCGGCAGGCGTGCTGCTGTCGGGGCCGGAGTTGTGCGAGGATAATTCTTATCGCGCATTGCTGCATGATCCGGACGGGCACCTGATCTGGCTTGAGACCGCGGCTTGATCGCAGAAACGACCCGGCAAATTCGTTCAGAATTTTGCGATCAGAGCCACGCCGGCGATCATTAAGACGCAGCCCGCCAACCGTGGCAGGCTCGCAGTATGCTGCGCAAAACCGATCCAGCCGAAATGATCGAGCAGGACCGAGAAGATGAGCTGACCTGCGACGACGAGGCCAACCAGCTCGCCCGCGCCGAGCCGCGGGGCCAGCAGAATGTTTCCGGTGAGGTAGATCGTCCCCATCAAGCCGCCGGCAAACCAGACGTACCACGGCGCGGCCCGGATCATTTCGCGGGACGGCCATTGTGAGGTCAGCGACCACGTCAGGACGACCGTTGCAATCAAGCCGATCGCCATGTTGACGGCGGCCGGGACGTAATCGTTGCCGAGAGCCTTTCCCAACAGCGTATTGGTGGCGACCTGCGTCGTCAGCACGACGCCGAGCAGGACCGCGAAAGGTGCAAAAAGCCAGCTCATGATGTCCTGTCCTCCGGACTTTGAGAATTCATCCCCGCGGACGTCAATTTCATGATCGGCCAACGGTTCGACGCCCGCAATGGATTAATCGCGTGATCCGGCGGCATGGCGCGGCGAATCAGATGTCCGGATAAAATTTTCCCCACCGGCACTACCTACTTCGTCTGACATCGAAGCATCCGATGCCCGTGCCATCGCATCATCCAGCCGGCAGGACTACCTCCCGTCAACCATCGACAGCACCGCGCCAGCGAGATCGGCGGGGGATTCCACCAGCCGGTCCGCGCCGGCGGTTTCAAGTTCGTCGCGGCTGCCATAGCCCCAGAGCGCGCCAAGACCGCGCATGCCGACCGCCTGCGCGCCGGAGATATCATGCCGGCGATCCCCGACCATCAGGCAGCGGGACGGCGAAAGACCATGTTCGGACAGAACATGGGCAAGCAGTTCGGGCTTGTGATCCAGCTCGCCGCCAGGCACCGAGCCATGGACGCTGTCGAAGTATGTTGTGAACTTCAGATGATCGAGAATGCGGCTTGCGAACAACAGCCTTTTGGAGGTCGCAAGATAGATTTGCAATCCGGCCCGTTTCGTCTCCTCAAGCGATCGGCCAATTCCTGGATAAGGCACGCTGCCGAGAAACCCGCTTTCGCCGTAATGCCGACGATAGGCAACGACGGCTTCATCGACCCTGTCGTCGCCGTAGGTCCGCAGCAGGATCTGCATGATGTCTTCGAGCGGGGGGCCGATGATGCCCGTTAGGTCGAGGTTGTCATCCGGTTGATGTCCAAGGGCGCGCAGCGTCGCAAGGCAGCTTGCCACAATGCCCGGCTGCGAATCGATCAAGGTGCCGTCGAGGTCGAGAAGAACGCAGCCGGTCATAAACCGAAGATAGCGGCCGGGAGCAGCATGCGCAAACGGGTACGGGCTCGTTTGCTTTGTTTCTCCAGGCCCTCTCCCGCAAGCCCTTCCAACGTGCTAAATCGAAGCCATGAAGAGCATCGAAGCCCTTGAAACGTCACGCCGATCCGAGGCCACCCTGCGTGCCCGCGGGGTGCAGCGTGCCGCACTGTTCGGTTCGGTCAATGCCTTCTAAGCCCACCGATACCGCGCGCCCTGACGTCCGGATGACGCGGCTGGCCGCGCGCTTCGATCCCTTTGACATCGCCACCGTCGCGCTGCTCGCCGCACTCGTCGTCCTCGCGCTGTGGACCTTTCGGGATTACGCGATCTCCAACGACGAGGGCGTGCAGCATCATTACGGCGAACTGATCCTGAACTATTACGCCAGCGGCTTTAAGGACCGGAGCGTCTTCAACTTCGAGAACCTCTATCTCTATGGCGGCCTGTTCGACATGACAGCGATCGGCCTTTCCCATCTGCTTCCAATCGATCCTTACGATTTGCGGCATATCCTGTGCGCGCTGATCGGCATTGCCGGGATCGGCGTCACGGCCGCAACCGCGCGATCGATCGCCGGCCCGCGCGCGGGCCTATTGGCCGCGATCGCGCTCGGCGTTTGCGGCGCGTGGTACGGCACGATGTTCAACCACACCAAGGACATTCCGTTCGCCACCGCGATGATGGGTGCGACGTTGCTCCTGATCCGCATTGCCAGGCGCCTGCCCTCGCCCCGGCTTCGCGATGTCGCAGCGTTCGGCGTGCTGGCCGGCGCCGCGCTCGGCATGCGCGTGCTCGGCCTGATCCTGGTCGTCTATGCCGGCTTCGCAATCGCCATCTACCTGCCGGCGTCGGGCGACGCGCGCGGGCAAGGCCGGCCGCGCTGGCGCCTTGCACGCGAGTCGCTGATACGCGTGCTGCCGGCCTTCGTGCCTGCTTATCTCATCATGATCTTCGCGTGGCCGTGGGCAGCGCTGGCGCCGCTCAATCCGATCCGCGGCCTGCTTGCCTTCTCCGAATTCCATTACAGCATCCGCACCATCTTCGCAGGCACCGCCTACGACATGGCGGACGTGCCGCGGCTGTATGTCCCGGTCTACTTCCTGATCCGGCTGCCGCTGCTGACGCTGTTCGGCGCGGCCGTCGCCATGTTGTCATTGCTGCCGCAGCTGCGCGCGAGCGATGCAACGCGGCTGCAACGCCGCGACATCGGCTTCCTCTCGCTCGCGGTAATCTTTCCGATCGCCTGCCAGGTGATAGGTCACGGGCCGGCCTTCACCGGATTGCGCCATTTCCTGTTCGTGATTCCCCCGCTGGCCGCACTGGCCGGCATCGGGCTCGACCGGGTTTTGACGGTGCTTGCGGCGCGCGGTCGCGTGCTTTTGGCGAGCGGTCTTGCCTTCGGGTCGGCATGCCTGCTGTGGAACGCCGACACGCTGGTCCGGCTGCATCCGGACGAATATCTGTTTTACAATTCCGCGGTCGGTGGACTTCAGGGCGCGTCGCGGCGCTATGATCTCGACTACTGGTTCAACAGCATGCCGGAGGCGGTCAACAAGCTGGAAACCTATCTGCGTCACAGCCCGCCGTCCGAAACCAACTGGCAGAGCCAGGTCTATTCGGTCGCAGTGTGCGGCGAGCGGCTGTCGTTCGAGAAGACCGTTACGCTGCCGCAGCTACGCTACGACTTCATGCCGACATGGGAACAGTCCGACTTCTTCATCGCGCCGACCCAGATGAATTGCGACAGCGATCTCGACGGCAAGGTGGTCGCCACCGTCGAACGGCTCGGTGTCGTGATCGCCACCATCAAGGACCGCCGTGCCCAGACCCGCCCGTTGTCGGCGGCGGCGCAGTAGACGCGACTGCAACAGATTGAAGCGGAGTTCATCTCACCTCTCCATAGGGAGGTAAAGGAAACGCGCGGCGAGCGGTCGCCAAGATCAGGGCTTGTGGCCCTTCTGGCGTAGCGCTTCGGTCAGGCGGACGCGCAAATCGTCGGCCGCCTTGCGGCCGCCGTCGCGGCCGACCTGCATGACCTGATCGGTGATGGACTGCGATTTTTGCAACAGTTTCTGTCCGGCCTCGCTGCGATAGAACGTCTCGATCTGTCGCAATTCTTCGGTCGTAAACGTCGTGGCATAGACCGTCGCGGCGGCGTCGATCATCGAATTGTAATACGGCGTATAGGCATCTGCGATCGACGGCATCAACGAATTGTAGTCCTGCTCGATCTCCGGCCGGTCCTGCGTCAGCCCCGGCTTGATGCTGAGCAGGATCACCGGCAGCAACGCCTTGTACTGGTCGGACAGTTTTAACGTCGTCACCAGCGTGCGCGCCGCCGATATCGCCTCAGGGGACGGCGTCTGCGCCTGCGCCGCGCCTGCCGAGAACAACAGCAGGGCAGCGATGACCGTCATGCGTTTGAACATGGCCTCCTCCCAAATAAATCAAACAAATGTTTTCAAGACGGCTCAGGCCGGCTCCGGTCTCAGCGACACGGCCTCGGAGGCCTCGGCCTCGCTGACGTCGACGAACAGGTTCGGGACCGTTTCGGCCCGGTCCAGAATCCAGGCCAGCGCCGTCATGATCGCCATGCCGGAGATGCTCAGCACGATCTGCTTCCAGGCCCCGCCGGGGTGCTGCACCAGAATGTAGTGCACGCCGAACGACAGGAACACGCCGAGGCAGAAATTCGGCAGTGAATGCTGGCCGCACAGCACCAGCGGACGCGCCCAGTGCGAGGTCAGCGGCCCCCAATGGCGCGGAATGTAGCGCGCGACCAGCGCCGCGATCGCCAGGAAGTGGGTGAAGCGCAGCATGTCCAGATCGGTCTTGTCGATCGGGTAGATCGCCTTGATCATCCATTTCGGAATCAGCGATTCCAGGAAGGCGTTGTGCCAGGTCATCACGATCAGGAACGAGAACGCGATCCACGCCAGCGCAATCACCAGCACGGCACGGGACTGGATCAGCGACCAGATCTGGGTCACCCCGCCGGTGCCGCACCATGCGGCAAAGAAGAACATCAGCTGCCAGGCGAACGGATTGAAGTACCAATGCGTACCCGGCGGATAAGAGGCGAGATTCCAGTCGAAGATGCGCGCGCAGATATAGATCACGACCGAGCCGGCGAGCGTCAGGTTCGGACGGCGCACCATGGCCCACAGCACGAAGGGCGCGGTAAACACCAGCGCGATATAGAGCGGCAGCACGTCGAGATCGACCGGCTTGTAGCGCAGCGTCAGCGCCTGCCAGATCAGCTCGTCCGGATGGGCGAGGAAGTTGGCGACGTTGAACTCGTCCTTGTACATCGGATTGTCGAATTTTCGCGCGGCGCGGGCGATCTGCGCGGTAAAGGCCAGGAACAGCAGGATGTGGGCGACATACATCTGCCACGCCCGCGTCCACAGCCGCTTGGTGGCCGCGAGCAGATTGCCGGCCTTGACGATCGGGCCGTAGATGTAGCCGGCCAGATAGCCGGAAATGAACACGAAGAATTCCGCCGCATCGCTGAAACCGTAGTTGCGCATCGTCAACCACGACACGACGTCGTCCGGAATGTGATCGAGGAAGATCATCCACAGCCCGAGGCCGCGGAAGAAATCGAGCCGAAGATCCCGTTCAACGGCTTCCGAAAGTGATGCCTTGTTTTTCGCCATAATAGCCGCCCATCTGGTTCGAATGGCCGTTGCGTCTCAATTCCGCTGCGGCTGCCCCTACCGCGCCGCTTCAAATCGAAGCTGCGCCCCTGCACCCGAAGCGTCGAACAATGCACCTCGCCTAACGCGAAGCCGGCCGATGCTATGAAAAGGTCAAAAAATTCCCTACCTGCCGCCCGGCATCATAGCGAACAACTCCGGCAGTGGAAGCCGGGCGATCGGGTTTGCCCCGGCCGAGTTTGCAAATTTCCTAAAAAGAGGAGACACCGGCCGCGCCCCCTGCGGCGCAGCAAATGCCGATCGGGGCGGTCCCAGCCGGCAGACCGACCCCCGCCCCGCTGGTTTCAGCGCAGCCGCTTGTACCAGGTCAGCAGCCACGCCACCGCGGACATGATCACGATCCCGAGCAGGCCGATGAAAATATGCACGCCGAGGCCGGCGTTGGTCTCCATCAGCACGAAATAGCCGGTGAACGCCAGGAACACGCCGAGCGCAAAAATCTCCAGGGAATGCTGGCCGCACAGGATCATCGGTCGCAGCCAAGGTGAGGTCAGGCCGGGCCAGCCCGCCGGCACGAAGCGGACGGTAATCGCGGCCAGCGCCAGGAAATGCGCGAACCGCAGCACGTCCAGATCGGTCTTGTCGATCGGGTACATCCACTGCTCCAGCCAGTGCGGGATCACAGCGCCCAGCGGCGGGTAGCACCAAGTCAGGGTCACATAGAACGCCGCGAACAGATAGGCGAACGCCACTCCCATCGTCACCGGCGAAGACAACAATCGCGACATCTGCGTCGTGCCGCCAAGCGCGCACCAGGCGCCGAACACGAACAGCATCTGCCAGGCAAACGGATTGAACGACCAGAAGCCGTTGGGAAAAGCGTTGAGGTGCAGGTCATAACGCCAGCACAGCGCGTAAAGTGTGACCGACATCGCCAGCGTCAGATTGGGCCGCCATCTTATCAAGACCAGGATCAGCGGCAGGAAGGCCATCAGCACGATGTAGAGCGGCAACACGTCCATGTTCAGCGGGCGATAGCGCAGCAACAGCGCCTGGCCCATGGCGTGCGCGGGCTGATTGAGGAAATCGATGATCTCCATTTCCTTGGCGTAAAATGGCTTGTCGAGCACGACGGCGATATAGGAGACTTCCGCCACCAGCACCGTGAACAGCAGGATGTGCATGGCATAAATCTGCCAGACCCTGCGCAGCACCCGCGCCGCCGCGATCACAAAACCGGACTGCAGCATCGAGCGTCCGTAGACGAAGGCCGCGGTATAGCCAGAGATGAAAATGAAGATCTCCGCGGCGTCGCTGAACCCGTAGCTGCGGATGGTGAACCAGGACAGCAGATCGGGCGAGACGTGATCGATGTAGATCAGCCACAGCGCGAGGCCGCGAAACAAATCGAGCCGCAATTCGCGCTGGCCGACGGCCGGCAGCGAAGCCGCCATCGTGAAGCTCACCGACCGCGGCGGCGCGACCGCTGCCGCTGGTGGTGATCCGGATACCCGATCGGCAATCGTCATGATCCAGCCCGCAGGTCGCTTCGGTGCGTCCAAACGCTGGGAAAGATCATATCGGGCCGCCCCGCACAGGCCAAGCCGTGCAACTCCGATTTAACGGGGTTCCCACGCAAAAACGCGGCGCCGGGGACGCCGCGTTTTGTTTCTATCGGTATCGAGGTCATTCCGGGACGCGGCGAGGCATCCCGGATGGGGCCTCGGGCTTCAGCCCGCGGCCTGCGCCGGCGTGTCGCGCTGGTGCTTCATCACGATCTTGTTGAGCGCGCCGAGATAGGCCTTGGCGGAAGCCACCAGGGTATCCGGATCGGACGCCTTCGAGGTCATCGAGCGGCCTTCATGGGCGAGCCGGACCGAAACCTCGGCCTGCGCGTCGGTGCCCTCGGTGACGGCGTGGACCTGGTAGAGCTCGAGTTTTGCCTCGTGCGGCACCAGCGCCTTGATGCAGTTGAAGACGGCATCGACCGGGCCGTTGCCTTCGGCTTCCTCGATTTTAATCTGGCCTTCGATGTCGAGCTTCATGGTAGCGCGCTGCGGGCCATGGGTGCCGGCGATCACGGTCAGCGAGGTCAGCTTGATGCGGTCATGGGACGCTGCGATCTCCTGATCGACCAGCGCCTCGATGTCCTCGTCATAGATGTCCTTCTTGCGGTCGGCGAGCGCCTTCATCCGCACGAACGCGTCCTCGAGCTGGTTGGCGCCGAGCTTGTAGCCCATCTCCTCCAGCTTGTGCACGAAGGCATGCCGTCCGGAATGCTTGCCGAGCACCAGCGAGGATTTCTTCAGGCCGATCATCTCGGGGCGCATGATCTCGTAGGTCGAGGCGTCCTTCAGCACGCCGTCCTGGTGGATACCGCTTTCATGCGCGAACGCGTTGCGGCCGACGATGGCCTTGTTGTACTGCACCGGGAACGAGGTCGCCGCCGATACCAGTTTCGAGGCCCGCGTCAGTTGCGTGGTGTCGATCTGGTTCCACCACGGAAACTTGTCGTTGCGAACATTGATCGCCATCACGACTTCCTCGAGCGCGGCGTTGCCGGCCCGCTCGCCGATGCCGTTGACGGTGCACTCGATCTGCCGCGCACCGCCGGCGATGCCGGCCAGCGAATTCGCCACTGCCATGCCGAGATCGTTGTGGCAATGCACCGAG
>Ga0209483_1002110_pt1 | contig 14244 bp, 9 predicted proteins | sample NGEPerA_FD_184508 | JGI IMG/M metagenome (GOLD analysis project Ga0209483, IMG submission 184508) | Arctic peat soil microbial communities from the Barrow Environmental Observatory site, Barrow, Alaska, USA - NGEE PermafrostL2-A... | ecosystem: Environmental > Terrestrial > Soil > Wetlands > Peat... | reverse complement strand
CGAAGCCGGATGGAGGAAGCGGCCCGAACGCCAGGAGCGCCTCGCCCCCTCGCGCCGCGCTCGCCTCCAGGCGCAACGGCAAGCGGGGCGCGTAATGGCTCGCGAGCTGACCGGGTCCGCGCGGCGTCGCCGGATCGCCCCCGGCAATCGCGACCGGCCCTAGAAACGCGGACAATTCCTCCAGCGTCACCGCGCCCGGCCGCAACAGGGCCGGCGCCGCCTCGGCGAGGTCGAGCACCGTCGATTCGAGCCCGACCGCACAATTTCCGCCGTCGATGATCAGCGCGACACGCCCGCCAAGCTCGGCGGCGACATGCTCCGCTGCGGTCGGGCTGACCCGGCCCGAGCGGTTCGCCGACGGCGCCGCCAGCGGCCGGGCGGTCGCGCGCAGCAGCGCCTGCGCGACCGGGTGCGCCGGCGCGCGCACCGCCACGGTGTCGAGCCCGGCGCACGCCAGCAGCGAAACCCCGCCGCTCTGCCGGCGCGGCAGCACCAGCGTCAGCGGTCCCGGCCAGAAACGCCGCGCCGCGTCGCGCGCCCGGTCATCGAAGACGGCGATTGCCTCGGCCGCAGCGAGCCCCGGCACATGCACGATCAGCGGGTTGAAGCGCGGCCGATTTTTCGCCGCGAAGATCGCCGCGACCGCCGCGTCGCTGGTGGCGTCGCCGCCGAGCCCGTAGACCGTCTCGGTTGGGAACGCGACGAGCTGCCCCTGGCGCAGCAGCGCCGCGGCTTGGGCGATCGCCTCCTGGGTTCCCGGTACGATCCGTTGCATCATTCGCCACCTTGTCGGCGTGACGCCTCTCCCGCAAGATCGCCGCGGGGAAACGCCGGCGGAGCGCATGAAAATCGACAATTCGTCCGTTTGGGCGTTGAGGAACACCAATGAACTTCGATCACGAGGCCGATTTTATCGTCGTCGGGGCCGGCTCGGCCGGGTGTGTCTTGGCCAATCGCCTGACCGCCGATCCCGGCACCTCGGTGCTGCTGCTCGAAGCCGGCGGCAAGGACACCAACGCCTGGATTCATATCCCGGCCGGGTTCTACCGCAACATCTTCAACCCCCGGATCACCTGGGTCTATGAGACCGAGCCCTTGGAGGCGCTGGGCGGGCGGCGCATGCAGTGGCCGCGCGGCAAGGTGCTCGGCGGCTCGTCGTCGATCAACGGGCTCATCTATATCCGCGGCCAACGCCAGGATTTCGACCATTGGCGCCAGCTCGGCAATACCGGCTGGTCGTTCGACGACGTGCTCCCGTATTTCCGCCGCGCCGAGCACCAGGAGCGCGGCTCGGACGATCTGCACGGCACCGGCGGGCCGCTCGCGGTCAGCGACATGCGCGCCAGTCACGAGCTGCACGACGCCTTCATCCAGGCGGCGCAGGAGGCGGGCTACAAGCTGAACCCCGACTTCAACGGCGCCGAGCAGGAAGGGGTCGGCACCTATCAGCTCACCGTGCGCAACCGACGGCGCGCCAGCACCGCCGTCACCTATCTGCGCCCGGCGCTGAAGCGGCCCAACCTCAAGGTCGAGATCCGCGCGCTGGCGCAGCGGGTGATCTTCGACGGCAAGCGCGCGATCGGCCTCGAATACCGGCAGGACGGGGTGGTCCGCCGCGCCCGCGCCCGGCGCGAGGTGCTGCTCGCCGGCGGCTCGCTGCAATCGCCGCAACTGCTCCAGCTATCCGGCGTCGGCCCGGCCGCGCTGCTCAAGGAGCACGGCATCGACATCGTGCACGAGCTGCCCGGGGTCGGCGAGAACCTGCAGGACCATCTCGGCTGCCGGGTCATCTACAAGGTCAAGAAGGCCAACACGATCAACGAGATCTCCCGCTCCTGGCTGCGCCAGGGCAAGGCCGGGCTCGAATACATCGTGGCCGGGCGCGGCCCGCTGATGATGGGCGCCGCGCCGATCGGCCTCTTCGCCCGCGCCCGGCCCAATTCGGCCTCGCCCGACTGCCAGTACCAGTTTCTCGCCGGCAGCCTCGACCAGCCGGGGAAGCCGATGCACCCGTTCCCGGCCTGCTCCTTGGTCTGCATCCCGTGCCGGCCGGAAAGCCGCGGCTGGCTGCGCATCAAGTCGGCCGACCCCAACGTGTTTCCGGCGATGCAGCCCAACTACCTGATGACCCAGAACGACAAGGACACCATGGTCGCCGGCCTCCGCCTCGCCCGCGGCATCTTCCAGACGCCGACCATGCAGCGCCTCACCACCGGGGAATTCTGGCCCGGTCCCGCCACCGACAGCGACGCCGACTGGCTCGACCACGTCAAGAACACCGGCAGCACCACCTTCCACCAGACCAGCACCTGCATGATGGGCTCGACGCCGATGTCGGTGGTCGATAACGAGCTGCGAGTGCATGGGATGGAAGGTCTACGCGTCGTCGACGCCGCGGTGATGCCGACGGTGATCTCGGGCAACACCAACGCCGCCACGATCATGATCGCCGAAAAAGCCGCCGACCTGATCCGCGCCGAGAGCCGGGCGGCGGCAAGAGCGGCTTGATACAGCTGTCATTCCGGGATCGCCCGCAGGGCGAGGCCCGGAACTATGAACACGGGCCTCTGGAATATGGGTTCCGGGTTCGCCGCTGCGCGGCGCCCCGGAATGCCAAGTTGGGTTGCTGAGCTTCATCCGAGCCGACATGATGCCGCCGCCAACAAGGGAGGAAACGGAATGACCGAATCGCCGTTGGCGGTTTATCAGGCGCATCTCGACAGGGGCGAGCTGGCTTATCAGTGGAGCCCCAAGGCGGGTCGCGCGGTGTTCTATCCGCGCGTGGTATGCCCCTATTCGGGCAGCACCGAGCTTGAGTGGCGGGTCGCTTCGGGGCTCGGCACGGTTTACGCGACGACCGTGACCTACCCGTTCCAGGGCGAGGGCTACAACATCGCCCTCATCGATTGCGATGAAGGTTTCCGGATGATGGGCCGGGTCGAGGACATCGCCCCGATGGCGGTCAAGATCGGCCTGCGGGTCAGGTTCCGCATCCACCCGGCGGAGGGCGAGCAGCCGGCCTACCCGGTATTCACTCCGATAAGTCCGGCTGGCGGAGGCGCGGCATGAGCGGCCCGGATAATTCAAATCTTCGGCGCGGCGGCGCGGCGATCGTCGGCGCGGCGGAAAGCGATCTCGGCCAGGTCGGGCCGGGGTTCAACGTCATCGATCTGATGGCGCAGGGCATCACCCGCGCGCTCGACGATTGCGGCCTGGCCTTGAAGGATGTCGACGGGCTGATCAGCTCCTGCACCCAGAGCCGCACCTCGCCGCTCAACCTCGCCGAATATCTCGGCATGTCGCCGCGGTATATCGACGGCACGATCATCGGCGGGTCGTCGTTCATGTTCCATATCCAGCATGCGATGGCGGCGCTCCAACTCGGCCTGTGCAATGTCGCGGTCATCGCCTACGGCTCGACCCAGCGCAGTGTCGGCCGCCAGCAGGCCTCGGTACGCGAGATCAATCCGTACGAGACGCCGTACCGCCCGTTCCTGCCCTCGACCGCCTATGCGCTGGCCGCCTCGCGCCACATGCACGAATTCGGCACCACCCGCGAGCAGATGGCCGAGGTCGCGGTCGCGGCGCGCGAGTGGGCGCTCAAAAACCCGGTCGCCTGGGAGAAGAAGCCGCTGACGGTCGAGGAGGTGCTGTCGGCGCGGATGGTCAGCTATCCGTTCACCGTGCGCGACATCTGCCTCGTCACCGACGGCGGCGGCGCTATCGTGCTGGTGAGCCCGGAGCGCGCGAAATCCTTGAAGAAGCAGCCGGTCTACGTGCTCGGCCAAGGGCAGGCGATCACCCACGCCAACATCTCCTCGATGCCCGACCTCACGATCACCGGCGCGCGCGAAAGCGGCCGGCAGGCCTATGCGATGGCCGGGCTCGCGGCGAAGGATATCGACGTCCTCGAGCTCTACGACGCGTTCACCATCAATACGATCCTCTTCCTGGAGGACCTCGGCTTCTGCAACAAGGGCGAGGGCGGCGCTTTCGTCGCCGGCGGCCGCATCGCGCCGGGCGGCTCTCTGCCGGTCAACACCAACGGCGGCGGGCTCAGCTACTGCCATCCGGGCATGTACGGCCTCTTCCTGTTGATCGAGGCGGTGCGCCAACTGCGCGGCGAATGCGGCGCGCGCCAAGTGAACGGCGCCGAGACCGCGATCGCCCACGGCAACGGCGGCGTCCTGTCATCGCAAAGCACCGTCATTTTGGGGACTGAGGCGACGTTATAGAGTTTTACCACGGAGGCACGGAGCGCGGAGGAAGAGAACGCATTGACGCAAAGGACGCAGAGGTTACGCGAAGGACGCGAAGCCGCTTGTTCGGCGCGAAGCGCCAATGAGACCCGATGCGGGTTAAATGATTTTGCGCGATGCGCGTGCTTCAATTTCCTTCGCGATCTTTGCGTAACCTTGGCGACCTTTGCGTCGAGTGTTTCTTCTCGGTGCCCTCCGTGCCTCCGTGGTTGTCTTTCAAAGGAGAAGTTTGATGGCCGAAGGCGAGCTGGTCCGCTTCGAGACCGATAACGGCATCGGGATCATCACTGTCGACAACCCGCCGGTAAACGCGTTGTCGCCGGGAGTGCCGCAGGGCATCGTCGATGCGCTCGACAAGGGCAATGCCGACGCGTCGGTGAAGGCGATGGTGCTGATCGGCGCCGGGCGCAGCTTTATCGCCGGCGCCGATATCCGCCAGTTCGGCAAGGGCCCGGCCCAGCCGGCGCCGACCCGGCGCCATTACGACGTGATGGACCAGAGCCCGAAGCCGGTGGTGGCGGCGATCCACGGCTACGCGCTGGGCGGCGGTCTCGAGACCGCGCTTGCCTGCCATTACCGGGTCGCGGTGCCGAGCGCCAAGGTCGGCTTGCCCGAGGTGCTGATCGGCATCCTCCCCGGCGCCGGCGGCACCCAGCGCCTGCCGCGTCTGATCGGCCCCAAGGCGGCGCTGGAGATGATCACCTCCGGCCGCCACGTGCCGGCCGAGGAGGCGGCGACGCTCGGAATTATCGACGAGATCGCGCCCGAGGGGCAGCTCAAGCAGGCGGCGATCGTCTTCGCCCGCAAGATCGCCGAAGAGCGACCGCTGCCGGTCATCCGCGACAGCAACTCGCGCCTCGCGGAAGCCACGCCGGAACTGTTCGACGGGATGCGCAAATCGATCGCCCGCCGCGCCCGCAACCAGCGCGCGCCCTATGCCTGCATCGAGGCGGTCGAGGCGGCCTGCAAGCTGCCGTTCGACAAGGGCACGGCGCTCGAACGCAAATTGTTCGACGAGCAGGTCGGCTCGGAAGAGGCGAAGGCGCTGCGCTATGCGTTCTTCGCCGAGCGCGAGGTGGCGAAAATCCCGTTCATCCCGGCCGACACCAAATTGCGCCCGACCGACGACCCGGCGGTGGTTGGCGCCGGCACGATGGGCGGCGGCATCGCGATGAGCTTCGCCGACAACGGCTACGATGTGAAGATCACCGACGCGACCCAAGAGGCGCTCGACCGCGGCATAGCGCGGATCAGGTCGAACTACGAAACCAGCGTCAAACGCGGCAGCCTGGCGCAGGACGAGATGGCGCGCCGCTTCGCCCGCATCCACCCGGTCGCCAGCATCGATGACATCGCCGAGTGCGACGTGGTGATCGAAGCCGCGTTCGAGCAGATCGCGGTCAAGGAGGAAATCTTTAAAAAGCTCGACCGAGTGATGAAACCCGGCGCGATCCTCTATTCCAACACCTCGGGCATCGATATCGACATCATGGCCAACGCCACCAAGCGGCCGCAGGACGTCGCGGGCACCCATTTCTTCGCGCCCGCCAACGTGATGAAGCTGTTCGAGGTGGTGAAGGGCACCAAGAGCGCCAACGACGTGCTGGCGACCGCGATGGCCTTGGGCCGCAAGATCGGCAAGGTTTCAGGGCTTGCCGGCAACGGCGACGGCTTCCTCGCCAACCGCAGCCGCGCGCCGTTCAGCATGGAGATGAGCATCCTCGTCGAGGAAGGCGCGCTCCCCGAACAGATCGACAAGGTCATGGTCGATTACGGCTATCCGGTCGGCCCGTTTGTCGTATCGGATATATCGGGCCTCGATATCGGCTACGACACGCGCAAGCGCCGCGCCGAGATGTACCCGAACTACCGCAAATCGCCGATCTCCGACCGCATCGTCGAGGCCGGCCGCCTGGGCCTCAAGACCAATGCCGGGTGGTATCGCTATGAGCCGGGCGACCGCACCCCGCACCCCGACCCCGAGGTCCACCGCATCATCAAGGAGACCGCCGCCGAGTTCGGCTTCCCGCAGCGCGGCGACTTCACCGACGACGAGATATTGAAGCGGCTGCTGTTCGCCTCGGTCAACGAGGCGTGCAGGATATTGGAGGAGGGCGCCGCGCTGCGCGCCAGCGACATCGACGTGATGTGGCTGCACGGCTTCGGCTTCCCGCGCTACCGCGGCGGCCTCATGTACTGGGCCGACACGATCGGCGTGCGCGAGGTCTACAACCAGATCGCCTCGTGGCACCAGCGCTACGGCGACCGCTGGCGTCCCTCCGAGCTGCTCCGCCAACTGGCGGAAAGCGGCTCGCCGCTGCGTGAAGCCAAGGCGCAGCGGCCGATGGTTTAGCGATCACCACCGGATCGACGCTAATTGGAAGAACTGGTACAGCGGTTTTGTTCGGGTCACGGCTTGAGGGCGAGTCTTAGTCTAACCAGCAACCCTTAAAGGGATGCGGTCTGCGGTGCTGGATGCAGTGCGTGTTTGTGACGTTTGACCCGGCGACAGGTCAGAGGTGTCCGGCCCGAGCAGGATAAATTTCGGGGTTTCTTGTCGCAAGTCGTCGTGCGATCAAATTAAAACGCCGCGCACGAATCGCGGGTGATGATGCCGACCGATTGCTGGCGGTAACGGGTCATGTAGGCGTCCATCACCGCGGTCAGACGGCCGGCGAGCTCGGGGCTGCGTTTGACAGCGACCAGCAGAATTTTGGCTGGATCGTGGGCAATCCGCCCCGTTTGCGGGTTGCGCCATTGACCCTCGCCGTCCAGTTCGGTGAAGCCGTCGGGGAAGTTTGGGGTGATCGTATCGGCGGCGAATTTGGCCCATTCGACGTCGGTCAGCCTCCCGCGCCCCGGAATATTGCGGCCGAAGAACAGCTCGGCGACCAGCATCCGCTGCTCGGTGGGGAGCAGGCATTGATAGGACCGCGCCGGTGGCGGCGGTGGGGCCTGCGTCGGCGCGGCGCAGCCGGCAAGCACCGATAGCAAAAGCGCCGGCAGAACCCGCTGCATCGCCGCACGATGGATCGCGGCTACTCCGCCGCGGCCTTGGCCAGCGCCGGCTCGACCTTGGCGGCGCAGTATTTGAACTCCGGGATTTTGCCGACCGGGTCGAGTTGCGGGTTGGTCAGGATGTTGGCCGCCGCCTCGGCAAAGCAGAACGGCACGAACACCATGCCCGGCGCCACATTGCTGTCGGCGCGCGCCTTCAATTCGATGTGGCCGCGCCGGGTGGTGATCTTGACCGCGTCGCCGGCGGCGATGCCGAGCCGGCGCAATTCCGACGGCGCGAGGCTCGCCACCGCCTCGGGCTCGATCTCGTCGAGCACGCTGGCGCGGCGGGTCATCGCGCCGGTGTGCCAATGCTCGAGCTGGCGGCCGGTGGTCAGCACCAGCGGATAGTCGACATCGGGCTCCTCGGCCGGCGGGATGATCGACGCCGGCACCAGTCTGGCGCGGCCCGATGCGGTCGGGAAACCGTCGCCGAAGACGATCTCGTTGCCCGGTCTGTCCTCGGCGTCGCACGGATAGGTCACCGAATCCTCGCGCAGCAGCCGGTTCCAGGTGATGTTCTCGAGCGACGGCATCGCCAGCTTCATCTCGGCGAAGACCTCGGCCGGCCCCGCGTAGCGCCAGTCGCACCCCATGCGCCGGGCAATCTCCTGGATCGTCGTCAAATCGAGCCGGGCGTTGCCGGGCAGCGGCAGCGCGGTGCGGCCCATCTGCACCTGGCGGTTGGTGTTGGAGACTGTGCCGTCCTTCTCGGGCCAGGCCGAGGCCGGCAGGATCACGTCGGCGTATTTCGCGGTCTCGGTCAGGAAGATATCCTGCACCACCAGATGTTCGAGGTGTGCCAGCGCCTCGCGCGCATGTTCGACATCGGGGTCGGACATCGCCGGGTTCTCGCCCATGATGTACATGCCCCGGATCTCGTCGCGATGCACCGCGTCCATGATTTCGACCACGGTGAGGCCCGGCTTGTCATCGAGCGGGCTGTGCCACAGCGTTTCGAACTTCTCGCGCACCTGCGGGTCCGCCACAGACTGGTAGTCGGGATAGACCATCGGGATCAGCCCCGCGTCCGAGGCGCCCTGCACGTTGTTCTGGCCGCGCAGCGGATGCAGCCCGGTGCCCGGCCGGCCGACCTGGCCCGTCACCATCGCCAGCGCGATCAGGCAGCGCGCGTTGTCGGTGCCGTGGGTGTGCTGCGAGATGCCCATGCCCCAGAAGATGATCGCCCGCTCGGCGCGGGCGTAGGTGCGCGCGACATGACGCAGGGTGGCGGCGTCGATGCCGCAGATCGGCGCCATCTTTTCCGGGCTGTAGTCCTTGATGTGCTCGCGCAGCTTCTCGTAATCCTCGGTATGCGCCTGGATGTACTGCCGGTCGGTGAGGCCTTCCTCGATGATCGTGTGAAGAAAGGCGTTGAGCAGCGCCACGTCGCGGCCGGGGGTGAAGCGCAGGGTCCCGGTCGCATGGCGTACGAGGCTGTGGCCGCGCGGGTCCATCACGAAAATCTGGGCGCCGCGTTTCGCCGCCTGCTTGAAGAAGGTCGCGGCCACCGGGTGGTTCTCGGTCGGCCGCGCGCCGATGACGATAATGACGTCGGCGTCCTCGGCGGCGGTGAACGGCGCGGTCACCGCGCCCGAGCCGATCCCCTCCATCAGCGCCGCGACCGACGAGGCGTGGCAGAGCCGCGTGCAATGGTCGACATTGTTGCTGCCGAACCCGGTGCGCACCAGCTTCTGGAACAGGTACGCCTCTTCGTTCGACCCCTTGGCCGAGCCGAACCCGGCGAGCGCGCGCTTGCCGTCCCGATCGCGGATTTTGAGGAGGCCGAGCGCGGCGCGGTCGAGCGCCTCGTCCCATGTCGCCTTGCGGAAATGCGTGTAGGGGTTGGCCGGGTCGATATCGGTGTCGTGCTTCGAGACGCCGTCCTTGCGGATCAACGGTTCGGTGAGCCGATCGGGGTGGTGGACATAGTCGAAGCCGAAGCGGCCCTTGACGCAGAGCCGGTTGTGGTTGGCCGGCCCATCCTTGCCGTCGACCGCGACGATGTGGTCGTCCTTGATCCGGAAGGTCAGCTGGCAGCCGACGCCGCAATAGGGGCAGACGCTGTCGACCTCGCGGTCAGGTGCGTTGGCGTGGACGCCGTTGGCATCGACGAGGCTGGCCTCCAGCAACGCCCCGGTCGGACAGGCCTGAACGCATTCACCGCAGCCGACGCAGGTTGATTGCCCCATCGGGTCGTCGAAATCGAACACGATCTTTTCGTGCCAGCCGCGCGCCGCCATGCCGATCACGTCGTTGACCTGGACCTCGCGGCAGGCGCGGACGCAAAGGTTGCACTGGATGCAGGCGTCGAGCTGCACCGCCATCGCCGGATGGCTGCGGTCGGGGCACGGCGCGGTGCGTCCCGGGAACCGGCTGTCCGAGACCTTCAGCCGGTCGGCCCATTGCCACAGCGACGAATTCGGGTCGTGCGCGACATGCCGCTCGGGCTGGTCGCCGACCAAGAGCTCGAACACCATCTGGCGCGAGAATTTCGCGCGCTCGCTGGCCGACTGCACCTTGATGCCGCTGGTCGGCTTCCTGATGCACGAGGCGGCGAGCACCCGCTCGCCCTCGATCTCGACCATGCAGGCGCGGCAATTGCCGTCGGCGCGATAACCCGGCTTCGGCAGCCAGCACAGATGCGGGATCTCGGTGCCGAGCCGGTTCGCCACCTGCCAGATCGTCTCGCCCGGCTGCGCCTCGATTTCGGCGCCGTCGAGAGTGAAACGGATTGGATCGCTCATCGCGCAACTCCAACTGCCATCCTGGCGAACATCAAACTCCGCTTCCCGGCGAAAGCCTGGGCCCACTTTTCAAGCGCTCGAACGGCGGATAAATGGACCCCAGCTTCCGCCGGGGAGCGCGCATTACGGTTTCCGCCGACATGCATTACACAGGCCGCAGCTTTTGGATGAAGTCGTTGACCTCTGGATGCGTCCACGTATCGCCGTGATGCCAGAAATCCAGCAATCCGTCCTTGTTCCGCGATACCCATGCGATCACCTGCGTCGCCATTTGGCGAACCGTGCGCTGCGGCAAGCTGTTGGCAACCACACTCGGCATATCGCCGATCGACACGGAAAAGCTCGGCTGCGCTCGCCCCGGCTGTAAAAAATATTTCACCCGCGGTCCGTGCGCGCCCATGGCGGTCGAGATGAAGATCGTGCCGGCGATCCCCGTTTGCGCGCTCGTCAGATTGGCCATCTCGACCACTCCCTCGCGGGAAAGCTCGTCGGCCAGCAGCGCGTCGGCCGGAATTTGCGCAGCGTCCTGGATGGTCGTCATGCCGGCCCCGCCAGATCCTCGGGGAAATGCTTCATCACCTGCTTCACCGGGTTCATCGCAGCTTGGCCCAGGCCGCAGATCGACGCGTCGCCCATTACCCGCGACAATTCCTGCAGCAGGCTATCGTCCCAGCGCGGCGCGCTCATCAGCTTGACCGCCTTTTCGGTGCCGACCCGGCATGGGGTGCACTGGCCGCAGCTTTCGTCCTCGAAGAACCGCAAGAGATTGAGCGCCACCGCCCTCATGTCGTCCTTGTCGCTGAGCACGACAACCGCCGCCGAGCCGATAAAGCACCCCTCGCTCTCCAAGGTCCCGAAATCCAAGGGGATGTCGGCCTTCGACGCCGGCAAGATGCCGCCCGAGGCGCCCCCCGGCAGGTAGCCTTTGAAGGTGTGGCCGTCGGCCATGCCGCCGCAATATTCGTCGATCAGCTGGCGCGCGGTGATCCCGGCCGGGGCGAGCTTGACGCCGGGGTTCTTGACCCGCCCCGAAACGGAGAAGGTGCGCCGCCCCTTGCGCCCGTTGCGGCCCTCGTTGGAGAACCATTCCGGGCCCGCTTCGACGATGTCGCGCACCCAGTAGAGGGTCTCGATGTTGTTGATCAGGGTCGGCCGGTCGAAGAGGCCGACCTGCGAGGGAAACGGCGGCTTGTGGCGCGGCAGCCCGCGCTTGCCCTCGATGCTTTCGAGCATCGCCGATTCCTCGCCGCAGATATAGGCCCCGGCGCCGCGCCGCAGGTGGATGCTTGTGTGCTTGGCGAGGCCGGCGGCCTCGACCTTGGCGATCTCGGCGAGCAGCACCTCGCGGCATTGCGGGTACTCGTCGCGCAGGTAGATGTAGATTTCGGCGGCCTCGACCACCCAGGCGGCGATCAGCGTGCCTTCGAGAAAGCGGTGCGGGTCGGTTTCGAGGAAATGCCGGTCCTTGAAGGTGCCGGGCTCGCCCTCGTCGCCGTTGACCGCCATCAGCCGCGGCGCCGGCTCGGCCAGCACAAAGCGCCATTTGCGCCCGGCCGGGAACCCGGCGCCCCCCATGCCGCGGATGTCCGACTGCTCCATCGCCTCGATCACGCTGTCGCGGCTGCGCGCGCCCGCGAGGCACGCGTCGAGCAGCGCGTACCCGCCCCCGGCGCGGTACGCGTCAAAAGCGACGAACGGCGGGATAGCGGGATGAATGTGCCCCTGGACCCCGGCTTGCGTGACCGCTTGCGTGACGCTGTCGGCCGTGGCGTGCTCGTGCAGCGCGTGGCCGATCGCGACGACCGGGGCGTTGTGGCAGCCGCCCATGCACGGCGCGCGCATCACGCGCACCGCATCGCCGAGCCGGGTCTGCAGCGCGCCGAGCAGCGCCTGGGCGCCGAACAGCTCGCAGGTAAGGCTGTCGCAGACCCGCACGGTCAGCTCGGGCGGCGGCGCCTCGTCGTCCATCACGATGTCGAAATGCGCATAGAACGAGGCGACTTCGTAGACCTCGACCAGCGAGAGCCGCATTTCCTCGGCGAGCGCCGCGAGGTGGCGCGCGTGCAGGCAGCGGTAATGGTCCTGCAGCAAGTGCAGATGCTCGATCAGCAGGTCGCGCCGGCGTTCGCGCTCGCCGAGCAGCACCCGCACCTCGGCCAGCGCCGCCGGCTCGACCTGGCGGCCCTTGGGATGGTTGAGCCCGCGCCGCCGGCCCGAGCCGGGATGGATGCGGCGATCGTGTTTCGCGGTCAATGCCATGCGCGCAGCTTACAGCCCCTCTCCCGCAAGCGGGAGAGGGAGGGACCCGTCGCGCAGCGACAGGAGGGTGAGGGTGCCGGCCGTACCCTCACCCGTCTTCGGTCTCCGCCCGAAGCCACCCTCTCCCGCAAGCGGGAGAGGAGAAGATGAAAGGCTGCGTGCGACATAGGGCTACACCGCCCCCTCCTGATGCATCGCGGCGATATCGTTGTCGGCGTAGCCGAGCCAGTACAACACCTCGTCGGTGTGCTCGCCCAACAGCGGCGAGCGCCGATGTTCGACCGGCGAGTCGCTGAGATTGATCGGCATGCCGACCTGCACGTAGCGGCCGCGGGTCGGGTGGTCGAGCTCGACCAGCATGTCGCGGGCGTAGAGCGATTTGTCCTCGTAGATGTCCTTCATCGACAGGATCGGGCCGCACGGCACGTCGACCTCGTTCAAGGTCTCCATCACCTGCATCTTGGTCTTGGTCATCGTCCATTTTTCGATGATCGCGAAGCATTCGGGGATTTTCGGCAGCCGCGCCGCCGGGGTCGCCCAGGCCGGGTCGGCGATCAGCTCCTCGCGGCCGGCGAGCTTCATCAGCGGCTCCCAGCACGGCGGCTGGATGATGACGTAGACATAGTCGTTCGGCCCGCCCGGCGCGCAGCGCAGCGCAGCGCCCGGCTGGCCGCCGCCCGAGGCGTTGCCGGCGCGCGGCACGAAATCGCCGAACTCCTTGTTGGGGTATTCCGGCATCGGCCCTTTCACCACCCGCTGCTGGTCGCGCATCTTGACCCGGCAGAGGTTCAGCACCGCATCGGTCATCGCCACCTCGACCCGCTGGCCCTTGCCGGTCTTCTCGCGCTGATAGAGCGCGGCGAGGATGCCGGCGACCATGTGAACGCCGGTGCCGCTGTCGCCGATCTGCGCGCCGGTGACGGTCGGCGGGCCGTCTTCATACCCGGTGGTGCTGGCGGCGCCGCCCATGCATTGCGCGACATTCTCATAGGCCTTGCAGTCGACAAACGGGCCGGGGCCGAACCCCTTGACCGAGGCGTAGATGATGCGCGGGTTCAATTCCTGGAAGCGCTCCCAGGTGAAGCCTGCCCGATCGAGGACTCCTGGTCCAAAATTTTCGACGACCACGTCGCTGCGCCGCACCAGCGCTTCCAGCACCGCCTTGCCCTTGGGCTGCTTCATGTTGACGGTGATGCTGCGCTTGTTCGAGTTCAGCATCGTGAAATAGAGGCTGTCCGCGCCCTTCACGTCCTGTAGCTGGCCGCGGGTGATGTCGCCGCGGCCGGGCAATTCGACCTTGATCACGTCGGCGCCCATCCACGCCAGGAGCTGCGTCCCGGTCGGCCCCGCCTGGACATGCGTCATGTCGAGGATGCGGACGCCTTCAAGTGCTTTGGTCATCGGTTCCTCACTCCAATCGTCATCCCCGCGATCCCCGGAACGGCCCGTCAGGGCCGGCCGTCCGGAGAGGGGACCCAGGGCCACCATTCCGTCGTTCGCCCTGGGCCCCCGCTTCCGCGGGGGAGACGCTAACTATTGTCGTGTCGAGAAAATCGCCGTGCTGCTCGACATGCGCGGCGAGCCCCAGCGTGTGCTCGCGCGCCAGCCGCTCGGCAAGTTCAGGGTCGCGACGTTCGAGCGCCTCGATCATCGCCATGTGATCGACGATTGATCGCGCGGCGCGGTTGTCCTGCTGGATCGTCACCTTGCGGATCGCCCGCATGTGGATGAACAGATTCTCGGTCAGTTCGGCGAGCAGCGCGCACCCGCTCATCCGGATGATCGCCTGGTGGAACGCGATGTTGGCGTCGGAATATTCCTCGAGCCGCTCGCCGCCCTCTTGTCCATCTGGGCCGTCGTGGAACGCGTCCATCAGCCGGCGCAGTTCGGCGATGTCGCCGTCGGGCGCATTCAAGGCGACC
>Ga0209483_1002109_pt1 | contig 14245 bp, 19 predicted proteins | sample NGEPerA_FD_184508 | JGI IMG/M metagenome (GOLD analysis project Ga0209483, IMG submission 184508) | Arctic peat soil microbial communities from the Barrow Environmental Observatory site, Barrow, Alaska, USA - NGEE PermafrostL2-A... | ecosystem: Environmental > Terrestrial > Soil > Wetlands >... | reverse complement strand
CGACTGCATAGCCCCGGCGAATTGTTCGTCCCACGCGATCATCATGGCGTTCCTCTCAAAACCGCTCGGAAGTCGGTTGCCGACTTTCCCCGACATAAACCCAGTCTGGTTTGTTCTTCGGCGCGGTAATCATTTCCCGGCCTCCGGTATTGGCAACCAACGGCACACGCTTGCGCCGCGAATAATCATCGAAGGTGCCGCGCTGTTCATTGGCGAGCACCAGCGCGCCGGCAGCGGCCACCGCGAGATCGTCATGGGCGCCGCGCATGTGATCGATCCCGTCCCGACCGCCCCGCCCGGTGCGCCGTTCAAGTTGTGAAATCTGTCCAACCAAACGAGGCTGATCGAGCAAAACCGCGGTCCCGGCCGTCAGCAACGGCAACAGGTGCAGATAGAGCTCCGATCGATTGCGCTCGAAATGGCGATACCAAATGCCCTGCTGGCGGAAGGCGTCCTGCACCCACTGCGCCGCGTATGCGTCACCCGACACCGCGGTCAGGCGATAAGTCCGAAGCAGTTTTGCAATGTCGTCCACCACCTCGGGCGGACTAAACGGCGCGCGCCACTCGGCCGCCACGTCGAGAACAACTCGCTCGCCCTCACGGTGAGCAATCCCCAGGGTCATCGAATCGCTTTGACCGCCGCTCGGATCGCAATGCGCTACGTATTTATAACGGATCTGGAACGCCCGATCCTGAATACCCTTCTCAACGCACGCCTCGACAATGGCGCGATCGACAAAGGTGGAGAGATCGCCGCGGAACTCAGCCTGCCATTCCGCCCGCGCAGCCTCGGGATCGTCCCGCGTTGCTGCCTCGATAATCGCCTGGTCAATGGTTGGATTGAAAGCCATGGTGCCGGCCTGCACCACCAGCACGTCAGCATCATCCCGGCCAAAGCATGTTTGATGCTTGGTGTAGAGCAACCCGCGTTGTGCATACGGCGAGCTGATCGCCATAAGCATTCCGCCCGTGGTCGCCAGCGCCGGCAGAACCGCGCGATATGTTTCCACATCAGGCAGCGACGTGGATTCATCGCGCCAAAAGCCAACCTCGTCGAAGATGCAGGCAAGCAGCGTTCGCCCGCGGACCGTGCGATAGTTGTTGGTGTGAACCGCCAGGACGATGCTGCCACAAAGTCGGATCTCATCGGCCGTGATCTCGTCCACCAAGCCCCGAAGGATTGGCGACGATTCAAAGAACGCCCGCACATAGCTGAAAACCGTATTCGCTTGGCTCTTGGAAGCCGCAAGGATCAAGATCGTCCCTATCTCGCCCGGTGCAAGCTTCCCGGAGTGATCGACAAAAGCAGCGACATAGGCCCCGACCAGGGCAGCAACGCGAGACTTGCCCGAGCGGCGACCGATGATTGCCCACAGTTCCCGAACGCGCTTTGCCGGTGCCTTGCGGCTCCCCGCCACGCGGGCAAACGATGCGGATTGCTCGGGGGTGAGATCAAGCCCGAATGCCGCCTTTAGGACCGCTCGCCACGTCTGCCACGTCGCTAGATCGCCCAGGGCAGCGCCGAGCAATTGCGGATCGACAATGGCAGCGTCGATTGAACAGAGCGGCAGCGTCATACGCCTGCCCCGCTAGGAACGTCGCTGGTGTGTTCTACGGCGCCGGGCGCAGCATCGTCGCCATCGACCACAGCCGGCGAATCCTGACTCGGTTTTGCGTGATTGCGGGCAATGTAATCGTGCAAGCTTGGCGTGATATCCCGCGCCTGACGCTCCAACCCGATCGTTTCGTAAATGCGCCTAAGATGGCTTGCTGCGCGGGTGAACTCGTCGAGGTTGATTTCCTCGCCTTGCGAGAGCTTGCCCTCAAGTTGTTCGAGCTCTGTTTCGATCGCGCTGGCGCGCTTTATGAGCGATATCTGCGCTTCCGATAATGCTGACGGCCCGCCCAGGTCAGAGATATGCCCGGCGATCAAATCTCGATAGCGCCTCGACCACGCGCTATTGCCGTCACCTTCAACGAATAGGCGCCGTCCAGTCGACACACCCGACAACTTGCGTTTCGGCTTGTCGCCCGCGCTCACGGCCGACAGCGGCGCGCTTGGACGCGCTTTCGTCACGCTTGCTAACGTTCGATCGGCGGTAGCTTCAAACGACATTCCGAGCCTCGTATTGGACAACCGTTGGACACTGTCTAACACAAATTGCCATAAAGTCACGTTTTGCTAGTGTTTATCGCTGTCCATGCTTGTGTGTTTCCGCTTTGCATAAGCGGTTTCCACAGTTTTCTCTCGATCTCGACCGACGATCAAACCGAGCCGCAAGCGCGCGCCGAAAGACCGAAAGAGGCATTCGAGATAAGCGAAGAAAAAATCGCACCGATTGTGAACGTAGAACGCGACTGCAATCTCGCTCGACTTGAACTCAATACGCGGGACATTGGGACAGGACGGGACATTCTGGGACATTGTCCTGGGACATCAGGACTGGGACGGACAGGGACACCCCCCTATAGGGTGTCCCGTATGTCCCGGTTGTCCGGTAGCCAGATTAGTTCTTGACCGCTGAGGAGTTCGCCACTGACTAGCTGCCTATCCCGCGCGGCTTTGAAGCTGCGTTGCCATGCCTTCCTTTCGGCTTCGCTCCGGTCGCCGTCGCCAGTGCTGACGTATTTGGTTCGGTGGACTGATCTGGCGTCCTGCACCGTTGCTGCCCGCACTGTCGGGCCGTTGCCGGCGACGCTGTGAGATCGGCCACTGTTTATGATGGCCTCCGTAATAGCCTGGTGGACCAACCTGAGACTGTTCGGCCATCGCGTGCCGGATCGAATAGCGGCGGTTTCTGTCGGGGGCATTTCCGCTGCCACGATGTTGACGGTGACGGGATCGCCGTCCTCGTCCGGGCCAAAGTCGAAGTTTTCAGTCTTGAAGGAAAACAGCGGACCCTCTGGCAGGTCATTCGCCTTGTAGATTGCCGCCGTGCGGACTGTGTCGCCGCGGATAGTCACCATAAGGTCTGCATCGCCAACGCTGGCGTTGGAACCACGAGAGCCGCGAGATTCGTCCTTTCCCATGTGACCGACTAGGGCAACGTGTACGTCAATCTTGTCTTTGAGCCTTTGGATGTTGGCGAACACTGTCCCTTGGTCGCGCGCCTTATCCTCGTCGCCGCCACCGGCTGCGATCAGCTTGGCGAACGTGTCAAAGATCACGAGGCCGGCCGACATTTGAAATCGATCCTCGGCTTGGCGGATTGTCGCCAATACATCGTTGACCGTGAGGGGTTTCATAAGATCCACCATCGAGCTAACGAGCGCGATAGGCAGATTGCCTAGCCCGTCGCGCAGCCGATGAGCCCGTAGTCGGCGCCGAACAAGGTCGGCTCGCTCCAGGGCAAAATAGATCACCCCAGCCGCTTCCTTATTTTTGTACCCGCGCCAGTCTCTTCCCGACGAAACACAGGTGGCCGCCTCAGCCATGAGTGCAGACTTCATGCCGCCCGGCGGGGCAATCCATGATGAGGTTTCACCCTTTGCCAGGACGCCCTTAATCAGGTGGCGCTTGGCGATTGTCTCGCCAGTGATCTCGTCGAATACCTGAAAGGGAAACGGCTTGGTTTGTCTGTCGCTCATGTCGGCCGCACACCCATGAAGGCGCTCGCAAGGACATGCTGCACAAGGTCGGGCCCGGCGCGGTCAACGGTCCCGGAAAATTCGGCGGCCTCCCACATGAAATTGACGGCTTCGATAAACGGAATCTCGCCGGCCACTACACGCTCGGCCATCGTGCAGGACCGCACATAGAACAAGTCCAGTGGATCGAGTTGGCTATCTTTGCGCTCTCGCTCAGGTGTCCACCCATGAACACCTGTTGCATCTGCAACACCCGCGGCGGTCATACGGCCACCCCGCGCAACAGTCCCCACGCCTCAAGCACCGACAATGCTGCGTCTAAACCCTCGGATATACAGGTGATGACACCGGCCGCGTCTAGATCGTCGAGGAATTTAAGTTGGTTTTCGGTGGCCTTGCCGCCCGGCGCTTTCAGTTCAAGCGCATAAGATCGGCCGGCGTAATAAATCAATAGATCGGGCGCACCTGCGCGGACACCTAGCGACTTAAAAATTGCCGCTTCAACCGGGCGCCGCCATCCGCCGTTCGCGGGATGCAGGAACACGAGTCCGGGCACGCCACGTTGGCGAAGGTGCATCACCAGCGCCTGATGCGCTTGCTGTTCTGGTCGCCTCATTGCTTCGCCGCCTTTTCAAAAGCAGCGCGCAGAGCGGCGGCCAGCGCAGTTTCAGGTTGAGTATTCGCCTTAGGTAATTTAGCTTGGCAGTTGGTCCGGTCGGCAGGCCGGACCTTTGCTTGGGGTTCGCGTCCGATCGCCTCCGACGCGGACCCCACTGCTTTTCGGTTCTCCAATCACGCGGCCTGGGTTTCCGATGCGGCTTCGCGCTCGCGCTGCCAATCGCGCGCGGCATCGATGGTGATCAGAATTTTTGCGCCGATTTTTAAAACGCGCGGCCCGATGTCGGCGTCCCAAAGCTGGTAAAGCTTGCTCCGAGAAATGCGGTACGCCTGACAAAATTCGGCGACCGTATAAGCGGCGTGCTGGCCGGGGATATTTTCTAGCGACATGTGGGGGCACCTCCTTGTGTGCTTAGGTGCCCAGATAAACAGTGGTTAGCGCTTAGTCGTCCGAATAGTGTCTGTCTTACTTTTCGGACGCAGGGGGCTTTGCTCCCAAATTTTTTCAACCGCCGCTTCGGTTCTTGGTTGGCCAACCATACCAAGGGCTCTTGCTACTATCGAGCAAGCAGATTCAACCTTTTGTGACGCCCGATTGCGAGTCGGAGCCAGCTTGTACTTTTCCACAATCTGGAGAACGGTTCGGCCGATCATAAGGTTTCGGTGGTGCAGGTCGGTTTGAGGCCCACGCTTTCGTATCGGCTTAGCCTTCGGCTTTTCCAGAAGGGCGTGCACTGCGAACCCGCGCAGAACTTCCGGTATAGGTTCACCGTCGTTTATCAACTCTACCAAAACGGCCTTGATGCTATCTTCATCAATTGCTCCATGCTCGGTTCCTCTAACCATGTTGGACAGCCACTCGGTCAATAGACTTTCTCGGGGCGCCCCCTCGGCCGAAGATTTCACGTTTCTAAAAAGGCTTTGTGTCGCGCGGCGATGAATAACAGCCTTCTCTCGCGTGCTACCTTCCGGACTAAGTTTATTGCGATTACGAAGCAGATAGCCCCACGCAAAGAGGAACGCCTGCCCCTCATTTGAGGATTTTAGCGCGTCGATAAATTCGGCCGATTTCATGACGCCCTCCCAGCCAGGGCCGCGATTTTTTCGTCGGGCTTAAAACCAAATTTCGGAGCGCCGGCACGGATCGCGTCCGCGATGTAGCTCGGGGCTAGGTGGCCATAATGTTTCTCGACCATGCGCGTGTCGCTGTGGCCCAGGTTTTTCGCCACGACCAAGAGTGGCACGCCAGCCATGACAGCGAGACTCGCCCAGGTGTGGCGTAGGCCGTGAAAACCCATTGCTGGCTTGATCTTTGCCCGTACACAGGCATCAGCCATTGGCCGCGCCTGTTCCGATTTCAGCCACGGCGCGCCGTTGGCCTTTTCAAACATCAACTCATTGCCAGCGCGGCCGGTGCAGACCTCTCTAAAGAAGGCCGCCCCCTCATCAGTCAGAACGACATGGCGAGGCTTGCCGCTCTTGCTGGTTTGAACGTGGATCGTGCCGCTGTCGGGTTTGAAATCGCGCACTTGCAGGCGTCCCAATTCGCCATACCGCGCGCCCGTTTCTAAGGCGGACTGTACGAGCCTGCGAAAGTCAGGATCGCAAGCATTGATAAGCCGCTTCGCTTCGGCAACAGTCAGATACTGCACCCTGGCTGCATCAACGTCCTCGAACGGCTCGACGGCGCGCCATTCGCGATTCGACGAAACCAATCCATCCCGCCACGCGCGATTGAGCCCCCCCTTCAATACGGTCAACGTCCTATTTGCTGACGCTTTACGACGGCGCTTCGCTTCCTCGTCTTTTCCTAGTGGACGAAATTTTTGTTCCTCTCCCTTCTTGGTTCTTAGCCTCGGTGCCTGTTTGGACATGCCGGTAAGCCACTTCCGAATTTTGTCTCGCGTAAGCGCCGCAACCTCTAATTTACCGAACTCGGGCTCGATAAAAGCGTTGTGCCGATAGCGAGCATCATCGGCTGACTTTCGATTGCTCTCCAAAAATTCTAGGTAGGATTTCATCGCTGTGGCGATTGTTAGCGGGCCGGTTTTGCCGGCCGCAGTATGCACGCGCGACTTCATCCGCTTTCGAGCGGCGCCTTGCGCCTGCCAGTAAGTCAGAATTGCAATGCCATCCGCATCGCTCACATCGTCGGCAATGCCAATCTTTTCCACTTGATAGTCTTGATTGCCCACATAGTGACGAGCGACCCAGGTACCCGCCGAGCCCTTACGCTTGCGGTACCCAAGGTGCAGCCCCTGTTCGATCGTTCGGAAATAGGGCTTCCCTCGCGCCTTCAGTTTGCCGCGGGCGTCCTTGCTGTCGAGGGTTGCGTCTCGGACCTTGCGTGCCATGGCGGGTACTCCCTAAATCGCCGTGTCCAACGTTTGTCCAATATACGCGCGAAAACAGCCAAAGACAAACGTAATCAAATATGCCTATTTCATCAGTGTTTATTGGGGTTCGATGAACAGGGATGGACGGCTAAACACGTCTTATCATCTCTTTCACGGCGGTAACAGGGGTCGAATCCCCTAGGGCGCGCCAGATAGCCCAATAGAAACAATTACTTAGTTTGATGGCCATTTAGGCCCTGGGCGGCAAACAAAGAATGAACAAAATATAATTCCAGCCCAGCGGCGGGTTATCCCCTACCTCGTCGCCGCAACGCGTCCTTGGCCTTGCCTGGACGCCTGGGAGGCTGAAAAACGGGCATGTAGTCGATGCCAGCACAGGACGGCACGCCGAAAAAGCGCGACTGCCAGCCTTCCTCAACCATCTATGCAGGTGCAAGCTCACCAACGGCGAGCGTCCCAATTAGAGAAGCGCATGAGCATCAAAAAACGAAACAGCAAAGGGCAGCGCAAAGTCGCGATTGGCAGGCGCGCGACGCCGAAACAAACGCCGATGCTTTCAGAAATGATTGCAGCTTTGGAAACCCCAGAGGGCAAAGCTATTCTTGAGATGCAGCGATCCTACGCGAAAGCCATGCTTGAAGGAGGAAATGTGCCGCCAGAAATCCTTGCCAAGTATCAGCGGATGCAAGAGCTGAGCGCCAAGGTTTCTGCGAGCAAAGGGAAACAAAATTTAAGAGCTAGAGAGGAACTCGATCGTATTGCTGCTGAGCTACTACCGTACTTTCACTTTAAGGTTGACAACAATCCGACGAAACAGTGAAGCGCCTTGGCATTGCCTGGGCGAATGCGAGGGCGATAACGGCCGGGAGCCGAGCGTTAGGGCCCGTCGAACGAGTGCCGCCCCTTTGCCACGTTCCGTGATAGCCTATCTTGGCCGATCATGTGCCAGAGCTGCTTTGCGCGTCGCCGGAATGACATCACGCTCCGGGAAGATCCCGAATCTTTTTGAATATCACATTCACCGGTCCAAGCGAGGTCTGCAATAAGACGGGCTTCTCCCCGCTTGTGTCTGCCTGAGTGAGCGTCACAGAAATGGGGACAGAAATTGGTGCAGCAAGAGGGACGCCCGTTTGAACGGGCGTAATTCCTGCCGAAGCAGCCATTGTAACTTGGATGCTAACTTCGGCCGTTTTCGGATTCTCCGCATAGCTACCGTCATACGTGGCACCGGCCACATCTACACCTGCAACGCTTCCGTTCTGAAACACCAATAATCCAAATCCGCGTCCCGCCACGCCCGTGAAAGCGATACGAAAAAAGCCATCTATCATTTTTTGCCTCCGGGTAACGCAGGTGGAGCTGGAGGTGGAGGAAACGGCGCTGGCGGTGTAGGTCCAGCCGGTCCGACTATAAGCGGACGATTGCCAGACAGAACTTGTATAAGGGCGCGCCTCACTTCTTGCTGCTCAAGTTCAATATCAACGAGGCCTTGCGGATAGTATCCGCCTTCCAACACATCAAGTTGCTGTAATTCGTAGCCGAGAACCTTAGCTATTTCCGACAACAACTTCGTCAACAACTTACGGTGTCGGTCGCTCCAATCGGCGGGCAATGGCTTTAGGTTGAGATGCGCCATGACTTCTCGCTGCGCATCTTCGACCGGTTTTATCCCGTAGAATTCAATCTCAACTAAGTTAAGCGCCGCAACTTTGTCTGTTGAAAGCAATGCGCGACGCGAAGCCATGAGCGAGCGAAAAATCCCCAGCCGTCGTTCGCGGACTCGGCGCGATTCATCACCATGCCGCGTTACAAGAACCGCTAGCACGGGACCGACCAGGGTCGCAATCACGACCGCTATTCCGAGTGCTAGATCATTCAAAGCGAACCCCTCAAGAACATTATTGAATGAGCGCCACTCAAGCGCTTGCCGCACACTAGCAAATTATATGCAAAAAATCATCACATTATTCGTTCTAAAGCCGAACCACCTGGGCCGCTGATCTCAAGTGCGCATCGCGTCGCACACGCCCGTGCGCTTCCGAGTTCGGTAGTTGGCCAATGCAGACGTCAGTTGGATGCTAGATTGATGATATCGATCGCGGTTGCGATGAGCATTGCTAGGACGACGGCGGTGAGTAGCAACCAGTTTAAATACATCTTGAATTTGGGTCGATGTTTCCGCTCGTAGGCAAATTCCGTGGTAAATTTTTTCGACAGCAGCAGGATTGCTGCCGTCAGCAAGTTCAACACGACTGAAACAGAAAAAAACATGAATAGTGGTATGGTTTGCCCCGTTCGATTGATGAATGGGGCGGTGCCAGACGAAACCAAGGGCCAAATCATGGCACTAGCCCAAACTACCATCCAAACAGCGCCGAGATAGCGGATGAAGCTGGATTGCGTCCACAGCCCGAACAAGATTGCGACCGACGCTGCGCATATCCCGACAGATCGATTTGTCAAATGCGGATTGTGAAAGTCGAAGGCGCTCCACCCCGCGAGATTCGTGAGCGCAACCGCAATCGCAAACCAAAGTGCAGTTTGATAACCGCCTAGTTTCCCCAGCATCATTTCCGTTCGTTGACGCGCTAGAAAAGAAATCGGAGCTTATTTTTTCGTATCTACTGCGTACCACACACCCTTAGCATCCTTCATATCGTGCCGTACCTCACCGGTATCCCAAACAGTGCATTCGCGAATATCACCATCGTCGTTCAAACTACAAAGTTCGCGCGCAATGATATTGCCTAATATGTCTTCTGTGACTTTCGCAAAAGAGGCTTTGCCATATTTATTTTTGTAATAGATTGCCCTTAGACAAGTTTTGAATTCCGGCTGACAGTTTCGGATTACCAGAGGTTTGCCATTGTTTTGGGAGGATGATGTCGCGATCGCGCGGTTAATAACATCCGCCCACGTAGGCGTCTGAGAAGCTGGTGCGGTCGCTTGTGTGCCGGGCGTAATATCTTTCGGTAGTTGTGATCCGCCGTATGGCTCCGTCGCTGTCTGCATCGGCTTGCCGAACATCTTCGTTTCCATAGAGCGAAGGTCGTCTACGGTCAGCCAAACCATTTGATCGGGCGGTGTAACCACCATCTTTCCGACAATGCTCGATGGCACTCCTAATTCTCTTACGACTCGCGCCATGCCAATCGTTGCCGAGTTTGATTGAGTGGTCTCTCGGCCATTCTCATCCGAGGCACCATGAACCCCGATTTGCGCCTGATAGCTGGCAAATTTCTCGTTTCCAGCCGCAAAGATAATGAAACATGCCGATGCGCACTGCGCGCCATTAAGAACCGAGGTCGCGATGCGTCCCTTTCGGACAAGATCCGCTATTGTAACGCCTTCAACCAGATTCCCTCCCGGGGAATTAAGCCGAATCGTGACAACAAGCCGATTACTGTCGTTTGCTTTTTGAATTTCTGCTTTCAGCTTGTCAGCATCGCCGGGTAATATTTCGCCGATCAGATCGAGCCGAGTTTTTCCGTCCTTTGAATTAACGGCGGTTATTTCGGCAGCTGATGTAGCGTCGATTGCAAAACAGACTGCAACTAAGATCAACAAAGCTCGCACAGGACGTCCTCACACGAAATGCGTGCAGTTATACTATTCTACTAGTCAGTGCGGTACAATATCGTTGTCAGCCATTGCGGTTCCTCTTATGTGGCTGCGTCCTTGCGCTCGCCTCTTGCCACGATTTTCAGCGTACCGTCAGACAGCGGCCGCTGGAGCTTTAACGCGTCCTCCGTCGGCGCGGTCATCCACCGCTCGATCTCGGCCTCCGTGGACAGGATCACCGGCATGGCCTTGGGGTGCACGGCGCCGACAACGTCGTTCGGCTCGGTGGTGAGAAATCCAAACAGCTGATGCTCGCCCTCTGCCGGGTTGGCCTTGGTGCCCCGTGTACCCTTCCAAGTCGTCCATAAGCCGGCGAACACCGCCAGCGGCCTGTCCTCCCCGAACGCGAACCACGTCGGAGTCTTGCGCGGCTTGGTGTCGGCGTACTCGCAGAAGCTTGTCCAAGGAACGACGCAGCGGTTCTCGGGCTTGAGCCAGCGCCGCCAGTGCGCGCTCTTCGTGTTGCGAATGTTCGTGATCGGCGCGCCGCCAAAAGCGGGCGGCCCCGGCATTCCCCACCGCGCTATTGCCAGTTCGCGCACGCCGTCCGGAGCATTGCGCACGATCGGTGCCATGTAGTCGGGAAAAATTCCGGGCAGCGGCGGCAGGTTGCCAGTGGTGTCGCGCATCGACCGCGTGAAGGCGACGATGGCGGCCTGCCCCTTGGTGAGTGAATAGAGGTTGCACATAACGTGCCGAAGCTACCGCCTCACAGTTGGCTAGACCAGCATTTTGTTCTACATTTGTTCTATGCCGGTCGAAACCCTTGGGGAAGCCATGAATCTGTCGTGGAGCGTCCACATGCGCTGCCTGCACGATGGTCGCGAGGGCATGAAGCACCGCCGGAGCTGCGGCTTCCGGCTCAAGCTCGACCTTGAGACATTGGTGTGCACGCGCGGCCGGGACTTCCCATTAGGGCGCTTGGCCGAACGGCTGCGCTGCCCCCGGTGCGGGTGTCGACGCGTCTCTGTGATGTTTGAGCCGTCAAGAGGACGCGGGCTATCGCAGCAATCCGTGGCGAGAGGGTGAGAGCCGTGATCCTCAAATCTGAAACTTATAATTTCCACCGGTTCGATCTTACTCGCCAAGCCGGTTTCATCGTGACGATATACGATGAAGACGGGCTAAGGCTGGCCGCAACGGCATCGTGCGCGACCCCAGCCGAAGCTTTCGCGGAAGCGCGAACGATAGTCGACAACAAGGTGGAGGGACCGAGAAAATAGCTCGTCGGGCTCCGAAAACCTAAGCAGCAAATCGTGGACTAGACGGTTCAGTCGCCGCCAACTTTAACCGTTCAACTTCAATCCTGAGGGCCCTTGCGGACTGCTGAAGCTTTGTACGCCGCTCACGGGCCGACTTCGCATAGGTTGGATAGGCGAAATGCGTCGGGTCGGAAATCCGCGCACGTTGCTCCTCGGCTTCGATCTGTTGTCCCAGGTCGACACACGTTCGGTCGAGCGCGGCGATCATTGTCTCGGTTTGGCTCGCTCGCAAGCGGTTGTGAGCGACTGCAAATTCAATGTTGCGGCGCGACCGCTCGTCTTGTTTGGCTGTCATGGACGTCTCCTTATTGTGTCGCTTCGGGGCATCGGCCCCTTTAATTGCTAGCTACGCAAAAGTTGGGCCAACAGCACAAACAGAAAGACCGCCTCGCGGCGGTCTTTCCGAAGCCCAATCCGGCGGGGGGTGTGACGCTTCGCCTTAAGAGGACTTGATTAATCAGGCGACGAGCGCAGCCTTCCGCTTTCTGCGCCGTGCAAGCAGACCCAAAACACCGAGGCCTGAGGCGAAGAGTGGGAGGGTGGCTGGCAAGGGGGTGGCACTCACATCAGCCGTGAAGCTCAGCGAGTCCGACCCTGTGAATTGAAGATCACCATCCGCCGTCGTGAAGACTCCGCCGCCGAATGTGGGTGTCAAATTGCTTGGAGAGGCCGTGATTGGGCCGATCGATGTAATCAACTCATAGCCAGCGAGAGCGGCGACCGAAAAACCAAGCCCATTGGTGAAAGTGGAGTCGTAAAAGTCGATGTTTGCAAGTGAGGAGTTTGATTCAACCGTGGCCGTTACGGTTTCAGTGACAGCGCCGTCCGTAAAAGTCCCGGTAATGTTGGTGGTCCGAGACGCCGTATCATTATTACAAACGGCAGTCCCAATCAGACCCCAATGTCTGGGTGTCTCTAGACGATACTCATGATGACACCGCAATAAGAACATCTAGCTTGCAGTGAAACTATCACGCTGTCTAATCCCAATGAGCGCTTTGGGTCGATTTTGTTGAAATAGTCGGAAGTTCAGTGTCGTTGAAATTCTGCCAAAATACCAACGACATCTTCGATCGAATCTAATTGCCGCTGTAAATCGATTTAGAACTCGCCCTGTAGACGAGGATGTAAAAGACGAGGTTCCCCACATCCATTTTCGAAAGTCGCGCCTACGGCGCTAAAAAAATTGGATCGAGTCGGTCCGCGGACTTTTTCAATAGAATCGGCCATTAGCGATCAAGTCATTCAGAGCAGATGCCGACGAATGTCCGCTGTTACGGCCATAACGGACTCCTAAATCTCGATCTGCCGGCCGACCTCCACAAATTTCTCCGGAGGAATGTTGAACAGGTCCACCGCCCGCACTGAGTTTCGGAACATCAGCGTGAAAAGACGCAGGCTGGCGCGCACCAGCCAGTTACGCCGCTTGGAGCAGATCACGGCGTCTCGGGCGCCGAAATAGATCGCGTCTTCGAGGTCGACTGGACAGCCGCGAGCCTTCGCCAGCCGCAAGGCGGCAGGAATGTCAGGCACTTGGATGAAGCCGAAGTGCACGATGATGTGCCAAAATCCCTCAGCGAGCTTCACCAGCTCGATGCGGTCGCGCGATGCGACGCGCGGGATATAATCGAAGTTTACCGTCAGCGCGATCGCGGTCTCGTACATCGCTCTCATCTGCGCGACGTGCTCAACGATTAGGAACGGGGTCGTGGTGGCGACCCGCGTCAAAAAGATGGCCGTGCCGGGCACGCGCGGGACATGGTTTTGCGTGAGGTGGAGGAAGAACTCATCTGGCGTCTCCGTCAACACTGTGTGGCGGCGACGCATGGCTTCAAAGCCAAAGTGCCATGAGACCATGACAACGAACACCAACGTACCAAACGTAAGCGGGATCCAGCCGCCTTCGCGGATCTTGAATAGATTCGCCGCGAAGAACGCAAAATCGACAGTGAGAAATATCCCGCTCGTTATCAGTGCCAGTCCCGCTGGCCAGCGCCAGCGCTCGCGCATGACATTGTAAAGCAGGGCGGTCGTCAGCAGCATCGTGGTCGAAACCGCGGTGCCGTAGGCGCCTGCCAGGCGATCCGAACTGCCGAAGCTGACGGTGAGCAAAACCGTCAGCACCATCATCGTCCAGTTCACAAACGGTACGTATATCTGCCCGTATTCTTCCGAGGACGTTTGGCGGATCCGCATGCCCGGGAACCAGCCAAGCTGCATTGCCTGACGTGTCAGCGAGAACGATCCCGTGATGATCGCCTGGCTGGCGATAATCGTGGCAATGGTGGCAAGTCCCACCAGCGGATAGATCGACCATGACGGCGCCAGCCGGAAGAACGGATTTCCATCCATAGCCGGATCGCCGAGGTAGAGCGCGACCTGCCCAGCATAATTGAGCAGCAATGCTGGCAGCACGATCCCGTACCAGGATGTTCGGATCGGATTGCGGCCGATGTGGCCCATGTCGGCATACATCGCTTCGCCGCCGGTCATCGCCAGAAAGACCCCGCCGAGCACGGCGATCCCGCTCCAGCCGTGACCGGTCAGCAGCGCGATCCCGTAGCGCGGATCGACTGCGGCGATGACCTCGGGATAGCGGGAAATGCCAGCAACGCCCAGCGCGGCGATAACTGCGAACCAAAGCAGCATCACCGGCCCGAACGCCTTGGCGATTTGCGCGGTGCCGCGGCTTTGGACGGCGAACAGACCCAGCAGGATCGCGACTGCCATCACGACGACATGCGGCTTGAACACATCGGTTGCGACGTTGAGCCCTTCGAGGGCGCTCAACACCGAG
>Ga0209483_1002105_pt1 | contig 14261 bp, 15 predicted proteins | sample NGEPerA_FD_184508 | JGI IMG/M metagenome (GOLD analysis project Ga0209483, IMG submission 184508) | Arctic peat soil microbial communities from the Barrow Environmental Observatory site, Barrow, Alaska, USA - NGEE PermafrostL2-A... | ecosystem: Environmental > Terrestrial > Soil > Wetlands >... | reverse complement strand
TGTCGTCCTGCAACGTCTGACGGGCCGCCAACCGCAGGCCGTCGCGAAGTCAGGCGATTTGGACCCGCTGACAACGGGAGCGGCGCCCGCCGGCGCCGAGCCTGTACTCGATATGACGGCCGGTCTGCGGGTGTGGGGCGACGAGGCGGTCTATCGCCGCTATCTGCATCGTTTCGTGGAGGAATACGGCGAGACCGGGCACCGGATTGCCGCCCTGTTGGCCGCCGGCGATCGTTCCAGCGCTGCGGCGATATCCCACAAGCTCAAGGGCGTGGCCGGCAACCTGGCCCTGCCCAGGGTGGCCAATATGGCCGCCGAGCTGAACGTTCGCCTGACCGATGCCGATGCGCCGGTGGTCGACCTGCCCGCCGCATTGCAAGCCGCCATCGATGCGGCGCTGACGGTCATCGCGGCACTACCCGTGCCCGATACCAGTTCCCGACCGGCGACCTATGCAGCGGCGCCGGCCGAAAGTACCGGCAATAGGCGAGCGACCGGTGAGCTTTTGGGCGATCTTCTGCGGGCGTTGGACCGCGACAACCCGGATGCCACCGAGCCGATCCTTGCCGCCCTGGCCAGCCACCTGCCGGCCGAGCAACTTAGCGCCATTGCCAGCCGGGTTGAGGCCTTCGAGTTCCGTGCCGCCGAGACGCTGATCACCACCATGGCCGAGCAGCTCGGCCTGACGATCAAGGAGGAGGACTAGCACGATGACCAGCCCACCGATCCTGATTGTCGACGACGAACCAAGCAACCTGGCCGTCCTGCGGCAGATCCTGAAGGACGACTACACGTTGGCCTTCGCGCGTTCGGGCTCCGAGGCATTGGCGGCTGTGGCCAAGCACCGGCCGGCCCTGGTCCTGCTCGACATCCAGATGCCGGACCTCGACGGCTACGCGGTGTGCCGGCAGATCAAGGCCGATCCGGCGATGGAAGCCATCCCGGTGATCTTCGTCTCCGCCCTGACCGAGGTCGGCGACGAGGCGGCCGGCTTCGCGGCCGGCGGGGTTGATTACATCATGAAGCCGGTCTCGGCGCCGATCGTTCGCGCCCGCGTGCGAACCCACCTGTCGCTGGTTCGGGCCAGCGAGCTCGAGAAGAGCCGTCGCGCGGCGATCTTCATGCTGGGCGAGGCCGGGCACTATAACGACACCGATACCGGCGTACACATCTGGCGGATGGCCGCCTACAGCCGGGTACTCGCCGAGGCGGCCGGGTGGTCGCCCGAGGCGGCGGCAATGCTCGAACTGGCCGCGCCGATGCACGACACCGGCAAAATCGGCATCTCCGATATGATCTTACGTAAGCCGGGGCCGCTGACCGACGAGGAATGGGTGGTGATGCGGACCCACTGTGCGATCGGTCACCAGATCCTGATGAAGAGCGATGCGCCGCTATTTGCCATGGCGGCCGAAGTTGCCCTCGGTCACCACGAGAAATGGAACGGCAGTGGCTACCCGCACGGCCTCTCCGGTACCGCCATCCCCGAATCGGCGCGCATCGTCGCGGTGGCCGACGTGTTCGACGCGCTTAGCGTGAAGCGCCCCTACAAGGAGGCGTGGCCCCTCGATCGCGTGCTGGCGACAATCGACGAGGGCGCCGGGCAACATTTCGAGCCGCGGCTGATTGATGTCTTTCGCCGCACGTTGCCGATCATCCTGGCCGTAAAGACGGATTGGGACGGCCGCGAGGCCGAACAGTCGGGCGCCTGACTTATTAATGACGACCAGCGACATCCGCACGGCCCTACCCCCGGCTGCTCAAACCGAAAGCGCATGGAGCAAACGCCTGTTTCCCCTCTCGGAAGTCCGGCCAGATTATGCCGAGCCGAAACGTACGCGCATAAGCCGTGGCGCCGATTTCGACGGCCATACGGCATAATCCGCCGCTCGGCATTATGGGTGAGTTCGTGCAGCAAGGTCGCGTAATAGCTCTCGGCATCCTTGAAGCTCTCGAACGGCGGCAACTGCACCCGGTCGGCGTCGATGGCGTAGAACGCGCGGCTGCCGCCGTGCCGAATGTCCGCGCCGGTGTTCGCCGTGACTTTCTCCGCTACCGCAACCCGCTCGAAGGCGGGCAGGGCAGGGGAGGGCGCGGCGTAGAAATGCGTGGGCAGACCGTCAATCTGCTCGCAGTTAAAGACCGTGTAGCCCTTCGTGAACGGGATATCGCGTTCGACTTCCTCGCCGCTGTCGGTCGTCTCGGTCTTGCGGATGCGGTCGGCATAGACGACGAGCGCGCCCTTTTCGCCTTTGCGTACCTGCGCGCCAAGCGCACCCGCCTGCCGATAGGTCATCCAGACCGGGCAGGCATAGCCGCTCGCCACGGCTTCGCCCCAGAGCATCAGCACGTTGATGCCCTTGTAGGCCTCGCCGCTCGCGCGCAGGGGGCGGACGATGCGGCCTTCGGTGTTCGCGGCGCTCCAAGGCTTGAGCCAGGGGCGAACGCCTTTTTCGAGGTCGGCGATGATGCGGTCGGTGACGCGGGTGTAGATATCGGCGCGCACGGGCGCTGCCGCGAAATTACGGGTCATGGTCGTATCCTTCGGATTGGAGGAAAGCCCGCCGCCGGGGTTACCGGCGGCGGGTAGGGCAGGGGCCTCAGGCCGCGAGCGTCTCCGCTTCCGGCTGGGCGATTGCCGGAACCGGCGAGCGCAGCAGGGCAGGGAGCCAGCCCGTACCGCTCAGACGCTCCTCGGCGAGCTTCACCAAGCCGTCCTTCTTGAGCTTGGCGAAGTTCTCCGCCGCGCTTGGGCTAACGCCTTCGGCGACCGCTTCAAGGATGCGGGCCTTCGAGACGCGCTCGAAGTAGCTTGCCTTCGTCGGCTGCCACCACTGCGCCATGTCGAGCCTGACCGCTGCCGCAAGTTGCTCGGCGTGGGTAAGCCGCGCCTCGCGCGCCCGCTCATGTGGCCTTTTCACCGCGTCCACGGCACTGGCGGCGCAGAAGGCCAGAAGCCCAAGCACCGTCTCCCGGCTCTGCTCAAGGCACCACGGAAACAGGCCTTCGGCGTCCTCGGGAAGCTGGCGCTGCCACGCGGCTTCCTGTTCGGCCATCGCCTGCCCGGCGGGGCTGTCCTCAATGCCGGGAGCGCTGCCGCGTAGCTCGGTGCACGTGAGCTTGAGCGTCAGGCAGCTACCCGCGCCATAGCGATAGAACACCGGCAGCGCCATCGCGTGGACGACCGCTGCAAGTGCGGTATCGGGGTCGCCCGCGAGGGTTGCCCGGAGCGCGGCGGTCTTCTGCGCGGTCAGGTCTTCGACCAGCGCCGCCGAAAGCTCGCTGCTCTCCTGCATCTGCGGCCTGCCTTCGCCGGTGCGTTCGCCGGGCACCGTTTCCGGCGCTTCGGGCTTCGGCATATCCTCCGGGCGCACAAGGCCGCGCTCGACGGTGAGCTTGCCTGCATGCCCGATGGCCACAACCGCACCGGCGCAGGCGAGGTCGTCCGGGTTCCATACCGGCGCACCGTTGGTCAATGCGTCGATGCTGTCGCACAGCGCCTCGTACTGGGCTGCCTTGTCCTCGGACGGCTCGTCGCCATGCTCGGCCACGAAGGCGTCATAGGCTTGGCTGAGGCGCGAAAGCTCGTCCTCCTGCTCAAGGGTCAGCGGTGCTTTCCCGGCATGGACGCGGGCGTAGTGCCGCAGCGCCGCGTAGTCGAGGTCGGGCATGATTTCGACCCATTTCCAGCCCTCGGCACGGACGGTCTCGGCTTCGCGCGTGAGGCGCTCGGTCGCCAGCCGCTCAAGCAAGGCGGTATCGGTGAGATACCCCGCATGCGCCTCGGTAAAGAGGTCGCGCAAGACGCCGCCGCCCGCCGCGAGATAGGTCTCGATGCCGACGAACACCGCGAGCGGGTCGTCCGCTTCCGTCTGCGCCTCGGTCAGGATGCGCCTTATGGTGTCGGGGTGGCGGTTGAACGAGGGAAGCTCTTTCCAGACCTTGACCTGCGCTTCGTGGTCGTCGCTGACGGTAAAGGCCATCAGCTGGTCGAGCGTCATCTCGTCGTGTCGGTAGGCCTTGAAGAGCGCCGGGCTGACGGAGGCGAGGCGCATGCGCTGCTTCACCGTCGAGACGGCGCAGCCGAAACGGGCGGCGATATCCTCCACGCCCTTGCCGTTTTCGGCCATCGCGTTGAAGGCCTCGAACTGGTCGGCGGGGTGCATCGGCAGGCGCATGACGTTTTCGGCGAGCGAGATTTCGCCCGCGTCCTCGCCTTCGGCCAGCACCTTGCAGTCGACGGGTTCGTCCTTGGCGATGGCCTTCTGCTTGGCGAGCAATTTGAGCGCGAGCAGGCGGCGTCTGCCTGCCACGACCTCGAACTTGCCGTCTTCGGTCTCGCGGACCTGCAAATTCTGCAAGAGGCCGAGGGCCTTGATGTTGGCGGCAAGCTCCTCGATGCCTGACGCCGCGCCGGTCTTGCGGACGTTGGCCTTGGCCGCAACGAGCTTATTGAGGGGGATGGGTTGGGTGGTCATAGGGTGGTCTCCTTTTCCTTGGGTTTGAGGTGTCAGCGCAGCGCTGCGCTGCACCTCTGCCCGTCGGCGAGACCGGGGGTAGCAAGGGCAAGGGCGGCGGCCGGGGAGGGGTATCTCCCACCCGCAGGCCTTCCGAAGGGCGGCCCGTGCGGGCCGTCTTGCAGGCGTAGCCGAAAGATGGGGAGACCCCGGCCGACGGCGCGGCCAAAGCCGCGCTTTACCCTTGCCGGCGCGAGGGGGGACCCCTTAGCTCACTCGAATCATCCGGGGCGGCGAATCGCCGCCCGCACCCGCGGCAAAGCCGCTGCACGCCTGATCGCCCTGCGGGCCGCGCAGGATCAACGCACAGATTCGGTGGACAACTCAGGGGAGAAAAGGCCAAGCGGTAAGCAGGCCAAGAGGGTTTGAGGAATGCACAAAAACTGTGCAATTCCGCTATTCTATTGAGAATACGAAAGAATTCAGAATGCAACTGTAAATCTTCTGTAACATAGGCGAAAATTCAGTTGCGGCCGCGTGGTTGCGGTGCCTGTGAATATCTAAAACGTTGCGAACTAAACCATTGCGATAGCTGGACTTCGCAACAGACGATTACGGCCAGCCAGCCTACGCGTCATGGGATCGAAACCCGAAGGGCGGAGACGCCGGCCTTGGTTGCCGGGCGGCTCCGGGCACGCCTGAGAGCCCGGTCCCGAAAGGGAGACGCCGACACCATCCTCGCGATTGCCCGAAGCCGCGCGAAACGCTATACTTGTGAGCGATGGCCCGACGTAAATACAGAACAATCGATCCCCGTATAAATAGGATATGCATAGACGTTACGCACCGCATGTGGGAAAGACGTGCGAAAGAGCGCCTTGAAGAAGAAATGAACGCCGTCGCCGCGGACTTGGCGCAGAAGCCGGATACCTTGGTGATGCATGACGAGGATGCCCGGTCCACTACCCTGCTGCACATTCCCATGCACGTGCGGGTAAAGAATTTTTACGCCCAGATGTTTGGCGATTACGAAGAAGAAGACCGCGTCCGCGAAACCCTCAAGGCAGCGATCGTGCTGCATATCACCGACGCGACCTAGATTTACTCCGACGGCCTCGGTAGCCGTCGTTGCCACGGCTCGTGTGACCTGCACAAGGAGCTGACCCCGGAGTTAGCTTTCTGGCTTTCGTGCTAGCACGAAACGTTAGGGACCGGCTTTAGCGACCGGCCGCGTCACCTCGCGCGCGGGCTTATCCTCGCGCAGGCCCTGATAGACAACCTGGCGCAGGAGGCCGTCGTCGGTCCAGGTGAGAAAGGTGACCTCGGCCACCAGTTCGGGGCGCACCCAATGCACGCGGCTGAGGACCAGCGGAGAGCCAAAGCGGCTGGCGCGGGGCGGCGGCACGTCGAGCGGCATCACCGCGGTCGCCAGCGGCTGCAGTCGCTCCCATACGCGCCTGAGCTCTGCCTGGGGCATGCCGGTGCCGGCGCGGCCGGCATAGACGAGCCTGCCGTCGGGGGCGTGAGTGCCGAGCAGCAGCGCGCCCAGATAGGACCGCGACCCTTCCGGGTCGGTCCAGCCGACGATGACGAATTCCTCGCGGCCCAGGCACTTGGTCTTGACCCAGAGGCCGCGGTTGCCGGGCGAGTAGGGGGCGTCGGCGCACTTGGAGACGATGCCTTCGAGCCTGAGCCGGCAGGCCGCCGCATGAAAACCCGGCCCGCCGCCTTCATGGTGATCGCTGTAGGCGAGGGGGGTGATAACTCCGGCGAGGAGAATGGCCAAACGCTGTTTGCGGGCTGCAAGCGGCAACGGCGTCAGATCCTCGCCGTTCAGATGCAAGAGGTCGAACAGGTAGAAGACCAGGTTGGCGCCGCTTTTGGCATCGCTCGCGGCCTGCATCTGGCTGAACGACGTCGTGCCGTCCGGCAGCACGGCGCAGAGTTCGCCGTCGAGATACGCCGCGTCGACAACGAGCGCGGCAAGGGCGCGCGCGACCCGAGGATATTTGTCGGTCCAGTCCAGGCCGGTGCGGGTGAGCAGCCGCGCCTCGCCGCGCTCGAGGCGCGCGTGCATGCGGTAGCCGTCGTATTTGATTTCATGCAGCCAGGCTTCGCCCTCAGGTGCTGCGCGCACGAGCTGGGTGAGCTGCGGCTTGACCCAGCGGGGAAGGGATGCGACGCGGGGCGCGGAGGCGGGCCCGCGCGCCATCACGAGAGGGCAGGCGGAGGATCACGCCGGGGCTGGCGCTTATCCGGTAGGACAAAGCGCGCCCACCTGAAATGCCTTAGGGGCCGTCGCGCGGCCGCGATACGGAGGGACGCGCCCGTGTAAAGACGAGAGGGTTGCGATAGCATCGTCCGAACATGCCCGAGGGCAGGGCAGGGAGCAAGCGGGGCAACTAACGACAAGTCCCATTATCGTGTTGGAATCATTGCCTCGCATGAGGGATCGGCAGCGAGGGTCGAGCGCGAGCGCGCGTCTTGCCGGGGCTCCGCCCCGTCTCGCCGAAGGGCAAGGGTGCGGATGACCCGCACCCGGGTTTCAGAAAGATGCCTGCAGCCTTAAAACGAGAATGCTGATTGTTTGCGGCGTTACGCCGAAAAAGTTTGCACGCATTCACGCAAGACTGTTCTCGGGATAAAGAGGCGGCGCGGTCTATTCGATCCAATCCTCTTCGTCGCACTCTCCGTGGAAGCGGCAGAGACCTGCGAGAATTTTCTGCATTTCGTCGGTAGTCATGTATCCGCCGAGCCTGTCGCCCGTCTTGCTGCCGATATCCTCCTCATAGATGCAGGTTTCCGAGGTCGAGCCGGTGTCGTCGGTCAGGGTAAGGCGGGCTCTCAGCGTTCCCCAGCGGTAGCGGATACAGATTGAACCGTGCTCACCCGCCCTACCTTCCCATTGCGAGGGGGCGGCAATGCACGTGCGGCGATGGCCGTACACCTGGACGAGCTCTGCTGCGGGAGCCGGCTTGCTGTCGCCCTGCTGCATGGTATTCACGATCGTGGTCCCGGCTACGAACCCAGGCGGCGGGCCGCCTCGGCGATCGGCAAATAGAGCGCCATCGGATGGCTGGCGAAGCGCCGGAAGCCGAGATGCGTGTAGAATTCGGCGGCGGTGTCGTCCTTGGCGTTGACCACCAGAGAGAAGATCGCCGGCTCGGCGCGCATCGCGCGGGCCACCGCGTCGACGACGAGCGCACTACCGAGCCCGCGTCCGCGAAACCGCGCGTCGACGGCGAGGCGGCCGATCAGGCCGGCCGGCAGCAGCGGGTAGCGCGGCAGCCGCTTCATGTCGTCGGGCGACAATTCGGTGAGGGGGATGCTGGTGGCGGCGAAGGTGTAGTAAGCAGCAACGGTGCCGGCAGGGTCGAGCGCGACGAAGCAGTTGCTCACCCGGCGCCGGACGTCCTGGGTCGCCAGCTCCCGGAAATACCGATCGAGGGTAGCGACCCCGCTAGAAAAGCCCGTGCGGTCATGACCGGAGCCTAAGGGCTCTACGGTGAACGCCGGCGTCACCGCGATTCCGTGATGGTGCTGCGATAGCGATCGATGGCGCGCTCCATCGCGGGCGCAAGCGGCGGCGGGTTCAGGATGGCTTCGGCAAAGGCGCGCTGGTCGTCGACCGACAGGCGGATGATCTGGGTTTCCTCTATCGTGCGGTGCGCCGCCTCCTGGGCGGCGGCAACGACGAAATCGCTGACGCTGCGCCCCTGGATTTCGGCCGCGCGTTTGACCACGGCGAGCGCGTCGGGCGCGATGCGCGCCTCCAGGCGGGCGGTTCGGCTCTGGTCTTGTGGCATCATACAAATCCTCTCATCATACCCACATTGTACGTCAGTTTACCGGACATTTCAAGAGGAGGCTGCTCGGGAATCCCGCAGAGCAGGGAAAACCCGGCCCGCGGGCGCAGTTAGGTTAAACGGGACATTGCTTGATTTTTACCCCGTTTTGGGTATAATCAATAAGATAGATAAGTTGGAGGTTTTATGGCGATGATTACGGTAACCGCGTCCGAGTTTCAGCAGCATTTCGGCCGCTATCAGGACGAAGCCCTGACGCAGCCCGTGGCGATCACCCGCAACGGCCGCGAGCGCCTGGTGATGGTGTCCGCCGACGAGTACCGCAGGCTCAAGCGCCGCGACCGCGAGGTGCTGAGGGCAGGGGACCTAAGCGATGAAGACCTTGCCGCGATAGCGAAGTCGGAAATGGATCCGCGGCACGCGCATCTCGACAAAGAACTCGAATAGGTAGGGTGTGCCGTTCCCGGTTCCCGAGCCCGGCCTCGTCATCAGCTATTCGTATCTTTGGCAATCGGAGTATCGGCAAGAGCGCGAAGAGGGGGTCAAGGACCGGCCCTGCGCGATTATCCTCGTTACCGGGAACGACGGCAGAAGGCCGGTCGTGACCGTGTTGCCGATCACGCATAGTCCGCCGCAGAACGCCTCCGATGCCGTCGAGCTTCCGCCTGCGGTGAAGCGGCGCCTCGGCCTCGATGAAGCGCGCTCCTGGGCGGTCGTGAGCGAGGTCAACTGCTTTATCTGGCCGGGCCCCAATCTGCGGGTGGTGAGCCGCGATGACCCCGAACGGTTCGAATACGGCTGTTGCCGCCATCATTCTTCCGCCAGATCCGCGAGCGCTTTCTGGCAGCCGCGGCGACGCAGCGGCTGCAGATTGTCCCGCGCAGCGCATAAATAAGACACTCCACATGACTCCGAGAACTAAGTTGCACGTCTGGTCAGTAAATCAGGCTTTATTTTAAGCGCCAGATAAATTAGATTATTTTTTATATCCCCCGGCTGCTTCGGCGCCCGGGCGCGAAGCCGCCTTCGGGCGGCTTCTGTATTTCTATTGGTTACAATATTTACTACGAGGTTGCCAGGACAACGCCCCCCTCGGCAGATCTTGAAAAAATCCCGAACCGGCAACCCCGTGTGCTCCGATGTCATCAAACTGTCACTCGCCCCCTCTATGAAACCCATTGGATTCGACGATTCTAGATACATGGAAAGGGAAATTCATGCCGTTTTGGACACTAGCAGCGCCGCGGGCCGCACTCACCGCGATGAGTCTCGCGGTCGTCTGTGCGTTCGCGCCGCCAGCCGCAGCGCTGGACATCGCGGGGGCAGGCTCGACCTTCGTGTATCCGATCCTCGCCAAATGGGCAGACGCGTACAAAACGAAGGCGGGGGTCGCGGTAAATTACCAGTCGATCGGCTCTGGCGGCGGCATCAAGCAGATCCAAAGCAAGACGGTTGATTTCGGGGCATCCGACGCGCCATTGCCCCCGGAGGAGCTTGACAAGTTCGGCCTGTTACAATTCCCGATCGTCATCGGCGGCGACGTGCCGGTCGTCAATGTGCCGGGTATTGGGCCCGGGCAGCTCAAACTCACCGGCCCGGTGCTCGCCGACATCTATCTCGGCAAAATCACCAACTGGAACGACAAGGCCATTGCCGATCTTAATCCCGGCCTGAAGCTGCCCGACCAGGCGATCGCCGTCGTGCACCGCTCCGATGGGTCGGGCACGACCTACATCTGGGTCGATTACCTCGCTAAGGTCAGCCCTGAATGGAAAGAAAAGGTCGGCGTCAACACCTCGGTGCAGTGGCCGGCCGGGCTCGGCGGCAAGGGCAATGAGGGTGTCGCGGCGCTGACCAGCCGCACGCCGGGCGCCATCGGCTATGTCGAATACGCCTACGCCAAACAGAACAAGATGGCCTACGTGCAGGTCCGCAACAAAGACGGTAATTTCGTCGAGCCGAATGAAAAGACTTTCCAGGCTGCGGCCGCGAGTGCCGATTGGGCAAAGGCTCCGGCATTCTTCCTGATGCTGACCGAACAGCCCGGCGCGCAGAGCTGGCCGGTGACCGGTTCGACTTTCATCCTGATGTACAAGGCGCAGGACAAGCCCGATAGCGGCAAGACCGCGCTGCAGTTTTTCGACTGGTCCTACACCAGCGGCCAGCAATTGGCCGAAGGGCTCGACTATGTCCCGATCCCGGACAACGTCGTGAAGCTGATCGAAGGCACCTGGAGCCAGATCAAGGGCGCGGACAGTAAGCCGCTGTGGACAGCCTCTGCTAACTAACATCGCGCGACCCGGCCGCGGGCGTGCGTCCGCGGCCGTCCGGGGGATTTCATCATGAGCACACTTCTTCTGGAAGGCGGCGAGCCTGCCGCTAACCGGCGGATACGGCAGGGAAGGGCGATCGACCGGATTTTTGCCGCTGCGGCGATTTTCTTCGGCCTTCTCGTGCTGGCGCTGCTAGGCACCATTATCGTTTCGCTGATCATCGGCGCGTGGCCGGCGCTCAGCAAATTTGGGCTCCGCTTCCTCGCCACGACGGACTGGAACCCGGTAACCCAGAACTTCGGCGCCGTGGTTCCGATTTACGGCACGCTGGTGACATCGGTGCTGGCGATGCTGATCGGGGTGCCGCTCAGTTTCGGCGTAGCGATCTTCCTGACCGAGCTCTGCCCGCTCAAGCTCAAACGGCCAATCGGCACTGCCGTCGAGCTCCTCGCCGCGATCCCCAGCATCATCTACGGCATCTGGGGCCTCTTCGTCTTCGCCCCGCTGTTTCAGGCGACGCTGCAGCCGCTCCTGATCAAGCTCCTCGGGCCGATCCCGCTGATCGGCGCGCTGTTCTCGGGGCCGCCGCTCGGCATCGGCGTGCTGACGGCCGGGTTCATCCTCGCAATCATGGTGCTGCCCTACATCTCCTCGATCATGCGCGACGTGTTCGACACGGTGCCGCCGATGCTCAAGGAGTCGGCTTACGGTCTGGGATGCACGCGCCGCGAGGTGATGTGGCAGGTCATGATCCCCTACACGCGGGCGGGGATCATGGGCGGGGTCCTGCTCGGCCTTGGACGCGCGCTCGGCGAGACCATGGCGGTCACCTTCGTGATCGGCAACGCCCACCAGGTGGCGGCATCGCTGATGGCGCCCGGCAACACGATTTCATCGGCGCTCGCCAATGAATTTACCGAAGCGGTCGAGGACATCTACCTGGCTTCGCTGATCGAGCTCGGCCTGATCCTGTTCGTGATCACGTTCATCGTGCTCGCGATCGCGAAGCTCCTCCTCATCCGCCTTGAAAAGCAAAAAGGAGCGTAGGCGATGACGAGCCTCTACCGGCGCCGCCGCATCGCGAACTTTGTCACGATGAGCTTCTGCTACGGCGCTACGGCCATCAGCCTGGTCGTGCTGGCGGCGATCCTGTGGACCCTCTTCAGTCGCGGCATCGAGGCGATCGGTTTCGATGTATTCACGGAAATGACGCCGCCGCCGGGATCGCATGGCGGGCTGCTCAATCCGATCTATGGCAGCCTGATGATGACGGGCATCGCTACCCTGATTGGTACGCCGGTCGGGATTATGGCCGGCACCTTGCTCGCCGAATACAGCTACGGGTTCCTGCACCGGCTCGGGGAAGTGATCCGTTTCGTCAACGACATCCTCTTAAGCGCGCCCTCGATCGTTATCGGCCTCTTTGTGTACGAACTCGTCGTCATCCGTCAGGGACATTTCTCGGCCTGGGCCGGGGCGTTGGCGCTCGCGATCATCGTCATCCCGGTCGTCGTGCGCACGACCGAGGACATGCTGAGGCTGGTGCCGGTCGGCTTGCGGGAAGCGGCCTTCGCGCTCGGCACGCCCAAATGGAAGGTCATCGTCATGGTGTCCTACCGGGCGGCGCTGCAGGGGATGATTACCGGGGTCATGCTCGCCATTGCCCGCATCAGCGGCGAAACCGCACCGCTCTTGTTCACCGCACTCAACAACCAATTCTGGACCACGGATATGAACACGCCGATGGCGAACCTTCCGGTTGTCATCTTTCAGTTCGCAATGAGCCCCTATGAGGACTGGGTAAAGCTCGCCTGGGCCGGGGCGCTGATCATTACGGTGACCATCCTGCTGCTCAACATCCTGGCCCGCGTCGTCACTTCCGTTCGGAGAGTCGGATGAATTCGGAACATGTAGCAGCTCGGACTGCCTTGACCTCAGGCATCAACTACGGGGATAGCGTGCCGGCGGGCGCACCCAACGTGGCGTCGGTTTCGATCCTGCCGGCGCCGGTGAAAATCGTCATCCGCAACGTGCATTTCTTTTATCGGAGCTTTGAGGCGCTCAAGGACATCAACCTGCCGCTCTACGACAAGCGGGTGACCGCCTTCATGGGGCCGTCGGGCTGCGGAAAATCCACGCTGCTGCGCATCCTCAACCGCATGTACGACCTCTACCCGGGCCAGCGCGCGACCGGCGAGGCGCTGCTCGACGGACAGAACATCCTGGCCCCCGGCCTCGACATGAACCTGCTGCGCGCGCGCATCGGCATGGTCTTTCAGAAGCCGACGCCGTTCCCGATGTCGATTCATGACAACATCACCTTCGGCATGCGGCTTTACGAAAAGCTGCCGCGCTCCGAGCTGGACGGTCGGGTTGAGTCGGCACTGCGGCGGGCCGCGCTCTGGGACGAGGTCAAGGACAAGCTGAAGACCAGCGGGCTCGGCCTGTCGGGCGGCCAGCAGCAGCGCCTGTGCATCGCCCGCGCGATCGCGGTCCAGCCACAAGTCTTGCTGCTGGATGAGCCCTGCTCGGCCCTCGATCCCATTTCCACGCAGCGCATCGAGGAGCTGATCGCCGAGCTTAAATCCGATTACTGCATCGCCATCGTCACCCACAACCTGCAACAGGCCGCGCGCAGCTCCGACTATACGGCCTTCATGTATATGGGCGAGCTGATCGAGATCGGCGACACGGCCACGATCTTCACCAACCCCAAGGTCAAGCAAACCGAGGATTACATCACCGGGCGTTTCGGCTGATGCGATCCGCCGGCCGCAGGGGACAAGCCAGCGTCGCGTGGGGGGCACGATGAATTCGGAACATATCATCAAGGGCTACGACGAGGAGCTCGGGAGGCTGAACGACACGATCGACCAGATGGGACGCCTCGCCGGCAGCCAACTTTCGTCAGCGATCGATGCGGTCGTCAACCGCGACGGTGACCTGGCAGCGCAGGTCGTCGCCGCGGACCCGGCGGTCGACCAGCTTGAACGCGATCTCGATAGCCTCGCTCTTCGCCTGCTGGCGCTACAACAGCCGATGGCGCGCGATCTGCGCGAGGTATTCGTCGCTGTCAAGGTGGGAAGCGACCTCGAGAGGATGAGCGATTATGCCGTCAACGTGGCAAAGCGCGCGATCGCATTGAACCAGGTCCCGTCCGTGGAACCTACCCTCGCGCTGCCCCGGATGGCGCAGCTCGCCCAAAGCATGATCAGCGATATCCGGGATGCCTGGATCGAGCGCGATGCCGAAAAAGCGCTCGCGGTCTGGCGGCGCGACGAAGAGCTCGACGCGATGTATTCGAGCTTCTTTCGGGAGCTGCTCACCTACATGATGGAAGATCCGCGCACGATCGGATCGTGCACGCACCTCCTCTTCATCGCAAAAAACATCGAGCGGATCGGCGACCATGCGACCAACATCGCGGAGAACCTTTACTTTCTCGTGCACGGAACGCCGCTGGGTCAGCCGCGCCCGAAAGGCGACAGCTCCAACCTCGCCGTCGTGCCGCCCGGCCGGTCAGAAGTGGTGCCGTAGCCATGCAGCGCCGCGTCCTCCTGATGATGGACGAGGACTTGGCCGTCGCTCCGTTGCGCCGGAGTGCGGATTCCGATGATGTCGCTCGGTCATTCCGAGATCATGTCGCTCGCTGTTCCGACATGATGTCGCCCGCTTGAGGCGTCCTGCTGACGGTGTTTTTTTGACGAGTATCGGGGCGGTGGTCA
>Ga0209483_1002104_pt1 | contig 14273 bp, 11 predicted proteins | sample NGEPerA_FD_184508 | JGI IMG/M metagenome (GOLD analysis project Ga0209483, IMG submission 184508) | Arctic peat soil microbial communities from the Barrow Environmental Observatory site, Barrow, Alaska, USA - NGEE PermafrostL2-A... | ecosystem: Environmental > Terrestrial > Soil > Wetlands >... | reverse complement strand
GGCCCCCGCCGGTGGGGGAGGAGAGATGAACTCAATCATGCCGCCCTCCGCAAATCCCTTGGCCGCCAAAGAACAGACCTGGGTCTACACTTCCCTAACGGTATTGGACGGCCCCCGATCCCTCAAGCCGACGCATGTTTCCTTCGACCACCTCCGCTTCGCCCAGCCGCCCCGGCTGACTTCCAGCGAGGTCGAGATTATTCTCCGCAATGGCGACGCCGAGCAGCGGCATGTTGCCGTGGTGTTGCCGCACTGTGAGAATGAGACCCGAATTCGAATACAGCTAATTTGACTCGACCCCTGTTTATTTCCAGGTCGACGAATTTAATATTCCGGCGACCCGTCTACAATTTTCGCCGTAGCCGTAAATGGGGCCGCGCCTAAGGGGCGCGGAGTTGGCAGTGTGACCGCCGTCGAACATCAAGGAACCTAACTTCAATGGGGCCGTGCGATGCGTCGCGCGGATGGTCAGTTTTCGTATTGTATGTTCCTTGATTTTCAATGGCAGTGTAGGTGATGCCTTTTTTTTAATTTTCTTGACACTACGACTTCTCTATGTATAATAAACAATACCGATGGTGGGGAAACACCATCGGTATGTGATGCCGCCACGCCTTTCAGCGCTGCGGCCCAGTCGAATTCGCATTGGCTGGCGGCATCTTAGGCTTTCTAGTATTCATGTCCAGCCGCGCGCTTTGGCTGGCACATTCGGAGATGCCCCATGCCCGCAGCTATGCCACCTTCAACCGTTCTTTCAGACGTCTACTCGGAGATTGGCGTGCCCGCCGATCGCCTCCCCTATAGCGAAGCCATTGAACGCCTCACGGCGGAGTACTCGCGGCGAGTCGGTTTGCCGTCCAGCCCAGCCGCGTGCTGGCGCGAAATCCTACGGCTTCGCAAAGATGGCAAGTTGCCGCGCCTGGGGCGCGGATGATTATTCAATGTGCGTGTGAATGCTGTCGCGTACGAGAAATTAGTTCGCATTTTGTCCGGTGTGCCGCTACCCTCCTGTGCTGGCGGTTCTGGAATTCCCAAGCCCCATCATGGTTATTTGGAAGGAGCTTACATGGCGTCTCTCGCTTATAGCAATGTCCGTGATGCCGTCATTTCGAATGCGGCAGCATTCCGATGTTGTCGCACTCTCCAGCCCGCCGGCGGGGCAGGTACCAAGGTGTTCCCGCCGACGTACGCTGGCTCTGTGTATGCACTTGAACATCGGCGACTGCCAAAACGGGAACTGCCCATTCCGTGTGTACTGCTGGATTCCGTTCAGTCGCAGGCGAACAGGATGGAGGAGGCGCTTCAGGACGCATTGGACCAAAAGAGAATCAGTATCCCAATCATGGAGGTCGATTTCACTGGCGCCAACCTCATAGACCCAATCGGAAAAATCACCAGCCTACAGGTTCCCCATCGAATCGCCGACGCGATCCTGCGTGACAGCGAACTGGACGGAATGAAGTTTCGTGAATCGGATCGCGGCAAGGAGGTCGATTCCGCTGGGCCGCTGAATGCGACACCGCTCTATCGCCTGTGCCCGACTGCGTTATTCCTTGGCATGTGGGACAGTACCGGCCCGAAGGGCGGGCTGGGCGTGAAAATCGAACGTGCGATCGTGGCGGAAATAGTGGGTATCGGCGTGGCGCTCGCCGAAAAAAACCGCGGGATTCGCCGTGACCCGTTGCAGATCGTTCGGAGTGTTGCCGTCATCGGCACATCGTCCGACTGGACAGTCGCTAAAGATCCTAAGGCCAAAGGCGCGCTGCGGCCTTCGGAAATTAACCATAGTAGCGTCCCATTTGACAACGAGAATGCTGGCGTCACGATCGAATCTGCGGAACAAACCATCACCCTCTCCCTGATCGCCCTTCGTCGCCTTCGCTTCCCGATAAAAGGGAAAACATCACCAGATATTGACGCCGCCGCCCATGCCGTGCTCGCCGCCCTTGCGCTTTGTGCGGCGACGCTGTCGGCCGAGAAGGGATTGGATTTGCGCTCCCGCTGCCTGCTATGGCCTGATGGGCCGATGGAGTGGGAACTGCTTGCCAAGCCTGGCGTGACGCCGGAGAGGTTTACACTTGATTCAGAAGCGTCGATCAAACTCCTCAACGAGGCCGTGGCGCATGCAGCGAAGGTCGGGCTCACTTGGATCGACGAGCCGGTGCGGCTTGTTCCCAGCAAGCAACTTGTTGAATTGGTCCGCCGGAGCCAAGAGGTGACCGCGAAAGGCGTGGCGGACGAAGGAGGGACGGATGTTGTCGCTAGCACTTGAATACTTGACGGGCTACGCGGTCGCAACCGATACGGCGGATCGCAATAGGTCGGAATGGCCCCCGCATCCGGCGCGCGTGTTCATGGCAATGGCGGCGGCATACTTCGAAACGGGAGAAGTCCCTGCCGAACGCGATGCGCTGCTTTGGCTCGAGCAACTCGGCGAGCACCCGACGGTATGCGCCAGCGAGTGCCAAGAACGTACACTGGTCACGCATTATGTGCCGGTCAATGATGAACTAAATCCTGTCGGCTCGACTCTTCCGATGCTTCGCCGCCGCCAGGCGCGTGGGTTTCCGCGCGTGCGGCCGGACGATCCTCGGGTTTATCTTGTGTGGGACTCGGCACGTCCCGACTCGGATCGCTTGGCCGCGCTCAACTCGTTATGCGAAAAGGTGACGCGAATTGGGCATTCTTCCTCGCTCGTTCGAATGTGGGCGATCGAAGGCGCGCCGCAAACCGAAACCCCGATCCCTCAATGGATAGCTGACGACTATCGGTTTGAAGAACAACTTCGCGTGATAACGCCCGATTCACTGGATGAATTGCGCCGCTGTTTCCGCGCCGACGATTCGGCGAAATTCGACGAACTTACGCTCCAATTCGCAACTGCCAAGGGGAAAGCCAAGAATAACGCAAAGACACAGTTGACAGAGCGTTTCCGTGGCGTGCGGCCGCGACCTCTGCGCCCGGAATTTGGGATCACCGTAGGCTATCGGCGGGAAACTCCTGATGCCCCGCGCGTCGCCGGCTCGGTCTGGGACCAGCTATTGGTCTTCGGAATAAAAGCAATTGAGTCATCGCGTGAGTCATCGCGCGCGCGGCTCGATATTCGTTCGACCTTGGCTATCACCAAGACTTTGCGTGATGCCGCCATGAGTTTTGCCGGGAAGGGCGACATTCCCGAGGCGCTGAGCGGTCACAAGTCCGACGGCAAGCCGTCCGACACGCCTCATTGCGCGTTTATGCCGCTTGCATCTGTCGGCCATCGTTATGCCGATGGACATCTCCTTGGTATTGGCGTCGCTGTGCCGCGCGGTCTTGGGGGGGCAGCACATCGACGCGTGCTTCAGTTGTTGGGAGGTGTGACGGAGTTACGCCTGGGGCCGCTTGGACGGTGGAAGATCATCCCGGCAATGGACGCTCCCGACCGCCAGGGTCTTGATCCCGCCACATGGTGCGCGCCGCCGGGCGGCGACCGGCGATGGGCCACCGTCACGCCGATTGCATTCGACAATCATGACAAGTCGAACAGGCGCGGCGAGCGGCTCGATGAGATCGCGGTGATGGTGGGCCTCGCCTGCACCCGAGCCGGCCTTCCAGAGCCTCAATCGGTGCGGGTATCCCACGTCAGTTGCCACGAAGGCGTTCCAACGGCGCGGGAGTTTCCCCGTCTCCCGCGCAAGGACGGCTCGCTCCGCCGCCATGCCCACGCCCGAATTGTTTTCTCCGAGCCTGTCCGCGGTCCGATGCTTTTGGGGGCGGGGCGCTACCGAGGATATGGGTTGTGCCGACCGTGCAAGGAGGGGCAGTCGTGAACCCTCTGAACCTTTCGGATTTCATCGATTTCTTTCACGCTCTGTATGGAGCGAACTACGACCCATTCCCATGGCAAACTACGCTTCTGCAACGGGTGCTCGACCAGGGCTGGCCCGATCTTCTCGACCTGCCGACCGCCAGTGGAAAAACGGCATGCATTGATATCGGAGTGTTCGCCCTTGCTGCTCAGGCGACGGTTTCCACGGAATCGAGGACGACTGCCCGGCGATTGTTCTTTGTCGTCGATCGCCGCATCGTTGTTGATGAGGCGTTCGAGCGCGCGGAGCGGATCGCGGTCGCTCTTGGACTGTCAACGAGAGACGGAAAGAAGCTTAAAGGGTTCCAAGATCGCAATGCACGGATCATTCAGCAAATCCACGAGCCGAACGCACCGATTTTCCGGCGAATCGCCGATCGGCTCTGCGCGTTGTCCGGCACGCCGGTTCCGCTTGCCACCGCGCGGCTGCGCGGAGGAATTCTTAGAAGGGATACCTGGGCAAGTTCGCCCGCGCAGCCGGCCGTCGTCACGGGAACGGTGGATCAAATTGGCTCGCGCCTTCTGTTCCGCTCGTATGGCGGTTCTTCGCGCATGGCCCCGGTCCATGCCGCGATGGTCGCATATGACAGTTTGATTATTCTGGACGAAGCGCATTGCTCGCGGCCTTTTCATCAAACCGCCGACGCCGTCCGCGACTACCTCAAGCCGGAGAAGAAATGGTCGCTCGACGGCACCGGTATTGCCCCGCCGCTGCATCTTATGATAATGAGCGCGACGCCGCCGCACGAAATCGGCACAGACCGCCGGTTTCCGCCAACGGAGGAGGAGCGCACGGCCGCGCTGGAGCATCCGTTATTGGTTCGGCGTCGCACCGCCAGGAAGCTCGCCAGACTTGAATCGATCGGCAAAGCTCGGGGCGAGACAGATCCGCTTGTGGCTCATGCCGTCGGCCTCGCGCTGAAACAGTCGCACGCCGGCTGTCGTCGCATCGCCATTATGGTCAATAGGGTAAAGACCGCGCAGGCAATCCGAGAGGCCCTGAGCGCCTCGGAGGTCGATCACGATGTAGTGCTGCTCACGGGTCGAATGCGGCCAATCGACCGGGATGATCTCATAGCGAAATGGGCTCCATTGCTCAAAGCAGGCAGCGAAAAGGTCCTGACAAAACCCATCATCATCGTAACCACCCAGTGCTTGGAAGTCGGAGCAGATTTCAGCTTCGATTCCCTTATTACGGAATGCGCAAGCTTCGATTCATTGCTGCAGAGATTCGGCCGGCTCGCCCGGCTTGGTGATCCGGTTGAAACCGTCGCCTTCATCCTCGCGCGCGACCCGGACGTGAAGAATCCAGATGAGGCGGATGACCCCATTTACGGGAATGCGCTCGCGCGCACCTGGCGATGGCTTCAGCAGAATGCCACCGATCAAGTCATCGATTGCGGAATCGATGCGATGCGCGCGCGGCAAATCCAACTAAGCAACGAGGAACGGGATCAATTGCTGGCGCCCCACAATGACGCTCCCGTGCTGATGCCTGCGCACGTTGATTTGCTATGCCAAACGCAGCCCAAGCCCGAGCCCGATCCAGATATTGCGGCCTATCTTCATGGCAATGGCCGCGGCGGACCCGAGGCGCGTGTTTCATTTCGCATTGACCTGCGCGGCGACAAGGATTCATGGGGCCAAACACTGGCTCTTTGCCCGCCGGTCGGCGCGGAGTGCCTGTCAGTTCCCCTGTTTCAGCTACGTCGTTGGCTCGTTAGAGAAGACGCCATGCCCGGTGAAGATGTCGAAGGCGCAATAGCGCAGCCTTCTGACTCACCGGCTTTGCACTCCCCGGCGGGCCGGCTATTTGCTGTTCGCAGAAAGGGCAAATGGGTTTCGTCGGATAATCCGAAATGGATCCGGCCCGGCGACATGGTCGTCGTCCCCATGTCCCCGGATGATGCAGTTCCGACTGTGTTGGGCACCGCGTTTCCCGGCGCTTGGATCGACCGCGCCGATGAAGCGTATTTTAATGGTCAACGCAGGTGTGTACTTCGGATTCAGAAAGACGCGCTTTTTCGGGTGGCGAACCATCCGGCAATCAGTGCGCTACTCAAATGGGCAAACGAATACAGCACTTTGGAGGATGCTGATTCGGAACTGCGCGATCACCTGGACGCGGTGACGGAGGCTGAAGGCCTTCCCGAATGGTTGAAACGGGTTGCAGATAAAATGCGTTTAGCGATCGGTTCCCGTAAAGGTCCCAGACTGCGCAACGCACGACATCCCTGTGATCCCGAGGGCCGCATTATCTCGATCACGACGTCCCCGTTTAACGGAGAGGATGAAGAAACGGAAGACGACAATGAATCCGAGACGGGCGCAGCGGCGAAGCTTGACGACCATTTGAAGGATACCGCCGCCGTCGCGAAGCAATTCGCGCGCGATGTTGCGCCATCGCATGCCCGCACGCTGGAGGCAGCCGCGTTGTGGCATGACGTTGGCAAACTCGATCTTCGCTTTCAGAAGTGGCTTCGGGATGGAGATGAGGTGACAGCGATCGCGGGGCCGCCGCTTGCGAAGTCCGATCGACCACTGCGCGGCAGCGCCGGGTTCCGTCATGAAATGCTCTCCGTGCAGCTTCTCGAAACAGTTTTCGAGGATGTGTTGGCCGAGGCAGGCATTGATCGCGGCCTTTTGCTGCACACAGTTGCAGCCCACCACGGCTATGCCCGGCCGTTCGCGCCATATCGACCCGACACCCAGGTGCATGACCTCGTCGGCGAAGTCAATGGCCGCGCCATCACACTGGCGGCCGACAAACGGCAGAACGATTCACCGGCTCACAGTCTTGGTTCGGGCATTCCCGAACGGTTTTGGGAGCTTACCCGCCGTTTCGGATGGTGGGGATTGGCCTATCTTGAGGCGATTGTTCGATTGTCCGATGCATATGCCAGCGCACACCCAACCACCCGAGATGAGGACGAGCCGCCATGATTCAGCGATCCCAAGGCGAACATATCCTGCCTCTGCCCGGAATTGATGGGGGCAATTTGCTGGCATTCCTCGCGGCGATCGGAACATTCCGAACGCTCGCGGATATTCTCTGCTTGCCGGTGCGTATGTCGTGGTCCCCTGAACGCGGGGCATTGCGGCCAGCGTTGCACATGCCGGCGGCCGAGGATGCCGCGCAGGTGATCGAATTGCTAACGGCGGCGCTCGAGCCATCCCGCGTTCGCGCCGACGGCCATCCGTGCATGAATTGGAAATATTGGGAAGGGGAATCAGAGTGTCGGCGACAGTTATTTGATAACGCGCGAATATCCGCCGATCGTCACGGTCGGGCGATGTGCGATTGGCTGAGCGCTATTGGTGCGGATTTGGTGCTGGGCGAAAAAGAAACATCTGACACTCCGTTGCGGGCATCCCGTGCGGATTATCTCGTTGGCAATCTTAAAACAATCATTGGCGCCACAAGTGACCCGCATCTCAAGCAAGCGCTCTTCGCGCCGTGGACTTATGATGATCCTCTGGACAACTGCTCGTTGAAGTTCGATCCGTCCGAAGACCGCCGCCATGCCCTGCAATGGTCCGCTCCCACCAAGGACCGCGACCGTAAGAAGCGTGGCAACATGTTGGGAGCGAATCGGCTTGCGATCGAGGCGCTGCCGTTGTTTACCTCGACGATTCAAGGAAAACGCCTGGCGACCACGGCATGCAGTCGTGTCGCGGGGGAATGGCGCGTGACTTGGCCTTTGTGGAGCGAGCCGGCGTCGCTCGATGTGGTTCGATCGCTCCTGTCACTGGCCGACTTATCGGACGACTCGCGCAATCCTTCTGAGATGCGGGAGATGGGCCTGTGCGCGGTTTTCCGATGCCATCGACAAACGATTGGCAAAACACGGGTGTTTACGCCTGCAACCCGAATTGCTTGAACTGATCGCGCATTTGATTGACCAAATCACGCTCTGTCATCGCGCTATCTCTGCCCGTGGTACAATCGGCACAACCGGTACAGTCTGATCCTCGCGCCTCATTTCTCGTTGCAATTGTCGTATTTTTACCAGCATCGATCGATTCAAATTTTGTACGCTTCACCTGCTCGCCATCCTCTTGCATCGACCATTTTTTTCGGGGTTTTGCCATGGACGAATATCTTTGGCCTGCGCGGAACGTGGCGGAGTTTGCGTACTGCCCCCGGCTGTTTTATTTGATGGAGGTGGAGGGGATTCATCTGCCGAGCGTGGATACCGAGCAAGGCATGGCGGTGCATCGGCGGGTGGACCGGGCCAGCGCGGCGGACTCCGGCGATGCCTCGGAAGATAATGGCGATGCCGATGAATGCCGGCCGCGGGCGGTGCGGAGTTTGACGTTGACCAGCCGGGCCCTCTCGCTGACGGCTACCCTGGATTTGGCGGAGATCGAGGGGGAGACGGCGGTGCCGGTGGAGTATCGCAAGGGGCGGCCATTTCATGAGTACGCGGCTAAGCAGGATGATCCGGGGGAGCAGGCTCCGGCGGCGGCGGTGTGCCGGGCCTGGCCCACCGACCGGGTGCAGGTGGGGTTGCAGGCGATCTTGCTGGAGGAGGCGGGGTATGTGGTGCGCGAGGCGGTGTTGTATTACGCCGGGGAGAAGCTGCGGCTGCGCTTGCCGGTGGATGATGCACTAAGGCGGGAGGCGATGGACGCGCTCCATGCGGCGCAGGCGGCTGCCGCGGCGCGGGTGCGGCCGTTGCCGTTGCTGAATGATTCCAAATGTTTGCGGTGTTCGTTGCAGCCGTTTTGTTTGCCCGATGAGGTGAATCAGCAGCGGATGAAGGAGGAAGAGGGGCATTCGCCCAGGCGTATCTGGCCAAGCCGGGATGATGGGCTGCACGTTGTGGCGCAGGAGCATGGCGTCAAGATCGGGATCAACGGGATGGCCCTCAAGGTCACCGACAAGGAAGGGAAGGTGTCGCGGAAAATCCCGCTGGCGGGGCTGGAAAGCCTGGCGGTTTTGGGCGGCGTCCAGGTTTCCACGCAGGCGCTGCACGCGCTGGCGGATCGGAGCATTCCGGTGGCATTTATGTCCGCCGCCGGCCGGCTGATCGCGATGGTCGATCCGCTGGATTCGGTGAGCGCGGACATTCGACGCGAGCAGGTGCGGGGGTTCGATCAGCCGGCGCGGTGCCTGGAACTGGCGCGGGCGTTAATTGTCGCCAAGATCATCAATCAGCGTGTTCTCCTGCAGCGCAACAATGATGGGGTGGCGGGGATGGTGCTGGAGGACTTGCTCGTTGAATCCGAACGGGCGCGGGATGCGGGCGCCATTGACGTGCTTCGCGGGCATGAAGGGCAGGCGGCGGCGTTGTATTTCGGGGAGTTTGCCGGGATGTTCAAGACGCCGGTGGCGGGGGAGTTTGATGCCAACGGCAGGCAGCGTCGTCCGCCGCCCGATCCGATCAATGCGGTGTTGTCTTTTGCTTACACGATGTTGGCGCACGAGTGCGTGAGCGCGTTGCGGCTGGCGCGGCTGGAGCCGACGCTGGGGGCGTTTCATACCTGCCGGCCGGGCCGGCCCGCGCTGGCGTTGGATCTGATGGAGCCGTTCCGGCCGCTGATCGCCGATTCGGTGGCGGTGTCGTGCTTCAATCGCGGGGAGCTGACGGAGGGGCATTTTCAGCGTACCGCCGCCGGCTGCGCGTTAAGCGATTCGGGCCGCCGGGCGTTTTTCGGGGCGTGGGGCCGCCGGATGGATACGGAGATCACGCATCCCACTTTCGGCTACAAACTCAGCTACCGAAGAATGCTCATGCTCCACGCCAGAATGATCGCGGCATGGCTTCTGGGCGAAGTGCCGACGCTGGCGTTCCTCACGACACGATAGGCGGTTGTGGGTTGTCAGTTGCCGATGGACTGTCGAAAGGCGAGTGCTGGGTGCTGAGTGCTGAGTGCTGAGAAAGGCGGTAGTTAAACCAAGAATCAACAACCCACAACCCACGACCCACAACAAGCAACTGACCACTGACCCACTGACCCACTGACCACTGACCACTGACAACTGACAACTGACAAATCATGCGTCGCTGTTACCTGGTCGCGTACGACATCCGAAGCCCCAAGCGTTGGCGGCAGGTGTTTAAGATCATGAAGGGCCACGGCGAGCACTGGCAATACTCGGTCTTTTTCTGCGTACTCAAGGAGATCGACCGCGTGCGCATGCAAAGCGGCCTGGAAGCGCAGATGAATCTGAAGGAAGATCAGTGCGTGATTATCGACCTGGGCGCGGACGAAGCCGTCGCCCGGCACGCCGCGACGGTGCTGGGGCCAAGCCTGCCGGCCGCGGAGTCGGGGGTGGTGGTGATATAGGAGGCACCGGCCCCCTTTGCGTCCCCGATATATGTGCCATGAAATAATCCGGTGTCCAATCCGGGGCGGCGCGAGTACGCTCTACCCCGGCGGGGAACAGCGGAGGATGGCTTTCCGCGTCCGTCCGTCCGGCTTCCCGCGTCCACGGGATTCCCTGTTATTCGCGCTCTCGCGTACGTTCATCAAACGATCCCATCGCGCAATGCCGCCGCAGGCGGGGGCTTATTCGCAGCGCCACGAAATAGAGAAGCACCCCGAGCGCCACCGCAATGGCGGCGAACAAAAGCCCCTTGTGCGCGGTCTCGTCGGAAAGCGCCTGGTAAAACGCAACGGCCATGAGCGGGATCGGGCCCAGGCTAATCAGGATGCACCCGGCCATGCCGCCGGGCACTTTGAATGGGCGGGCCAGGCCCGGCTCGCGCAATCGCAGGGCGACCAACGCGGCAAATTCGAGGATCAGGCTCATCCCATAGAGGAGCGTGTCGATGATCAGCAGTTTCTCGAAGCCCAGCTTCAGGCAAAATCCCCAGCCAATGGCGCACACGATCACCGCGACCCACGGCACGCCATTCCGGCGGCCGCGAATCCCCATGACCTTCGGCAGGAATCCATCCTCCGCCATGGCGATCGGCACGCGCGAGTAGGAAAGAATCAGCGCGTTAAACATCGAAAAAGCCGAAATCATCCCGCCGGCTGTGATGGCGATTGCAAGCCCCTGCCCAAGGCGTGGGCCATACCCCGATCCGACGATTCTCCCGACATCGACCCAGGAGCCCGTCTGCCAGCTCGCCGGCGGGATGCCGCTCCGGGAGACCGCCGCGACGGGGATCACATAGGTAGCCGCGACCAGCAGGACGGAAATCGCCATGGCCAGGGGGTACGTCCGCCGTGGGCGATGCACTTCACCGGCAATCGTGGAGACATTGTCCCAGCCCATGTAGTTCCACATGGCCACCAGGATCCCGCCCAGCAGATTCGTTTTCACCGGCTCCCCCGATGCCGCCGCCGGGTGCGGGTGCGCGCCCGACAACATCGCCAGCACAATGACCACCCCAAACGGCAGCAGCAGCGCCAGCGTCATGATCACCGACCCGGCCCCCACGGGCCGGATTCCCGTAAGGTTGATTCCCACGCACACGATGATCAGGCCAATCCCAATGAGCGTTGACAGGCTCCCGTTCGCCGAGGCGGGCCAGATGCCCGACAGATAGCTGATGAACAGCGTCGGGTAGATCGCCATGTCGAAGATGCTGGCGGCAAACGAAAGCCACGCCTCCTGAAATCCCCAGAACGGCCCCATCGCCCGCCGCACCCAAACGTAGTATCCCCCCTCATCGGGAATTGCCGCCGACAACTCGCTCACCATCAGCGTAACCGGAAACGACCAAAGCACCGGCGTAATCAACAGCAACAGCACCGCGTTGCGATACCCCGAATTGTGAACCAAATCCTCCAATCCATACGGGCCGCCCGCGACCATGCAGTAGGTGATGCCAATGAGGGGAAGGAGCGTGACCCGTTTCATCGCCGGCGCAAGGCCGGTGGGGGGTGGGTTGGATTCGTTGAGCAAGCCCTCGCCTCCTCTGTGCGGCAGGCAGCGCCGCCGTTCGAGGCGGAATGTTAACGCCGTGAGTGGCGGCGGGGAAATGATGAATGCCTGCCATGAGCTTGCTGGGAATCGTGAACATTCAGCGCGTCTTTCGTTGTTATCCGAGCAGCGCCGCGTAAGACCATATCTGCCACACCGCCCGTTCATCCTGCGCAACAGCGTGGGTGTCGCCCAGCGCGGGGCGGGAGCAGATTCCGATGGCACTGGCGTCGCGGGAGATGCACAGGCTGATGATCGCGCCGCCATCGGGGAGGGCGGCCAGTTCGCGCGCCTGGCCGGTGGCCAGGTCAAGGCGCCACAGTTGCCCGGCCAATCCGCCAAATACCAAGGCGTTTCCGCCCGGTTCCTCAATGGCCGCGTAGACCATCGTCGCGCGCGCCGACGGTTCACCAGCGCCGGCAGCATACGACCAGACGGCCGGCGGCATCTGTTCGCCGGTGGCCCCGGCGACCGACGACCATTCGTAGACATGCAGCCCCTTGTCCGTGCCGCACCACATCCAGCGTCCATCGCGGCTGAACCCCGCTGTCATGGCGGTCTCATTGCCCCGGCGGGGGGCGGGCAGGTTGCCTTCCTTGAGCCGCGCGAAATGCGCCCGCATGTGCCCTATTTGCTTTTCCAGTTGCTGGCGCATGTTGGCGAGCATTTCGGGGGGCGCGGTTTTGCCGGGCTTGTGCATTTGGGCGATGGCGCCGTCGATTTGATCGCGCCATTTTTTTTCCATGGCCTCGAGATCGACGCCCGACATTTGCTTTTGCACCGCCGCAGAGAGTCCGCCGGGCAGGGGGGCGCGGCCGCCGACGTAGAGTTCGCGCCATGGCAATGCGCCATCCACCCGCGCCGCCCACACCGCTGATCCGGCTGACACGATCCATTCGTTGGACGGATGAATCGCCAATGCCGAGCCTTCCCGGCCGCCCAATGCCGTCACTGGCCTTCCGCTGCCGATCTCCGAAACGTACACGGCCTGACGCGAGGAATAGGCCAGCAGTTTGCCGTCGGCGCTCAGGGCCGTGAGGAGCGCCCAGTCGCTTTCGATCAGTTCCATCAGCGGCTTCCACCCGCGCGTTGTCCAGGCGACCACGCGGTTGCCCAGGGCCATGGCGATGTGGCTGCCATCGGCGTCGGAGGCGACGCAGTTGACCTGCCCGCCGGTCTCGATTTCCCCGGGCTCGGCCTCGCCCCATGGCGGCCGATACAGCTCGATGCGCGATTCAGTCCGGCCGTGCCCTTCCCACGCCACCAGAAATCCGTCCGCGGTTGCGCAAGCGCGCGGGAGCAATCGCTCCTCGACGACATCGGTCAGCAAAACGTACGATTGCTTGAGCTGCTGCTTGTGGCGTTCGACCGCGGCGTTTCGCTCCAGGCGGGCGCGGGCCTCGGCGGAAAATTCATCGGCGGGAACGTCAATAAACTCGTCGATCCGCTCAACCCCTTCGACTTCCCCGGCTTTTAGATATTCGTAGGACGTGACGGCATTGGAGATTCCCAAAAGCCCAGCGAACCGCCCAAGCCGATCCATCTCAAACGTAACCGCCTGCTCGCGGCGTTCGAGCACTTGGGCCATCTCACGGGATCGCCCACGCAGCAACTCGCCAAACGCGGCGGGATTGCCGGCCATTTGCTCCTGCTGGGCGCGCTGCGATTCGTCGAAATAGCCCGGCTGCGACCAATAAGAATCGACAAGCCCGCCTTCGCGCCAAAGCCAATACGCCATGACATCGTCATCGTGAACCAGCAGATGAAGAATCTCCCCGCCCATGCGCGCGGCCATATCGGCGCCAATGCCCTGATCCTGCCCGCCCTGCTCGGGATAGACGCCGATCCATCCGTTAATTTCCGGCCCGACGAGGCAGCGGATGCCCGCGGCACGGGCCGCATCGGTTGCCGCCGCGATCACCGCCGCGCGATCGCGCGTCCGAACCTGCACCGATCCATAGAAACCGCCCATTGCGTACACCTCCGCGAAAGACCTGTCGCCGCATCATCCGGGGGCCGGCGGGTTTGCTCAAGGGCAGCCGTCTGCAATGGAGGAATCGCGGATTCGAAATCGTCGGATGCGCTGGTCGTATCACGGGCGTCTCGCCTCATCTTTCGTCACATTTTTTTGTTTCCGCCAGCGAGTATAACATATTGGTGGCATTATCGTTCCATTGATTCAAAGGAGTATTGGCATGGAAGCCAGGGCGAACAAGGTACGTAGGCGTTCGATCCGCAAGGCCCGCAAGCAGACGCGGGATCGCATCCGCCAGAACGTGCGGCGGAAAGTGGCGGAGATGGCCTTTGGACGCATGCACTTTAGTGGTTCATCCGGCTTTCGCGTAGGTAGTGCTTGAAAAAAAGTGGTTCATCCGACTAATGCGTAGGTAGTTTCGTGTAAAGCGAAGATTTTAAGTTTGAAGAAGTCGGGGTCTCGGAAGCCGTATGCTTGTCGTTGCATGGTTTTGATCTTGTTATTTGTGCCTTCCAATGGCCCGGTGGTGATCGGACAGTCATAGTAGGCCAGAATACCCCGGCGATGCT
>Ga0209483_1002103_pt1 | contig 14274 bp, 17 predicted proteins | sample NGEPerA_FD_184508 | JGI IMG/M metagenome (GOLD analysis project Ga0209483, IMG submission 184508) | Arctic peat soil microbial communities from the Barrow Environmental Observatory site, Barrow, Alaska, USA - NGEE PermafrostL2-A... | ecosystem: Environmental > Terrestrial > Soil > Wetlands >... | reverse complement strand
GCGGCAGCGGTTCCGACCAGCACGATCGGATTTTTCGCGGACTTCAGCACGTCGGCGAAGGAATGCTTGCCGGCCGCAAGATCGGCGAGCGAATCCGTACCCGCACCGACATGATCGTAACTATAGGTGAGGTCTGCCTTGGCGCCGATCACGCCGATCTTGAACTGGCCGGTCCGCCAGCGCTTGCGAATGCGAGCATTGAGGATGGCGGCCTCTTTCCGCGGATTCGAGCCGATGATCAGGAGCGCGTCGGCCTGCTCGATGCCGGCAATCGTCGGATTGAAGATATAGGAGGCGCGACCAGCCCTGGGATCGAAGGCGTCGCCCCCCTGGACGGCGAGATTGACCGAGCCATATTTCGACAACAGATCCTTTAGCGCGAACATTTCCTCCGCCGCGGCGAGGTCGCCCGCGATCGCGCCGATCCGCTTGCCGTCGCGGCGCGCGGTCTTCGCCGCGATCGCCGCAAACGCATCGGACCATGAGGCCGGGCGGAGTTGGCCGTTCTCCCGGATATAGGGTCGGTCGAGCCGCTGGGTGCGCAGGCCGTCGACGACGTGACGGGTCTTGTCGGAAATCCATTCCTCGTTCACGGCCTCGTTGACGCGCGGCAGGATCCGCATCACCTCGCGGCCGCGGGTGTCGACCCGAATCGCCGAACCCACGCCATCCATGACGTCGATCGATTGGGTCTTGCCGAGCTCCCACGGCCGCGCCGCGAAGGCATAAGGCTTCGAGGTCAGCGCGCCGACCGGGCAAATGTCGACCAGATTGCCCTGCAGCTCCGAAGTCAGGGCGGATTCGAGATAGGTCGTGATCTCCATGTCCTCACCGCGGCCGGTGGCGCCCATCTCGGGCGCACCGCAGACCTCGGCCGAAAAACGGACGCAGCGGGTGCACTGGATGCAACGGTTCATCGAGGTCTTGACCAGCGCGCCCAGATATTTGTCCTCGACCGCGCGCTTGTTCTCGGCGAAGCGCGAGGTGTCGACGCCGTAACCCATCGCCTGGTCCTGCAGGTCGCACTCCCCGCCCTGGTCGCAAATCGGGCAATCCAGGGGATGGTTGATCAGCAGGAATTCCATCACGCCTTCGCGCGCCTTCTTCACCATCGGCGAACGGGTGGAGATTTCCGGCGGCTCGCCCTTGGGGCCGGGGCGGCAATCGCGCACGCCCCAGGCGCAGCTTGCCACCGGCTTCGGGCCGCCCTTGATCTCGACCAGGCACATCCGGCAATTGCCGGCGATCGACAGCCGCTCGTGGTAACAAAAGCGCGGAATTTCGGCGCCCGCGGCTTCGCACGCCTGCAGCAGCGTGTACTCGGCGGGAACATCGATCTCTTTGCCATCGACGATGAGTTTGGTCATAGCGGTCTCAGGTCTTTCCGAGCTTGCAGTCGGGCGGCGTGACGCCGGCGGTCTTCATCGACGCCTTCACCCATTGCTGGGTGTCGGTGGAATAGGTCTCCAGATAGGCCGGCTCGCTGCTGTACTTCTCGCACAGGAATGGCAGATGCGGCTTCAGATCGTAGTTGCAGGAGGCCACCCACTCCCGCTTGTCGGCAAATGCCGCCGTCGCCTCTTCGCAGGCATAGAGGAAGTAAGAGACAAAGCTCTCATACTGGACCTGCTCGTCGTGGCTGCTGGCCTTGATCGCCTCATAGTCCGGATACGAGAATTTTGGATTCTTGAATGCCAGGTCAGTATAGCCAAGAAACGCCTGCCGCGCGCTGACGGCGCGGTTGTTGGAACGGATCTCGTTGATCTGGAACAGGATCGCAACGAAGCCGAGCAGAGCCACGCCCGCCTGCGCCATCTGCGCCAGCGTTCCGTATTTCTGCCACCAAAGGATGCCCGGTTGCGACATTAATATCACTCCGCCACCACCATTGCCCTGGAAACGTCGGGCTCTTTGCAATCGACGTCGAGCTTTGTCATCAGAGGCCGCCTTCCAGCGCCATGGACATCATTAGCTGTAGCGCGAAGGCGACGAGAGTTGTCACAGCGCCGACAATACGAAAGAAAATCGCTCCTTGCGCGGGACGCGCAATCCACGGAGTCAGTCCCAGTGCCATAAACCCTATCAGAGCTTTTGATATGGCCGTCGCGCCGTTCGGATGATTGCCCAATGCGACGAGGCCGTAGAGCCACAAACCCACAAGGGCGATCACAGCCAATCCACGCGGAGATATCGGAGTAATACCCAGCGGCATCGTCATCACTCCGCCGCGACCATATGCGCGGGGTCCAGAATGCCGGCGTCGTCGACATCGGCCTTTCGCGAGTATTCGTCGATGCGTTCCTCGATCTCGTGGCGAAAATGCGTGATCAGGCCCTGGATCGGCCAGGCCGCGGCGTCGCCCAGCGCGCAGATGGTGTGACCTTCGACCTGCTTGGTCACTTCCAGCAGCATGTCGATCTCGCGCTTGTGGGCGCGGCCCTCGGCCATCCGCGTCAGCACCCGCCACATCCAGCCCGTGCCCTCGCGGCACGGCGTGCACTGGCCGCAGCTCTCGTGCTTGTAGAAATAGGAGATGCGCGCGATCGCCCGGATCAAATCGGTCGACTTGTCCATTACGATAACGGCGGCAGTGCCGAGGCCGGAGCGAAGCTTGCCGAGGCTGTCGAAATCCATCGGAGTATCGATGATCTGTTCGGCCGGCACCATGCGCACCGAGGAGCCGCCGGGGATGACAGCCTTGAGATTGTCCCAGCCGCCGCGAATGCCGCCGCAATGCCGCTCGATCAGTTCGCGGAACGGAATCCCCATAGCTTCTTCGACATTGCAGGGACGTTCGACGTGCCCGGAAATACAAAACAGCTTGGTGCCGACATTGTTGGGGCGGCCGATGGCCGCGAACCACGCAGCACCCCGCCGCAGGATATCGGGCGCGACCGCGATCGACTCGACATTGTTGACGGTGGTCGGGCAGCCATAGAGGCCGACATTGGCGGGAAATGGCGGCTTCAGCCGCGGCTGGCCCTTCTTGCCTTCGAGGCTTTCCAGCAGCGCGGTTTCCTCACCGCAGATATAGGCGCCGGCGCCATGCGTCACGTAGAGGTCGAACGGCCAGCCGTTGACATTGTCCTTGCCGACCAACCTGGCCTCATAGGCCTGGTCGACCGCAGCCTGCAGATGCTCCCGCTCCCGGATAAATTCGCCGCGTACATAGATGTAGCAGGCATGCGCGCCCATCGCGAAGCTCGCGAGCAGGCAGCCCTCGACGAGCAGATGCGGATCGTGCCGCATGATCTCGCGATCCTTGCAGGTGCCGGGCTCGGACTCGTCGGCATTGACCACGAGATAGCTCGGCCGCCCGTCGGTGGATTCCTTGGGCATGAACGACCATTTCAGACCGGTCGGGAAACCTGCCCCGCCGCGTCCGCGCAGCCCTGAGGCCTTCATCTCGTTGATGACCCAGTCGCGGCCCTTGTCGATGATCGCCTTGGTCCCGTCCCAGGCGCCGCGGCGACGCGCGCCTTCCAGGCCCCAGTCATGGAGACCGTAGAGATTCCTGAAGATGCGGTCCTTGTCGTCGAGCATGATTACGTGGTTTCCTTCAACGTGGTCGGGCCGCCGACCGGCGCGGAAAACTGGCGATTGATCTGCGATCCCGGCTTCGGCGGATTGCCGGAGGCGAAGCCGTCCAGCACCTTACCAAGACTCTCCTTGGTCAGGTCCTCGTAGGTATCCTTCCAGATCAGCACCATCGGCGCATTCACGCAGGCGCCGAGGCACTCGACCTCCTCCCAGCTGAAATTGCCGTCCTTGGACAGATGGAAGGGATCGTGATGGATCCGGCTCTGGCACACCTCGATGAGGTCGGCCGCACCGCGCAGCCGGCACGGCGTGGTGCCGCAGACCTGCACATGCGCCTTCTTGCCGACCGGCTCCAACTGGAACATCGTATAGAAGGTCGCAATTTCCAGCATCCGGATATAGGGCATGTCGAGCAAATCGGCGACCGCCCGGATTGCTGCTTCCGACACCCACCCCTCATGCTGTTCCTGCACCCGCCACAGGATCGCAATCGCAGCCGACGCCTGGCGGCCAGGCGGATATTTCGCCATTTCCTTTTTTGCCCAGACGAGGTTTTCCGCTGAGAACGTGAAGTTCGCAGGTTGCATTTCCTTCGGTGCGAGGCGGCGGACGGACATTTTCGTTCAGTCTCTCATTGCAGGTGGCGCGTGGCACTGGCGTTGAGCGCATTGATCCGGTCTTGCCAGAACGCGCTTGCGGTGCCGAACACGTTGTAGCCGACGTGGGAGGAAACCTTGATGCGGTCGAGAATCGAGAGCTCGCGCACCGTCTCCAGCCGGTTGCTGCGCGGATCGTGGACGATCAGCTTCAGCGGGGTCTGCTCGAGGATGTAGCGCGACACCGTATGATTGGGATCGTTGCCATGTTCCTCACACAACAGCACGCTGTCGCCCTGCAACAGCCGGGTGCCGCCCTTGATGGCTTCGATCTCGACGCCCTCGACGTCGAGCTTGATCAGGTATTTTCCGTTCGGCGAAAGCTTGCCGTCGTCGAGCAGATTGTCGAGCGTGATCACCGGCACGTCCTCGCCATCGCTGCCCGCGCCGCCGGCGATGCTGAACGCCTCGTGCTTGGTGCCGGACAGTCGCGCGGTGCCGCGCGCAGCACCGATCGCGCATTTCATCGGTACGAAGCGGTTGCCGTTAATTTCGGCGTTGTTCGCAAGCTTGGCGAAATTCTGCGATGATGGCTCGATCGCAATCGCCTTGTGCGAACCGTAGGGCGCGCTCGACACCAGCACCGACCAGTAGCCGAAATTGGCGCCGCAATCGAGCAGCGTGTAGTCGACGTCGGCGGAGTGGCGGAACAGCAGTTCCAGTTCGTCCTCATAACGGAAGGAGCGATTGAGCAGCTTGCTCCAGTAGCCGTCGCCATAGGGAAATTCGAACGTCGCGTCCGGGTTGAGCTTGATGGCGATATTGCGCTCGGGCAGTGTCCTGCGCAGCAGATTGGCGCAACCGATGTAGCCGCGATGCGAAAAGCGCGACGAAATCTTGGAGCCTGTTGCCAGCGCCACCGCAGCGGTCCGCTCCCACAGGTTGGCGCCCTCGAGCGCACCCGAAGCCCGGTCGAACTGGATGGGCGGCGGAGCCATCACCGGTCGACCTCTCCGAACACGATATCAAGCGAGCCGAGGATGGCGGAGACGTCGGCCAGCAAATGGCCGCGGCAGATGTAATCCATCGCCTGCAGGTGCGCAAAGCCAGGTGCGCGTATCTTGCATTTGTAGGGCTTGTTGCTGCCGTCGGCGACGAGGTAGACCCCGAACTCGCCCTTCGGCGCCTCGACCGCGACGTAGACCTCGCCTTCCGGCACGTGGAAACCCTCGGTGTAGAGCTTGAAGTGATGGATCAGGGATTCCATCGAGCGCTTCATCTCGGCGCGCCGCGGCGGAAAGATCTTGTTGTCGGCGACCGCGACCAGCCCCTGCCCGTCGGCGGCGCGCAGCTTGGCGATGCACTGCTTCATGATATGCGTGGATTGCCGCATCTCTTCCATGCGGATCAGGTAACGGTCGTAGCAATCGCCGTTCTTGCCGATCGGAATGTCGAAATCCATCTCGGCATAACATTCATAGGGCTGCGCCTTGCGCAGATCCCAGGCCGCGCCCGAGCCGCGCACCATCACGCCGGAAAAGCCCCACTCCCAGGCTTCCTTCAGCGAGACCACGCCGATGTCGACATTGCGCTGTTTGAAGATGCGGTTGCCGGTCAGGAGCCGGTCGAGATCGTCGACCACCTTCAGGAACGGATCGCACCAGGCTTCGATATCGTCGATCAGTTTTGGCGGCAGATCCTGATGCACGCCGCCGATGCGGAAATAGGCCGCATGCATGCGCGAGCCGGAGGCACGCTCATAGAACACCATCAGCTTTTCGCGCTCTTCGAAACCCCACAGCGGCGGGGTCAGCGCGCCGACGTCCATCGCCTGCGTGGTGACGTTGAGCAGATGCGACAGGATGCGGCCGATCTCGCAATAGAGCACCCGGATCAATTGCCCTCGCCGCGGCACCTCGATGCCCAAAAGCCTTTCCGCGGCCAGACAGAACGCGTGCTCCTGATTCATCGGCGCGACATAATCGAGCCGGTCGAAATACGGGATCGCCTGTAGATAGGTCTTTTGCTCGATCAGCTTTTCGGTGCCGCGATGCAAGAGACCGATATGCGGATCGACCCGAGCGACTACTTCGCCATCCAGTTCCAACACCAGACGCAGCACGCCGTGCGCCGCCGGATGCTGCGGTCCGAAGTTAATCGTGAAATTACGAAGGTTCTGCTCGTTCATGCGGCGCTCCGCGCCTTGGCGAATAGCGAGTAGCGAATAGCGAATGGCATCATCGCGGCCCGCCCTTTTCCTGCAGCGACCGTATGAGAGCACGAAGCATTTTGCCCAAGCTTTCGCATTGAGCCCGAAGCTGCTGCAAATGATTCTCTGGCAGCACGTCGACGCGATCGGCCAAGAGCAAATGTGTCTCCAGTTCCTTGAGAGAACCCTGTGAGATTCGCAAATGCTGAACGAAGTTGCCGGTATTCTCCCGCCCGTGACCTTCCGCGATATTCGCCGGAATGGATCCCGCCGCACGTCTGATCTGCGACGTCAGTCCGAACTGTTCTTCGCGCGGAAACTGGCGCGTCAAAACATCGCATGCCTCCGCCAAGGCCATGGCATCCTGCCACACTCTCAGGTCCCGATATGAATTGATCGGTTGTTCGTTCAACAGCCATCCCTATTCGCCACTCGCCATTCGCTACTCGCCACTTCTCTTCTCATCGCCGGGCAGCACCGGATAATCGGCGCCTTCCCATGGCGAGAGGAAATCGAATTTGCGGAATTCCTGACTAAGGCGGACGGGTTCGTACAGCACCCGCTTCTCCTGGTCGTCGTAGCGCACCTCGACGAAGCCGGTGAGCGGGAAATCCTTGCGCAGCGGATGGCCGTCGAAACCGTAATCGGTCAACAGCCGCCGCATGTCGGGGTGTCCAATGAAGATCACGCCGTAGAGATCGTAAGTTTCGCGTTCGAACCAGTCGGCGCCGGGAAACACCTCGATGATCGAAGGCACCTGCGTCGTCTCGTCGGCCGCCACCCGCAGCCGGATCCGCATGTTCAGCGTCGGCGACATCAGGTGATAGACCACATCGAAGCGCTTTTCGCGGCCGGGATAGTCGACGGCGGTGATATCCGTGAAGCTGACGAAGCGGCAGGCCGGATCGTCGCGCAGGAAACGCACGACGTCGACGATTTTGTCGGCTTGCACTGCGACCGTGAGTTGGTCGAAGGCGACCTTGTGATCGGTCACCGCGCCCGGAAGAGCGCTAACGATCGTCTGCCCCAAGGCGTCGAGCTTGCCGTCGTCCATTCCAAGGCCCTTAGCGTTCGATGGTTCCGGTGCGCCGGATTTTCTTCTGCAGCAGCAGGATGCCGTAGAGCAGCGCTTCCGCCGTGGGCGGGCAGCCGGGCACGTAGATATCGACGGGCACGATGCGGTCGCAGCCGCGCACCACCGAGTAGGAATAGTGATAGTAGCCGCCGCCATTGGCGCACGACCCCATCGAGATCACATAGCGCGGCTCCGGCATCTGGTCGTAGACCTTACGCAGTGCCGGCGCCATCTTGTTGGTCAGCGTGCCCGCCACGATCATGACGTCGGACTGCCGCGGCGAGGCGCGCGGCGCAAATCCGAAGCGCTCGACGTCGTAGCGGGGCATCGACACCTGCATCATCTCGACCGCGCAACAGGCGAGACCGAAGGTCATCCACATCAGCGATCCCGTGCGCGCCCAGGTGACCAGGTCGTCGGCGGCGGCAACGAAGAAACCCTTGTCGGACAGTTCGTGGTTGACCTCGAGCAAATACGGGTCGTTGGCTCCGGCCGGTCTGCCCGTGGCCGGATCGAGAATGCCGGTTGCGGCGGGTGCTACAGCGGAACTCAATCCCATTCGAGCGCGCCTTTCTTCCATTCATAGGCGAAGCCGACAGTCAGGACGGCGAGGAAAACCACCATCGACCAGAAGCCGGTTGCACCGAGCTTGCCGAACGCTACTGCCCACGGGAACAAAAATGCCACTTCCAGGTCGAATATAATGAACAGGATGGCCACCAGGTAGAACCGGACGTCGAATTTCATGCGGGCGTCGTCGAATGCGTTGAATCCGCATTCATAGGCGGACAGTTTTTCCGGATCAGGCTGCTGGAACGCCACAACGAAGGGGGCGATCAGCAGCGCCAGGCCGATCAGGCCCGCCACACCGATAAACACCACAAGGGGAAGATAATTCTGAAGGATGCCGGTCATCGGCGCTCGCCTTTTCCTGCGGCAATCGAGGCCCGCAGATTCGCTGATTGGAATTATTCTTGAGGCTTAGCGCAGCGCCACAGGGGGCGCAAGACAAGCAATTTTGACGGTTTGCCTGCCGTTCCGGCATCGGATTCATCGGAAAAAGCAGAGCGTTCCGCCGCACACAAATAGACATCGTCCTCGGATTCGCTCCCCGGATTCCGGGCCGCATTCTCAGCTCAGATTCTTCTCGGCGGCGAGCATCTGGGCAGCCGTATCGCTCAGACGATCGATCTGCCCGAGCAGCACCTCCAGATCCTCCCTGCTCAGTTGTTCCAGCAGCCGCCGATTGCGTTCCTGCGCGCCGGCCACAATCGTATCATGGGCGGCCAGCCCCGCCTTGGTGAGACAGACCAGCACTTCACGGCTATCCCTTGGATTGGCAGTTTTGGCGATCAGCTTACGCGAGACCAATTCGGCCAGAGCCCGGCTGATCTGACCCTTGTCCATGCCGACCGCCGCGGCGAGCGCGACCACGCTCATGGGCGGCCGCCGGCCCATCGAGGCCACCAGCCCGAATTCCACCGAGGAAAGCCCGGCCAGCCGCTTGTAGCGCAGGATCGCGCCGCGCTTGAGCAGATTGGCGAGCACCATCAGCCGCGATGACATCATGGCCGTGATCGGCGCAAGTTCCGCCTCGTCCGCCGCGACACCCTGCGGCGAATTTTGCTTTTCCGGTTTCTGGCTCATCCGACAACCTCTGCCAACGAAGCACGTCCACACCAAGGATAGCATATCGTTGACATTGTCATCGATCTAAAGTTCACTTTGCCCCGACATCAAACGACCGCGGCGCGAAGGCCCGGCGGGAGGAGGCGGCATGAATGTCACCCAGCGGGATCGCGATCTCGGCACGGCCTATGCCATGAAGCCGTCCACCACCCGCACAGAGCTGACGTCGGTCGGCCGCGGAACCCCCATGGGTGAACTGCTGCGGCGCTATTGGCACCCGATCGGTCTTGCGACCGACGCTACCGATATCCCCAGAAAAGTGCGGGTGCTCGGCGAGGACCTTGTACTTTTCCGCGACAAGCACGCCCGTGCCGGCCTGCTCCACGCCCGCTGCTGCCATCGCGGCACCACTCTTTATTATGGCAAGGTCGAGGAGGACGGCATCCGCTGCTGCTATCACGGCTGGAAGTTCGATACCGAAGGCCACTGCCTGGAACAACCCTGCGAACCCGATGGCGGCCTGTTCAGGGACAAGGTGCGCCAGCCCTGGTATCCGCTCGAAGAACGCTACGGATTGATTTTTGCCTATATGGGCCCGTCGGAGAAGAAGCCGGTGCTGCCGCGCTACGAGTGCCTGGAGAAGATGGACGACGGCGAGTTCGTGGAGGCTGACGACACCTCGATCGGCGGCGGCGGACCGGCAGTCATTGCCTGCAACTGGCTGCAGCATTTCGAGAACGTGGTCGATCCCTACCACGTCCCTGTCTTGCACGGCTCCTTCAGCGGTCCACAGTTCACCAACATAATGGCCTCGATGCCCGAGGTGACCTTCGAGATGTCGCCGCGCGGCGTCACCGTGCGCTCGATCCGCAACCAGGACGACGGCAAGGTTTTCTACCGGGTGACCGAGGCGGCGCTTCCTACTCTGCGCGTCGTGCCCAATCCGCGGGTCGCACAATTTGCCCGTGTCGAATCGATCGGCTGGACGCTGCCGATCGACGACACCTCGTTCCGCATCTATGTCGCCGGCCGGGTCAAGGCGCGCGGCGACATCGGCCGGATGCGCTCGAAATTCAACGGCAAGTTCTGGTGGGACATGACGGAGGCCGAGCACCAGCGATTCCCCGGCGATTACGAGGCGCAGGTCGGCCAGGGGCCGGTGACCTTGCATTCGGAGGAACATTTCGGCCAGAGCGACCGCGGCATCTTGATGGTCCGGCGCATGCTGAGCGATCAGCTCGATGCGCTCGCCGCCGGCCGCGACCCCATCGGCCTCTCGTTCGATCACAATGCCCCGCCCGTGGAATTCGAGGCAGGCAATTTTATTCGCGAGGCGTGAGCGCCCACGCTTCGTCTTTAGATACTCGCGCCTTTTGGTCACCAATCCTCGGGGGAAACCATGGTCGATCTCGCGCCGCCAGCGAACGCGCAAGCGCAGGTAACGCCAAGGCCGAGCAACCGGCGCTACTACGTGCTGGTTCTGTTGACCGCGGTTTATGCACTCAACTTCCTCGACCGCACGATTTTCAACGTCCTGATCGAGCCGATCAAGAAGGAGTTTGCGCTCAGCGACACCACCATGGGCCTGCTCGCGGGCTTCGGCTTCGTGCTGTTCTATTCGTTGCTCGGCATCCCCATCGCGCGCGTCGCCGACCGGCTCGACCGGCGCAATATCGTAGCCCTTGCCTTCGCATTCTGGAGCGCGATGACGTTCCTGTGCGGCATGGCTTCCAGCGTGGCTACGCTCGCGCTGGCGAGAATCGGCGTCGGCATCGGCGAATCCGCCGGCACGCCGGCGTCGCAATCCATGATCGCCGACCTCTTCGACAAGCACGAACGCCCGCGCGCGCTCGGCGTCTACGCCATCGGCACTTATCTCGGCGTGTTTTTGGGCTATTTCATCGGCGGCTATGTCAACCAGCACTACGGGTGGCGAATGGCGTTCTTCTCGGCCGGCCTTCCCGGCATCGCGCTCGCCGCGATCCTGTGGCTGACGATACCAGAGCCGAAGCGCGGCGCGATGGCGGAAAATTTTGCGCCGGAGCCGATCGGACCGACGATTGGTTTCCTCGCCTCGCAAAGGACATTCGTCATCGTGCTGATCGGGTTCTGCCTGACCACCTACACCAATTACGCAACCGCGGCCTGGATCCCGCCGTTCCTGGCGCGGGTGCATCACTTGAGCAGCGCCGAGATTGGCACCTATGCGGGCACCTTCAAGGGCCTGTTCGGGATGGCGGGAACGCTGGTCGGCGGCCTCGTGGTGGCACGGATCAGCCGCCGCGACGATCGCTGGAAATTGTGGGCGCCGGCGATCACCTCTGGTCTCGCGGGGCCGGTGTTCGCGCTCTGCATGCTGACATCGGATTTTTCCACGATGGTCGCGGCGCTGGCGGCAACCTCGTTTCTGGTCGGCTTTCATCTGGGGCCGATCTTCGCCATCGCCCAGACCGTGGCCCGCCCCAGCATGCGGGCGCTGGCATCGGCCATCGTGCTGTTGACGGCGACCTGCTTCGGCCAGGGCGTCGGCCCGCTCGCGGTCGGCATGATCAACGACGCGCTGAAGAACGATTACGGCGCCAATGCCGTGCGCTATTCGCTGCTGTCGGCCGCGGTCACGACCACGCTCGGCGCGCTGCTGTTCGTCTGGGCCGCCACCTTCATTCGCGAGGATATCCGGCGGGCGAACTGACCCGCCCTCCGCAAGGCGCGGCGGCCGGTTAACCGCCCGGTAGCGACGAAACCATTTTGGGGAACCCACGAAACCACCCTGAAACAAACGGGGGGTAAGTCTCCATGCAACAAAGCGGCGCCAAAAGCCGCCTGGAGGCTGATATGAACCATTCAATTCATTCATTGGATCGCAGTACCCACCTGAAAATCGTGGTTGTCGCGCTGGTGGCTGGCATGGTGGTCGCTGGTCTCGGTATCTCGGCGCGGACCAATACGGATTACGCCCAGACCGCGCACGTCATCAAAGCCGGCAAACTCGTGACCGTGACCAGTTCGGATGCCATGGTCGTCCGCTGAGGAAAATGCTGTTTTGCGATTTGAAAGGGGCCGCCTTTGGGCGGCCTTTTGCGTTGGGAAACAGCGGGGCGAAAGAAGTGAGCGGAGTCGAATCGCGGCTCGCGCCAGCCGCTAAGTCATTGTAATGATGGCGCGAGAGACGGGACTCGAACCCGCGGCCTCCGCCGTGACAGGGCGGCGCTCTAACCAACTGAGCTACTCCCGCGGATATCGCAATCTTCACGCCGATCCGCGCAGGGATGAGGGCTTAAAGGCGCGCCCCGTTTTAGTCAAGGTTGTTGCGAATCCTCCTATCAGTCAGGCCTTTTTGGGAAGTCGATGCAAATAATAGGCTGTTTATCGGTGAAACAGCATATGCAGTCGCCCCCCGAATCGTTTAAGGCCTGATACGTCTTAGGTTCCCAAGCCATCAACAACGAGGAGGGCCAAATATGGCGAAGAAAGCAGCGACCCCGACCACCGTCACGCTCAAGCATCTTGCGGCAGCGATCGCCGAGGACCAGGAATTGTCCAAGAAGCAGGCGGAAGCCATTATGAACGATCTGGTCGGCCGGATCACCAAGCACCTGAAGAAGGGCGAGCGCATCCGCATCGTCGGCCTCGGCATCCTGCAGGTGCGCAAGCGCGCCGCCCGCATGGGCCGCAACCCCGCCACCGGCGAGGCGATCCACATCAAGGCGAGCAAGAAGGTGGCCTTCCGCGCCGCCAAGGAGCTCAAGGAAGCCGTCTGATCCAGCGGTTTCTTTCGTTTCTGATCTGGCGTCATTCCGGCACGGGTACGCGGCCCCGCCGGAATGACGCTCGTTCCGTTGCTTGAGTGCTCTCGAGTTAGCGCGGTTTTGCCTGTGTCCATCCCCTTCACCCACACCGTGACCGAGCGCCTGCTGCGCTACGTGGTGATCGACACCCAGTCGGATCCCGCCTCCCCCACCTGCCCGTCCACCGAGAAGCAAAAAAATCTCGGCCGCCTGCTCGCCGCCGAGCTCAAGGCGATGGGACTACCGGATGCCCACCTCGATTCCAACGGCTACGTCTACGCGACCATCCCGGCTAACACCGACAGACAAGTCCCGGTGATCTGCTTCTGCTCGCATATGGACACCTCGCCCGACTGCACCGGCAAGGACGTCAAGCCGCAGGTCCTGAAAAATTACCGCGGCGGCGACATCGTGTTGCCGGGCGCCCCCGCGCAAGTGATCCGCGCCACTGAGCATCCCGCGCTGGCCGAGCAGATCGGCAATGACATTATCACCACCGACGGCACCACCTTGCTCGGCGCCGACAACAAGGCCGGCCTTGCCGAGATCATGGACGCCGCGCATTTCCTGATCCAGCACCGGAAATCAAACACGGCACCATCAAGATCCTGTTCACCCCCGATGAGGAGATCGGCCGCGGCGTGGACAAGGCCGACCTGAAGAAGCTCGCAGCCGATTTCGCCTACACCATGGACGGCGAATCCGCCGGCACGCTGGAGGACGAAACCTTCTCCGCCGACGGCGCCACCATCACCATCGAAGGCGTCAGCACCCATCCCGGCTTCGCCAAGGGCAGGATGGAGCACGCGATCAAGATCGCATCCGCCATCGTCGACCGGCTGCCCAAGGATACCTGCTCGCCGGAAACCACCGAAGGCCGGCAGGGTTTTCTGCACCCGGTCGGCATTTCCGGCGCGCTGGAGAAGGCGACGATCGGTTTCATCGTGCGCGATTTCACCGACGAGGGATTGCGCGAAAAAGAAGAGCTGCTGGAGCGCATCGTCAAGGACGTGATGAAGTCCTATCCGCGCTCGACCTATCGGCTCGAGATCAAGCCGCAATACCGCAACATGAAGCAGGTGATCGACCGCCATCCCGAGATCGTGGAGTACGCGATGGAAGCGATCCGTCGCGCCGGCCTTACGCCCATCAAATCCTCGATCCGCGGCGGCACCGACGGCTCGCGGCTGTCGTTCATGGGCCTGCCCTGCCCCAACATCTTCGCCGGCGAGCACGCCTTCCATTCCAGGCTGGAGTGGGTCAGCCGCCAGGACATGGAAAAGGCGGTGCAGACAATCGTGCATCTGGCGATGATCTGGGAAGAGCGGGCGTAAGGGTCTTATACCAACGGCCGCGGCTTTTGACTCATTTTTGGGATTCCCAAATCAGGGAAATTCTGACTCGATGCCTGTTCACGAGCATGGAGCAGCATCGATG
>Ga0209483_1002101_pt1 | contig 14288 bp, 8 predicted proteins | sample NGEPerA_FD_184508 | JGI IMG/M metagenome (GOLD analysis project Ga0209483, IMG submission 184508) | Arctic peat soil microbial communities from the Barrow Environmental Observatory site, Barrow, Alaska, USA - NGEE PermafrostL2-A... | ecosystem: Environmental > Terrestrial > Soil > Wetlands > Peat... | reverse complement strand
ACCTCCCGCCATCTCACCACGCGCGCCACCCCCAGCCCGCCGCCCGGAGGTCCGAGCACGCGCAACAGCACACCCATCAGGCCGGGAAGGCCCGAGAGGTTTCCCAGCAGCTCGGTCGTACAAAGGGCTATTCCACCCTCTACCGGGAGCTCCAGAACGACCTCATGATACGTCGTGCCCGGCAGAACATAGGCCTTGATCCCCAGCGCTTCGAGCTCGCCGATGTCGTCGTCGACCGGGACCGTGCGGGCGTGCCGGGGCTCGGGCGCGAGGACCCGGAGGTCCGGGTAGCGGCGCTTGTAAAACGGCGCGTCCATCCCGTGGCGATCGTGGGGCATCACCAGGATGGCCGGGCGGCCCAGCTTCTCCAGCGCCTCCATGTCCGTCGGGTGCATCGCCACCACGCTGTAGAGCAAGAGCCGCCCGTCCGGCAAACGGTAGATCGTCATGTTGCGCGGAAGGCCGTTGGCCAGTGTCCCCGCGACTTGCCACAGATTGGCGGCCAGCGATTGGGGGGGGTGGTACGGATAGATCGCGATCGTCATCGGCGCCGCAGGGACAGCCTAGCCATCGATCGTGCCCAAGGTAAGACCGTCAAGACCGTCAAGACCAGCAAGACGTCGCTATATCGGGTGACCACCGTCCGCGGGCGCGACCGGCGGAGCCCAGCGGCTTCCGTCCGACTTGTCCTGCGCGTAGATGTTGATCCCGAGCTGCCCCATCGAATGGCTACGCCGCCATCGGGGCGGTACATTCGACGGATGATTCACGGCGCCCACGTCATCATCGTCGTGACCAGTTCGCAGCGGAGGGCTCGGTTTGAAGTCCATCGGTGAGAACCTCTGGATCGCGGACGGCCCGATCGTATACGCGTATGGCTTCCCGTTCCCGACTCGGATGGCCGTCGTGCGGCTCGAGGACGGTCGGCTGTGGTTGTGGTCGCCGGTGCGGCTGGACGACGGGCTTCGCCGCGACATCTCCGACCTGGGACGGCCGACCTACGCGGTGACGCCCAACAAGCTTCACCACCTGGCGCTGCGCCAATGGGTCGACGCGTTTCCGGAGCTGTCCCTCTATGCCCCGCCGGGGCTCGCGCGGAAGCGACCCGACCTGCGCTTCAGCGCCGAGCTCGAGGATGCGTCTCCCGCCGCTTGGCGTGATGAAATCGATCAGGTACGGATCGAAGGCAGCATCTTCATGACCGAGGTCTTCTTCTTCCACCGTCGATCGCGGACCTGCCTCGTCGGGGACCTCGTACAGCGTCACGGCGACGACGGAAAGACGTGGAAAGCCTGGCTGGTCAAGCTCGGCGGCGTCGGCGGCCCGGAGGGTGGTACGCCGCGCGATGCGCGTCTGACGTTCTGGCATCGCCGCAGGGCGCGCGCGTGCATCGAGCGGGCGCTCGCCTGGGCACCCGAGCGCCTCGTCATAGCGCACGGGCCGTGCGTGTTGGAGGACGGCACCTCGGCCCTACGGCGATCGATGTCGTGGTTGCTCGACTGACCCCAGCGCACCCACGGCTGCTCTGGGGGCTGGGGGTGACCCGAGCCGGTGGGCGGTTCGGTGTGCTGCCCGAGCTCGCTGCCTTTCGGTTGAGCTGCCCCAATACCAGGGCACTTTTTTTGCGGTCGGGCACGGACGGTGGCTGAATCGCTCGATGCTCGAACAGTCGGACATCGGGAAGGGTCGCGGCGTCGCGATCGCGTCGCTCGAGCTCGCGCTCTCCCAGGAGACGCGCGCGTCGCTGGCGGCGGTGCGGGTGGCCCAAGAGAGCGCGCAACGGCGCGCACGTCAGCAGACCATGCGGGCGCGGATCTGGCTTGCGCTCCTGGTGGGATCTGTCGCGCTCTGCGCCGTCGCGGTGAAGCCACGGATAGCACAGTGGCGGCAGTCGCGCGCGACACCCGCGAAGCCGGCGCGAACCTCGCCGCGAACGCCGCCCATCGCGTTTGGGTCAGGAGCGCGCGCTCCGACGGCGCAGGCGGCCCAACCAGCGGACGCCGCCGATCCGGCCATCGCGAAGCCAGCCGCACCCGTGGCGCGCGAGCCAGAACCGTCGTCGGTCCCGTCCGCTGCGGTTCTGGTGGCCGCGCAGGCGAAGGCGAACCACACCGGCCCCACCGAAGGATGCGATACCTCCACCCGAAGCGGGCTCTGGCGACGCTCGCCAGCGGCGTGCGCGCGAGCGTTCGCGGCAGATCCGAAGAACGCCTCCCTGGCCCTGGCGGTCGCGCAGGCCGAGCACGCGCATGCGCACCTCGATGAAGCCGCCCAATGGGCGAAACGCGCGCTCGCGCTCGACCCGAACGCCGCGGAGGCCTACGTCATCATCGCCCGCGCCGACATCGCCAACGGACGTGATGAGGATGCCCGCGCGGCCTATCAACGCTATCTGGAGACAGCGCCGCACGGTTGGCACAAAACCGAAGCACGGGCGGCTCTGCGACGGGCGTCCAGCCGTCCAGGCTGACGCTCACGCATTTGTCACCTGTACGGGGATCGGCGTATCATCCCCGCGATCAATCGGCAACGGTCGCGGTTTGCGAACGATGATTCAGGCACAGAAACGACGCGCCGTTCGCGCGGGCCTCGCCCTGACCATCACCGGCATGGCATTCTCCCTATCGGCCTGTTACCTGCAGTCGACGGCTCCGCCGCCGGCGGTCCCCCCCGCTCCACCGCCGGTTCCGGCCGCCGCGCCCATCGCGACTCCCGTCCCCGAACCGGTGGCCTCCTTGGTCGGCACTTGGTTCGCGAGCGGATTCACCTGCCCAGGTGCCTACGTTCCGCCCGAGGAGGAGATACGAATCACGCAGGATGGGCCATTCGCCACCGCGATCAAAGTCATTGGCGACGATTGTGTTCCCGCCGGCGCCATCACCTGGCGAGGCCACGTCGGCGGGAAATCCTTCCCAGTGCAGGTTCAGGTGTCAGACCGACCCAAGACCCCCCTGCGATTCCGTGACGCCACTGTGACATTGACCGGCCCCGATACCCTGGAGCTATCGGCGGGCTGGAAGATCCTGTTCCGCAAAGGCAAACCTTGAGCACCCGCACGCGATCGACCAATGATCGCCCGACAACGTCGCCAATCTCGCCTCGCAGTCACCTTTTCGTGGCAGGAGGGCTCACGGCGGCCCTAGGTTCGAATGGTCCAGATCGGGCCTTCGCGTTCGCGAACATGCTCTCGAACGCGCCCATGCCCATTTTCATGCGGTAGCTCAGAGCCCGACCGCGCGCCAATGGAGTTTTTGCGCCCCACAGGTGTCGTCGACCGGTCCTCAGCCGCGCGTGCGGCGGCGGCGGCGGATCGAGGCCGCGATCAGGGCCGCCGTCGCGAGGGCGAACGTCCCGCCGCGGGGGCCGGAGCCGGCGACGGTACATCCACCGCCCCCGCTGGAGGTGCCGCTACCTGCGCTCCCGGGAGCTCCCGCATTCCCCGTGCTGCCGCCACTCCCCGAGGTGCCACCGATGCCGGTGCTGCCGCCGGTGCCGGTGGTGCCGCCCGCGCCCGGGGCGTCGCTGGGCTTGGTGAACGTGCAGTAAACGCCGTCGCTCGTACAGGTCGCCCCGAGCGACGCGCACTTGCAATCGGCGTTCGTCGTGCACCAACCGTCCGTGCCCTTCGGACCGGTGCCGGCGGGCGCGCAGGTCGGCGTCCCCGTCGCGTAGTTGCAGACGTCGCCGCCGCACGCGGCGTTGCCCGGGCAATCGACGTCGTTCACGCACGACGTCGCGCGCGCCTTCCCGGCGGCAAGCAAGCAGGCCAGACCCGCCAGAAAAGACCATCGAACCATCGTCGCGCGTGTGCTCACCGTCGAATCCTCCGTTTGTTTGCCCACAGCCTATCAGTACTTGCCGGGCAGCACCAAGATCGTCGCAGTGCGACGAGAGGGGGCAAATACAGACCAGACCGGAGCGTCCAGCTCCAGACGCGGCCCGGCGCAAGTTCGACCGCGGAGCCGTGAGCGGGCGCGCGGTCAGGCCCGCATCCGGCCGACCTCCGTCGACAAGTCGTCGGCGGACCTATGGAGCGTGGTCGCCAGCGCAGTCAACGCGGCGCGGGCACCTCGAAGCTCTGCGGGGGAGAGCCGCGCGAGCGTCTGCTCGACCGCGCCTTCGACGGTTCCGCCGGGCTCGCTGTCGACGCGCCGTCCCTGCTCGGTCAGGCCGAGCAGGATTCGCCGGCCGTCCCGCGCGTCGCGTGTGCGTTTTATGAGACCGCGCCGCTCGAGACGCTGGACGATGTCGCTGGCGGTGCTTGGATGAATTCGGAGCGTCGCCGCCAGCTGGCCGGCCAGGATTCCGGGGAACCGCCCCACGATTCGGATGACGAGGCGCTGCGGTCCGGTCACGCCGAAGGCGTCGTCCATGCCCTTCGACGCGCGCTGCAGAGCGTGGTCGACCTCCCAGAGGAGGCGCAGAAACTCCAGCACCTCGCCGAGCGGGAGGCGCGCCCCTGGATCAGGCGGCGCCGAGGTCACCGCTCTCCCCGTCGATCGGTTTGAGACGCGGCGAGCGGTTCCGACAGGCGACAAGAGCCTCCAAAAAGGCGTCGGTCTCTCCCTGGTTCCGGACAAAATAGTCGGCGCGAGAGCTCTTCGATCGTCCGACGCGCACGGTGAGCAGACGTCCCGGCTCCTCCAGCGCGAAGACGTCTTCGTCGGTCTCGTCGTCCCCGATGTAAAGCGCGGTGTCGCAACCGGAACGATCGCGGACCGCCAGCAGTGCCAGCCCCTTGTGGGGCGCCCTCTCCGACAGGACGTTGAAGACCAGCTTGCCGCCAACGACGCGGGCCCGACCGAGCTCGGCAATCGCCGCCAGGATGGACGCCCGGGCCTTCCGCTTTTCGCGGCAATTCCGGTAGTGAATGGCGATCGAGAAGATCTTGTCCTCGATGAACAGACCCTTGATCCCGGCCAGGCTGGCCTCGAGCCGGGGGACCCAACGTCGGACGTCCGCCATGATCGGACCGGAATAGTGCCTCGGTTCGAGCCCGTGATTGCCGATCACCTCGCGCAGACCGAGCCCCCGCGTTCGCCGCATGATGTCGGTCTGGGCCCGGCCGGAGATCACCACCGACGGATAGCTTCGGGCCACGGTCTCGAGCAGCTGGCGCGTTCGCGGACGCATGCGCGCCTCGCCAGGGACGTCGACGATCGGGGCCAGCGTCCCGTCGTAGTCGAACCCGAGCAGAACGTTCGACCAGGCGAGTCGCTTCAAGGCTTCGAGGTTGGTGCGCGAAAGCAGATATTTCATCTTCAAGCCGCTCCTTCGACACGTTGGAGTGCATCGCCCAGCCGTCCCGTGACCCGGTCGTGCTGGCGCAGGCGCGCGGCATCGACCAACATGCGCCCGGCCCAGCGGTAGACGTTGAACTCCGAGACCATCAGACGCATGGCGCGCATCCGTTCGGCCTGTTCCTCGACGGGCATGTAGAGCGCGGTCGCCAGCGCCTCGCTCGCCTCCTCGAGATCATAGGGGTTGACGATCAGCGCTTCGGTGAGCTCACGGGCCGCCCCCGTGAAGCTGCTCAAGACGAGCACCCCCCGCTCGTCTTCGCGCGCGGCGACGAACTCCTTGGCCACCAGATTCATCCCGTCGTGGAGACTCGACACGTAACAGACGTCGGCGGCTCGGTAGTAGCGGAAAACCACAGGCTGCTCGTGGTGCGCGCGGTGGATGACGATGGGACGATAGGCGGCGGTCCCCATGCGGTCGTTGATCCGCCTGGCCAGCGCCTCGACCGACTCATTGAGCTCGCGGTAGCGATCGATGGCGGTGCGACTCGGCGCCGCCAGCTGCACGAAGGTGAACCGGCCGCGCAAAGAGGGATGCCGCTCGAGCAGCCGCTCGACGGCGAGCAAGCGCTCCTCGACCCCCTTGGTGTAATCGAGCCGGTCGACCCCCACGCCGAGGAGGGCGTCGGGCCGAAGGCCGAGCTCGGCGAAGACGCTCGCGCGGCACTCGGCCGGCGGCGGGCTCGCCTCCGCCACCCGACTCGGCCACTCGATCGAGATCGGGTAGGGACGCACCAGCGTGGAGCGGCCGTGGTGGACGACGGCGTTGTGCTCACGATCGATGCGCGCCTCCATGTAACGGGCGACCGCGTCGATGAAGTTGTTGCAGTGCAGAGGGATGTGGAATCCGAGGATGCTGCTCCCCAACATCCCTTCGAGGATCTCGTTTCGCCAGGGACAGATCCCGAACCGCTCCGCGTTGGGCCATGGGATATGCCAGAACGAGATGATGGTCGCCCGCGGCAACCGCTGGCGGATGAGACGCGGCGCGAGCGCGAAGTGGTAGTCCTGCACGAGGATGATCGGATCCTCGGAGTCGACCTCGCTGCAGACCGCGTCGGTGAACTTCTGGTTCACCTCCTGATAGCGCCGCCAGTCGTCGATCCGAAACACCGGTCGGGTGTGCGCGATGTGGCAGAGGGGCCAGAGCCCTTCGTTGGAAAATCCGTAGTAGTAGCCGCGCTCCTCTTCCGGCGTCAGCCAGACCCGCCGAACGGAGTAGGACTTTTCGCCCGGGGGAACCGCGACCCGCCCGTCCCGGTCGGCCTCGGCGCGATCGGCGGAGCCGCTGCCGTGAGCCACCCAGACCCCCGAGCAGGCCCGCATCACCGGCTCGAGCGCGGTGACGAGGCCACTGGCCGGGTGAAGGACGGTGACGCTGCCGTCCGGCGCGCGCTCGTGGATATAGGGTTCGCGGTTGGCCACGATCACCACCCGCTCCCCCTTCAAGACCCGGCTCAAGGTTCGTTTGAGCCGCGCCGGCGTCCAGGCCCCGTGGGACCCCTCGATGTCCTTCTCGTAGGCCAGCCGGTCGACGAGCTCGCGGACGTCTTGCAGGAGCGGCTTGAACTCCGGGCGGTGACTGCCCCCGCGCAGCAGCTTGCGCAGCTCGTTGCTCCAGCTCCGCCATGAGAGACGCGCGGCCACCAGCGTGATCACGGAGGCCGCCGCGGCGAGCACGCCGAACGCCCAGAGCAAGAAATTCCGGGTGGTCTCTTCCCGCTGCATCACATAACCCATGTCGTGCAGCAGCACCACGAACCCGAGCGTCGTCGTCTCGTCCGAGATCGGCAGCGCGCTCAAGTGTACGGCGCCGGCCGGCGCGGGGGCATCCGTATGCCACTCGTGCAACCCGCCGCCCGCGAAGACCTTGTCGGCAATCGCCGAGCAGGGGAACCGCGAGGCGGGAAACTCTGCCGTCGCCGTGAGCAGGCGGCGATCCGCGGAGCAGGCGGCGGCCGCCATGATGCGCTCGTCGCGGGTAATGTCCGTCAGAAGGTCCTGAAGCGCGGGCCACTCGCGGTTCTTCCAATGGCCAACGATCGCGCGCCGGCTCCCGCCTACCGCCAGCTCCGCCCTCAGCCTGACGTCCTTTTCGAACCAGGCCCGCGTGGTCGCGTCCACGATCTGGGAGGCCGTCCAGACGAGCAGCCCGATCCCCCCGATCAGAAAAACGAGAAGGCGTAGCGCGCGGCGCACGGCTCACGGGAACACAAATTAGTTTGAATGCCAACCTATTTGCGTCGAGCGCGGAACAAACGTCCCACTTCCGAAAGCTGACGGGGTCCTGCACGGCCTTCGGCACGCGGTTCCATGTGTCGTTGTCCTTGGTCGAGGCGCTCGCCCCGTACTTCAACACGGCCGCGGCACCACCGATCACCTCCAGCACATCTGGCTTGGTCAGACGTGCGGCGACGCGACTAGGAAGGCGACGAGCTCAGCTCGTCGAACCACACCCGGGCCAGCTCGCCCGCGTCGAGGACCGGGGACGTTTTCAAGTGCTCCACGGCTTCGACCATACGGCGTTCACAGCGGTATCCCATTTCTTCGCGCGCAGACGGCTCCTAGAAACATAGGTGGCCGCTGCGTGGCGTTGGACTATAATGCATGCGCGTGTACGCGACGTCGATCGTTGCGTGATCTTTTCCACGCAGCGGCGCGATACCAAGCTGGGGGGCGGGGAGTCATGAGATGGATGGGGGACCAGAGTCGACGTCGCACTTCTCCGATTTTCGGACCGATCGCCAGCGCCGAAGGGCCTCCCTCGATCCACCAATATGGGCTTCCAGCCGCGCCCTGGGCTGGGACGGGGTGGTGGTCGAGCAAGGGGTGAGCAGCCGTTTCGAAGGCGTGCAGGTTGCGCCTTCCGGTCATTGGCTGGGGATCAATCTGGACGATCCCCGGGTCATCGAGACCACGGACGTCGACGGGCTCCGCCCAGTGATCGTCGGAACGGGGAGCTTCGTGATCTTGCCCGCCGGTAGCTGGTTCGACCTGCGGAGCGGACCTTCAGCGTGGGGCGCGGTCGAGGTTTCGCTCGATAAGATCCGGCGCGTGGTGGGAACCGACCTGCGCGTGGTACCGATGCACGGCCTGTCCGACGAACCGCTCGCCGCGGTCGTGCTGGCGCTACTGCACGAGGCGGCCACCGGGGGAGCGGCCGGGCGATCCTACCGCGACGCGCTGGTGCTGGCGCTCGTCGCGCGGCTGGCCGGCCTGTTCGACGTAATCGCGACGCCAGCGGATGTGTTCACGGGACAGCACCTGGCGGGAACCTACGCTCTCGTCGACGAACGCCTCGCCGATCGAATCACCGTCAAGTCCCTGGCGCGCGGAACCGGGCTCTCGCCGGCGCATTTCTCCCGCGAGTTCAAGCGAACGACCGGTGAAACGCCGCACGCGTTTGTCATGCGCCGCCGCCTCGAGCACGCCCACGAGTTTCTCGCCGACGGTGGATCCATCGCCGATGCCGCGTTGTGCTCCGGATTCGCCGATCAGGCGCATTTATCGCGTCTTTTCAAACGGCGCTACTTCGTCACCCCCGGCGCTTTCCGACGGGCTCGGCCATGAATGATCCTCGATAAATAGCAGACTAATTCAAGCCAGCAGCAGTTGGGTTCAAGATCGAAATTGTTTCTTGACCTACTTCATTGTGGTGCATCAAGCCGACATCGACCTCCCTCCTGTTTGTGTAGGTTCACCTCTTACGCGGCCGGGTGTTCGGCGCCGGGTGGCGGATTTCGGCGCCGCGGTGCTGCTGGCGCTTTCGGTGTCGGCCTGCGGGCGCGCCGGCGAGGGCACCGGTGCCGGTGTCATCAAGGTGCAGAGCGCCGTCGTAACCGGCACGGCGCCGGTCCTGACGGTGTCGACAGGCACGACGATCTACGTGGCTCAGGCCGCTCCCGTCGTGGTGGATCCGGCGCTCTCGCTGACCATCTCCGACGCCTCCGATCTGACCGGCGTGCAGGTGTCGATCTCGACCGGCTATGTGAACGGACAGGACAACCTGAGCTTCACGCCGCAAGGCGGGGTGACCGGCACGTTCGTGACCGCGACCGGCATCCTGACGCTGTCCGGGCAGGCGCCGGTCACCACCTACCAGACCGCGCTTCGTTCGGTCACTTACAACAACACGGCGGGCGCCGCTCCCAATACCCAGGCCCGCCAGGTCACCTTCTCGATCGGCGCCAGCAGCCTCTTCTACCCGGCGACCGGCCATTACTACGAGTTCGTCAACACCAACCTGAATTGGGCCGCCGCCCGAACGGCCGCCGCAGCGCGCACCTATTATGGCCTGCAGGGCTACCTCGCCACGGTGACCAGTGCGGGTGAGGACACCTTCATCAACGGAAAGCTCGCGGCGACGGGATGGATCGGAGCCAGCGACGCAGCGGTGGAAGGTACCTGGCGCTGGGTGACCGGACCCGAAGGGTTGACGAACGCCGGTGCCGGGAGCCAGTTCTGGACGGGCCTCGCCAATGGAACGGTCTTCCCGGGCGCCTACGCCAGCTGGAATCCAGGTGAGCCCAACAATTCGGGCGGCGCCGAGAACTGGGCGCAGTTCTACGTTGGTGGCCTGTGGAATGACCTGCCCGCCACCAGCACCCTCGGCTCGGTGGTCGAGTACGGCGGCATGCCCGGAGATCCCACACTGCAACTCTCCGGTACCAAGAATCTGACCGTTTCACTGGTCCCCACCTTCACCATCACCGCCTCGGCGGGCGCCAACGGGGCGATCGCCCCGACCGGCGTCGGCACCGTCATTCAGGGACAGACCCAGGCCTACACCATTACCCCCAGCACGGGCTACACCATCGCCGGCGTCGTGGTCGACGGGGTCTCGGTGGGCGCGGTGGCGACCTATACCTTCAGCAACGTGGTCGCGAATCACACCATCGCGGCGACTTTCGCGGCGCCGCTCGTCGTGGTGTCGGCCGGAAACAACCAGACCGCGCTCACCGGCGCCGCGTTCGGCTCGGTCCTCGCGGTGCTGGTCACCAACGGCGCGGGCACGCCTGTGACGGCCACGACGGTCCTCTTCGCCGCCCCCGGCGCCGGCGCCTCGGCCGCCGTCGCCACCTCGGCCATCACCAACGCCTCGGGTATCGCCTCGGTGACCGCGACCGCCAATTCCACCCCCGGCGCCTACGCCGTCACCGCGACGGTGAGCGGCACGTCGTCGTCGACCAGCTTCAACCTGCGCAACCTCGGCGCACCGAGCTCGATCACCGTCGTCAGCGGTAGCGGTCAGAGCGCGGCGCTGCTGGGGACCTACGCCACGACGTTGACCGCGTTGGTCAGCGACGCCACCGGCTTCCCGCTGCCGAACGTCGTGGTCACCTTCGTGCCCCCGGCGAGCGGCGCTTCGGCCGGCCTCTCCGCCACCACGGTGACCACGGGCTCCAGCGGTCAGGCCAGCGTCACCGCCACCGCCAACACCGTCGCCGGCTCCTATACCGTGAACGCGACCGCCCCCGGCGTCGCCACGCCCGCCGGCTATGCGCTCACCAACCTCGCGGGCGCCGCTTCGCTCGTCACGCTGGTGAGCGGGAGCCCCCAGAACGCCACCGTGGGGCTCGGCTTCGGAGCACCCATCGTCGTGCGGGTGACGGACGCGTCGTTGAACCCGATCCTGGGCGCTACCGTCACCTTCGGCGCGCCGGCGACCGGCAGCGCCTCCGCCACCCTGGGCAGCCCGATGGCCGTCACCAACGCCAGCGGCCTAGCTCAGACCGCGGCCACCGCCAACACCTTTGCCGGCAGCTACGCCGTCTCGGCCTCGATCCCCGCCGGTTCCAGCGTGAGCGCGATGCTCACCAATGTGGCAGGCGCGCCCGGAGCGATCGCGGTCAGCAGCGGCAGCGGACAAATCGCGCTCATCGGCGCGGCGTTCACCCTGCCGCTCGCCGCGCGCGTCGTCGACGGCAACGGCAACCCGGTCAATGGCGCCACCGTCACCTTCCTAGCCCCCACCTCGGGCGCCTCGGCGACGCTCGGCGCGGCCACCGCCACCACCAATGCCTCCGGCGTCGCCAGCGTCACCTCGACAGCCAACGCCACTGCCGGGAACTACACGGTGTCGGCGTCGGTCAGCGGGGTCGTGATGAAGGCCTCCTTCACGCTGACGAACCAGGCCCCGATCACGCTGAGCCCGGCCAGCGCCGCGGTCGCGCCGCGCGGATCGGTCACCTTCTCCGCGGCGGGCGGCAGCGCCGCCGGCTACGTCTTCTCGATGCAAAGCGCGCCCTCGGGCGGATCGATCGATCCGACGACGGGCGTCTATACCGCGGGCGCCACCCCCCGGGTCACCGACGTCGTCACCGTCACCGACAACCAGGCCCATACCGCCCACGCCAACATCACTGTCGGCGCCGCCCTGAGCCTATCGTCCGCCCCGGCCCAGGTCGCGCCGCGCGGCTCGGCGACGTTCACGACGGTGGGCGGAAGCGGCAGCGGCCTCATCTTCGCGATCTCGACCAACCACTCGGGGGGCGCCATCGACGCCGGCGGGCATTATATCGCGGGCCAGAACGATAACGTCACCGACATCGTCACCGTCACCGATTCGGTCGGCAATTCGGCGACGGCCAACATCGTGGTGGGCGCGGGCGTCTCCCTGACGGCCAGCGCCACGCTTACGCCGCCGCGCGGAACACTGACCTTCAGCGCCTCGGGCGGCAGTGGGGCGGGCTTCATCTTTGCCATCGGCGCCAACGCCTCGGGTGGGACGATCAATTCTGCCAGCGGGGTGTACCTAGCCGGCGCCACCGCCAGCGTGACCGACGTAGTCACCGTCACCGACTCGCTCGGCAACGTGGCCGCCGCGAACGTCACCATCGGTGCGGGTGTCACCGTGACCCCTCCCGCGCCGTCGATCGCGCCGCGCGGGACCATCACGCTGTCCGCCAGCGGCGGCAGCGGTACCGGCTACACCTTCGCGATCCTCAGCAACGTTTCGGGCGGCACGATCAGTCTCCTCGCCGGCGTGTACGTGGCGGGCAGCATCGCCAGCAGCACCGATCTGGTGACCGTGACCGACTCGCTCGGCAACCTCGGGACCGCCAGCATCTCGGTGGGCGGGGGAATCGCCGTTTCGCCGTCGTCTCTGACTACGCCGCCCCGCGGTTCGCAGGCCTTCACCGCCACCGGTGGCAGTGGCGCGGGGTATGTCTTCACGCTGACCAGCCACCCGTCCGGCGGCACGGTCGACGCCACCACCGGCGCGTACGCCGCGGGCGCGATCGGCTCCGCCACGGACGTCCTGTCGGTCGTCGACCCGCTGGGCAATCACGGCACCGTCACCATCACGGTCGGTCCGGGGCTCGCGGTCACCCCAGCCGCGTTCGCGGTTGCGCCTCTCGGTCAGCAAACCCTGGCGGTCTCGGGTGGCACCGGTTCCGGATACAACTTCGCTCTGTCGTCCAATCTTTCGGGCGGCGGCATCGATCCGCTGACGGGCCTCTACACGGCCGGCGGCATAGGCAACGTGGCAGACGTGGTCACCGTGCTGGATGCGCTGGGCAACACCGCCACCGCCACCATCACCGTCACCGCCGCGCTGGTCGCCACGGCCGGCACCGTCTCCGCGCCCCCCCGGGCCAGCTTGACCATCGCGGTCAGCGGCGGAGCCCCAGCCTACGTCTTTTCCATCTCCAGCAATGGTTCGGGCGGCAGCATCGATCCCGCCACCGGCGCCTACACGGCCGGCTCCAACCCGAACAGCACCGACGTGATTCTGATCGCGGACCACAACGGCGCGGTGACCAACGTGGTCGTCAACGTCGGCCGCGGCGTGGCGATCAGCCCCGCGCAGCCGGCCACGACCCCGCTCGGTTCCATCGCGTTCGGCGCCACCAACGGCAGCGGCACCGGTTACATCTTCGTCCTCGCCGACAACCAATCGGGCGGCAGCATCGATCCCGCCAGCGGTGCATACACAGCGGGCGCCAAGGGCGCGGTCGCCGATCTCGTCACGGTGACCGACTCGCTCGGCAACAGCGCGTCGGTGTCCATCGCCGTGGGCGGGCATCTGGTGCTCGGCCCCGCCGGCGCCACGGTCTCCCCGCGCGGGAAGCTGACCCTGTTTGCTTTCGCCGGCAGCGGTATGGGCTACGTCTACGCCTTTTCCGACAACCAATCGGGCGGCAGCATCGATCCCGCCAGCGGCGTATACACGGCCGGCCTCCTCCCGAACGTCACCGACGTCCTAACGGTCACCGACTCGCTCGCCGCCACCGCCACCGTCTCCGTCGCGGTTGGACCGGGATTGACCGTGCTGCCGCCCTCGGCGAGCACCGCACCGCTCGGAACCATCCAGCTCACCTCTGCCGGTGGCAGCGGGACCGGATATCTCTTCGCCCTCAGCACCAATGGCTCGACGGGCGCGGTCAACCCCAGCGGCCTTTATGCCGCCGGACCAACCGGCAACACGACCGACGTCGTGACGGTGACCGACTCGCTCGGCAATACCGATACCGTTACTGTCACCGTCGGTCCTGGCATCACCCTGACAGCCTCCGCCAGCCTGGTCCCCCCGCGTGGCACAGCCACCTTCGTCGCGGTCGGCGGCGTGGGCGGCGGCTACACATTCACCCTGCACACGAACGGCTCGGGCGGCAACATCGTGGCCACCACCGGCGCATACACCGCCGGCAACAGCGGCAGCTCCGCCGACCTGATCGAGGCGATCGACCCCTTCGGCAACAGCGCCACGCTGACCATCCATGTCGGCCCAGACGTCTCCATCACCCCGGCCGCCCTGGCCGCCCCTCCCGGCGGCACGCTGACGCTTTCGGCGGTGGGGGGCAGTGGCACCGGCTACCGCTACACCTTCACCGCAAACGCTTCGGGCGGTACGCTCGACGCCACCACCGGCCTTTACACGGCCGGCAGCACCACCGACGTGCTCGACGGGGTCGAGGCGACGGACTCTCTCGGCAACACCGCGGGCGCGACCATCGCGGTCGGTGGCGCCCTGACGGTTAACCC
>Ga0209483_1002100_pt1 | contig 14291 bp, 7 predicted proteins | sample NGEPerA_FD_184508 | JGI IMG/M metagenome (GOLD analysis project Ga0209483, IMG submission 184508) | Arctic peat soil microbial communities from the Barrow Environmental Observatory site, Barrow, Alaska, USA - NGEE PermafrostL2-A... | ecosystem: Environmental > Terrestrial > Soil > Wetlands > Peat... | reverse complement strand
ACCACGGAAATCGACGGCGAGCAGGTCGCGTATCCCGACACTGTGGTCGGCACCGACTCGCACACCACCATGATCAATGGCCTCGGCGTACTCGGTTGGGGCGTCGGCGGCATCGAGGCCGAGGCCGCCATGCTCGGCCAGCCCGTTTCCATGCTGGTTCCCCAGGTCGTCGGCTACAAGCTCACCGGCAAGCTCCGCGAAGGCGCAACCGCCACCGACTTGGTGCTCACCGTGACCCAGGCTCTGCGCAAGCTTGGCGTAGTCGGCAAGTTCGTCGAGTTCTACGGCCCCGGCATCGCTGCGCTTCCGCTTGCAGACCGCGCCACCATCAGCAATATGGCGCCCGAGTACGGCGCCACCTGCGGCATCTTCCCCGTAGACGCCGAGACGCTCCGTTATCTGCGCCTCACAGGCCGCAGCGAAGAGCAGATCGCCCTCGTCGAGGCTTACTACAAGGAGCAGGAACTCTTCCACACCACCGGCTCGCCCGAGGCTGATTACACGCAGTCTTTGGAGCTGGACCTGGGTGCAGTTGAGCCGAGCGTTGCTGGACCGAAGCGTCCGCAAGACCGCGTGCTGTTGAAGGATGCCGCTGCCAGCTTCGCGCAGCAACTACCCACGCTGCTCTCCCCCACGGCCAAGCCGCTCGGTTCGCGCACGGCCGCTCCATGGGAGCGCAAGGCGGTAGCCGACTCAGCTGTTGCTGAGAAAGTCCCGGTGCACGTCACCACGACGGTCGCCCAAAACACGGTAAAAGCCCGGTTCAACGTCGATCCTGACAAATATCTCGATCACGGCTCCGTAGTGATCGCAGCCATCACCAGCTGCACCAACACATCGAACCCCTCGGTCATGGTGGCCGCCGGCATCCTCGCCAAAAAAGCCGTCGAAAAAGGCCTCACCGTTCCGCCGTGGGTCAAGACCTCGCTGGCCCCAGGCTCGCGCGTGGTTACCGACTACTACACCAAGGCCGGCCTGCTTCCCTATCTTGAAAAGCTGCGCTTCAACGTCGTCGGCTACGGCTGCACCACTTGCATCGGCAACTCCGGCCCTCTGCCCTCCGACGTGTCAAAAAGTATCGACGAGCACGGCCTCGTCGCCGTCAGCGTGCTCAGCGGCAATCGAAACTTCGAGGGCCGCGTCAACGTGGATGTGCGCGCCAACTACCTCATGAGCCCGCCGCTGGTGGTCGCCTACGCCCTCGCTGGAAAAATCGGACACAACTTCGATACCGATCCGCTCGGTACGGACCAGGCTGGCAAGCCGGTCTACCTCAAGGACATCTGGCCCACCCAGGCCGAGGTTGCAGAAGCCATTGAAAAAGGCCTCAGCAGCGAGAGCTTCCGCAAGGAATACGCCACCGTCTCGGACGGCGATGCAAGCTGGCAGGGACTCAGCTTCCCCACGGGCGACGTCTACCAGTGGGAGCCCGACTCGACCTACATCCGCCAGGCACCCTACTTCGACGGAATCACAAGCAAGCCCGCGCCTGTCACTGACATCATCGGCGCGCGCGTCCTTGCCGTTCTTGGCGATTCCGTGACCACCGACCACATCTCCCCGGCCGGCAACATCAAAGCCAACGGCCCGGCTGGAAAATATCTCGCCGATCATGGTGTCAAGCCTGCGGACTTCAACAGCTACGGCTCGCGCCGCGGCAATCACGAAGTCATGGTCCGCGGCACCTTCGCCAATGTGCGCCTGCGTAACAAGCTCGCGCCCGGCACCGAGGGCGGCGTCACGCGCCTGCTGCCCGAGGGCGAAGGAATGTCCATCTTCGACGCCAGCGTGAAGTACGCCGAGCGCGGTGTGCCTCTCGTGATCCTGGCCGGCAAGGAATACGGCTCCGGCTCCTCGCGCGACTGGGCAGCCAAGGGACCAAAGCTGCTCGGCGTCCGTGCCGTAATCGCCGAAAGCTTCGAGCGAATTCACCGCTCGAACCTCGTAGGCATGGGCATTCTGCCTCTGCAATTTGAAGCCAGCCAGAATGTAGAATCGCTCGGTCTCACCGGCGAAGAAGTCTACGACTTCCCCGGTCTCACAACGTTGCTCGGGAGCAAATTCGCCAACACCCGCACCATTGCGGTGAAGGCCACCAGCAGCGACGGAAAGGTAAAGAACTTCAACGCCGTCGTCCGCATCGACACCCCGCAGGAGATCGGCTACTTCGAGCATGGCGGCATCCTGCAATACGTGCTGCGCCAGCTGGCAGCAAAGTAGCCTCAACTGCTCCGGTGCCCCAGGCCTCGCTTTTAACACCTGGGATATAAGCCCCGTGCCCCATCCTTGCGACTTCTTTCGGTCGCAAGGGTGGGAAACCACAGCCCTACATTTGAAACAGTTTTGAAAGGGCGCGTCTTTAGTCGCGCCACAAACGCCGCAATTTTAAAATGAACGTTAGCCCCGCCAAGCCGGTCCTTCGGCCCGCTGACTCATTCTTGTATTGACAGCCCTTCCTCGATCGTTTCAAATCCCCTTAATCAGCAGAGTTTTGAACCACGATTCCCCGCGCCCGAGTGCGTAAATAACCAATTCCCCTTGGAGGAAAGATGAGTCAACGGAGAGTTACCGGCGCCGCCATCGGCGCCATGGGCCTGGTCTGTGCGCTCCTCTGCGCGCACCCTGTTCGCATCCATGCCGCGGCGCCAGAACCCGCAGGCACAACGCGCACCTACTACGTGGCCGCCGATGAAGTCCAGTGGGACTACGCCCCCTCCGGACGCGATGAAGCCATGGGCATGGAATTCGATCCGATCGCCAAAGGCTTCACCGAATCCGGTCCTCACCAGATTGGCCGCGTTAACAAGAAGGCGATGTATCGCGAATACACCGACGCCACGTTTTCGACGCTCAAGAAGCGCAGCCCCGGGGACGCGTACCTCGGAATCATGGGTCCCATCCTCCGTGGAGCCGTGGGCGACACAATCAAAGTTGTCTTCAGGAACAATGCAACGCACCCCTACAGCATGCATCCGCACGGCGTCTTATATGCGAAAGATTCAGAGGGCGCCGACTACAACGACAACACCGGCGCTGCGGATAAGGCGGATGGCTGTGTTGCACCCGGCGCCTCCCATACCTACACCTGGCAGATCCCCGAGCGCGCCGGCCCCGGACCAAACGATCCAAGCTCGATCTTCTGGCTCTACCATTCGCATTGCGATGAACTGCGCGATGTAGCTTCCGGTCTGTTCGGCGGGTTCATCGTCACGCGGCAGGGCATGGCGTTACCCGACGGCCGGCCCAAAGATGTAGACCACGAATTTGTGAACATGTATATCGCCATCAACGAAAACCAAAGCTGGTACCTGGATGACAACATCCGCGACCACACCACCGACCCCAAGGGCGTCAAGCGTGAAGAATTCGGCCTGGCCACGGCAACCGGAATCGCTGGGACCGTCGCCACCACGGGCTTTGCAGCAACCAATGTCAAGTGGTCAATCAACGGATACATCTATGGCAACATGCCCTTGATGACCATGAAGAAAGGCGATCGCGTTCGCTGGTACGTGGCAACGTTGGGCGACTTCAACAACGCGCACACTCCTCATTGGCACGGAAATACCGTGCTTGTTGCGGGCCAGCGAACCGATGTCCTGGCCATAACATCCGCGCAGATGATGACCGCTGACATGGTGCCCGACGCGCCCGGTATCTGGCTCTATCACTGCCACATCAGCGACCACATGCTCGCCGGAATGGTGGCCCGCTACGAAGTGAAGGACCGCTAGAGCGCCTCTCCTCCGACGTAACAAGAGAAACTCGCCCATCAAATCGCGCGCAGCAAAGAGAAACGCCACTCCCCATCAGAAGTGGCGTTTCTCTTTGCTGCGACTACGGATTCGAAATCTTCGGCGGATTCGGCGAAGGATATCTCTGGAATGGCTCTGCCTTGGGCTTCCGTGCTGAGCCTCGTTTGGATTTGGCCGGCTGTCCCGTCTCCTCGTCGCGAGTCGCCTGGAATCGCGAGCCCGGCACGTTGTTATCCCCCATCACGTGCAGGCGCAGGAAATTCGTCGAGCCGGATTTCGTCCGCGTCCCAGCCACGATCGCAATCACCTCGCGCGGCCGCACGTAGCCACTTTGCTCCAGCAGGCTCTCCGCCGTATCCACCATCGCCTCAGTGCTGTTCACCTTGGGGCATTTGATCGGCGTAGTGCCCCACAGCAGATTGAGGCGATTGATCGTGATATCCACTGGGCTCAGCGCGAAGATCGGCGCCGACGGATGATATTTCGAAAGCTGCCGCGCTGTTTGTCCCGACTCGGTAAACAGCGCTACACCGCGCAAATCCAAATCGTCTGCGGCGTGCGCCGTAGCCTCGCAGATGGTTTCCGCAATCGAAAGATGCGCCTGCCGCAAGCGCGGCTCAAAGAGGTTTTGCTCCTTGATGTCGCGCTCGGCCTCTGACACAATGCGCGCCATCATCGAGACAGCCTCCACCGGATACTTGCCAACCGCCGATTCGCCCGAGAGCATCACCGCATCGGTGCCGTCGTAAACAGCGTTGGCCACGTCAGAAACCTCAGCGCGCGTAGGTCGCGGATTCTCAATCATCGACTCCAGCATCTGCGTCGCCGTGATCACCGGCTTCTTGTGTTCTGCGGCGCGGCGAATAATATGCTTCTGAATCGCGGGCACCATCTCCGGCGGTACTTCAACGCCCAGGTCGCCGCGAGCCACCATGATGCCGTCGGAGGCCTGCAGAATCGCGTCGAGATGCTCAATCGCCTGGGGTTTTTCGAGCTTGGCGATAATCCACGTTTCAAATCCCAGGGCCGCAACTCGATTGCGCACCAGCCGCACATCCTCTGCTGTGCGGACAAACGAAACGGCGATCGCATCCACGCCGTTCTTCAGCGCGAATTCAAGATCTTCCGTGTCCTTCTCCGTGAGCGAAGGAACCCGCACCAAAATACCCGGCAGGTTGATGCCCTTGTTTTCACCCAGCATGCCGCCGTTGACGATATCGCACGAAACATCGTCTCCAAGCACCTCATGGACCCGCAGTTCAATCAGCCCGTCAGAGAGCAGAATCCGCGAACCCTGTTCGACATTCTCTGCCAGCGTCTTGAACGTAGTGCCCACCAGCGATGCTGTTCCCGGAACGTCGCGAGGCGTGATCGTAAGGCGCCCGCCGGCCTTGAGCAGCACAGGCTGGTGATCCTTCAGCGTCGCGGTGCGGATCTTCGGTCCCTGCAAGTCCCCCAGAATACACAGCGGCTTGTGCTCGTCGCGGCTTACCTTGCGGATCAACTTGATCACCGCCAACTTCCTCTCGTGCGAGCCGTGAGAGAAATTCAGACGAACCACATCGACGCCCGCGCGAACCAGGTCGCGGATAACGGACTCGGTGTTCGAGGCCGGACCGAGAGTGGCAACAATCTTCGCGCGGCGCTGAGACGGGGACTCCGTCTGGCTGAAATCAGCAAAAGACATGGGTATTGCTCCGTTAAAAGGCTTCAATTTGGTCAAAAAGGGCTTTAGCCGGACAGACAGAGACTGCGGGGAACGACTGTCCCTATTGTACATGGAGGCTTTGAGCCAGCCCTCGTTCGCCTTGCCGCGCGCGTGCGTGCGTTAGTTGGCAGGCACCTGTTGAAAAGCTGCCTTAGCGGTTCACGTTTTGAAAGGGCGTGGCTTTAGCCGCGCCATAAGCCACGCAAAATTAACCGGGCTTTAGTCCCCGAGGGATTGGTTCTTTAGTTGCCTTCAATACCGGAAGAGTTCTTCAACAGGTCATGAGTGTTGTCACTGGCCCGTCGAATTCGAGTCGTTCAAGCGTTCCTCGAACATCTGGGCCGATATCTGGTCCTGCCGATCCCCATAAAGAACTCCGTTCAGTTCCGCCCCCACCAGCACGCTGAACGAAGTGATGTAAAGCCAGACCAGGGTCGCAATTCCGGCGCCAAAGGAGCCATAGAACATGGAGTAGTCGGCAACGCGGGTTACATACCAGCCGAAGGCCAGCGTCGTCGGAAACCACAGCAGCGTACCGGCCACTGCGCCCGGCGCCACCCACAACCAGTGTTCTTTCCTTTTCGTTCCAAAGTGGTAGAGGGCCATCAGCACGGTGACGCCGGTAAGTAATGCCACCGACCAGCGTGCCAGCCGCCAGGAGATCAGCACAATGAGACGCATCTCGTGTCCCGCGTTTGCAATCATCCACAATTCGATCTGATGTCCAAACACGATCACCAGTGTGGCCACCGAAAGCGGAACCAGCGCGATGGGTACCAGCAGCAGCGCCCGGAGCCGCCGTCCTCCAAAACCCCATGCCTCGTGAGGCAGTTTGTACGCCCTGCGAAAGCCCTCCATCAACGACAGCATCATGCCGAGTCCGGCAAAGATGCTCAAGCCGGTCGCCGACAGCATCAATTGTCCCGAGTAAAGCCGGCGAGTCAGCACGTACGATTGCAGCAGATCCATCGTGTCGGCTGGCAGAAACTGCTCAAAGACTGATCGAACCTCGCCCACCAGCGTAGTCCCCTCCTGCACCTGGGCCAGCAGCGTCGTCAACACCAGCAGGGCCGGAAACAGCATGAGCATCCCCGAATAAGCAGCTGCCTTGGCCGTGTTGATCACATCGTGCTCAAGGGCGAGCAAAATTGCCTTTCGGAATTTGCCTGGAATTCGAGTCATGGGCTCACAGCCAAGAGTAGAGCATTTCCCGGCCTCGCTGCGACTTGTCTTTGTGAATGCCTGTACTAGCAAGATGCCCTGCAACCCGGCCTGCTGCGAAAATCCCTGAATCTCTTCTCCAATCTGATGATTTTGACGCCCTGGAAGATTGGACGGAATGTTGGCCGGGCGCCCAGGGTCTCGCTTTTAGGACCTGGGACTGCACGAACCCAAATAAGCCTGTTTCTGGATTTATGCAAAAAGCCCCGTGGGCACATTCAAATTCCAAGTGCAACAGATTCCGCGAATAGATCCATAAAGATAGCCGTAGCCGTGCAGTGGGAAAGTGGGAAACGTTCTTTGTTCTCCATCTTTTCCATGGCTTGTCTCCTGGCATCTCGTGGCTGGTCTTGATGATGCGTTGTTGCACTTGGAGCTTGAATCCCCCGTGCCCCATCCTTGCGATTTCCTTTCGTCGCAAGGGTGGGATACCACAGACCTGCATATGAGATGTTCTGAAGGCGCACGACTTCAGTCGTGCCACAAACACCGCAGTTTGAAGGTGGGCTTTACTCCTGCTGGATTCCTTTCGCCCAAGAGGCTTTGTACCGCACCCAGTTCAGCGCCGTGAGATCGGGAGGCCCGACATGTTTGCTCGAATGGTTACACCCGCGTACACCTCTAGCTCCGCGGGACTGCTCCGCACCCAAACCCACACCCCAAGTTTCTTGCCAAATATGCACTGCCCCCCGATTTTGATGTCCTTTTGATGGGTCAAGCAGCGAGAATGTTTGCTTGCACCAATCAGGCCTACGATCGCAGGCAAGAGCCGGGACTGGGGGAAGTCGAAGCGAATGATCCAGGAACAGGAAAGAAAGCCCGGCGGAGGCCTGCCGATCCGTTATCTCCTTGTGCTCTGGGTCTTGGTCCTCAGCACCATCGCCTTCCTTGACCGCACCAACATCTCCATCGCCGGCGTCCAGATCGGCAAAGAGTTCAGGATCGACAACTCGCATCTGGGATGGATATTCAGCGCCTTTCTCATCGGCTATGCAGCCTTCCAAATCCCCGGCGGAGTGCTGGTGCGGCGTTTTGGCCCGCGTCGCGTGCTCACATTCTTCGTTTTCTTCTGGGGAGTTTTTACCGTCCTCACCACGCTTGTGCCTCCTGATATGCGTGGTGCCGTGTGGGTCCTGTTCCTGGTACGCGTTGTGTTGGGAGCCAGCAGCGCTGTCATGTATCCCTCTGCCAATCAGTTTGTGGAGCGTTGGTTTCCCATCCATGAGCGCGGCAAGGCCAACGGCATCGTCTTCGGCGGCGTGGGCTTGGGATCGGGGCTTGCTCCTCCGTTGCTGACGTCCCTCATTCTTCTCTACGGGTGGCACTCTGCATTCTGGTTCTGCGCCTTTGTCGGTACGCTGGCGGCCGCAGTCTGGTATGTCGTGGCCCGCGACGCGCCAGAGGACCATCCCTGGGTCAGCAGCGAGGAACTCGCAATGATCGCCTCCGGCCGCGGGGACACGGCAACTGGCACTGCGGAAGCGATCAGGGGCGAGAAGAAAAAGGCCGCCGTACCGTGGATGAATATCTTCACAAGCAAAGAGGTGCTGGCCATGATGGGCAGCTACTTCTCCTATGGCTATATCTCCTGGATCTTCTTCAGCTGGTTCTACATCTATCTTGCGCAAGTGCGCGGCCTGAGCCTGAAAGCAAGCGCGGTCTACTCGATCTTTCCGTTTATCGCAATGACGGTGGGCTCGCTCTCCGGCGGAGTGGCAAGTGACTGGCTAGCAAAGGTCGTCGGCGCGCGTGTTGGGCGCTGCATCCTCCCTGCATGTGCCTTGGCCATGACCGGGATTTTACTGCTCGTAGGATCGAGGGCGCACGACGCAGTTACGGCAACTGCTGTGCTGGCCTGCGGAGCCGGTTCTCTCTACGTGTCGCAAAGCTGCTTCTGGTCCGTTTCCGCGGATTTTGCCGGCGAGTTCGCTGGGGTAGTCTCCAGCACTGTGAATATGAGCTGCCAGATTGGAGCCGCGGTCACTGCGTCGCTTACGCCTCTGATCGCCGCCCACTTCGGATGGGAGGCATCGTTTCTAGCCGCGACCATGCTGGCAATGCTGGGCGCATTCGCGTGGCTCTTCGTTGATCCTCACGCCCGCCTGGCAAAGTAAGGTCCACGCCCAACCGTACAATAAGTGCATGCCACGTTCCTCTTCTGTCGTTCTTGCAACAACCGTGCTGGCCGTTCTCCTTTCTTCGTGTCTATCAGCCCAGGATTCCCTACCCAAGGCCTCGCCCGCAGATCAGGCCCTGGCGCAATCGATCCTGAAGGAACTCCTCGAGATCAACACAACCGACACGCCTCTTGGCAACGTGACCACGGCGACCGCGGCAATGCGGAAGCGGTTTCTCGCCGCCGGCTTCGCGCAGCAGGACCTGCAATTGCTGGGCGCCGACCCGCGCAAACAGAACCTCGTTGTGCGAATTCGCGCAGCCGGCAAGCCCACAGAAAAGCCAATTCTGTTTCTCGGCCACGTAGATGTGGTGGAAGCTCTGCGATCGGACTGGACCACCGACCCCTTCAAACTCGTAATGAAAGGCGGATTCTACTACGCGCGCGGAACGCAGGACATGAAGGATGGCGACGCTGCGATCGTGGCGACCTTTCTGCGCCTGCATCGCGATGGATACAAGCCGAAGCGCGACCTGATTCTCGCGCTTACAGCCGATGAAGAAGGCGGTAAGTTCAACGGCGCCCAATGGCTGGTACTCCAGCATCGCGACCTTGTCGACGCAGCTTTTGTCATCAACCTCGACGCGGGCGGCGTGCAACTAGTCCATGGACGCGCGGTTGTGGCAGCTGTAGAGGCCACCGAAAAAGTCTATTCGGACTTCCAGGTCACAGCAGTGAACCGCGGTGGTCACAGTTCACTGCCCCGCCCGGACAACGCAATTTACGAACTGACCACTTCGCTGAACAAATTGGCCGCCTACGCGTTTCCATTCGAGATGAACGAAGTGACTCGCTCCTACTTCAGCAAGCTCGCAGATCAGGAGAAGGGCCAGAATGCGGCAGACATGCGGGCGATCCTCGCCACGCCGCCTGACCCGGCAGCAGAGGCGCGCCTCAGCGCCGAGCCCAGCTTCAACTCCAACTTCAGAACCACCTGTGTGGCAACCCGTCTCAACGCCGGCGTCGCCAACAACGCATTGCCGCAGACGGCGCAGGCAAACGTGAATTGCAGAATCTTTCCCGGACACTCACCGGAAGAGACCCGGCAGCAGTTGATTTCGCTCTTCGGTGACGACAAGCTGACGGTGAAGTATATTTCAGACTCCGGCGCAGTCGCCGATGTTGCTCCGGACCGCAAGCCAATCGTGCCCCCGGCGCCCATTCCGGAAGTCTTTGAACCGCTCACCCGGCTGACGAACGCCATCTGGCCAGGAATCCCGGTGACCGCAATCATGGAGAACGGCGCCTCCGATTCAATCTACTTTGCGCAAGCCGGGATTCCCTCCTACGGCTTCTCCGCAATCGCACTCGAGCGGGACGACGACCGCGCCCACGGCCGCGATGAGAGGCTGCCAATCGATTCGTACATGAAGTCGCTCGACTTCTTCTACGCCTTCGCCAAAGCACTAGGCAGAGAGTGAGAGAAAGAGGCATCACAGATTAGCGTAGGAAGCAGATCAGCAATCTCCGCCCCCGTGCCCCATCCTTGCTGTCATCCTGAGCGCAGCGCAGCGGAGTCGAAGGACCTGCTACTTGAATAACTGGCGCAAGGGTGGGACAGCACAACACTTCACTGAGGAGCCCTTCAATAGACCGTTCCCCAACAACCCTTTGCTCAAAAACGACACCTTTTCAGCCGCCATTTCGTCGAACCGAGTAGCAGGAAGGTCAACCCCTCAAGAAAGTGCAACCACCTGAACAAACATTTGCCCTCATTTCGTAACCACCTAAGCGAACATTTAACGTTAATGGCACACCATCCAGGTGAACACTTGGTGCTTTCGATAGAACCACTTGAGCGACTATCCGCACTCCGCCCATCACCGATCAACCAAATCGACAGACTCGCAATTGAGTTTGACCCTCCTCGGGCAAGGGAAATAGTTTGGAAGAGTGCGCGGCACCAGATTGTCGCCGCCCTCGAACGTTCAGAACAAGGAGACCGGATGCAAAGCAGAGCTTTTGCCTGGATTTGGAAGAGTTTCTTGGTGACCATGCTCGCCGCAATGTCCCTTGCCGTAGCGCAGGGGCAGGACCTGAAAAGCTTCGAGCAGAGGATCACGACCAAAGTGCTGCCCAACGGCCTCACGCTGATCGTCTGCGAACGTCCTGAGGCCCCTGTCTTCAGCTACTCCACGTTCATCGACGCTGGCGACGTCGACGATCCCAGCGGCCAGAGCGGCCTTGCGCACATGTTCGAGCACCTGGCGTTCAAAGGCACCAGCCAGATTGGAACCACTAACTATGCCGCGGAAAAGGTAGCTCTGGAAAAGGTGGAGGTCGCGAACGAAGCCTACCAGGCCGAGTACCTCAAGCCCGTAGGCCGCGACGAGAAAAAGATTGAGGCGCTGCACAAGGCCTTCGTTGACGCGCAGAACGAGGCACACAAATACGTAATCCCCAACCAGTTCACTGATGTGGCCGAGCGCAACGGGGCCCACGGTCTGAATGCTGGCACAGGCCTCGACGACACACAATACTTCTGGTCCATGCCCGAGAACCGGCTTGAGTTGTGGGCATGGCTTGAGAGCGGCCGCCTTTCCGACACAGTTCCGCGCGAGTTTTACAAAGAACGCGACGTAGTAATGGAAGAGCGCCGCATGCGCACCGACTCCAACCCAATCGGCCGTCTCGTCGAACAGTTTCTCGCCACGGCCTATGTGGCCCACCCCTACGGGCGGAGCGGCGTTGGCTGGCCGAGCGAAGTGGGCCAGATTACTGCGACCCAAGCAATGGACTTCCACAAAAAGTACTACGTGGGTGGCGACATCGTCGTAGCAGTCGTCGGCGATGTCAAAGCAACTGAAGCAATGCCGATCCTGGAGCGCTACTTCAGCAAGGTTCCCGGCGGACCCAAGCCGGAAGAGATGACAACCGCGGAGCCGAAGCAATTTGCTGAGAAGTCGGTAACCATTCGCGAACAGACGCAGCCGTTCTACATCGAGGGCTACCACCGGCCCAGCTATCACGATCCTGACGATGCGGTGTACGACGCCATTCAGGACATCATGTCCAACGGGCGCGTCTCGCGCATGTATCGCAGCCTCGTCGAGCAGCAGCAAATCGCAGCCGAGGCGGAAGGGTTCAGTCCGTTTCCGGGCGACAAATATCCCAGCCTGTTCGCGTTCTATGCTGTTCCGCTCCCAGGGCACACGCCGGCCCAAATCCGTGACGCAATCCACAAGGAAATTGATAAACTCAAAAGCTCAGACGTGACAGACGCAGAACTCCAGATGTACAAGACCCGTGCACGTGCCGACCTGCTGCGCGGCCTCGCCGACAACCAGGGCTTGGCTAATGCTCTATCGGAATACCAGACGCGATATGGAGACTGGCGAGAACTCTTCCTGCAACTGGACAAGGTGGACAAGGTGACGAAGGCAGACATTCGCCGCGTGGCGAACCAGGTATTTGTAACTTCGAACCGTACCAGCGCGGAGATTGATACTGAAGCACCTGCGGCGAACGCAAAGAATGCTGGAGGCGCGGAATGAAGCGGCTGACGATGAGACGTGCTTCCGGAATTCTGATAATGGGTACGATCCTTGCGGCAGTGGTTGGGCCGGCAATTCTGCGCGCGCAGCAGAGCGCCCCTTGGGAAAAGATTCCCGTTCCCAAACTGCATGAGTTCAAGCCGCAGCAGCCGAAGCGCATCGAGCTCAAGAACGGAATCGTCGTGTTCCTGCAGGAAGATCACGAGCTTCCGTTTGTATCGGGATCGGTAATGATTCCCGGAGGAGAGCGCGAAGTCGACCCCGCCAAGGCGGGCTTGGTGAGCCTGTATGGGCAGGCGTGGCGAACCAGTGGCACGGCGAAGATGAACGGCGACGCCATGGATGATTTTCTTGAAGCAAAGGCCGCGCATATCGAGACCACAGGAGATGTAGATTCCACTGCGATCGCATGGGATTCGCTGAAGGGAGACTCGGATCAGGTCTTTGACCTTGCGATGGACCTTCTCTTCCATCCCAGTTTCAGTGCGGAAAAGCTGGAGCTGGCGCAACAGCAGGAAGCCACAGGAATCGTGCGCCGCAACGACGACGAAGGCGGAATTGCGACCCGCGAAGCTGCAAAACTGGTGTACGGCGCCAACAGCCCATATACCCGGCAGCCTGAGCTGGCAACCATCGGCGCGGTATCGATTGCTGACTTGCAGGCCTGGCACGACCGCTCGTTGAAGAGCAAGTTGATCGTCGGCATAAGCGGGGACTTTGACTCCGCAGCGATGGAGGCCAAGGTCCGAGCGGCTTTCGAAGCGCTCCCGGCGGTTGAAGCGTCTCCTGCAAGGCACGACGAGTTTGCCGGACCCACGCCGGGCGTTTACTTCATCGACAAACAAGACGTGAACCAGTCGAACGTGGAGATTGTCGGCCTCGGAACGGACCGTCGGAATCCCGATGTGCCGGCCTTGGCGGTGATGAACGAAATTCTCGGCGGCGGCTTTGCGAGCCGGCTCTTTCAGAAAGTGCGAACCGAGTTGGGACTGGCCTACGCAGTGGGTGGCGGATTCGGAATGGAGTACGACCATCCGGCGACCTTCCGCGCGGAGGTGCTGACAAAGAGCCCGTCGACCGTCGATGCAACCAAGGCTGCGCTGGCCGAGATTGCTGGACTCAACACCAGGCCTTTCACCGAGGTGGAGTTGAAACGAGCCAAGGACAACATCCTCAACTCGTTTTTGTTCCGTTACGATACCAAAGTTAAAGTGCTCGACGAACGGGAACGCCTGGAGTTCTATGGCTATCCGGCTGACTATCTGGAAACCTACAAAGCAGGTCTTGAAAAGGTGACGCTGGCAGACCTGACCGCAGCGGCAAAGAAATACATTCACCCGGACAAGCTCGCTGTGCTGGTGGTTGGCAACGGGCCGGAGATCAAGCCGGGACTGGATGAGCTGAAGTTGGGAACAATCCAGCCGATCGACATTACCATTCCGCAGCCGGGACAGCCGGCAGGCGCGGCAGGCGGAGCCGAGAAGTAATCGCGGCAACAATTCTGAACTAAAGCAGCACCTTGCAGAAAAACACTGGGAGAGTACATAGCGTGAAGACGATTGCGGAGTTGGTGGCGGAGGATACGAAGCTGCGGGACCAGGCAGCAGCCCGGCTGATGGCAGCCGGAGTGACAATCTACAAGCCGGAGACGTGCGTTATCGATGCCGGCGTCGTGGTTGCGCCCGATACGGTGATTGAGCCATTTGTACAGTTGCTGGGCAAAACGCGGATCGGCGCAAAGTGCCTTATCCGGTCCTATACGGTGATTGAAAACTGCACCCTCGGTAACAACGTACTCGTCAGGCAAAGTTGCGTCCTGACCGAGAGCACCGTAGGAGACGGAGCAAAGATCGGACCGTTTGCGCACCTGAGACCGGAAAGCGAAATCTGCGAAGATGCGTACGTCGGCAACTTTGTTGAGACCAAAAAGTCGAAGC
>Ga0209483_1002099_pt1 | contig 14298 bp, 16 predicted proteins | sample NGEPerA_FD_184508 | JGI IMG/M metagenome (GOLD analysis project Ga0209483, IMG submission 184508) | Arctic peat soil microbial communities from the Barrow Environmental Observatory site, Barrow, Alaska, USA - NGEE PermafrostL2-A... | ecosystem: Environmental > Terrestrial > Soil > Wetlands >... | reverse complement strand
GTAACACCCCCCGGGCCTTCGATCTTGGTAGCAGGTGCCTGTCATAGCCATTGATTTAAACCCGCTTAACGACATCAGGAGCAACGCGGCCATCCCACGCGTAAACGATTTCTCGATGCGCATTTCTTGCTCCTCCGTTTAATCCCATCGGTATTGTTCGTGTATCTAGCTTGGGCGATATCTCGCGACCGTGTCCTCACAAGATGGGATCAATGCGCCGACAGCCTAGCAGGAAGTTCCGCTCCAAATTGCGGATGTTCCAGCCAACGGTGGCAATCTGTTCCGTTGCCGGTTTGCGAGCGCGCTTCGGTGATTAGATCCTGGATAAGTATGCCTACTGACGAAGTTCGACGGAAGAACTCGTCATACTCGCGAACCACCGCAAGATATCGCGGTACGTTGCGAACCATAAACGCATCCACGCTCGCTCGCGGAATGACATGGCATTCATAACCCTCCCACGCATCCATAAAATCGGGGTAAAACCATTTAATGACGCTAGCCCATTTAGCATTCATGCCCCCATTTGACTCCGAACCGACCACGGTATCGGTGATCCCGAGAAGTGCGGCGGCTTTCCAGTAGTTTGCATCAGCCTGACCTACGCGAGCCGCAGCCAAGCGCTTGCCGACTTCGTCCAACGTCTGACGTACGCTGAGCTTCTGCTCTTCGGTGAGGTCTTGCATTTTGTCCTCAGGAACCATTTTTCCTAGCACTATCACCGCAATGATGATTACAGCAGTCACCAGGATTGCTTTGAGACATCCGCTTTCTTTGCTTTGACGCGTGTCGCGTCCGACCCGCACCATAAAACCTACGAACCAGATGAGACCGCCTACTAGAGCTAAGCCAATAATTATGGCTCCAGAGTTGCCAAAAGTAGTGGCAGCGCTCGTTTGATTTGTTTGCTGTGGAGAAAGTCCGCTTCTCGTTGCATTGTAAGCAAGTGACTGCCCCAAAGGTAACTGTTGGGACTGAGCGACTGGGGGACCGCTGACGGGTGCACCAAGCGATTGAAATTTTTGAATCGCTGCGAGTTGCTGTGCCTTGATGCAGGCCGCATCTGACCCGCAAGCCCGTCGCGCCTGCAAAAGCGGAAGGGTGACTGATTTTGCAAGTTGGTTCCCGTTGACGCGGCGGACATATTCATATCCGGCGCTAGCTACATTATCGAGCTGCGACAACTCCGCACTGGAGCAGATGGCATGCTCATCGGGATAAGTCGCTTTGGCGCAATCAAAGCTTGGCTTGGACGTGCCGTACTGAGCCGGCGCTTGTGCGGCTGGGGGCTGGTAAGCGCCCGTAGCGGGTTGAGGTCCGCCACTACGGATTCCCTGCTGGCGTTCATACTCGCGGCACAGGGGAGCATCTTGCGGATTTCGGCAGTCGAGTTCCCTGTCCTCCTGCGGCGAAATGCGCTGCATTGGTGAGGGCGCGGTCTGCGCCCTTCCCCTCAAGTTTTCTAGGCAATCAACTCTGCTATCTACTTCCGCAATGGATAAGCATCGCGCCCGTTCATTAGGGGACTGCGACCACGCGGGCGGGATCGAAAGCGATAAGAAAATACCACTGGCGACCGCAGCAATCCCAATAATAGCGATGGCACGCATCGTGCAGACCCCAGCCCGTAAGGATAATAATGCGCTCGTTGAAGCGTGGCAGCAACCGGACGCGCCCAATGCGATGGTGTATCATTAGCGCCTGCACGAGAGCGAAGGTCACAGACCATGGGCAGCCCGCTAGACCTTTTGAACAAGATCATCGGTGCGGTCATTGCCTATGGGCCAAGAAACAAAACTAAGAAAGCCAGAAAGGCGAGGAAGGCGAGGAAGGCGGCGCGCCGCAAAAAACTTGCGGCGATAAAACGCGATTAGCCGTAGCAATGAAGCTCTCCGAAATGGAGTATTTGCAATGCCGCTGCAGCAAGGCGAGGTCAAGGGTTACGACTTCAATCGGTCGGTCGTTGAGTTCACGATGCTCAATCAGGGCAATGTAATTCTATGCGCGATCAGCACCGCAGCGATGGATGATCTTGAAGGCAGGCGCGACGTAAAATCAGATCAGCGCGTAGATCAGTTTATACGGCTGCGCGAAGTAATTGAAGAGCGAGCATCACTTAAGTTTTTCGAAGAGCAGGCTCAGTCCGAGCGACCCTTAGTGTTGCGAGCCAACGATTTTTCTAGATAACCCATCCATGCTGCTCGAATTGGCGATGGCAGATTTCAAGGCCGCGTGGGAGCACAAGCCGTGATCCTCAAGTCCGAGACTTACAATTTCCATCGTCTCGACCTCAGTCGCCAAGCCGGTTTAATCGTGACGGTCTACGATGAAGACGGGCTAAGGCTAGCCGCAACGATGCCGTGCTCAACCCCTTCTGAGGCCTTCGCGGAAGCGCGACGGATAGTCGACAATAAAGTCGAAGGACCGAAAACATAGCTCGGGCAGTAGTTGGTCAATGTCCGTTGTTAGTCCAGTAGCGACCAAAATGTTGGGACGCCGCGATTGTCGGCAAAGCGCATGCGGATGAAAATATTGCTTACTCCCGTCCCCGCGACCTGAACCGCGCCTCCCAACAATCAGTTCTTGACCTTTTGCCAAACATCCTGGGCGGCGGCGGGAAGCTTATCCATATGCTTTAGAAATGCGGCAAGCTTCCAAATCTGATCGTCGTTGAGCGCCTCTTTCCACGTCGGCATTCCTGTCCAACGAATGCCATGCTTGATTTTCCAAAATGACTCACCCTCGGTGTCGTCTTCGACACCATCGGACGCCAATTGAGGAGGGCTGGGATTGAGGCCCTTTGCCAATGGCGACCTTGACTTTTCGCCCTCCGCCGTTCCGTGGCAGATCGCGCAGTGTTGCCCATAAAGATTGATGCCCTCGATCAGAGTTACATCCGTCATTGCAACGGGAGACGGACCCTTGGGAGCCTCCCGATCTAAAGTAGCGTGCAAGGACAATTTGGCAGCCCAAATCTCGATTGGACCGGGCTTTGAGTCGGCATTGGCGGGAATGAGGCCGGCCTGCAAAACGAAGTAGCCGCCAACAGCGGCTATTAGCAGTGTCAGCACAATTCCGGCGACAAAGCTTTTGAACATTTTCAATCCTGTTTGCTAGCCGGCAGCGCCGGTTGGGTAAAATCTGGAAGCTCGCACTCGGGGCGCGTGCCAAAGGCGTCATTATTTTATCGCGGCCGAACCGTGGCTGCCATCACAAACCTCCTGTCGGTGCTGTCCTAATTTGGGGACACCCTGCACTCGATTACCTCCTCGTTAACTTCTTGTCGGTATCCTGTAGGCCTCTCAGAAAGAGGGGTTAGTACATGAGTATTTCCGCAATTGGATCCGCACATGTTGCGCCGATCAGTCCGGAAAAGGCCGAAGGGCCCGGACCGGATCACGATGGGGACGCGGATGACGCGGGCGCAAAGGCCCGTGCTCAAGCGGCTCCCGCTCCCGGTATAGGAATTGCCGTCGATAAAACGTCCTAAATTGGCCGACTATGAATCGAGAAAAGCCCGGCCCTTGAGCCGGGCTTTTCTTTAGTTTGTTGGTACTCTCCATTCGTCGGCAAAACGACCGCTTTCGGTCATTAGCGACCGGCCTTTTTGAGGCCAACGTCAGCCGATGTCAGCTATGCGCGTTTAGCGACAAAATTGGCGCGACGTTCCAAACGGGGCGATGCGCCAAAAGTGGCCTTAAATCGAGATAGCGCTAGTCGCCCAATGTCAGCGTATGATAGACGCTATCGAATGCACCCTGAGAAACACCTCGTTAGCCGCATCGGGTGGATGCGAGCCGCAGTTCTTGGTGCCAACGACGGCATCATCTCAACCGCTAGCATAATAGTGGGAGTTGCAGCGGCAGCTACAAACCAGAATTCTGTGTTGATCGCGGGCATCGCGGGACTGGTGGCCGGTGCAATGTCGATGGCCGCCGGCGAATATGTATCCGTCAGTTCACAATCAGATACAGAACGCGCTGACCTCGCGCTTGAGCGTAAGGAGTTGAAAGAGAACCCTGCGTTTGAACTTAAAGAACTTACTCAAATCTACGTCAAACGGGGCGTCAGCAAGGCGCTTGCGCGGCAGGTCGCCAAGCAGCTGATGGCAAAAGATGCCTTGGCCGCTCATGCTCGTGATGAACTTGGAATTTCGGAGATCACGACCGCGCGTCCGGTACAGGCCGCACTCACCTCAGCCGCGTCGTTTTCCATAGGGGCGGCCATGCCCTTGCTCATGGTTTTCGTATCGCCGACGAGTATTCTTGTTCCAACCGTGTTCGCTGCATCCTTAGGCTTTCTCGCTCTTCTGGGTGCAATCGGCGCGAAAGCAGGAGGCGCAAGAATTTTGCGCGCGACAGTCCGTGTGACGTTTTGGGGTGCATTGGCGATGGCTATAACTGCCGGTATCGGAAAAATGGTCGGTGCAGTTGTGTGAGATTTTAGTTCACGACCGCTTCGGGTCAAAGCCGGACATGCCGATTAATCCGACCGCCGATTAGGAAACAGCCCCTGAAGGCAAGATATACCGGATGGTCACAAGTCCCGTTGTAACCAAGGCCCTGGAAATTCCGCTTCCGCGCGCAGCACCAACTCCTGTTCGTGATGTCGGTAAAATAAAACACCAACAGCAACCAAGCATGCCGCCGCGATGAGCAACAGTATACCTACTGGCCCAGCCACGCGAATGATTTTCTCACCAAACACATAGGCGCCACTACCAAACAATGTGGCCCAACAAATTCCGCCGAGCCCGTTCATGATCAGAAAATGAAACCAATTCATCCGATTCGCACCAGCGAGGAGACCGGCATAAGTGCGAAGAAGCGCCACGAATCTGCCGAAGAAAACGATCTTGCCACCGTGCCGCAGAAACAAATATTCGCCTACCTTAAGCCGCTGCTCTGTGAGGCGAACGTATTTGCCGTAGCGCGCGAGCAACCGTATTCCGATCGAGCGACCCACGAGGTAGCCGATGTTGTCGCCGATGATGGCGGCGGTCGCCGAGACGAGCACTACCAAGACGATGCTAACTTGGTGCGTCGATCCGGCATAGATAGCTGCCGTCACCACCGCAGTCTCTCCCGGCATTGGGATTCCCATGCTTTCCAATATAACCGCAGCGAAGAGCGCCCAAAGGCCATAGGTGTGGATCAGGTCCTGCATCCAAACTGCCGACAAAAAATGCATAATTGGGCCTACAAAATGTTGGTAAGGAAGCGATCCGCTCGAGTACCTTCCCGATAGACTATGCGCACCAATATGGCGGCAATGATGCCGGTGGCTGCGCCGCCGAAAACATCGCTTGCGTAGTGTGTTCCCACATAGACGCGCGAGAAAGTCACCAGCAAAGCAGCGGCCAAAAACGCAATCCCGCAGCCACGTTTGCCACGAAGCAAGAAAGCTCCTGCAACCGCGAACGTCACGGTCGCGTGATCCGACGGAAACGAATAATCCGAGCTTGGCCCGATCAGTAGGTGGGTGATGCCGCCGTCATAAGGGCGCATGCGGTGAACAAATAACAAGATTATCTGGTTCAGCGCGAGACCAAGCAGAAAAGAGAAACCTGCCGCCAAGGTGACATGACGCGTGGATTGATCGGTCCGCGGAAACCACCATTGGATGATGACGGCGAGTACGAGGATGGGAACGCCGAAAGCCGACATCGAAATCATCAAGAAATCGAATGCGGCGCTCCTGCCCGCCAAACCATTCGTCCAATGCGTAATTGTAACATCGAGCGCATACATTCCTATCACCTATATCATTCATGCCGTTAGGTAAATTGCGGACTCCTTGCCGCATGAAGGCGTGAACCGCCTGCTGCTAAACGGTTGCGGGAAATTCGATCTTTCATGTAGCCACGCGTTTACCGACGTTTAATCCGATGCCCATGGTCGGTGTCCGCTTCGGGTCAATCGCGCCATAACCAACGCCCGCCGAAATCCACCTTTGTCTGTACCTCAATAGCGACCATCCGGCGCCGCAAAAGTTGCCCGCCGCCGGCACCCAGGAGAGACGCCGGCAGCGGGCGGGCGCGCCTCAGGCCAAGAAGGTTAGAAACCTGAGGTGCAGTGCCTCGCGAGGCTCGCTGCCCCGCGAGGGCAGACGCGCACGGCCTGTGCAAGTCGCGCGCGCCATTACGATCAGACCGGCAACGCTGCGTCGGCGTCGGCGCGTAACGCTTCCTGGGCCAAGCGCCACGGCGTTAGTGAAGGGTGGGCGCGTGTCCCGCTGCTAGCTTCTAGCGGGTATGGCCGCGCTTCGAGAAATTGGCGAATGGGTTTTGTCTCGTCGCTCGGCGGCCAAGTTTCAAAACACGCTTCGCGCAAGAACGACAGGACGAGACGCTTCGCTCCCAGCTGTTCTTGCAGCGCAGCGGCCTCACCCAGCGTTTGATCTATGATGTCGCCAGCTTCGCTGTGCATCACGTTGCGAACGGCGTCGTCTATTTTCCTCTTGGCGTGGTCAAGCTCTGAGCTGGCGTCGTTGGCTTCCGCCGTGAGTGCGTCCCTCGTCTTGCGCATGTGGTCGAGTTTCGCTTGGGCCTCAGTGAGGGCAAGCTCGGCAGCCTTGATCGGGTTGGCGTTTTCGGACGCTTCGCCGGTGGCGACCGCCGCGAGGTGACGTGACTCGTTCGCCTTGGCTTCCTCAAGCTGCGTCTCGGCGCGCTCGACGGCTCGCATCACACCGCCATCACCGTAAAGCGAACCTTCAGACTGTTCGAGTGCCGCATTCAAGCGCGCAAGGTGTGCGGCAATGGCGTCACGACGCTCGATTGCTTCGGCCAACGCCTCGCGTTCCGGCGAACGCGATGGAGGTACAGTTTTCAATTGAGTCACGGACATTTTTATTCTCCTGATTTTGAGTTTCAGCTCAGCTTCATGACAAGCGCGCGGCTTCCGGAAACATTTTGTCATAGGCGGTCGACGATTCCGTTGACCGGTCGAATGTCAGCGGTTCGCCGCCTAGGCGCGTGGCCTCAGGGAAACGCGCCCTGTACGAGCGCGAGCGAATTGCGGCGTCCATCGCTTGCGTGTCCTTCATGCCGGGAACGCTTGCGCCAACCGCTGCGCAAACTTGTTTGATCAAGTCCTCGTCGACATCTTGGGACCGCAAAATGGCGACAGCGCGCGCGACGTTTGCAGGCGCAACGCTGCGCGGCGTCACCGGCGGCTCATCCTTTGCCACCGTAGCGCGCGGATCGCCCTGGCTCTCGATCAGATTTTCGAGCGCCGCTTTTTTGTCCGGATCGAGCGTCGTCGCAAAGTTGATAAGCGCCTCAATCAAATTGCCGGCGTAGTCGGGCTCTGGCTGCAACGCCGCGTCCATCGCAAGGCGGGGCGCGGGCTTGGTGCGGAACGGGATTCCGGGGCGTTCGTAACAAAGTGCACTCATCGTTTTCTCCTTGGTTGCTAGGTTAAAACTCGATGCGGATCGGCAGGCGCGAACCGTCGCGGCTCGCGCTGCTCGGAAAATCTCAACATTTCGTCGCTGACGACCATCGGGGCTTTGCGCGATGCGGCGAGTACGAGAGCGCCGGCAGCCGCATTGCACGCGTCGTCATGCCCCGCGCGGCCGTGGTCGACGCGATCTTTGCCGGTCGAGAACGTGCGCCGCTCCAGCGCCGCGAATTGCGCCACAAGCCGCGCATTGTCGATTAGGCGCGCTCGGCCGCTTGTGAACAGCGGGAGGCAATCAAGATAAATCGCGCTGCGATCCGCCACGCTCTGCGCGTACTTGATGCCCGTCTTGGCGAAGGCCTCGACCACCCACTGTGCGGCGTATTTGTCGCCCGTGACTTGCGTGCAGCGGTAGCTCTTGAGTAGCGCTGCAATCTCTTCGGTCACTTCGCTAGGATTGAATGGCGCTTTGCGCTCAAACAACAGATCAAGCACGGCGCTGGCGTCTTTCTCGCGATGGGCAATGCCAAGCGTGAAGCTGTCATGCGCGCCGCCGCTTGGATCGGCAAAGGCAACATAAGATATGCCTGCGACTGGCGGCCGCATGAGCACGCCGCGATCAACAGCAGCGTCCAGCAACTCGCGTGAAATGAACGTGGCGAGGTCATCGCGCCAGATTGAATTATATTCGGCATTGTAAAGCTGCGGGTCTTCGGCAATCTGCCGCTCGATGATCTTCGCGTCGAACAACGGATTGAACTGCAACGTCGTGCCGCGCACGACAAGCACATCATCGTCGTTGCGGCCGTAGTATTTTTTCCATTTCTCATACAGCAGGCCGGCGCGTTTATGTGCCGTGCTTATCAGAATGAGCATTGACCCGGGCATTCGGGCCAAGCCGGGAGCGACAGCGCCGGCCACTTCCACGTCTGGCGTCGCGCTGTCTTCGCTGCGCCAAAATGCGACTTCATCGAAGATGGCGCAGAGAATCGACCTGCCACGAACGGAACGATAGCTATTCGTGTGCACCTCGATGACGACGCCGCTGCGCAATTCGACGCTCTCGCTGTCGATGGATTTCACCAGCGCGGCCAACGCCGGGATTTGCTCGAAGTAGGCGCGGATATAGCCGTGGCAGATGCCTGCCTGTTCGCGGTCGACGGCAATCACCATGACGACCGCGTTCTCGCCGGGCCGTAGCTTGCCTCGCGGATTGAAGTTCACGGCGATGACGGTTGCGATCAACGACGCGACCGAATCTTTGCCCGCGCCGCGCCCGGCGATGACAATTGCTTCGGAAACCGCCTTGCTCGGCGGATCGCGTTCAGCAACGACGCGGAAGGCCTCAATCTCAGCGGCGCTCATCTTCTCGGCGAAAGCGGCCTTAAGAACAGAGCGCCACGTGTTCCAGCTCGGGCCGAGAAAGTGTGGCCCGAAAAGCTTTGGGCTTTTCATCGCGTCGGAGACGCTGATGCCGAGCGGCTTCATGTGCCAGTCGCCTCTTCGCGTTCGCGCTCGGCCTCAATCTCAGCGGCGATGTCAGAGAGGCTTGGCGTCACGTCGCGGGGCACGCGCTGCACGCCCAGCGCCTCAGCAATGCGGCGTAAGTGGCCCGCGCAGCGGCCGAACAGATCAAGGTCAATCTCATTGCCCTCGATCGCGGCGGCCTCCATTGCCTCAAGTTGAAGAGCCAGCGTTGCGAATTTGGCGACGAGCTGATGTTGAATTTCAGAAACGTTTTCGGCACCGCCCATGTCGGCCAGCACAGCGCCGCAGATCACACGGTAGCGTTTGAAGGCCCGGGTGCGCTTGTCCAGGGATTCAATGCTGGAAATGCCGCCAACTGTCCGGGTAGTGGGCGGGTAGCGGTAGTCGTGTTGGACGGTATCGGCGGGCATTTATTTTTGCATTCCCGTTGCCAGTATGTTGCCAGATTATAGCCGAGGCCGATACGCAACGCAACTAATGCACTGTTATCAAGCATTATAGAAAGGCAGCTAGGTGGTTGTAAGCCGCTTGGTACAGGCGGCGAGGGCGGTGGCAGATGGGAAAACGTCGGCGAAAAAAGTGGCCCGGCTGGCCGGTGCGGTCACGCGGGTTTGTGAGCGGCTGGCCCGAGGAGCGCCGAAGGCGATTACCACCTGGGGCGCCCCAACCAGACGGCATTTGGCCCCATTGGCCCTTGCGCGCGCGAAGCAAGTCTAAAAACCCCCCAGCGGGAGTAAAAAGAGAGGTTGGCGCTTACTCTCTCTCCCGGGCGCAAGGGACAATGGGGCCACAAATAAGGCCGTTCACTCATCATTGGCCCCATTGGCCCTTGAGGCCTTTATTGCCGCTAGGATGGCCTCTCTGGCCGCAGCTCGCCGCATAGCCTCGACCACGGCGCGCGTTTGAAATCGGTTGTGCACTTCCGGGTTGACGATCCAATGCGGCGGGTCGGAAGGGCGCGGGGCCGGGGTTCGATCAACCCAACCCAGCGCGTCGAGCTGCTCAAATACGTTGTCGATGTCGCGCTTTGTCAGCTTGCGCATAGTGCGGTCGCCATGCGCGACATCACGGTTTGTAACCCGTTCAAGTTTTCGCGCGAGGATATAGCCTGCAACGGCGGTCAGCCGTTCGTGCTCATCCGACAGTCCGAGAATTTCAGTGTAAAAGGCGATGGAGTGCGGCAGTAAATATTCGTGCAGAAATCTCGCAACCCGGCGCGCGGTGTCCTCGGCAATCAGGTCGGGAAGATAAGGCGAATCGATGTTTTCGATGCAATGCCAGATCACACACAACCGACCAAACAGCCCATCATATTTTCCAATATGTGCTGCCAGCTTTTTGTTGATTGCTTCACAAGCTTGCAGGTCAAGATGTTTTTGCTCAAGCCGCCCTCTGAATTCCTGCGCAGCGTCGTCAAACCGCAGCACGCAAGGTAAGAACCCTGTGACGTTTCCGTCTCCGCGGTTTGTTGGCGGCTGCAAATTATGCAAACGGCGGATTAGATCGTCACACTTACCGACGAGACCCAGCTGCGGCTCGTCCTTGCCCATAGTTGCGGGTTTGAGCACGATGGGGAACAAACGTTGGATCAAGCCGTCATCTTGTGAATCGGCCACCAATTTCCGCATCGGTTCGGGCTGAATTCCGCCGAGCATTGACACCGACACGTTGTCGATAATACCGGCACCGCGAATAATGCGATTGACTGCATAACTGCCGCCGTTGAATGATTGCATCCAAAACCCGCGATCCTTCGCCGCTCCGCGGGGGCTGCCATATTTATCCATCGCGCCGAACCAACCCGACAATTCGTCCTGCAAACACAACACACCATCAGGGCTATCCATCAAAACGATCTGCGCGGCCTCGATGGTTGTGTCCTCAATCCTCAGGCGTTTTTGCCGGGGCGGGCGTGCTTTCTTTTTTTCTTCAGCGGGCAGCGCTTCATATTCCGCCATCGCCTGCATGTAATTGCGGTGCAACTCGATATCGAGTTGGATTAGTTCCCTGGCAGCCTGCCTCATAATTGGTGACTTCTTGGTCGATGGTGAACCGACCAACGCAACCCAGACGCGGGCGGTTTCCTTCCAGTAGGGGTCATACCGCTTCATTTGCAATTCAATGCGGTCGGAAATTACTGCCGCACAGACGGTCAACGCCGCCATTGCCAACCCTCCCGCATCACAGCCCATCATGTTGGATTGTGCGACTGCGTATTGCTCGATCACCGGCGGGAGGAGACCGGTAGGCAATGGCGGCGGCTCGAACTTGCCCCATAGGTCTACTGGGACAACAGGTGCACTTGGCACGGGCCGGCAGAGTGCAATCGTGCGTTCAACGTACCCATCAAAACCGCGGGAGTGCTTGCGCGGACCGTTGGCAATTTTGCCAAGCCGGTACACGGTTTTGATTTGTGCATTGTTGAGCCTAAGCTCGACAAGGGCACCAACCACAAAACAGTGGGCGCGGCCGCCTCTCAGCTTGCGGACCTTGTCCGATCCATTGGGCAGTGGTGTTGCGTTCTCGATCATATATCGAGCGGCAGGTGACAACAGCTTCAGTCGATCATCGTCAAGGCTGGTAATTGGAATGTCGGAAAGGATGCCCGCGACATCGGTGAGCGTCTTACGTGGGCGAGGCTTTGTTTGCTTCCAAATGGCGCCGTCCGCAAGGTCGAGGCGCAAGTCGATGTAATCGCCCTCAATGATCTCGACGCGGTGGGCCGTGTTGCCGTTGACGCTGCCGTAATAATACGGTTGCGACAAAGTAAAGCTTTCCCCTGAAAGTACGCCGCCCACCACGCCGTTGATCCGCGCCACAAGTGTGGCGTGTTCGGATGGCGGCAAGTCGCGCGATGCAGCGCACACAATGCGCCACTTGGGCATTTCCAATTTGTAGCTTGGTGATGTGTAGGCGATGGCCGCCAGCCGCGCTTTGCGCAGCCGTTCCAACACTTCGGCAAAGCTCATAGTGCCGCTGTCGTGTTCAACAGCAACGCCGCTCAGCGCAAGCACGTTGGCGTCATAACGCAGGCAGTTGCGCGGGCTTTTTACCGGCCCGAACACGGCCGGCTTCAACAGCGCCAGGTCTTCCTTTTTAGCAGCGTTGGTAGAGAGGATCAGATCGCGCAGTTGCTCGGTCGTTAGTTCGCTCGTGTGCAGCGTGCTTGCATATTCGTTGGGAAAGAACGTGACGTGGAAAGGGCGGCCCGCGCCGTTAATTTGAGGCGGCAGCTCGGGTGCCGCACCATTGCACTTAGGCGGCGTGCCAGGATCGGTCGCTATAACCGGCTCTGTAGCCTGCGCCGCGGGCAGCTTCCACAGCTTCGGTGTTGGGCTCATCGCCGCACCTCGGCCGCGCGGTATCGAACATCGCCCGTCGTGAATCTTTCCAGGTCCTCGCCTGCAAAAAACTTGCGCAGAATTTCGCGCAGGCGTTCGCGTGTGGTTTTTTCATAACGGATGCGGTCGGCGTTGAACCATCGTTCTTCAACCCATCGAACCCATTCGCGCGGGTTCGCGCGCTGGATTTCGCCGTTGGGAAGTTTTTGCCAAATCGGCAAATATCCACGATTGAAAATGACGAGCCGGCCGCTTTCGTCGAGCCAATATCCGTATGGCAACTGGGTCACCATCTGATCGATGGCGGCATAGGTCGCGCGGGGCGTTTCGTCGGGAATATGCCGTGCAGCCAGCGGGCGCCGCGCGTCGGCGGCGCGATCCGCCGCGCGGGCGTAAAAGCGGGCGGGTTGCTTTAGGTCGGTAGTTGGTTTAGCTTTGGTATTGATCTGGTGCCCACCACGATCATTACCCGAAGGTCCGCGATCAGCTGCTGCTGGCGCGGGCCTTCTCGCTTTGTGGGGCCGCATTCACGCCGCCACCGAGTCACGGGCGGCCATACGCGCGGCGATAGCATTGTCGACTTCCGGCTCGGGCCAAACGTTGGCGGCCTGCAGACCTTTGACCGGCTTCGGAAACTTTCCGGCTTTGATCAATCGCCACAGATGCTCTTTCGAATAATCGATGCCTTTCTCTTTCAGATCGGCATATGTCAAAAAGTGCATGGCAAACCTCCTACATGCGGTTGCATGCAAAAAGGAGTAAGCCAATGCGCGCAGTCCAATAAGCCACATAGACGAAATGGCTCTATGTAGTTTTTCCAAACTTGGCGGCGCGGCGCGTCAGGTGGGCGGCGATGGTGTTTGTGTCGATACACTTATAGCCAGTCCGCGTCAGCGCCTCATGCACAACCTGCGCCTCAATGGAATCGCGCGAGAAACTCGGGGCGCGACTTCGGACTTTGAACTGCACTAATGCCCTGCTGATAATGCCGGCGATCACGACCGCGGGCATGTGCCAATCGGACGGCCGCGACTTCTTGCGGTGGTCCTGGGGCTCATATTTTCCAAACGGCCACTCAATGTAAGGCATGGAGCGCACCAACGCATCGCGAAGAGCCTCAATCGCTGCGTAGTGGTCGCGAGTTTTCGGTGCCCAACGCAGCCCATCTGAATGCGCGAGCATGGCCGGGACGCTGTTGAGCAACGTTTTTGCCGCATCGGCGGCCGCCTGGAAATCCCACCACTGATCGTCGTCAAGGTCGGGCACGGCCTGCCATTCGCCAATCTTAGGGGGCGAAGTAGCGAAGTCTATGGACCTCTCCCGACGCTCTCCGTCTTTAAGAAGAGGTAGTGGTGGGTCAGAAAACCATTGCATCTTGTTGAGACCAGCAGCGACCTCAGCACAAACATCATTCGGCCATGGCTTGCGGGCGTTAGCAGACCATTTCTGCACTTCAACTGCCGTAATGGTGTGCGAGTCGACCCCCACCGGAATCGGCTTGATCGCGGTGCGCATCACGCCCTCCCGCTTAGCTTGACCACGTTGGCCGGCAACGGTTGCACGATGTCGCGCAGGTGCGCGGCCCACTTTTTCAGCGCCTTGCGTTTTTCGTCGAGCAGATCATAGCGATCATAAACGCCAGCGATACCGGGCTTGGCGTGAGCGAGCACGGCTTCCTTGACGTCGTGGTCGACCTTCAGCCGAGACAATCCAGAACGCACCGTTCGTCGTAAATCATGGTTCACCCACGGCCCAAGTTTCACCTTGGTAGGGTCTTCGCCCCGCATGCGTGCCAATGCGCGCAACGAGCGCAACATTTTGGCGTCGATCTTGATCTTAATTTTGTCGTCGACCGCCGCCGGTCTGGCACCAAGACTGAGGCTAAAAAGGAAGTCACCGCGTTTGAAGCGAGGCAACGATTCCAGAATCGCCAGCATCTGGTCCGTCAGCGGTACGGCATGCGGGCGGGCTTTCTCGTCGGTGCCCTTCATGCGTTCTTTCGGAATCGTCCAAAGTTTTTCCTTAAGATCAAATTCTTGCCACGACGCATTCACGACTTCGTTCAA
>Ga0209483_1002098_pt1 | contig 14300 bp, 5 predicted proteins | sample NGEPerA_FD_184508 | JGI IMG/M metagenome (GOLD analysis project Ga0209483, IMG submission 184508) | Arctic peat soil microbial communities from the Barrow Environmental Observatory site, Barrow, Alaska, USA - NGEE PermafrostL2-A... | ecosystem: Environmental > Terrestrial > Soil > Wetlands > Peat... | reverse complement strand
CACCCGAGGGCGCCTCATGACTACAAGTCAGGCCAAATCTCCCAGTACTCCCGAAGCTATTCAGGACCAGCTGGAAAGCGGTGGACCCTACGGGACATTGTGATTGGTCGGTGGCGCTGATCTTTCAGGAGTTCGGCCAGTACTTCATGACCGCCGGCGAGAACATCGGCCTAGGTGATGTCGCCCGAATCGACGACCGCGACGCCGTCGAGGAGGCGGCGCGGCTGGCACAAGCGGACGCCTTCATCGCAGACCTTCCGAAGGGCTACGACAACCTCCTGGGTTCCGAGTACTTCGGCGGGGCCAACCTCTCGCTCGGGCAGTGGCAGCGGATCGCCCTGGCCCGGGCCTTCTTCCGCGACGCCCCATTCGTGATCCTGGACGAGCCCACCGCATCGCTCGACCCCCGGGCCGAGGCCGCGCTCTTCGAGAACGTGCGGACCCTGTACAAGGGTCGAGCCGTGCTCCTCATCTCCCACCGGTTCTCGAGTGTGCGGTCGGCCGACCGGATCTACGTGATGGAGTCGGGAAAGATCGTCGAACAGGGCACCCACGAGGCGCTCATGGACGAGGACGGGCTCTACGCCGACCTGTTCGAGCTCCAGGCGGCCGCCTATGACCCCGGGCGGCGGCGGCTCCCCCCGGTCTGACACGACCGCGCTCCGTGACGAAACGCGAGGCACCTCACCACGTTGAGCGACGATCGCGGTGTCACCTCTAGCGAACCGTGCACCGTGTGTGCGACATTGGCGATTGGGCAGGCGGTGGGTGGCATCGTGTTCCGCAATTCGCCCAGGCCAAGGGCCCCGCGACCGGGCGCTCCAGCCACGAGCGCACCACCCTTGGAGCCAATGTGACCACCAGTGCCGAAGTCCCGCCACACCTGACCGTCGAGCGGCCGCCATCCGTGCCCCGGCCGCCACGGCACGGGCGCGGCACGGATGGCGGCCGTCTGCGACACTGGAGTCGGACGGTGGCTCCCGACCACGCGACGAGCGGCGCCCCGGCCAGGACCGCGTGCTCGGTGTCAGCGGGAGTGCGGAGTGACGGGTCGAGACGATGCATCCCACTGACAGGATGCGCGCTGAGGCGGACATGACACGGGAATCGGACGATCAGGACGCAGGAGCCGTCCGCAGTCGGCCCGCGCCTGCCTCCGGTGTCCTGAGGCCGGACGCCGTCGTCGGGCTGTCGGGGTCGAAGCGCGCCCTACTCGAGGCGCGCCTCAGGCGGGCGGCGGGCCCGGTGGCCTCGGGCACGGTGGGCGCGACGCCGGCAACCGTCGAGCTGTCGTTCGCCCAGGAACGGGTTTGGCTCCTCGATCGCCTCGCTCCGGGCAGGAGCGCCTACAACGCGCCCCGCGCGCTTCGACTGCGCGGGCCGCTCGACATTGCCGCCCTGAGATCTGCGCTCGACGAGATCGTCCGCCGTCACGAGGTACTGCGCACCGTGGTGGACGAGGTGGACGGTGCCCCTCGGCCACGGGTGCTCCCCGACGCAAGGGTCCCCTTTCGGATCGTCGACCTCGCTCCGGGGCACGCCCTCAACGGCAACGCCGGGACCGACCCCCGGGTTGCGACACTCGTCGAGGAAGAGGTCCGAGCGCCCTTCGACCTGGCGTCGGACACGCTCCTGCGGGCGCTGCTGGTGCGCTGTGGGACCGACGACCATGTCCTGGTCCTCGTCTCGCACCACATCGCCTCCGACGACCAGTCGAAGCGCATCGTCGCCAAGGAGTTCGAGGCGCTGTACCGCGACTTCCGGGGCGGGATCGCGTCCTCCCTGGCACCGCCCGCGATCCAGTACCGGGACTACGCGGCGTGGGAGCGCCGCCGGGTCGACTCGGGGAAGGCGGACGGCGACGCCGCCTACTGGCTGGCACACCTGGCCGGCGCACCGATGGCGGTCGAGCTCCCGACGGACCGTCCGCGGCCGACGACTGGCAGTCATCGGGGAGCGACCCTGCGCTCGACGCTCGGTCCGGTCAGCACCAATCGGCTGCGCGACGTGGTCCGGTCCCGGCGGGCCACGCTCTTCATGGGCCTCCACACCGGGTTCGTGGCACTGCTCCACCGCCTCACCTCGAGCGACGACCTCCTGGTTGGCACGCCGGTGTCGGGTCGCTCCCGGCCCGAATTCGACGACGTCATCGGCTTCTTCTCGAACACGCTCGTCCTGCGCTGCGGGGTCCCCGGCGGCGCCGGATTCGGGGCGCTGCTGGACGACGTCCGGACCGTCTGCGTCGAGGCATTCTCACATCAACTCCTTCCCTTCGAGCGGCTCGTGGAAATGGCGCGCCCCGAGCGCGACCCCAGCCGCCACCCGATCTTCCAGGTGATGTTCACACTGCGGCCAGGCGGGGTGTCGGTGCCCGACCTGACGGGGCTCGACGTCTCCCCTGTGCAGTTCCGCAGCGGGGGGACGAAATTCGACCTGTCCCTTATTGCCATCGACCTGGGCGACCACATCCAGTTCAACTGGGAGTACAGCACCGACCTGTTCGACGAGCCCACGGTCGCCCGCATGGCCGCCCAGCTCGGCCGGCTGATGGACCAGGCACTGGCCGACGTGGACCGTCCCCTCGACGAGCTGGACCTGCTCGACGAGGACGAGCGCCGCCACCTGCTGGTGGAGCTCAACGACACCGCTGGCGAGTTCGTCCCCTCGACGCTGGTGGCCCGGTTCGCCGAGCGATCGCCCCGGGCGCCCGGGGCGATCGCCGTGCGCAGCGGTGCCCGCGCCCTCACCTACGGCGAGCTCGACGACCGCTCAGGCCTGCTGGCCGCCCACTTGGCCGCCGTCGGGGTCGGCCCCGGGGACCGGGTGGGGGTGTTCTGCGACCGCAGCGTCGACCTGATGGTGACCCTGGTCGGGGTGATGCGTGCCGGTGCCGCCTACGTGCCCGTGGACCCCGGCTACCCGGCCGACCGGGTGGCCTTCATGCTGTCCGACGCCCGGGTGGCCGCCGTGGTGTGCGAGGCCGCCCTCGAGGCTGCCCTGCCCGGGGTCGACGCCCCGGTGGTCCGGGTCGACGCCGACTGGGACCAGGTGGCCGCGGCGGCCACGCCCGGGCCGGTCGACGTGGCGCCGGGCGACGTGGCCTACGTGATCTACACCTCGGGCTCGACCGGGCGACCCAAGGGGGTCATGGTCGAGCACGCCTCGGTGGTGAACCTGCTCGATGAGATGGCCCGGCGCCCCGGCCTAACCGCCGGCGAGGTCCTGGTGGGCCTCACCACCCCCGCCTTCGACCTGTCGGTGCCCGACCTGTTCCTCCCCTTGGTCACCGGGGCCACCCTGGTGCTGGCGCCGGTCGCCGACACCCGGGACCCGCTGGCCATCGCCCGGCTCCTCGACGAGGCCGGGGCCGACCTGGTCCAGGCCACCCCGGCCACCTGGCGCATGCTGGTCGAGTCGGGCTGGGCCGGCCGGCCAGGACTGCGGGCCGTGTGCGGCGGCGAGGGCTACGGCGCCGAGCTGGCCCGGGAACTGGCCGCCCGGGGCGTCGAGGTCTGGAACTTCTACGGCCCCACCGAGACCACCGTGTGGTCGGTGTGCACCCTGCTCGACCCCGACGTGGCCGACCCGGTCCCCATGGGCCGGCCCATCGCCAACACCACCTGCTACGTGCTGGACGACCGGGGCCAGCCGGTCCCCCTGGGCGTTCCCGGCGAGCTCTACCTGGGTGGGGCGGGCCTGGCCCGGGGCTACCTGAGCCGCCCCGAGCTGACCGCCGAGCGCTTCGTGCCCGACCCCTTCACCGGCCGTGACGGCGACCGCATGTACCGGACCGGTGACCTCGTCCGCTACCGGGGCGACGGGACCCTGGTCTTCCTCGGCCGCACCGACCACCAGGTCAAGCTGCGCGGCTTCCGCATCGAGCTCGGCGAGATCGAGGCCGCCCTGGCCACCCAGCCGGGCATCGCCCAGGCCGTGGTCACCCTGCGTGAGGACCACCCCGGCGACCAGCGCCTGGTGGCCTACGTGGTCGGACCCGACACCGGCGCCGTCGACGCCGCCGCCCGGGCTGACCTGCTGCGGGAGCACCTGCCCGCCTACATGGTCCCGAGCGCACTGGTCGCCCTCGACTGGTTCCCCCTCACCCCCAACGGCAAGCTCGACCGGGCAGCGTTGCCCGAGCCGGCACCCGAGGCGGCCGGAGGGGACGCCGTGGCGCCGCGGGACGCACCGCACACCGCCACCGAACAGGGGCTGGCCCGGCTCTGGTTGGACGTCCTCGGTGTGGTACCGGCACTGGGGGACGATGACTTCTTCGCGCTCGGTGGGCACTCGTTGACGGTGGTTCGCCTGCTGTCGAGGGTGGCCGACGAATTCGGCGTCCGCGTGCCACCGCACGCCGTCTTCGAGCACCCCACCCTACGGGGCCTCGCCCGGTACGTCGACGCGGCCGGCGGGTCGGGGACCGACGGACCGACCCCGGTCGACCGCGGACGCCACCGCCTGGCGCCGGTGGAACTCGACGACCCGACCGCTCTGGCCGCCGCCGTGGCCGGCCTGCGGGAGCCGGTTGTCCGTGACCCAACCTCGGACGAGGAGGCGCTCCATGCCTTCCCGATGTCGTTTGCCCAGCAGCGCATGTGGTTCCTGGAGCTGCTGCACCCCGAGCTCGGCCTGTACAACACGCCGCTCTACCGCCGTGTCGAGGGTCCGCTGTCGATGTCTGCGCTTGCCGAGGCGTTGTATTCGCTGAGCCGACGCCATGAGGCACTGCGCACCATCTACCGCCAGAGCGGCGACGTACTGGCTCAGGTCGTCCTGCCGGCGACGCGCATCGAGGTGGTGGAAGACGAGGAGCACTACGCCTCCTGGCAGGAGGCGTTCGAGGCGGTGGACCCAGAGATGCAGCACCCGTTCGATCTGGCGGCCGCCCCGCCGCTCCGGGTCCGGGTGGCCCGCTACGGGAACGGCGCCGCCTTGCTCGCCGTGTGCCTCCACCACATCGCCGTCGACGGGTGGTCGTGGGGCGTTCTGCTGCGCGAACTCGACGATTGCTACCAGGCAGCCCTTGCGCACCGGGCCGTCGCGCTCCCCGAGCCTCGGGTCCAGTACGCAGACTTCACTGTGTGGCAGAACGGAGAGTTGGACGATGAGACTGTGGCCGGGCAGCTCGCGTACTGGGTCGATCGCCTCGCGGGGAGCCGGCCCGCACTCGAACTCCCCAGCGACCACCCACGGCCCCGGGTCCAGTCGCACCGTGGTGCGCGGCGCCACTACGGCCTCGACCCCGGACTCGCCCCAAAGCTGGCATCGGTCAGCTCCCACCTCGGGATCACTCCCTTCATGGCACTGCTCGCCGGGGTGGCCGCCCTGCTCGGGATCACCAGCGGCGAAGATGACCTCGTCCTAGGGACGCCGGTCTCGGGGCGTACCGACCCGGATCTCGACGGCGTCGTTGGACTCTTCGTCAACACCGTCGCCCTTCGCATGCACCTCGGCGGCGGCCCCACCTTCCGCGAGCTTCTCGATCAGGCCCGTGACACGGTGGTCGGGGCTCTCGCCCACCAGGGAATCCCCTTCGAACGTCTGGTCGAAGAGCTGAGTCCCTCCCGCAACCTGGCGCGCCACCCGATCTTCCAGGTCATGGTTGACCTGCAGCAGGATGCATCCTCCTCGCTCCCGCTGGGAGATGCCGTGCTCCGGGCGATCCCGGCCGAACGGGCCACCTCCCGGTTCGACCTCGGCTTCACGTTCGCGGCGCACCACGACGACCTTGTGCTCCGGGTCGAGTACAGCACCGACCTCTTCGAACCGTCCACCATCGACCGCCTGGCCGCGCACCTCGAGACGCTGCTGCTGGTGGTGCTTGACGACGTGGCGCGGCCCGTCACCGCCGGTTCCATCCTCACCGAAGCCGAGCGCGCCCGTGTGCTTGTGGAGTTCAACGACACCGACGTCCCGGTGGTGAACGACCGGTGCGTCCACGAGCTGATCGCCGACCGGGCCGCTGCCACGCCGTCGGCCACCGCCGCCGAGTTCGGGGAGGAGCGCCTCACCTACGATGAGCTGGACCGGGCCGCCAACCGACTGGCCCACCGCCTGGTCGCCGCCGGGGTCGGGCCCGGCGCCCTGGTGGCAGTGTGCCTGGAGCGCTCACTGCACCAGGTGGTGTCGGTGCTGGCGGTGCTGAAGTCCGGTGGCGCCTATCTCCCGCTCGACCCGTCGAACCCCGAGGCCCGCCTGCGGTTCATGGCCTCCGATGCCGGTGCGGGTGTCCTGGTGACCGATGACGCCGTGGCCGTCGACCTGTCCGATGCCTTCGCCACCGTGGTCCGCCTGGACGAGGAGGCCGCCGACCTGGCCGGACGTCCCGAGCACGCTCCCGACGTGGCCGTCGGCCCCGGCGACCTGGCCTACGTCATCTACACCTCGGGGTCGACCGGCCAGCCCAAGGGGGTGCTGGTGGAGCACCGCGGGGTGGTGAACCTGGCCCACGTGGTGGTCGACACGTTCCGGATCGACGCCTCCAGCCGGGTGCTCCAGTTCGCGTCGATGTCCTTCGACGCCTCGGTCATTGAACTCCTAGTGACGCTCACGGCCGGGGCCACGGTGTGCCTGGCGCCCCGGGACGTGTTGGCCTCCGGCCTCGACCTGCTCCGCCTGCTCGACGAACAGCGGATCACCAGCGTCACCCTGCCGCCGTCGCTGCTGGCCGTGCTGCCCGATGCCGAGCTGCCCCACCTGGCCACCCTGTGCGCGGCAGGCGAGTCCTGCCACCCCGACCTGGTCCGCCGCTGGGGACGAGGCCGGCGGTTCGTCAACGGCTACGGTCCCACTGAGGCCACCGTCGCCACCACCTTCCACGTGATGGACGACGGCATCGAGGACGGCGCGGCCACCGTCCCCATCGGGCGCCCGATCGCCAACGTCCGGGTCTACGTGCTCGACGACGACGGGGCGCCGGTCCCGGTGGGGTGGCCCGGTGAACTGCACATCGGTGGGATCGGCCTGGCACGGGGCTACCTCGGCCGGGAGGAGCTCACCGCTGAGCGGTTCGTCCCCGACCCCTTCGCCGAGGACCCCGGGGCCCGCCTCTACCGCTCCGGGGACCGGGCCCGCTGGCTCGCCGACGGGACCCTGGAGTTCCTCGGACGGGTCGACGACCAGGTGAAGTTGCGCGGCTTCCGGATCGAGCTGGGGGAGATCGAGCAGACCCTGCTCACCCACCCCGACGTGCGCGACGCCGCCGTCATGGTCCGCGAGGACGCACCTGGCAACCCCCGGCTGGTGGCCTACGTGGTGCCGGGGGCCGGCGGCGCGGACGGACGGCGGGTGGAGCTGTGGCCCTCTCTCGCGGAGTACTTCCTCTACGACGACACGCTCTACTACGCCATGACCCACGACGAGATCCGCAATCGGGCCTACCGGGTCGCCGTCGACCGATTGGTGCCGGGTCGGACAGTCGTCGACGTGGGAACTGGGCAGGACGCCATCCTGGCCCGGATGTGCGTCGAGGCGGGCGCCCGAAAGGTATTTGCGCTGGAGATCCTCGAACCGTCGTTCGAACGGGCCCGGGACCTCGTGGACCGACTCGGCCTAGCCGACCGCATCGAGGTGATTCACGGCGATGCCCGCACCGTGGTTCTCCCCGAGCCGGTGGATGTCTGCATCTCCGAGATCGTCGGGGCGATCGGCGGGTCCGAGGGGGCGGCCCTCATCCTCAATGACACCTGGCGGCTCCTCGCCGACGACGGCGTCCAGATCCCTTCGCGCAGCGTGACCGCACTGGCCGCGGTCAGTGTCCCCGACGAGCTGATGTCGGCACCTGCCTTCACCCCGGCCACGGCCGAGTACGTGGAGGCGGTCTTTGATCAGGTGGGTCACCGCTTCGACCTCCGACTCTGTTTGAAGGGCATGGGCTACGACGACGTCGTGTCCGGGGTCGGCACGTTCGAGGACCTCGACTTCACGGGGATGGTGCCCCTCAAGGAGCGGCACGTCGAGAAGTTGACAATCTCCCGCGACTGCCGACTGGACGGATTCCTCCTGTGGCTCCGGCTGGAGACCTGCCCGGGCACGTGGGTCGACGCGCTGGCGGAGCCGCTCTGCTGGCTCCCCGTCTTCCTCCCCGCCTTCCACCCCGGGATCCCGGTGACGGCGGGTTCAGTGGTACGCGTCGAGATCGAACGGCAGCTCTCGCCCAACCGGTTGAACCCCGACTACCACCTGTCGGGAACCGTGACCGACATCGACGGCACGGTGACGTCCTTCGCGTTCACCAGTGTGCACGACGCAGCCGAGTACCGTCGCTCCCCGTTCTACGAGGCGCTGTTCGCAGGGGATGCCATACCAGTCCGCGCCACGCGAGGCGCGGCATCGGGAGCCGCCGAACTGCGGACATTCCTCTCCGGCCTGCTCCCGGGCCACATGGTCCCCTCGGCTATCACCGTGCTCGACGAGTTTCCTCGATCGCCCAACGGAAAGGTCGACCGGGCCGCCCTTCCGTCCCCCGCTGGCGAAAGTGGTGCCACCGACGGTGGTGGCGCCACCATCAATGGTGCGAATCCCATCGAAGACATGGTCGCTGGAGTGTGGTGCTCGCTCCTCGGGATCGACCACCTCGGGCCCGACGACGACCTCTTCGATGCCGGAGTGGACTCATTGATGGCGACCAAGGCGGCCGGCAAGATCCGCTCGGAATTCGGCATCGAACTCTCGATCCCAGCGATCTTCGAGTCGCCGACCGTGGCCGGCATCTCCCAAGCGCTCCTGTCCGCCCTGTCCGCCGAGGGCGTGGACGAGGGGGCCGGGTGACCGCCGGGTCGGTCAGGTTCGACCCCACCGTTGTCACGCGCGCCAATGTTGTGCCAATGTGGGTTTCGGAGCAATTATCCCAGGTGACGGCCTTGGTGGCGGAGTGGACCTCCTTGATTGGCCGCGCCGCGAGCAAGTGGGACCAAGAGGGGACATGGGGCACGATCCGGTAGGCTTCGAGAGTTCGGCACAGCAGATCGCGGCGCTGGGGCGTCCCGTCGGAGCACCCCCGGTGCGCACCCAGGCGTGCGTTCGCGTCGAGTCCCTGCCGGACGCGGAGGAACTGGCCGAGGCGCTGGGTCGGTACGTGGCTCGCTACGAGGTGCTCCGCACGACCTTCGCCCAGCCGGCGGGCACCACCGCTCCGCTGCAGCTGGTGCACCCGGAACTGGACGCGCCGATCGTCGTCCACGATGGTGACGACAATCCGTCAGTGCTCGCCGCCGCGTTGGAGGCAGCCTGGGCCGAACCCGTCGACGTCGCCGTCGGCCCGGTGATGCGGGCACGGGTCGTCCGGCACCCCGGGGGCAGGGGAACCGTGATTCTGACCGCGGCAGCCGCCGTCGCCGACGTCGAGAGTCTGCGGCGCCTGGCGAGCGGCATCGCGGGCAACGCCGAGGTGCTGCCGACCGGGAACGAGCCGCTTCAGTACGCCGACTACGCGGCATGGCAGGGCGAGCAGCGAGTCGAGCCAGACCACGTGGCCCACTGGAACGGGCTCGACCTCGCCCCCACCAGTGTCGGAGTGCCGGTGTCCGCGGCCGCCAGGCCCGCCGGCAGACGGCCGGACGCGACACCGCTCACGTGGGCCGCCGACGTGTCCCCGGGTGTCGTCGGTCTTGCCCGATCCGCCGGTGCCGACGAGGCCGACGTGTGGCTGGCACTGTGGTCCGTGTTGGCCCAGCGCTTCTCCGGTGCCGAACGGACGGTCATCGGCGTGGTCGACGACCGGCGGAGCGTGGACGAACTGGCCGATGCCGTGGGGCCCTTCGCCCGAATGCTACCGGTGCCCGTGGACGTCGCCCCGGGCACGACGCTGCGCACTCTGGTCGTCCAGGTCCAAGCTGCTCGCCTGGCCGCCGACACAGCTGCCGAGGCCGCTCCGCCGATGGGTCGGATCCTCGTCGCACTCGGATTCCAGTACCGGGCGGGGCTCGACGCATGTCTCACCCCACCTGACTGGACCGACGCGCCAGTCGTCCTGACCGTCTCGAGCACTGACGGCACTACGGCAGCTGCCCTGTGGGTGGACCCCGAGCAGGTCGACCCGGACCACGCCGCCCGGATGGGCCGAACACTCGCCGAGCTCGCAGCCGGCCTGGTAGGCGACCCCGACGTGGACGTCGCCGAGATCAACGGCCTCGACCAGGCGATCGATGGTGCGTGGCTGGCCGGCCTTGACGGCCCGTCGACCGGTCCAGTCACCCCGTTGTTCCCCGAGGCGTTCGCCGCACAGGTGGCGGCCCACCCCGACCGGCCGGCAGTCTCCTCCGACGACCGCACGCTCACCTACCGCGAGCTGGGGGGACGCGCCGCCGGGTTGGCTCAGCTGCTTGTCGGCCAGGGCGTCGGACAGGTGGCTCCGGTCGCCGTCGTCATGCAGCGTTCGATCGAACAGATCGTCGCGGTGCTCGCCGTGCTCCAGGCCGGGGCACCGCACCTCTGCATCAACCCCGACCAGCCCGCGCCGCGAATTGCCGCGCAGCTCGCGCACTCCGGCGCCACGGTGCTCCTGTCCACGGGCGAGCTCGCCGAGTCACTCCCCGAGTTCAGCGGCGTCACGCTGTACGTCGACGAGATCGACGCCACCGGTGACCCGGGCAAGGTCGCGGACATCCGACCGGAAGATCTCGCGTACGTCGTGTACACGTCCGGATCCACCGGAACCCCCAAGGGCGTCGCCGTGACCCACGGGGGGCTGGCGAACTACGTGGCCTTCGTAACCGACCGCCTGATCGGGGCGGAGGTGATCGCGACCGGCCCCACCTTCGCGCTGGTCACGTCACTGAGCACCGACCTCGGCAACACCAGCGTCTATCCCGCGCTGGCGACCGGTGGATGCCTCTCCATCGTGCCCACCGACGTGGCCTTGGACCCGGAGCGCTTCGCCGCATACCAGACCCGGCACCCAGCGGACGTCCTCAAGATCACACCGTCCCATCTGGACGCGCTGCTCGGCGCCGGGGCCGGAGTCCTCCCGCTCCGGCTGCTGGTGACCGGGGGCGAGGCGATCCGGTGGGAACTCATCGACCGTGCCCGCGCCTTGGGCAGCTGCCGGGTGGTCAACCACTACGGCCCGTCCGAAACCACCGTGGGCTCGCTCATCCTCGACCTGGACGAGGCCACGCCCCTGCACCGTTCACGGCCGATCGTCCCCATCGGGCGCCCGATCCAGAACACCCGGGCGCGCGTCGTCGACGCGTCGTTGCGACCGGTGGCCCCTGGTGCCGTGGGCGAGCTGGTGATCGGCGGCTCGGGGGTCGCCCGGGGCTATCTCGGCGACGAGGACCGAACCGCTGAGGCGTTCCTCGCCGATCCGTTCGGCGAGGGTTCCGAGGTCCGCTACTACCGCACCGGGGACCTCGCCCGGCACCTGCCTGACGGTACCGTCGAGTTCCTCGGCCGCATCGATGGCCAGGTCAAGGTCCGGGGGTACCGTGTCGAGACCGGTGAGATCGAGGAGGCCCTGCGCCACCACCCCGAGGTCCAACGGGCCGCCGTGATCCAGCGGGAGGACTCCCCCGGAGACCGGCGCCTGGTGGCCTACGTGGTATCGCCGTACAGCCCGGGGCCCGACCCGACTTCCCTCCGCGAGTTCATTCGCGGGAGGCTCCCCGAGTACATGGTCCCGGCCGCGTTCGTCGAGCTCGACGAGCTCCCCCTCCTGGCCAACGGCAAGCTCGACCGGACCGGACTGCCCGCACTGACTGACGACGATTTCGACGGGCAACGCGAGTACGCCGCCCCATCGACTCCCACCGAGGACGTCGTGGCCGGCGTCTTCGCCGACCTCCTCGGGATCGAGCGCGTCGGCGCGCACGACGACTTCTTCGCCCTCGGCGGGCACTCCCTGCTGGCAACCCAGGCCATCGCCCGGCTGCGGAACACGTTCGGGGTCGAACTGGAAGTCCACCTGCTCTTCACCGAGCCGACGGTCGCCGCCCTCGCCCGCGCCGTCGACGAGCGCGGCTCGCTCGACGGGGATGCCGAGCTCGCCGCCCTGCTGCGCGAGATCGACGAGCTGTCCGACGAAGAAGCCGAGGCACTTCTGGCGACGGAGTCGGACACGGACACCTCGTCATGACCGAAGGGGCCCCGGCGTCCGACCTGCAGGCCCGGTTGCGAGACCTCGACCCCGAGCGCAGGGCGGCCCTCACCCGGACCCTGAAGGCGCGGAGGATGCCCGGTGGCCCCCTGAAGCGCCCGCCCGGGAGCCCACCGGTGCTGTCCTTCGAGCAGGAGCGCCTGTGGCTCCTGGACCAACTGACGCCTGGACTCACCGCCTACAACGCCGCCCGGGTGCTCCGTCTCACCGGGCGACTGGACCTCGACGCGTTGCGACGGGCGCTCGACACCGTCGTACAACGCCACGAGGTCCTCCGCCTCCGGGTGCGGTCGGTAGACGGACGGGCGACGCCCGAGACGGCGCCGCCGGGACCCGTGCCGCTCGAGATCGTCGACCTCGACGACGACCCGACGGGCGACGTCGACGGCATCACGGAGCGCATCCGCCGATTCCTGGCCGTCCCCTTCGACCTGACGGGGGGCCTCCTCGTCCGTGGCCTGTTGGTCCGGCAAGGCCCCACCGACCACCTCCTCGCCCTGTGCGTCCACCACATCGCCTCGGACGGGGCGTCGCGCCAGCTCCTGCTCGACGAGTTCAAGGTGCTGTTCGAGGCGTTTGCATCGGGCGTCGAGCCGGCACTCGAACCCCCGGCCCTCCAGTTCTCGGACGTGGCCGCATGGCAACGCGAGGGGCTGGCCGCCTCTGCCGTCGAGGCACAGCGAGCGTTCTGGACCGACTACCTCGGTGGCGCCCCCACGGCGGTCGACTTGCCGTTCGACCGCCAGCGGCCTCCCAGGCAAGTTTACACCGGCCAGCGCCTCGAGACCGACCTGCCGGGGCCGGTGGTGGACGGACTTCGAGAGCTGTGCCGCCGCGAGGGAGCGACGTTCTTCATGGGATTGGTGGCGACATTCGCGCTCCTGCTTTCCCGTGTCGGTGGACAACGGGACCTGGTCATCGGCACGCCGGTGAACGGCCGCACCCGTCCCGAGCTCGCCGACGTGATGGGGATGCTCAGCGATACGCTGCCCCTTCGGGTGGACCTGTCGGACGATCAAGGGTTCGCCGAGCTCATCGGCACGGTGCGGGCTTCGACGGCCCGCGCCTTCAGCCAGGGCGGGACCCCGTTCGAGAAGATCGTGGAGCTGGTGCGACCCGCACGTGATCCGAGCCGACCGCCGCTCGTGCAGGTCCTCATCAACAGTGTCGGTTCCCGCGACGGGGAGCAGATGACCTGGGGTGACCTCGACGTAGTCCCGGTGGACATCGACCCGCACACCTCCCAGGTCGACCTGTCGCTGGCCATCGTCGAGGAGGGTGCCTCCGGAGTGCGCCTGGTGTGGGAGTGGTGCACCGCCCTATGGGACCAACCGTCGATCGAGCGGATGGCCCGGCAGTTCGAGGTCCTCCTGACTGCCGCCCTCGACACCCCCGAACGGCCGTGCTCGCGCCTCCCTCTGCTCGACGACGCCGAGCGCCGTCGCCTCCTGACCCCCGAGGCTCCTGCCGCCGCATCCGGACCGGCGACCACCGTGCCCGAACTGGTCGTCGCCCAGGCCGCGGCCCGCCCTGACTCCCCTGCGGTCATCGCTCCCGACGGGAGCCTCACCTACCGGGAGCTCGAACAACGGTCCGCAGAGCTCGCCGCCCGGTTGCGCTCGGCCGGTGTCGGTCGCGGCGACCGCGTCGCTATCTGCCTTGACCGGTCGGTCCACCTCCCGGTCGCCCTGGTCGGGACGATGCGGGCCGGCGCAGCCTACGTGCCGGTCGATCCGGGCCACGACGAGGCGGCCTGGGCCCAGAATCGCCGCGATGAGTTCGACATCATCGCCGGCACGCAGAGCCTGAGAGTTCCCTGATGGCGCGCCTTCGCGGCGTCCTGGTGTTCTGCCTCGGTGTGGCCGCCTGTGCCACACCGGGGCAGGTGCGTCGTGTCGAGACGGCGGTCGCCGCCGCCGACCGGGACCGGGCACGCAGCGATTCGGCGCAGCGCTTCGAGCTGGCGCGCATCCAGATCACCCAGCGGCAGGAGCTCGACTCGATGAGCGCGCTGATGCGCCAGATGAGTGACAACCTGCAGCGGATGAGTCGCGACGACGCCAGCAACTTTGACGACCTGCGCCAGCGGCTCTATCAGGTCGTGGCACTCGCCGGTACGGTACAGTCGAAGGTGCAGGGGCTGCGCAACCAGCTGGATGTTGCCGTGTCCACCGCAGCGCCTCCACCGGCGAGTACCTCCGAT
>Ga0209483_1002097_pt1 | contig 14307 bp, 26 predicted proteins | sample NGEPerA_FD_184508 | JGI IMG/M metagenome (GOLD analysis project Ga0209483, IMG submission 184508) | Arctic peat soil microbial communities from the Barrow Environmental Observatory site, Barrow, Alaska, USA - NGEE PermafrostL2-A... | ecosystem: Environmental > Terrestrial > Soil > Wetlands >... | reverse complement strand
CAACCACCTGCTTCATGACAAAGCAGGCAGCGCAACAGACCAACCTGTAGGGGGTCAATTTTGGACGCCGATCCCCCGGCTTAGGGGGTCAATATTGCAAGCCGAATGACAACCACCACCATGAGGGGATGGTCCCTTCCTTAAAAGCAGGAGAGAAACTTGAACAACGAATTAGCGATCGAAGAGCTGGACGCCGTGAGCGGCGGAGCAGAAAAGACACCTTTCCAAGCCGTCAGCGAGGGTCTTATCAAGGGCTTTGAAGAGGCTGGCGGGACGGTTACGTGCTTCCCAACCGGGACCGGCGGCATGGTCTGCGGCTTTAAACCGTGACACCTGCCTTTTGAGGCCGCCTCGGTTGGCGGCCTCTTTCATCGGATCGTCGGCGGCATCCCTTTTTCGGCATCAGTGCCGCCAGCCGTCTTTGTCGACCTTGGTCTTGAAGCCCTTGGGCATTCGTGGCGAGGAACGGTCATTGGTGGCGTTGCATTGCGGGCATGGTGCCCGGCGCCGCCACACGCGCTGGCCTTCCCATGGTCTGCGCGGGTGATTTTCACAAACCCAACCACATCCTCGCAGAGCGCGCATTTCATCGGCGTATTCCATCGGCCATTTGCGCGGCCGTGATATGCGGAACGTGAATCGGGGTGCGATCGAGCCGGTGGCTGTCAAAGGTCTCGCCGCAACGGCACCGCATGAGGGAACTCGGCATCTGCGACGGCATCCGCTCGCCTCTCGCCCACATCGCATATTTCCGCTCGGTCCAATCCCGTTGATCCCGCCATGCCTGAAAATCAGCCTCGGTCCGCTTCGACAGGAAAGCAGACCAGGCCCGCTCGAAGTCGGCGCGGGCCTGGTCGAACGTGTCCGCCGTGCCATAGGTGCACTCCCCGGGGTTGCTCCCGGGGTAGAAGCCGCAGCGCCATTCCCAAGGCTCGGTATCGTGCCGATTACCGGTGCGCTCCGCGATCGTGCCGACGTGGACGTCGCCGTAATAGATGCGCCAGCACTCCCCTCGCGGGAAATCAGGATCGCGGCGGCGGGGGAGGGCGGGCATGCCCTATTGAGCGCGGCCTAAGTCGCGCGGGACGGAAATCCTACCGTGATCCCAAGTCACGTCTGAGCAAGTGAGGGGCTGATTTTCGATGATCTGATCCCACTGCCGCGCGGTCACTAGCTCGTCACCCTCAAGGACGCCGCCGACTACATCATGCGGTTGCCAAGGGCTGCGCAAAGCCTTCAAGAATGGCAGACCGCTGTCGCCTGTCTCATTGGTGCCGCCGAAGGCCGCGACTTCCTGATGCATGCGCGGATCGGCGTCATGCGGGCGCTAAATCGACACATCGCCTCTGCGAGCGGACATGGTTTCAATGTCCGGTCCGGATTTGAGTAGTGCAGCGGCGAATAATGCCTTGTCCTCACGCAGGGCTCGGGCCAAATGTTGAGCGAGGCCTTCATCAAAAGGGGACAGGGGATGTACAACGGTAAAATAATAGCCGCTTTCGCATTCGCTGTTACCGTATCGCTCGGCTCTGATCGGATCGCAATGGCTCAGGCCGGATCGACGGGAGGCCACATCGGAAAGTCCGACAAGTCGATTTCCGGAAGTAATGACCTTAATGAGCCGCGCGGGCGGCCCTCGCCGTCGAACAAGAAGGTAGGCCACTTGCCGACTTCGCTTTCAGGGCGATGGGGGTGGGAGGCGGGATGCCCCGTCAATCGCTACTTTGGGGATTTCCAGCTTACCGAACTCTCCGGAGGCCAACTAAAAGGCGAATTTATCCACGATTCAGGCACGGTCCACGGCGGTCGTATAAGTGGATCGATTCATGGCAATGAGGTGTCATTCAGCCGCGATAATGGAGAGAGAAAGTTGCAGTATAAGTCCGTCCTCGAGTCACCCAGGAAGATGAACGGGTCTGTGTCAGTTGGAGGAATCGTTTGTACCTTCACGGCAACGAAATCATGACTGCCTCCAAATAGGCGATCATATCTGCCAGTATTTGCCGCTTTGCAGCGATTTGCCGGCCGCCTTCAAGGCGAGCCCTTCATCTTGCCGGGCGCATCGTCGTCGTGGCTTGCAGATCGGCGAGGATTTTGTTTTCTTGCGGGACCGCCAGATTCCGCAGGTGTATTGCTTCCCGATATGGATTTGCCCAGTTTGCCAATGGAACCGCCAGTACTGCCGGCCTGAGCGAGCGCCGAAGGTGTATTCGCGAAAACCAAATGCGATAGGGCTAGCAAGATAATTCCAATCGACGCGTGCGGCCTCATCACTATCCACCGGAATTGTCACCAAGACTTCGCGGCGACATCGTACTGGGTCAAATAGGGAGATCCGAAGCCCTCGTTGGCTGTCCCGCTGGCCGCTATCAGGTTCCGACTGGCGCACACGTGTGCGCCGTTTGGAAACTCATTCGTTCCTTGGCAGCTTCCTGCTTGTCAGCGGTGCCGACGAACTCATTGCGATAGCGGAAGGCCGCGCGACGCTGGTGGAGAGATTATCATTTGTTTCCAACGATTGATCGGCGTCTAGACGCCGATCATCACGTTGTTTCACGCTTCCGCGTGCCACTGTTCGCGTTCAGGATTTTAGGCTGGTTGGGCGTTAGCAACGCTGACTGGCCCATACTGACTTCCAATTGCCGGTGTGAGCCACATCACGGAACGGCGTGCTCACGGGCACTACTAATTGGTGCGACAACTCTCAAAAAGGAGAACCCACATGAAGAACGACCTCGCAACGAAACCAGCCCCGACGGAACTTAGCGCGGCTGAACTTGAGAACGTGACGGGTGGGAAGGACGCGGCCCCAGCCACCATCCACAGCCTCTCGTTCACGCACAACGTTGACAAGGCGTCGCCGGTACTTATGCAGTGACCGGCCATGTCGGTACCAGCCATCACAGCCACCATGATCGCGCCCGCGGTCGATCACATGGCTACGTCGGTGCCAGCCGCTACAGCCACTACAGCCGCGCGCTGTGCGCGGCGCTGTGGCAGGCCAAGGCAGCGTCGATCAAGCGCGCCAATCCTGTTTTTCGAACAAGAAATTTCTGGTGTGTTCTAAGCGTGTCCTAAGCATAATTTTCAGGACACTGCAAAAAGGTCGATTGGTAAAAACTATTGATTTTATGGTGATTTGGCTCCCCGGGCTGGATTCGAACCAGCGACCATTCGATTAACAGTCGCATTTTCCAGTTTTCGCTAACCCCTTGATCCAGATTCGTTTTTCCCTGTCTGCACTCGAAACCCCAGATTTTATAGTGTATTTCGCTTAGGCCACATGATTTTCATTGTATCCCGTTTAATCTCGGATATGCTTCGACCTGCAGACACAGTGCAGACACGGAGCGGGCCATGCAAACGATCAGCGAAAAAATTGTTGAAAAGCTGCCGACGCCGGCCAAGGGCAACAGGCTGCACTATTTCAGCGGCGCGGCCCTGCAGGGCAAGAAGGCCCCGAGCGGCTTTGCGGTGCGCGTCACCGCGGCCGGGACAAAATCCTTCGTCTGGTTTCACCGCGTCGACGGGAAGGGGTATCTCGAAACGCTGGGGCGATGGGACGCCAACGCCCAGGGCGGCACCCTCACGGTGCGGGACGCCATCGTGCGCGCCGACAAACTCGCCAAGGACATCAAGAACGGCCGCCGCGAGGATCCCCGACCCGAGCGCACCCGTCGCCGGCAGGACGGCGACAAGGCCACCGAGGGCACCGTGGCGAGCCTGCTCGACGTCTACATCGCCCGATACCTCAAGGCCGGGAACCTCCGCAGCGCCGACATGATCGAGGCCCAGCTTGAGCGGCTTGTAAAGCCGAAGATCGGCAAAATCGGCATCTACGATTTGAAGCGGTCGCACATCTCCCGAATGCTCGACGAGATCGCCGACGAGAACGGCAAGCGCATGGCCGACCTTGTGCTGGCCTATGTCCGCAAGGCCTTCAACTGGTACGAGATCAACGGGCACGACGACGATTTCACATCGCCGGTTGTCCGCGGCATGGCTCGTCTCAAGCCGAGCGAGCAGGAGCGGGAGCGGATCCTTTCGGACGATGAAATCCGCGACGTGTGGGCCGCGCTCGACGCCACCACCGAGCCCGCCTGCTTCCCGGCCTATGCGAAAACCCTGCTGCTCACTTTGACCCGTCGCAACGAAGCGGCCGACATGGCGACCACCGAACTTGACGGCGACGTGTGGACGATTCCCGCCGCGCGCTACAAGACGAAGCGAGATCACGTCATCCCGCTATCGGCAGCCGCAGCCGAATTGATCCGCGCCCAGGCGCCGAGCAAGCCGGGCAAGAACGCTCATTTCGTTTTCTCGACCACCGACGGCGCAAAGGCGTTTGCGGGATTTTCGAAGGCCAAGCGCGAACTCGACGAGGCCGTTAACGCAATCCGCGCGCTCGACGGCCGGGAGGCGATCGACGGATGGACGCTGCACGATTTGCGCCGCACCGGGCGCACGTTGATGGCGAGGGCAGGGGTGCGGGACGAGATCGCCGAGCGTTGCCTAGGCCATGTCATCAAGGGAGTTGAGGGCGTTTACAATCGCTATGCCTATCTCGACGAAAAGCGCGCCGCATTCGAGGCGCTGGCGGCGCTGGTTTCAAGAATTCTAAATCCCACCGCAAATGTTGAGGAACTTGCATCGCGGCGGGGGCAGGCATGAAGTCCGCCGCTCACGACCTCGGGCTGACCGAGGAATCGCGCGAGGAATATCGACGGCGGCTGCTTATGATGTTCGCCGAGGGGTGTGCCATTTTTGGAAGCGCGGCGGCGGCAACGATGTTTCGAAAGGTCGCTGCGACCAAAAGAACCGGCAGGGCTTTGCCGCCGCGGAAGCGCAAGGGTGGTCACGATCCACAGGGCGATCGTCTGCTTTTGGAGCTCTGGAGCTTTTCCTCGGGAATGACAAAGCAGGCTTTCGCCAAAATGGCCCTCAAAAATCACGCCGTCAAAATTGGAAAAAAAGTGCGGCCGCAACACGCCATTCACGTCCGATCATTGGTTCGGCGTTTAGATCGGTTGCTTCAACAGGCTAAAGTGAGACAGTTAGGAGGATGACCTAACCGTCTCAACAATTTTGCCGAAGCCTGATGCATCTTGCCAACGTCAACGAGACGAGGCGAGAGACAATGGCCAGCACCGAAATTGCCGCAGACTACATCCCCCGAAAGACGCTTGCCACCGAACTGGGCAAACGACTTCGCGGCCGGCCGTACAGTGAATTCACCCTGATCGCCTGGGAGAAAGACGGCAAGGGCCCGCCCGTCACGCGCATCGGCCGTGACGTTCTCTACTACATCCCGAGCGTTGAAAAGTGGCTGCGATCGCAAGAGCGCACGGCCCAGGACGCCAGCGCGCGCGCCGCATAAGAGAGAAGCGCCGCCCGGCCAAGGTGCGGCGCTTCTCATGCCATGTCCGATCCACCTCTCAAAGAAGATCGTAACAATGCAATTGGGACCAAACGAATCCGTAGTCAAGCCCGCCCGCGAGCTACTTCCAACTCGCCGGTTCAATCGGTCGCTCCCGATCGAATACGAGGGCCATAACTACCGCGCCACTGCCGGCTATTTTCATGATGGCCGGATTGCGGAAATCTTCCTGCACGCTCCTGGCAAGATGGGAACGCCGCTGCAGGCGAACGCCGACACCGCCGCGATATTGGCGAGCCTCCTACTCCAACATGGAGTTGAGCCCGCACTCATCCTGCATTCGATCACCGGCCCGATCGCAGTTGCCCTGCAGAAGTTCATGGATGACACACCATGACCGCAAAACCCCCGCCGCTCTCTGAACCGATCGAGATTTGCAAACTCTGGAAAAATCGCCGTCGGGATAAGGCCATCGTGGTTTCGCTCAGCGCCTACGAGGAAACCAACATCGTCAATGTGCGGGAGCATTTCGTCGGCAGCGACGGCATCATGCGGCCGACCACCAAAGGCATCGCAACAAGCGTGCGAAGATTGCCCGAACTATCTCGCGCCCTTCGGTTGGCGCTTGAGAAAGCTAGGTCCCTCAATTTGTTGCCGGAAGGGGACGGCGAATGAAGAAGTCGAAGCCTCGCAGGATTCCGAAGGCCGAGCGCATCGCCAAGGAATTGCATCAGCGCCTCGCGCATGAACGCAGCACCCCGCAGGGCAGCGCCCGCGAAAGGCATTTGCGCGAACTCATGGGCCTGCCGACGCGACAGGAAGGCAGGCCACAATGAACGCGCCTTTCAGCATCGCGCCCGGCCCGATCGAGATTGATCCGCGGCCCTGCGGTTTGTGCGGGCTGACAATCGACCGGCACGAAATTGTCGACGACGGCGAGGGGCCGGTATTCTTTTGCGCGGAGTTTGACGACTTCGCCGCCGACATCATGCGGCAATGGGAACTCGCCGACCCGCGCGACAGCTGGCGACACGCCGGCGAATCGCCACCGCCCGAACGTGTCCGCAACTCGGATATTTCGCCGGGGGCGCCGGATAAGCCGCAGTACCGCACGCCGCAAGCGACGCGCGACGCGTTTTGGTTTGTCGTCGGCCTCGCCGAACCGGTTCGGCTTAAGGGATGGCTGGCCGATCATCCGCGAGACGCGCGGTTCCTCATCAAGCTTTTGGACAGCAAATAATGGGCGCATCAGCCGAAGCAATCCGAATAGCGCGGAGCGCGGTCGCGGAAATGAACATTCTCGGCGGCGCCGAGTCTATCGAGACGCGCCAGGACGAGCGGCCCACCGCGCCGCTACAGGACGAATACCCGGAAAGCGCCGACGGTTTGCCCGATCATGAGCTGGCGAACGGCACCGCGGCGCCCGGGCCGCTTACCCTGGTCCGCCCGTCGGCATGGCGTGGTGTTCCGATTCCGCCCATGCATTGGCTGGCGACGAACAGGATCCCGGCCGGCGACGTCACAATCCTTTCCGGCGACGGCGGCAGCGGCAAGACGACCATTGCGAAGCAGCTGGCGGTCGCAGTTGCAGGCGATCTTCCGGATTGGCTCGGCACGACCTGCGAAACGGGCCCGGTTATCTTTTTCAGCGGCGAAGAACCGCAGGACGAAATGCGCCGCCGGCTCGAGCGCGTGGCCGGGAAGCGCGGCCTCGAGGCCGCAGACCTCGAGCAGCTGCATTTCCACTTTGCCGACCCGGACAAATGCCTACTCGCCGTTTCCCAGGCCGGCGGGACCATGGCGCCCACGCCGCTTTTCGAATCGCTTTGCGCGAGCGCCAAGGACATCCGCCCCGCGCTCATCGTGGTCGACAGCATCGCCGCGACGTTCGGAGGCAACCAGAACGACCGGGTAAGCGCCCGGACCTTTGTGGGCCTGTTCCGCCGGCTCGCGCGCCAGACCGGTTGTGCCATCCTGCTGCTCGACCATCCGAGCCTTTCGGGGATCACCAGCGGCACCGGCCGCGCCGGGAGCATGGATTGGCAAAACGCGACCAGGGCGAGGCTGCACCTCGAAACTGAGAACGACGACGAGGGAAGCGGCGGCCGCACGCTTGAAGTCAAAAAACTCAACTACGGGCCAGCCGGCGAAAAGGTAAAGCTGCGATGGGAGGATGGCTGTTTCGTCATGCAGGGCGAGACGCCAGCGCCGCAGCAGGCCGCCGCGTTCAATGCCGCCGATCGCGCCTACCTCGCCTGTCTCGACCGCCTCACCGAGCAGGGCCGCGAGGTGCGCGAGCATCGCGGCCGGGATATGCCCCGAGCGTCTTCGCCGACATGCCCGAGGCCCAGGGCGTCACGACTCGCGGTTTCGCCGCCGCGCAAGCCCGCCTCTTCGCCGCCGACCTGATCCAGATCATCACCGACGGCCCGCCCTCGAAACAGACCCGCCGCATCGCGCGCAAGACGCCTTCCGAGCCGATCCGCGAGGCCGCCGAATGAGGCTTCTATCACCCTTCTATCTCGAAAATCAGGCTTCTATCTGCCTTCCATCACGTATCCCAACAGCCTTCCATCCGGCTTCTATCCAATTCGATCAGGCTTCCCCGATCCCCTCCATACCTCCTAGTGGGATAGAAGCGCTCTCACGCGCGCATTCCACCCGGCTTCCGACCACGGCTGCGCTGGCGCTGCGCTCGCGGTCGAAACCCTTCGAGAGGATTGTGCCAGCAACAGGCAAGGAGCGGCATGGCATTTGGACAGCCTGTCGATTGTGGTCAGCCATGGTCCTGCAGTGCCAAGCCGTGCAGGTTTTGGGAGGGCTGAAAGGAACTCGTCATGCCCAACACTGGGGTAACTCAGGAAACGCCAGCCGCAGCAATCAATTATCGCACCGAATGCAGCGTGGCAGCCTGTTTGTCAGCTTTCCATCGAACTCCGACCGAGTAACGAGTTACGGCACCCAGGCGGTCACTGTTAACTCGGCAACCGATCACGCAGACACAGTGCAGACACGTCGGCGCCGACGGTCCACAATTGCCGGTTTGAGGCCGATTTTTGCCATTCGGCCCCATGATCGAAAATCACGGGAAGGGGTTTTCGCGCGCCACGTCTTTCATTCTGTTGGATCAGTAGGGAAACCCAGCAAATCATATGGAATTTCCGACCATCTAGACCCGGGGATGGGTGTAGTGGGGCCAGATTTCCCGACCGTTCGCCAAAATTTACCTCATCCCAATCTTTCGCGGCGCCCTCGGAAAAATTCCGGCGGCTCTTTCCAAGAACTCCTCCCGGCTTGCCGTTTGCCGGGCTTGCGGGACTCACCGGCGCGTTTTGTGCGCTTGCCGCCTCCGGAGACTGTTCAACCGGCAAATCGCATCAGCGACTCGCGCAAGGGGAATTAGACCATGACCGTGATTAAATTGGCCGCGGACTGGGCCGGGTTTTTCCGCACCCGGATTGCCGAGCTTGGACTATCTGCATTCGAGGTCGACCAGCGCGCCGGTTTGGCGGACGGATACACCTCAAAAATCCTCAACGGCAAGAAGCTGCCGGGCGCGTTCACGATCGAGCGCCTATGCCGCGAGTTGAAAATTTCGCTGCGTCCCATCGCCGATGGCGAAACCGAAAATTGCGCACTTGAGGACTGCGACAACGCGCACCAGCGGGGCGATACTCTCGACGATCAACAAGGTGATTTGCATGTCGAAACGGGAACAAGTTGCTGTCCGGCTGGAGCCGGAGTTGCGGGAGAAGCTGCAGGCGCGGGCCGATCAGGACCAGCGGCCGCTCGCGAGCCTGATCCGCAAGGTGTTGGTCGACTTCACGCAGCTGCCGCCGCAGACGGGAGTAGCCGCGTGAACGACGTGATGGAGCGGCCGGATGTTGTCTCGCTCAAGCCGCCGGTGCCGACCAGGCCGACCGTGCTGGCGCATCGCCGCACGCTTGAGCTCGAGCGGGACGCTTTGAGGGCGTCCGCAGTTGCGCTGGCCTTTGCCGCGACCAAGGGCGATCCCGCCGCCCGCGAAACTTTGGCTGCCTTGCCGGCCAAACTCGCTGCCCTGCAGTTCGAGGTTGATTTGAACCACGAATGTCAGGAATTGGCCCAGGCCGCCGATGCAGCCGCGGAGCGCGCATGGCGGGCGGCTATCCAGACACTGGATCCGGAGGTGCTCATAGGCGGGATCAACAAAAGTGAGTGCCCCCACTTGTGTCAGCCCAATAGCCCCGGCGGCTGTGTATTAAGTGGAGGCCATGGGTCGACCTGCTTGCATCCAACCCAGTTTGGGACTTTTCACCAATTCAGGATCGATGATTCCGGGCGCAGGATCTTCCCGTACCGCAAGAATCTGCAGGCGGCGAAAGTATTCGATGCCGCCTGTGACAAATTGAAGGTCCGGGGGAAATTCGCATGACCGACCAGCAGCAGGCACCACCGGCAAACGCCACTGAAGCCCGGACCGTGCTCGACGCAAAAATGGCTGACCCGGATTGGGGCGCGAAGGTATTCGCCGGCAACCCCGATGCAAACCGCGAATTGCGCGAACTCACGAGCAAGGCGGCCAGCTCTGATGACAGCGTTATAGCCGCGGTCATGTCGGGAGACGTCACCCGAATGCCGACCACCGAAACGCACATCATGGCTGGCACCGCCGGAATGCTGCGCGGTATCGGTATTCGGGAAGAAATTATAGCGGATGTGCTCAAGGGTCACATGGTCACGGAGCCGGAATACAGGCTCACCGAGGCATGGAAAGCCCGCCACATGAAAGACCCGGAATTCGTGAAGCGTTTCTTGAATGGCGACGTCGAAGCCCGCGAGAAAATGACCTTGGCGGACATAATTTTGTCAGGTGGCATCAAGGGCCAGCTGACCGCTTGAGTTTCGTTGCGTCCGGTCCCCGCAAGGGCAAGGCCGTTTTGAGTAGGCAGCCCCCGCAAGGGAAACGCTGTGTCATGGCCCTGCGAAAGCAATAAGGCCATCTGCGCCTACCCGGCCCCCGATCATTCGGACACGGCTGCAAAAACCGGCCCGCGACAAACGCACAAGGCCATCAGACACCGACGAAGCAGGCCGGCGAAAAATCGCTGTTTCGCCTTTGGGATCAACTGGCCCGAATTTCGAGTTTTTGGAGACTGACGGAAAGATGTCGACCGTGCAAAGCGAGAACAAGGCACGCGCGCTGACTTGCTCCCTCAGCGAGGGGACCCGGCAGAACGACGTTGCCGCGGCGATCAGGGCCGGCGGCGGCAATGCCACGGTAGCGGCGGCCATCAAGACTGCGGAGATCGCGCATTATCGCCGCATCATCGCTTCGTGCGCAGCCAACGGTTTACCCGTCGTCGATTTCAAGCAGGCGCTAAGGGATTTGGGAACGGACGGCAGTTGATGCTCACGAAAGGCCAGAAGCCAAAACGCCAACAGCCCGCGCCGCGCCGCGAGCCCGAGGTGCTCGAACCGCTCGACGCAAAGGACGGTCCGAAAATGCTGGCGTTGCCGAGCGATCGGCACCGCGCATTCGTGCGCGCGCTCTTCATCGTGAAGCCGGGCCACGGCTCCTACACAAAGGCCGCGAAGCAGGCGGGGTTCGGCACCGAGACATCATCGGCGCAAAGCATGGCGAGCATTGCAAGTAGGCTCGCCCATGACGACCGAATCCTCGACGCCATCGCGGAGGAAAACGAGAAGTATATTCGATCGAACTCGCCCCGCGCCCTCCGGGCTCTCAGGCATTTGGTTGAAGATCCTCGCCACAAGGATCATGCGCGCGGAATAGCGATGATCCTCGACCGCACGAATCCGGTTGAAATGCTGCACAAGGTGAAGCACGAGCACGAGGTTTCGTCGTCGATGATTGCGACGGCGGAAGTCTTCAGGCAGATCATGGAGCTTGCGGCGCGCGCGCGCGTTCCCCCGATGATTGACGTAACGCCGGAAAGGTCGGCGTCATGATCCGGCTTCAAGAGCCCGAACTAAAACCGACCGAGGATCACTCGGCATGGCAGGCGTCTTGGAACGACGACGAGCTAATGCTTGCCCATCTGCCGCCCGGATACTGGCAAGACCTCGTTGAAATAGCGCAGATCAAGCGCCTGTTGTCGGACGACATGCCGCCCGATTTGCGGCTGCGGTTTCTCAAAACCATGAACGACAGGGCGCACGGCATTCTGACGGTTGAGGCATTGCGGCACATTGAGGCGGCTTGCGATACGGCAATGCAGATGCTCGACAAAATGAGGGCGTTAAACGAGTCCGACAACAGAAGGCTTTTCCAGCGCTGGAACGTCATGGCGGCATTCATCAATCTGAATCCCTCAATTCTCGAAGCAATCAGGTTGATGATGCATCCCCATTATATGGCTGGCGTGAAGGCAATGATGGAGGCCGCGACATGAGCGAGAGAATCGACACTTTCCTGGCCGAAGTCCGCAACATGCCGGGCTTTGTCACCGCGTCTGCGACCGATCCGAAGTGGTTTGACATGCTCGAAAGCATAGAGCGCGCGCCTCAATACTGTCGATCGGCAGGCAGACAACAACCCTGCAATGCTCGATGCACTCGACAAGATCCAAGACGTTATCAGCCGCACCGATCTTTCGTTGAAGGAACGGTTGCTTGAAGTTGGCCGGTTGCTCACGACGGTGCGCGACACCATCAAAATTGTTCACTGAGGAAATGGGCCATGCCGTTCGGATCTGGAACAATCAACGACTTCTCAGGCGCCGCGCAAGACCTGTTCGCCGCGGAAGGCGACAAGGCCAAGCAGCAGAACGACTATCTGGAAGGCCAGCAATACGGTGAGGCCTCCGATCTCGCCACGCAGAACGAGAAGTTCACGGAAACCTCGACCGCGATCAAGGAAGCGCAGCAGCAACGGGAGATGATGAACACGCTGGGCGGGCAACAGGCCGACGTCGCCGGTGCTGGCTTTGCCGAATCCGGTTCCGCGCTCGATCTGTTGCGCGATTCCGCCTCGCGAGGCGCGCTCGCCCATGCCGTGATGGGGCAGCAGGGGCTCATTACCGAGGCCGGGTACAAAGAGCAGGCCGATTCCTACAAGCTCATGCAGGAGGCAGCCAACAACGCCGGCAATGCGGCCGGAAATGCATCGACCTTTGCGGATATCAGTGCGGGCCTGAAGGTGGTCGCCGGTATTGCATCAGTATTCACCGGCGGCGCCTCGGACGCTGTTACGGGGATAGTCGGACAAGCCGCCAAATCGTCGATGGGCGATCCGACCGGCATCGGAGGGCTGTACTGATGCAGTGCAACCGTTCCCCGCATTGCGGAAGTCACGGAGCCTATATCGGCGCCGCCGCGTCGACAAAAGAGAAATGCGTTTCTTTTCTGCGCTTTACACCGTGGCGACGACGTCAGCTCAAACAATATTAGCGAGTGATGCCGGTCTGACCGTTGACAATGCCAATCTTTCAGGCGACGCCGCTTTCGGTCATGCCAACAATGCTCCGGTCTCCGCTGCGAGCAACGTTACATGGACTTGGACGACTTCATCTACCGCGATGGTAGGCGTGGCGGCGTTCCGATGACGGCTCCGCTTCGCCGCAAACCCAATTCCAGCGAACCCGATCAGCATCATTACCCATGTTGCGGGTTCGGGCACCGAAGCGGCGATCGGACCATCGAGCGAATAGATAACGCTCGCGGTTCCAAAGACTTGCACAGGCCGAAGTATAAAGTGTCCCTGGTCGGTAGGGCAGTCAGACAGACCATTATCGCACACCGAAACGGAGGCCGGCGCATCGAACTCTAGTCCGCCATTGTTGACCACGGAAAAAAGATCGGCGTCGGCAGGTGTATAAGAAGTGATGTTCTGGAGGTCGGATGGCGTCAAAAATCCCGAAAGTCCCAGGCTTGTGTTGTCTTCGACGGTGAAGGTTCCCGACTCCATTTTTTCTGGATTTCCAATAGGACCACAACCAGGCCCGCTACCGCAGAACCACACTGCATCAAACGACCAATCATATTGGTATCCTGAGGCGTGAGCCGAACCACAAACGAACATCAGCGCTAACGCGCCCAATAGTCTATACATTACTCGCTCCTCCCAAAGGTCAGGCCCCATGCACTTTTGCGCCGGCGATACCTAATCGCACCAATGCCAGCGAAGCCGATCAGAAGCATCCCCCAAGTTGAAAGCTCGGGGACTGCGCCGACACCGAAGGCAAATTGTCGTGGTTGTAGGGCGATCAACATGTAGGTGTTCTCTTGGATGGCGGGATTGTAGAAATCCTGTTGAGGGCCTGTGTACGCTGCGAAATATCCCGCTAAGTCGCCAGTCGTTTGTTCGACGATGTTCGTAAAATAATATGAGTATGTGGTGCCCAGAATATTTACCTGACCAACGGCAGTATCGGAAAGCAGGCAAAAATCGCAAACGGTCCTATCTGGGAGACCGGAATATTGCGCAGATAGATCTAGCGTGATGTTGTTGATCTCTAGTGACGCGGCTTCGGTTTGAGAAGCGGCGTTATAGGTATATTTCGCGCTGTATGAAAAGGCGTTGTCAGAAAGGTCGAAGACGTTGTCTGGATCGATCCTGTAGCTAGGTATTTCGTGGCCGCCAAGAACGCCGCTCCATGTGTCGACGACCGTCCCGGCGTGCGCCGGCGACCAAACCAATATCAGCGCCAAGGCGCGCAATAAGCTGCGCATGACCGTTCCCCCAAAACTTAACCCCACTCTCGCGCCCCGGTTGAGTCAATCGCTCCCGACCAAAGATAGAGGATTGACAATCGGGAAGACGACGACGACCGGGCAAACAAAAAGACCGCCCGAAGGCGGTTCTCTCTGCAGCTCTGGATAGGGGCTGGTGATCAGGCTACGCGAAGTGCGGGTTCGTATTGCTTTCTGCGATACGCCATGAAGCCAAGTCCGCAGAAGCCCAGGATCATCATGGCCCAGGTCGAGGG
>Ga0209483_1002096_pt1 | contig 14334 bp, 8 predicted proteins | sample NGEPerA_FD_184508 | JGI IMG/M metagenome (GOLD analysis project Ga0209483, IMG submission 184508) | Arctic peat soil microbial communities from the Barrow Environmental Observatory site, Barrow, Alaska, USA - NGEE PermafrostL2-A... | ecosystem: Environmental > Terrestrial > Soil > Wetlands > Peat... | reverse complement strand
GAGCTTTTGGGGAGAACCGGCGCCGCTTCATCCCGGGACGTAACTCGCGACGGCGAGTCAGGGTGCTCAGGATGACAGCATTGTTTTCTTAATGAATTCGAGGGACACCATGCTAAGAGCTCGGCGTCGCGGCAGGCGCTGTCGAGGGCGTTGAGGTGCTGGACTTGCTGTCACTCGGGGTAGAAGCCGGTTTGGTTTCTTTCGCGTCGGCGCCGGAATCTGATTTGGAGTCGGACTTGGAACCGGACTCGGAGCCGGAATCGCCACCAGACGAGCTGCTCTTGGAGGCGTAATCGTTCACGTACCATCCGGCGCCCTTGAAATTCAGGCGGGGGGCCGTAAGCGGCCGCTCGAGAACGCCGTGGCACTTGGGGCACACAGTCTCCGGCTCGGCGCTGAAGTTTTGGATCTTCTCGAATTTATGACCGCATTTGGTGCAGCGATACGCATAAAGCGGCAAGGCTCTTTACCCCTCAGGGGACTAAATCATCCACTATGTCTATTGTACCGGTAAGCTGACGTTCATCTGCAAATGGCAGGGTCAGGCGGAACAGACGTTTCGTAGGCCCGATGACAAGCGGGCAATGTGCAGCAAAAGCGAGGGCCGGCAGCACACCGGGACGTTGCCCTTTCACGTGTGCCACCGGCCTTATGCCACATCAGGCATTCAATATTCCCGGGCCGATTCTCAATGCGCCATGATGGGAACAGAGGCGCTGTGATCTTCCCACGCCAGGGTGAGTGTGCCGTTGCCACCGCCACCATCTTTGATGATGTAAACCAGATTCTCCACCATTGCCGGCGGCTTGCTCATGGTCATCTTGGTTTTGCCCAGATCCTGAGTGCCATCGTATGCCAAGCCCCATTGTCCGGTCTGCTTGTTCACGATCAGGGTCCAGTTGTCGGAGTCGGAGATGTCGACGAACAGCGTGTAGGTGCCGGCCGGCACCATCACATCGCCGATCATGATGTCGCCTTCAGTTTTGAGCGTGGTGGCGGCATTGGCGCCGCCGCGCCAAACAGGGTAGTGGGGATTGTGGCTGATGAGCCCATCCTTGGTGAAGATTGCGTTCTCGCGGCCCTTGACGCCGGGAGAGCTGTAAGTAATGGTGATGGCCTTGCCGCCAATGGTGGCCGATGCGGTGGCTGGCGGGCTCGCCGGCGGCTTTTTCGGGGCAGTCTGAGCGAGCAACGGGAAGGCGGCAATGAATGCCGCAGCAAGAAGAATTCGATGGTTCATGGTGATTTTCTCCTTCAGGCGGAGCCGTGCTTTTTTGCAAAGCAGGCCCAACCGGACGATTGTCGCACCATCCGCCCCGGTTGGGAAACGGGTAAACCAGCGCGGGGTGTGCATCGGCGCGCCTGTTATGATGCCGCTCAGGGAATATGCATGGCTGACCAAGGAAAACTCAGCTCGCCGAGGGCCCGGTTTCGGCAGGCCGTCGCTGAAGAAAAACCGCTCCAGGTGGCCGGCGCCATCAACGCCTATACCGCGCGTCTTGCCGAGGCCACCGGGTTTCGCGCCCTCTATCTATCTGGCGGAGGCGTGGCAGCAAATTCGCTTGGGCTTCCCGACCTGGGCATCAGCACCATGGAAGACGTGCTGACCGACGTCCGCCGGATCACCGGCGCCAGTTCCCTGCCGCTGCTCGTGGATATCGATACGGGCTGGGGCGGAGCCTTCAATATCGCCCGGACCATTCGCTCCATGATCAATGCGGGCGCGGCCGCGGTGCACATCGAAGACCAGGTGGGAGCCAAGCGCTGCGGACACCGGCCCGGCAAGGAGCTCGTCGCTACTGAAGAAATGGTGGACCGCATCAAGGCGGCTGTCGATGCCCGCACGGACGAGCAGTTTGTCATTATGGCCCGGACTGATTCACTTGCGAATGAGGGCTTGGCCGCGGCGATTGAGCGGGCCCAGGCCTACGTGGCGGCGGGCGCCGACATGATTTTTGCCGAGGCCGTTACTGAGCTGCCCATGTATAGCGAATTCCGCAAGGCTGTTGGTGTGCCCATCCTCGCCAACATTACGGAGTTTGGCCAGACGCCGCTCTTCACGCGCGACGAGCTCGCCGCGGCTGGCGTCGACATCATCCTCTACTGCTGCGCGGCCTACCGCGCGATGAACGCCGCGGCTCTGAAAGTCTACGAAGCTATTCGCACCGAGGGAACCCAGAAGAGCGTCGTCCCGCTGATGCAGTCTCGCGCCGACCTCTACAAATTTCTCAACTACCATGCGTACGAGAAAAAGCTGGATGACCTGTTCGCCAGGGATAAAAAATCGGAGTAGACACTCCCGCATTCATCTATTAGCTTGATGCTCTCTGGAGGTCCCCATGAGCGAAACCCCAACTGACCCTGCCGCCTTCAAACCCAAGAAGTCTGTGGCTCTGTCTGGCACGCCCGCCGGGGAAACCGCACTGTGCACGGTGGGCCGCAGCGGCAACGACCTGCACTATCGCGGGTACGACATTGTGGACCTTGCCGCGCATTGCGAGTTCGAGGAAGTGGCGCACCTGCTGGTCCACGGCAGGCTGCCCAACGCGAGTGAACTCGCCGCGTACAAGGAGAGACTGGTGGGTCTGCGTTGGCTGCCCGAGGAAGTAAAGCAGGCGCTGGAATTGCTGCCGCCTCGCGCGCATCCGATGGATGTGCTGCGCACCGGCGTGAGCGTGATGGGATGCATTCGGCCTGAGGGTCAGGAGCATGGCGAGTCCGGTTCGCGCGCAATTGCTGACACGCTGCTGGCTGCGCAGCCCTCGATGTTGCTCTACTGGTACCGTTTTGCGCACGACGGCAAGCGCATCGATGTTGAAACGCCCCTGGACTCAAAATCCGATTCCATCGCCGCGCATTTTCTTCACCTGCTGCACGGCAAGGCGCCCAGCACGCTGTGGACCGCGGCCATGCAAGCTTCGCTGATTCTTTACGCCGAGCATGAGTTCAACGCCTCCACGTTTACAGCGCGCGTCATCGCCGGAACGGGATCCGACATGTACTCTTCCATCGCCGGCGCTATTGGTGCGCTCAAAGGTCCCAAGCACGGCGGCGCCAACGAAGTCGCGCTCGAAATTCAAACCCGCTACGCAACTCCCGATGAGGCCGAGGCCGACATACGCCGCCGCGTCGCCAACCGCGAAGTCATCATCGGCTTCGGGCATCCTGTTTACACCATCAGCGATCCCCGCAGCGACATTGTCAAGGAAGTTGCCCGCAAGCTTGCTGTTGCAGCAGGCGACATGCAGCTCTTCTCTATCGCGGAGCGCATTGAAGACACCATGCGCGACGCCAAGAACATGTTTCCCAACCTCGACTGGTACTCGGCCGTGCCTTATCACCTTATGGGCATACCGGTCGAACTGTTTACGCCGCTGTTCGTCATCGCGCGCACGGCGGGGTGGTCAGCGCACGTCATCGAACAGCGTCAGAGCGGCAAGATTATCCGGCCCTCGGCCATCTATACCGGGCCGGAGAGTTTGGATTTCGCGCCCATCGGCGAACGGACCTAGAATTAGGTAGACCAGCCCATGCACAAGGAGATTGCGTGTCCTCGCACATAAGCAATGAACGTCCCGCGCCTGACAAAGTCCTGACCGACATCGCCGACTATGCGCTGAGTTACAAGATCGACAGCGAGTTGGCGTACACGACGGCGCAGTATTGCCTTATGGACACGCTGGGCTGCGGCCTTGAGGCACTCGAGTATCCGGCTTGCACGCGCCTGCTGGGTCCGATCGTGCCGGGCACTGTGGTTCCCAATGGTGCGCGCGTTCCCGGTACGCCATATCAGCTCGACCCAGTGCAGGCGGCCTTCAACATTGGCGCCATGATTCGCTGGCTCGACTTCAACGACACGTGGCTGGCTGCCGAGTGGGGACATCCTTCCGACAACCTGGGCGGAATTCTCGCAGTTGCTGACTGGCTCTCGCGCAGCGCACCTGTAGAGGGCAGGGCTACGCTGACGATGCGGGATGTGCTGACGGGCATGATCAAGGCCCACGAGATACAAGGATGCATCGCGCTTGAAAACTCGTTCAACAAGGTTGGCCTCGATCACGTGGTGCTCGTCAAGGTAGCATCGACTGCCGTGATCTGTCAGTTGCTAGGCCTCACGCGCGAGCAAACCATCGCGGCACTCTCGCTGGCCTGGGTTGACGGCCAGAGCCTGCGCACGTATCGACATGCGCCCAACACTGGCTCGCGTAAAAGCTGGGCGGCCGGCGATGCAACCAGCCGCGCTGTGCGCCTGGCACTGATGGCCCGCGCAGGCGAAATGGGCTACCCCTCCGCGCTCACCGCAAAAACGTGGGGCTTCTATGACGTTTCTTTCAAGGGCCGCGAGTTCGACTTTCAGCGCCCCTACGGTTCCTACGTAATGGAGAACGTGCTTTTCAAGATCAGCTTCCCTGCCGAGTTTCATTCGCAAACAGCAGTTGAAGCCGCGATGATACTGCGCGCACAACTCAAAAAACTTGGCAAGTCCGCAGAAGATATTCGCTCCATTATGATTCGGACTCACGAGGCTTGCCTGCGCATCATCGACAAGAAAGGCCCGCTTGCCAATCCCGCCGATCGCGACCACTGCGTGCAATATATGGTTGCGATTCCGCTGCTGTTTGGCAGGCTCACGGCCGCCGATTACGAAGACAAAGTCGCCGCAGATCCGATACTTGGTCCGCGCATCGACGCGCTCCGCGCCAAGATTGTTTGTGTTGAGGAGCGCGCCTTCACCGCCGATTATCACGATCCCGACAAGCGCTCGATCGCCAACGCACTTCGTGTTGTTCTCGAAGATGGCACTGTGCTGGATCAGACAGTTGAGTTCCCGATCGGGCATCGCCGCCGCCGCGAAGAGGGACTGCCTTTGTTAGTTGAGAAATTCAAGACCAACCTGCGGCGCCGATTCCCTGAGGAGCAGCAAAAACGGATTCTGGATGCATCACTTGACCGGAAACGCCTCGAAGCTATGGCTGTTAGCGAATACGTGGATTTATACGTTCCCTAATGCAGGTCTCCTGATGGTATAGAGGCAGAAACATCCCTCAGGGGCTAAAGCCCAACTAAAACCTTGGCATTTTCGGCACGGCGACCCAGAGGGTACCCCGGCCGTGCCCTTTCAAGGCCCCTCTACACCAATTGGAAAACTGCCCTAAGAGTTTGTAGAGGATCGTGGTCTCACTGACCGTCATTTCAAGGGATGGTAATGTCGACCTTGAAGACACAAAACGCGGACCGAAGTCCGCGTTTTGTGTTTGTTGATTGTCGATTTGATTTACGCTGTGACGGGAACCGGTCCGGCAATCCGCTCCCTTACGAGCTCGTGCCCGCGCGTGAACAGCTCTTCCAGCGGAAGCTTGCCTGCATCTACGTCAGCCAGGATTGCTTTCTGCGCGAGGTATTCCTTGTTGACAATGCCTGCCTTCGATTGCAGCATCCGCCACGCCTTGCGCCGCTCCACGCAGAACATCACCAGTTGCCGGCTAAGAGCACGGTACTCGGTCTTGCCGCCCTCGTCGTACTTGATGCACACGCCGAAGTCGGGGATGTATGCGCGGTGGCCCGGCTTTACGTAGTAACGGTAGACCACATCCTGCTGCGTGATGCGCACCAGCATGTTGTCCAGCGGAATCATGGTTGCCGCCACTTCCGGCTTGATCTTCTTGAGGTGGTTGCGGAAGCGCGCTTCCGTGGTGCACCAGTGCGCAACCGTGTAACGCGAAACTTCGCCGGTCACCTTTGACTTGGTCTCATACCAGTCGAGATCGATGGAAGGATTGCCCTTGAGGTCCAGCGCCTCCTGGTAGGTCTCGCCCAAGCGGGGATTGAAGACGAACTCCGGTGCGCCGCGCGAGTCGCGTACGCGCTGCGCCTGGAAGAGCGCCATGTCGTCGGCTACGCCGTGCTCCGGCTGGCAGGTGGTGAACGCCTGCAGGAACATCGTTCCGCGATACTCCAGACCGTCGAGAATTGCGCGGTAGAGCTTCGGCGCGTTGGCCATTGAGACCTGCGCGACGAAGGGCGATCCGTGACCGGCCAGGAACGTTTCTGCAACCGTCTTCTTCTCCGTGTTCTTGCCTTGTGTAGCGGAGCCGAAGGTGTTCATATCCCCGCCCCCCAGCATCGGTGTCGAGTCGGAGTTCTGTCCGCCTGTGTTTGAGTACACCTGTGTGTCGAGCATCAGCACCTTTACGTTGGGCCGATTCTGCAACATCACCTTCGAGGTGTTCTGGTAGCCGATGTCGCCGATGCCGCCGTCGCCGCCTACCACCCAGACCTTGGGCAACTCGACGATCTCCTGGTCGGTCATCAACGCATCAGTAAAGTGCGTGAAGTGGTAGTACTCTTCTTCGCTGATGACGTTCGAGTCACGCGTGAGCAGAACGTCGGCCAGCCGCTCCGGCAACACCGAGCGCCGCGCATGATCAACGATGAAGCTCTCGCCCATCAGCCAGCCCACCGTCACGCCGTCCTGGAACAGAGAGTTCATCCAGGGATAGGGATGCGGATTGTTGGGAGCCGTTGAGCCGTATACGGTGTTGCAGCCTGTGTGCGCGGCCATCGCCATAACGCTCATGCCGTTGGCAAGGCGGCCATCCACCGGTTGCAGGTTCTTGTGGTTGAAGGCCTCGGTCAACAGCACCGCGGCAATCGCTTCAACAAGCTGTGCATCCGTGACGGTGCCGTGCTCGGCCTCGTAGGCTGCAATGCGTGCCTTGGTGTCCTTGAGGTCTTCGCCGCCCAGGCCCATGACCAGGTGGAGAATGGTCTGCCGCAGCAGCGCGTACTCTTGCGGGTTGCTGTCGTTGAGAGCCGCCAGCTTTGCCACGCCGGTCTTTTCCAACTGGCCGGCCTTGACCACAAAGCGGTCGCTCTTGGCGTGGAACACCGGGCGCATGTAAGCCTCGGTTACCGCGGCAATGGAGCGGAGAACGCTCTTTTCGCCGCAGCCCGCGCAGGCGCCATCGCCCGCCACAAGCGCGTCGTAGTTGGTGCGCACCATAAGCATGTTGCGCAGAGTCGCGGTCTTCGAGTCTGCCGGATTTGCGCCGTTAAAGAGGCCAAGATACTTTTGTGAAGTATCGGGCAGCAGGTCAAGGAAGCCAGTGCCGCTCTCGTGCTCGGCATTTACTTCCTCGGTTTCCGCCACCATCTTCAGAGCCTGGTGATCGCCGCACGCCGTGACGCAGGCCGCGCAGCCCTTGCAAAGGTCGCTTACAAAAATCGAGAAGATGCCGCCCGAACCAGGCGCCTTGCGCTCCGGCGACGAGAAGATCGCGTTGACCTTCTGGTAGGCCATCGGCACCTTGTCCATAATCGCGAAGAACTGCTCTTTGGAGCTCGCCGAGAATCCGTCTACCTGTTCGGTGACCTCGCGCAGAATGGTCTGCAGCGGCGTGCCGGTCTTTATTTCGGCCATCATGCGCTGGCGGGCTTGCTTCTCAATCTCGGGCAGTGCGCGCAACATTTTGGTCCGCTCCACGCCATCGGCCACGTAGTAGGAAATTGCGGTTGACAGCAGCGTGCCAAGGTCTTGCGAGCAGTTGGGCAGAGCCGTATCCGGGCAAACCGAGATGCACTCCATACACTGCGTGCAGTTCTCGGGAATGTAGAGCGGGGTCTCGCGGCGGGCAACATACTTGGAGGCGGTATCGCCGGTTGCCGCTGCAATTACGCCCATCGCCGAAAGCGGCGTTGCGGGCTGGTCATATCCGTAGTGCGAGCGGAACTCTGCATCGAAAGTTGCAATGCTGTCGATGGGCGGGCGCTTGCCCTGGCCGGCCGGAACGGGTGTGGAACGGCAGCCGGTGCCGCATGATCCGCCAGCAGTTGCCAGTTCCAGAATCGGCATGAGTGCCTGGCCGCGAAGCGTGGAGCGATCAGCCGCGCTCAGGGCGCCGATCTTGATCTCCTTGACCTGGTCGTAGCCTTGCAACATGACTTCCATGTTCGACTGCACGACCGCATCGCCGAGCTTGCCGAACTTCTTTACATACTGCTTATAGACGACGTCGCGGTACTGCTCCTGCGTGATGCCGAACTCCTGCAGCAGGGTGCTCACGGCAAAGAACGCACCGAGAAACGCGTTGCCCTGCATGCGCAGTTGCAGATCGGCGCGGTCAGTTGCTTTTTTCGCGATTGCAAAACCGGGCAGCGTGAAGACGCGAATGTTCTTGTCGATAATCTGCTTGCGGGCCCAGAGAGGCAGCCGCTCCCACGCCTGCTCACCTTCTTCGTCCGACTCCCACACCAGGCTGCCGCCCTCGGCCATGCCGTCGAGTGGATTGGTATGCGTAAACGCCTTGGGGTCGCAGCAGAGAACTACGGTTACATGACGCAGATCGCAGTTGACGCGGATGCGGTCTTTGGCGGCAACCATGAAGTAGCTCGTCGGCGCGCCCTTCTTTTCCGATCCGTACTTGGGATTGGCGCTGACGTGAATCACTTCCTTGGGATTTCCCAGGTCGTCTTTCAAACCGTCACGTTCGTAGAGCAGATCGTTCAAGTCGCCGATGATTGCGCCGAGGTTTTTGCCGGTGGTAATGGCGCCCCAGCCGCCGATGGAGTGGAAGCGCACCGCAACCGCGCCCTGAGGCAACAGCGAAGGTGTCTCTTCGCCCACGACCGAATAGGGGTGATCGATACCGAGCACGATGAACGAAACGCCGTCGGCCGCGGTCTTGCCGTCCTTGCGTGCACGGCCTGCGGTGGCAAACTCGAATGCGCCGATGACGTGTTCGGGACGAAAATCGCGCGAGCCCAGTCCATAGGTGCCGCCAAAAATCGTCGGCACTTCGTCGAGCGTGACGGCCGGAAGGCCCTCGGCCGCGGGACGACCCGCAGTTTGAATTGCCTTTGAGAGCGCAGTGCGAATGTCGCGGCCCAGTGGGTTGTCGCCCGAAAGCGCTTCGTCGGTCCGCTCCAGAATGATTACGTTCTTCTTACCCTTGAGCGCGGCGACGACGGCTGCTTCGGGGAAGGGGCGAATCACATTGATATGGATAGAGCCAACGCTGGCGCTACGCGTGTCGCGCAGGTGGTCCACCGCGGCCTCGATGTTCTCTGCCGCTGAACCCAGCGAAACGAACACTGTTTCCGCATCTGCAGTCTTGTATTCGGTGATCAGCCCATAACTCCGCCCGGTCAGCTCAGCGAAGTCCTTGTATGCATCTTCAAGGAACTGCAAAATCGGCTCGGCAAAGTTGTTTCTCCGTGCCACGATTCCGTTCATGTAGTGTTCCTGGTTCTGCACCGGTCCCATCAGAATCGGGTTCGCCAGGTCCATCATCTTCGGAACGCGGCGGCGTGTGGGTCCAAACAGAACACGCTGCGCTTCAGTCGGGCAGTCGATGATGTCTTCCGGCGCGCCCAGGTACTCGCGGATCAGCTCCGACTCGTGCTTGTAGAAGGTGCGCTCGAGGTGCGTGGTCAGGAAGCCGTCCATGATGTTCATGCCGGGCGTGAGGCTCAGCTCGGTCACGCGGCGAAGAATCAACGCCTGGTCGGCAGCCTGCTGCGCGTCCTTGCCGAAGAGCATGATCCAGCCGGTATCCAGCGCTCCATATATATCGTCGTGTCCACAGTGAACATTCAGCGCGTGCTTGGTAAGCGCGCGGGCACCCACTTCAAGCACCATGGTCGATCCCTTGCCCGGCGCGTGATAGTACTGCTCAACGCCGTAGACCACACCCTGCCCGGAGGTAAAGTTCACCACCCGCTTGCCGCAAACCGAGTGGGCAATGGCGCCGCCCTGGGCCGCATGTTCACCCTCAGTCTCGATGGCGATCGTGTTCTGCCCGAAGACGTTCAGGTGGCCTTCAGCATAGGCCTGCTGGAACAACTCGCCGCCTTCAGTGGAGGGCGTGATCGGGTAAAAAACGCCGGCGTCGGCGATCCGTGTTTCGGTGTGGTACGAGACCAGTTGGTTGCCATTTGCGGTAACACGAATACCAGGATAGCGTGCAGCTTTCATTGATCCCTCTCAGTGAGCCCTGTTCTTGAGTTCATTTCTACGCCTTGCGCACTGAGCTCCCGGATGCCTGAAAACGTATCCGTGCGCAAACGCGCCGCGCCTGATTTCTGTCGCTTCCACAATCCGCTGAACCGGACTGCCTAAAACGATTCACCTTGCAACTGTAATGGCCGGTACGAAGACGAGGGAACCCACGGGGAAGATTGCGCCTCACAATCGCGGCCTATTGATCAGTATGCACCCCATTCTGCTGCTCTGTATATCAAGATAAAGTATCGTATACCGCTATACGATACTTGTTTGGGCTCTCCGCTAGTGCATCCCGAACCCTATTGTCTTCAGTGCCCTGGGGCACGGTATTTCCCATGCGCTGTATAATTGCGCCGGTCTTTGAACCGGCGAGCATTTGACCTGACGCTGGAATTCGGATTGGATTTATCCATCATTTAACAGCCGGCAAAGCCGGCGGAGTACATGCCATGATTTCTCGTTCGAAGCGCCCAGAACGCACGGGCCATATTGCCTTGATTCTTATGCTTACGGCATTGGCCCTGGCGCCGGCTCTCGCTTCGGCGCAGACTTCGGCGCTGGCTTACCCTGAGCTGAGCGAAGCCCGCCGCGCTGCCATTGCGCAGATGCTTCCAGAAAAGCCGGCGGGATTCGGAGTGCCCTGTGCCAACCGCGCTGCGTGGAACCCGGCTGCGCAGTATTTCCAGGGAAGCACTCAGCGCGCCGAAACCTTGATTGCCAGTCCGCTGCCCCCGTGGGAGGACCAGGCTTACCTGCGCTACTCTCGCGATGGCGACCGGAACGAGGGCCAGGCAATGCTGGGCCGCCACACCGGCCAGCTTACGCCGCTGGTTCTGGCCGAGTGCAGCGAGTGGAAGGGTCGCTTCCTGCCCCGCATCGCCGAACAGCTTGACGCTATCTCGGCCGAGCCCTCATGGACACTGGCAGCGCACGATCCCCAACTGCTCAACTTCCACGGCACGCGCTATTACGTCGACCTGAACGCGGCGGCTTTGGGACACTCGGTCGCCGAGGCGCTTTACCTGTTGGGAAACAAGGTTCCCGCCGACACCCGCCAGCGCGCCCTGGCCGCACTTGAACTCCACGTCTTCGGTCCCATGCGCCGGGCATACGCCGGCCAGGAAAAAACCTACATCTCCTGGCTCGACGTCAAGCACAATTGGAATTCCGTCTGCCACAACGGCGTCACCGACGCGGCGCTCACTATTTTGCCCGACCGCAACGATCGCGCCCTGTTTGCCGCGGCGGCAGAGCATTGGGTTCCCAACTATCTCGACAGCTTCTCTGACTCTGGTTACGACAACGAAGGCATCGGCTACTGGGTTTACGGCTTCTCAAATTACAACGAACTCCGCGAACACCTTTGGTACTCCACCGGCGGCAAGATCGACCTCTACGACAATCCCCATGCGCGCAAGGCGGCCCTGTTCGGCTTCCAATTCGCCATGCTGCCAGGCGTCTATGCGGACTACGGCGATGCACATTTTGGCTACAAGCCCGACCAGACGTTCCTGGCCGTCATTGACCGCACCTTCCGTCTGGGCGTCTTCCCGGACGATCTGGCCATTATTCGCGGAGCCCGGTTCGAGTCGCTTCCGGCAGCTGTCTATGCCGCCTTCCCAAACGACTCGCAGCGCCACGACCCCGGGGCTTCAGCCAATGATTTGCTCGGCCTTCGGGCCTGGTATCCCGAAAACGGCATCCTGGTCGACCGCCCCTCGCCTGGAGGCGATTTCGCTGTCACCATCAAGGCCGGTGGAAACGGTAACCATAGCCACAACGATGTCGGTTCCTACTCCATCGGCATCAAGTCGACCCAGATCGTTGGCGATCCCGGCGGCCCCAGCTTTTATATCGCCGACACATTCAGCCCCAAGCGCTACACCTACAGGCTGCTGAACTCATTCGGACACCCGGTACCAGAGATTGATGGCAAACTGCAACTGGAAGCGACCACTGTTCATCCCACGGTGGTCTCTACGGACTTTACTCCGCAGCAGGACACCATCAGCATGGACATCACCGCCGCCTACAACGATCCGAACCTCAAAAAGGTCCTGCGCACGATGAAGTACTCACGTGCCGATGGCGCGGTGGAACTAACCGACCAATTTGATATCGCAGGTCCTGCGGACATTGCCGAGTCGTTCCCGACTCACGGAACCATGAAGCAGATCGACGCTAAGACCATCCAGATTGACTACGAGGACGCACATCTGCAGATCACAATGGACGCCCCCGGCGGCTTTACCTTGTCCGAGGACAAAGTCGATGACATGGGCAATCCGTTTACAAGAGTCGGCGCAACATTGCATCTGGCAAATTCCGGCAAAGTGGTCATGCACTTCCACCCGGTCCCGGCGAGCTAAGGACAATGCGCTGGGGTCTGGGTCCCAAGAAAAGACTGGTGCCCAGGTCTTCCGCCGTTACGCACGCGGCGGAAGAGACCTGGGATACCATCAACCCTAACCAACAAATCATCCGGAGCAGCCCGAGATGCAGAACGCCCAATCGAACTTCGCAAGCTATCCGAGCCTGAAGGACCGCGTAGTCCTCATCACCGGCGGCGCCACCGGCATTGGCGAGGCCTTTGTCACGCAATTTGCTCGCCAGGGTTCGCGCGTTGCCTTCCTTGATATTCAGGATGAGCAAGCTCGCAGCCTTGCCGCCTCGCTCGCCGGCGAGGGCTGCCTCGCGCCTCTTTACATTCACTGCGACCTGACCGACGTCGAGGCTCTCAAGGCCGCCGTGGCTCAAGTCGTATCCACCTACGGGACCATCGATGTGCTGGTCAATAACGCCGCCAACGACCAGCGGCATACCATCGAAGAAGTCACGCCCGAATCCTGGGACCGCGGCATGGCCATCAATCTACGTCCTCACTTCTTCACCGTTCAGGCCGTCCTCCCTGCCATGCGCGCAGCGGGCCGCGGGTCGATTATCAATATGAGCTCCATCGCCTGGATCATTCCCAACACCACACTGGCTATCTATGTCGCCGCCAAGGCCGCCATCGTTGGACTCACCCGCACCCTCGCCCACGATCTCGGCCCCCTCAACATCCGCGTTAACGCCATTCTCCCCGGCGCCATCGCCACCGAGCGGCAGAAGAAGCTCTGGTACACCCCCGAGTACCTTGCCAACATTTTTCAGCGCCAGGCGCTGAAGCACCAGATTGAGCCTGAGGAAGTTGCCCGGCTCGCCCTCTTCCTGGCCGCAGACGACTCCCGCTCGATTACCAACCAGAGCTACATCATCGACGGCGGGTTCGTGTAGACATTGTCTGACTGATTCTTGACTCGAGGGTCGGGCCACGCCGGCATCGGATGAAGCAGTTGCCGAACGTGGTCTACGGTTTTGCATTCATCGAGGAGTGGGCTGTATTGCTCAGTCCGCAAAAATCCCCAGCCTTACTCTCGAGGTCAGGTGCATCCCCGCGGATTCTCCTTTTGTCTCAGAAACCGAGGTGCCTTGGCCTTGGCTCGCGCTTTCGGTAAATGACTGAAACGTCATGCAATCCGCAGGGTACGCCCACTGTCTGCCGACGTCCATGTAGTACCGGACGCCATTGCACCAGGGGTTCGGATTGAGGTTCAATGCTCGCTGACCCAATTGCGCTACGCAACAAGCTCCCGAGAATCTGGACGATGCTTTCGGTGCGCGACTTGGCCATCGTGGTCCTCGCTGGCCTGGCGCAGTTGAGCCTGTTGGGTCAAGATGCGTCCGTTGTTGCGGCGAATGACGAAAACTTTGCGAATGCACCGGAAGTAGCAGCCACTCAGAAGGCTTCGGGCGTCATTTCCGGCACCGTTTTGGACACCAATGGAAACGTGATTCGGGGAGCGCGGGTGGTGCTGACCAGCCCGGGCGGTGCAGGTGAGCGCGTTTTGCCGTCGGGCCCCAACGGCGAGTTCACCTTTGCCGAATTGACACCCGGTTCCTTCACGCTGACGGTTACAGGAACGGACATGGGAGCCTATGTCGCGCCGGAGATCCAGGTTCACGCGGGCGAAACACGTTTTATCTCGGGCGTGATTTTACCGGTGGCCACAGCCGGCAGCGAGGTTCGGGTTAGCGGGGACCGGGACGAAATGGCTCAGGAGCAACTCCATATTGCCGTGGAGCAGCGGCTCCTGGGGATTTTTCCAAACTTCTATAGCAGCTATGACTGGAACGCTCCACCGATGCGAGCAAAGCAGAAGCTTCAGTTGGGGCTCCGATCCGTGACCGATCCGATGGCCTTTGTCGGGGCCGGCATACTGGCAGGCATGGAGCAGGCTAACAATACCTTCCCCGGTTACGGGCAGGGGGCGCAGGGCTATGCAAAGCGG
>Ga0209483_1002095_pt1 | contig 14351 bp, 8 predicted proteins | sample NGEPerA_FD_184508 | JGI IMG/M metagenome (GOLD analysis project Ga0209483, IMG submission 184508) | Arctic peat soil microbial communities from the Barrow Environmental Observatory site, Barrow, Alaska, USA - NGEE PermafrostL2-A... | ecosystem: Environmental > Terrestrial > Soil > Wetlands > Peat... | reverse complement strand
CTGCTCGCGTTCCTGCGGTAGCGACGCGCCCTCAAAACTCAGTGCACAACCTTGTAAAACGAGCTGGTGATGACAAGATAAGTGGCTACACGCACGCGCTGCGGAATATTGGTCAGCGTCGCCACGTGCGTCACAATGGCGGACTGCATCTGCGCCGGCATCTGGCCGTGCATAAAGATGTTGTTCAACGCGTTCACCAGGTTGGTGCTGTCGGTGGTCGCGTTGCCGGTAGCCGACGCCATCTTGCCCAGGGCGCTGGTCGCGCTCAGGTCGACACTGAAGGAGTTGATCCTGTTGTAGACAAGATTGTCGGCCAGTGTCAGTCGCAGCACCGCGGACGCAGTGTTCTCAATGCCGAACTCAGGCGCATTCGTCGTCGAGCCCGGTATGACATAGTTCGGCGGAAAGAAGTTGAAGACGGAGCCGGACGCATACGGCTTCTCGCCCAGCAACGTCGTGGAATTGCTGGGCGTCGAGTAGTACTCCGCGCCGGTGCCGGTGCCGCCGCCGGTGAACGTGAAACCAAGCCCGCGCATCACGTTGGTCATATAAAGCAGCGGCTCGCGCAGATGCCCGCCATCGAAGCTCGTGTTGGTATCGCCGGCCCGCGCCTCCGCATCCAGCAGGATGGCCTGAATCACCGCCTGCATGTTGCCGCGTGTGTGCGCACTGGTGCCGTCGTTGGCGAAGACCGCGGCCACGCGCGCAACATACGCGGGGCTGGGATTGCTGGTGACCAGATGCTGGATCAGCTGGCGGCAGACAAACGGCCCAACGTTCGGATGGTTGAAGATGTTGTTCAACGCTCCGGCGAGGTCCATCTCCGCGGACTGTCCCGCAGGCAGGACGGTGCCGTTGAGCAGCGTCTTCGCGGTCATGTCATGCGAGGTCTCCACCGGAGCCATGGGCGAGTCATAGTTGGAGGTGCCGTTGGGAAAATGCGTAGGCGAGCCGCCGGTGGAGGTTGCATAGGTCCATCCGGTGTAGGCCTTGGCGAACGCCTGCACCTGCGCCTCCGTGTAGGTGGGGATCGGATTGCCGCCGGAGTCCAACTGCGGCGTGCCGTCCTGGTTCAGCACCGACAGGCCAATGGTGAACAACTGCATCAGTTCGCGCGGATAGTTCTCGTTCGGAATCTGACCGGTTGGGGCCTTCGCGCTGCTCAGCATGTCAAGGTATGCGCCCATGCCGGGTGAAAGCGTCACGTCGTTCATCACGGTGTAGAAGTTGCTGAACGCGTCACTGAGCAGGAGGTTCTGATACGGCGTCACGGCGCGCGCATTGTCAGAGTTGGTCGAGATGACAAACATCTCGCTCAGCGCGAAGGCGACTCGCTGCCGCAGCTGGTCCGGCGCGGTCAGCGCGCCCTGCCACCACTCCGCCTGCTGGCACGGAGTGGTGTTAGTGGCGCAGAGCGTCGGCGGGGTCGCGGCGATGTCCGGCTCCAGTGTCGACGCCGTGGCAAACTGCTCAGTCAGATACGCCGGCAGGCCCACCGTCTCCACATGCTGGATGTCCGTCAGCGTCGGCCCGAAGGTGGCCTGGTCCAGCAGCCGCGCTGCCATGGGCAGTGACGCCTTCAACGTCGTGACCTGTGCATTGGCTACGGTCGAAGTCGCTGTGCCTGGATTGGGATTGACTACATCGACTGCAATGGTGGTGGTCCCCGCACTTACGGGTACCGTAGCCTGAAGTTCAGTAGCAGAGACAAAGGTCGTTGTTATGTTCGTCCCGGCAACCTGAAGGACCGCACCCGAGACGAAGTTGGCGCCCATCACGTCCAACAGACCGTTCGTCGCCTGGTATTGCTGCGTCACCTGCGCGCTGCTGACCGAAGGGATGGGGTTGAGGACGGCCTCGCTGGCTGAGCCGGAGACAGATGGTGCGGCGACGCTGGCGGCCTTGACGGTAACTGTATTGGGCGATGGGATCGCTGCAGGAGGGACATAGAGTCCTGTCGCGGAGATAGTGCCGACCGTCGCATTGCCGCCGGCCACACCATTCACCTGCCAGGACACCGCGGTACTGGACTCACCGACTACCGTTGCGGTGAACTGGTCTGTCCCGCCAAGCCTTACCTGCCCGGAACCGCTGACAGTGACGGATGGTGTAACTGGAGTGCTTGAGGTAGTGGATCCGCCGCAACCACTGAGTGCAAGCGCTGCGCACAGGGAAAGCAGTCCAGACGGAATCAAACGGTGCGGAGCAAACATCGCGCAAACCTCCCCTGACTGCGGCCGCTGCATTGACCGTGGGACATTGCACCCTCTGAACGCGAGACGAACAGGCTGAGGGGCGACTTCCATTTCAAACGGAAGGGTAGTCGTTTAGTTGCGAAAATCATCCTGATAAATGAAACTTTTTCAAAATCAACCTATTTCCGGCCCCCACGAAGGCCACATTCTGACATAACGCAGCAGGGCTGGGGCTTCATCCACTTTTCGCGCGGCGCGGTATTTGCCCGCATCAGCCGGACCTCAACGACTGGAAAGAACAGGGGAATCAGGCTTGAGCCAGTACCGCAATCCAGGGCGACTAGGCAAAATAGCCGTAGACGTGGTTTACTTCGGTCGCCGCCAGATCGTAAACGTGGCTGCCCGGCAATTTTGCAAATCCTGCAGTTATGTGGAGAGACTATCTATGCAGATCCATTCCTCGCGCATGTCGTCATTCGGCAAAATCATTGGCGTAGTCCTTGCCGGTTGGGCGATCTCCGCAGGCGTCCGGGCACAGGCCCAACAACCCGCAATTGTCGCGAACATCGATACCAGTAGGGTCGACGCGCCGATCTCGAAGTATCTCTACGGTGGATTCATCGAGCACGGAGGCGCGCTGATGTATCGCAGCCTCTGGGCGGAGATGATTGACGACCGCAAGTTCTATTTCCCCATGAACTCAAGAGATGCGCTGCCGGCTACTCCCGCGCCGACCAATGCGATGCGCGCCCCACTCCGGAAGTGGCACCCGGTCGGTCCAGACGATGCCATCGTCTTGGACACCGCCGAAGCTTTTGTCGGCAGCCAGAGCCCCCGGGTTGAACTCAGCGCCGATACTCCGCACGGGATCTCACAATCGGGATTCGCACTCATAAGAGACAAGCAATACGTCGGCAGGATTTATCTGCGGGGAACGGCCGGGGCCAAAGTCAAGGTCTCGTTGATCTGGGGTAACGGCCCGAATGATCGTCAAACCATATCTTTCAATGCGCTGACGAACACCTACCGCAAGTATCCGCTCGCATTCCAATCGAAGGCTGACGCTCCGTCGGGCACCATTGAGATTACCGGGACGGGTAGTGGCAACTTCCATGTCGGCACTCTCTCGCTGATGCCCGCGGACAACGTGCAGGGCTTTCGCCCGGATACCATCGCCCTGCTGCGCGACCTTCATGCCGGCATGTGGCGCCTGCCGGGCGGCAACTTCATCTCCGACTGGGACTGGCACAACTCTATTGGCGATATCGATAAGCGCACGCCCGTCTTCGACTATGCCTGGAACGCGATGCAGACCAACGATCTGGGCATGGACGAACTCATGACGCTTTGCAAGCTGATCGATGTCGATCCTTACATCACGGTCAATGCCGGCCTTGGCGACGCACATTCCGCGGCGGAAGAAGTTGAATACATGAATGGCCCGGCCTCGACGCGCTTGGGAGCGGAGCGCGCGAAGAATGGTCATCCGGAGCCGTACCACGTCAAGTATTGGGACATTGGGAACGAGCCTTATGGCTCCTGGCAATACGGCCACACCGACATCAAGTACTACGCAGTGAAGCACAATGATTTCGCGCAGGCGATGCGAGCGGTCGACCCGTCCATTACGTTGCTCGCGTCCGGGGCCATGCCGGACGAGATGACCGTCGAGGGGCAGCCGCGCACGATCGGCATTCCCGATCCCCAGGTCCACTTCGGCGATCCCCAGATGGATTGGACCGGCGGTCTTCTGCTCCACAGCTTCGGCAACTTCGATGGTCTCACCGAACACTGGTACGTGCGGGCAGGGAAGCGGTTTGACTACGACCACGCCAAGAGCCTGCCCATGAATTCTCCCATCGAGGGCGGGTACGTAAATGTTGATGAGACGGTTCTCGAGTTCGCGCGCCATCCCTCCAACCGCGTCCACAAAAAGGCCGAAGAATGGAACGAGTACGTCAAGCGCTTTCCGGCGATGCGCGAGAAGAACATCTTCCTGTCGATCGATGAATACGGCTATGGAGGCAGCAGCATGAAGTCCGTGCTCGCCACCGGAATGATCATGAATGAAATGTTCCGCCATACGGATTTCATGAAGATGGCGGCTTACACCATGTCGGTTTCGACCATCGACTACAACGCCACGGCCGCGGTGTATAACGCGAGAGGACTTCTCTACAAGACATACAAAGAACATCTCGGCACGTTGCCGGTGGCAGTTTCAGGCGACTCACCGCAGCCCGCACCGAAGTATCCTCCCTACGGCGATCAGCCCGCGGAAAGCGCGGGAAGCGCAACCTATCCGTTGGATATGGTCGCTGCTTTGACGGAGGACCGCAAATACCTCACGCTCTCTGTAGTGAATGCCACCGAATCGGCGCAGAAGCTGAACATCAATGTCAACGGAGAGCACCTGGCCGGCCCGTCGGCGGTATGGCAGATGACAGGTAGCAGCCTCGATGCGGACAATCGCGTCGGCCAGCCCGCGCAGGTTGAGGTGAAGGAGATTCCCATCGGTGATCCTTCGCAGCCGCTTTCGGTAGCTCCTTACAGCGTAAATGTCTATCGTTTCCCAGTTCATTGAAGCAACGCAGTAGATGCACATAGTCGCACAAGATCAGCTCAAAAATTCAGCCGCCTCGCGGCGGCCTGGCATTTATGCCGGGTAACTGTATGGCGGAGAGGGAGGGATTCGAACCCCCGATAGCCTTGCGACTATGTCTGATTTCGAGTCAGGTGCATTCAACCGGGCTCTGCCACCTCTCCGCACCAGCTTCATTTTATAACAGGGCACATCCGCTTATCGCGGTAGCGGCTGCGCGGGTGCTGTCCAGAGTTAGGACGCTACCGCTGCGCGGCGCAGGATCCCAGGCCGATATACTGCAAAGTGGCTCCTTATGACGCTGCTCTGGCTACGACTGGCGGTCCTTCTGTACGGCGTTGCCGCGCTGGCGGTGCTGCCTGCCGCCCTGTATGACCGCGCGCGTTGGAGCCTGCTGGCGGTGCCTGCCGCTGTGGCCGCGGCCATGCTTCACTTCGTCTCTCTGATGGAGACGCTCAATGCGGCGCATCACCGGCTTCCGGTGGAGGCGCATGAGGTACAGTCGCTGCTGGCGCTGATTCTGGCGCTGCTCTTTCTGGCGGTATACGCGCGCTATCGCAGCGTCTCTCTCGGTGTGTTTGTGTTGCCCATCATCTTCCTGCTCGCAATGCTGGCGGCGTTCCGTCCCGGGCAGGAGACCTTTCCCATGCCTGCCAAGACGGGCTGGCTGGTGCTGCACATTACGCTGCTGATGGCAGCCTACGCGGCGTTGCTCATCTCGCTGCTGGCCAGCGTGTTGTATCTGGTGCAGGAGCGCAGGTTGAAGTCGCAGCAGCGAGCAAAGTCCGGCGGCGGACGAGGCTGGTTGGCGCCATTCGATACGCCGCTGGAGACGATCGACCAGATCGCGCAGAAGACGCTCCTGTTCGGTCTGCCCTGCATGACGGCAGGACTGCTGATTGGCTCCGTGATGGCGCTCCAGCAAAATGGTCCCGCGTACTTCAGCGATCCTAAGATTGTGCTGACCTTCGGCCTTTGGGCTGCATATGTAGCGATGATCTTCATGCGCAAGGCGGCGGGGCTGCGCGGACGCCGCGCCGTCTATCTTTCGAGCTTCGTGGTGATGGTAGTGCTGTTCGTGTGGGCGGCCAACCAGTTCTCCGCGGTTCACAGGTTCCAGACGCCATGAGCCACGCAGATATCCAGGATCGGCGACTGTCGATTGTGAAGCCGGCTGCGGAGGCCGCGCAGCAGCCTGCCGGCGCGACTACACCGGGCATGCTGGTGCTCGTCGGGGTGAATCACACCACTGCGCCGATCGAAGTGCGCGAACGGCTGTCGATTCCTCTGGCGCGACTGGCGGACGCGGCGCGAACTCTTACGCAGCAGCCGGGCGTGCGCGAGGCCATGGTGCTCTCGACCTGCAATCGCGTCGAGTTCCTGACGCATCGCGATGCGCGGCATCAGGAGAGTGGCGCTGCGTTGCTCAGGTTCCTGCATGAATACTTCGCGGTCCCCGCAGAGACGGTTGAGCCGCATTTATACGAATATCGCGACCGCGAGGCGGTGCGGCATCTCTTCCGCGTTGCCTCGTCGCTGGACTCAATGGTGGTCGGCGAGCCCCAGATTCTGGGGCAAGTGAAAGAGGCTTACACCGTGGCCAGAGAGGCGGGCGCAGTCGCAGGCGCGCTCGATCCGCTGCTGCAGAGGGCGTTCTCAGTCGCCAAGCGCGTGCGCACGGAGACGCACATCGGCAGCTCGTCGGTCTCGATTGCATCGGTCGCGGTGGAGCTGGCGCGCAAGATCTTCGGCTCGCTCGATGGCCGCACGGTGTTACTGGTGGGCGCGGGCAAGATGAGCGAACTGGCAGCGCGCCACCTGATCCAGCAGGGCGCAACACAGATACTCATCGCGAACCGTACCGAGGAGCGGGCCGCGGGAATGGCCGGACAGATTGCGCAGCAAATCTCCATGCAACTGGCGAACGACCCGGCGGCGATCCTGTGCGCGACGGAAGTCATACCCTTCGACCGGCTGCATGAGCAGGCGCGCCGCGCGGACATCGTCATCACTTCAACCGGCTCCGACCAGCACATCTTCACGCGCGCGCATGCCAAGGAGATGCTGGAGCGGCGGCGCAACCGGCCCATGTTCTTTATCGATATTGCGGTGCCGCGCGATGTGGACCCGACGGTGAACGAGCTTGAGGGTTGCTTTGTCTACGACATCGATGACCTGCAACAGGTGGCTGCGTCCCACCTTGCGGACCGGAGCAGGGAATCGGCGGCAGCGGAGAAGATCGTCGCGGACGAGGTGGCCAGGTACCAGAAGCATCTCGAGGTACGCGGCACGGTGCCCGCGATCGTCGCGCTGCAGGAGAGCGCCGAGGCGTTGCGACAGGCGGAGCTGGAGCGCGCGGCGAAACGCCTTGGCCCGCTGACAGCCGAGCAGCAGGAAGCGATCGATGCGATGACGCGGTCGCTGACGGCGAAGCTGCTGCACCCGCAGATCGTGGAGCTGAAGAAGAAGGGCGAATAGCACTCCACTTCAGTCTGATCACGGGTTCAATGAGTGTGGCCCGCCGACTGAGATAGCCTGTAAATAATCCTAACTGCGTGCCTGATTCTTGATCAGCATAGGCGCGATAGGATCCGGTTCGATCTCTACACTGTTGCCGACTGCACGGAGGAAGACTACGGTCGCGGCAAGCGCAGTCGGGTCGGCGTCCGGCGGGTGGACGAGGTGCGCAGGCGCGCCTGCCGCGAGGCCGCCGCGGATGGCGAAGCAGCGGGCAGGCCGGTAGGTGCAGGAGGCGAGGTCCGTAATGGATTGCGCGTCCGAGGGCGTCAGCAGGATGGTGCGCGGCGGGGCCATGCGGTCGAGCATGGAGAAGATTTCCAGCTTGGACTCGAGCTCGTCGGGTACGAAGTCGATGGCCAGGTCGGCGGAGCGTACGGCGTCTTCGACGGTGAGAGCGGTGGAGAGGGAGCCGACCGCATTGGATGCGGCGCCTGCGTAGTCGTCCTGCGCGCGGCGGAGGTTGGCGGGCATCACATCTTCAAGGAAGACGTGGAAGCCTGCGCGAACGCAGGCGAGGGCAAAGCTGCGACCGGCGGTGCCGGCACCGATGATGGCGACGGTGCGAATGGATGATTGAGTGCTTTGTGTCATTTCATCCCACCCATGCGCGCCCTGACCATCGCGCGTCAATGAGGCACCCAAAACGCATTCTTCGCAGTGAGTCTGCGAGACGCATTACTTCTTGGCCTGCAGCGCCTGGACCACGGACTCGTAGCTGGGGTCGGCGGCCTTGATGTGGGCAGCGACGCGCGCGCGCTCCTCTTCCGTAAGCGAGGGCAGCACGGTAAGGATGCGGCGGAGAGTGACAGAGATGTCGTCAACGTAATTCATGGTGCGGATGGCTTCGCCGGAGAGAGGCATTGTTGCTCCTATAAGTGATGTCGTCGGATTCAGTGTATCGCGCAACTATTGCACAGCAGGGAAGTCCGATTTCGGTGCGATGGAGCCGTCGCGGTCGGTCATCTCCATCAGGGCTGCGAGCTGGACAGCAATATCCGGGTCGAGGGCATCGGGCCCATAGCGCCAGGTCCAGTTGCCGTAGGAGTTTGCCGGCGTATTCATGCGCGCCTCGCTGCCCAGCAGCAGCACATCCTGCATGGGGACGATGCAGAGGTTGGCGACCGAACGCTCGGCGGCACGAACCATGGCCCAGACGGCATCGGCATCGCTTGTCATCGGCTGCAGGTACGTCTGCGCGTTAGCGCGTTCGATTTGAGTTGCGCCGTCTCGCCACCAGCCAAGCGTGGTGTTGTTGTCGTGCGTTCCGGTATAGACGACGGTGTTGGGGACAAACTGATGCGGCAGGTAGAGATGCGCGCCGCGATCGGCAAAGCCGAACTGCAGGATGCGCATGCCAGGCATGCCGAAGCGCTCGCGCAGCTCGTCGACCTCAGGCGTGATCAGGCCCAGGTCCTCGGCGATGAAAGGCAGCTCACCGAAGACATCCTTCAGGCGCTGGAACAGTTCGTGGCCGGGCGCTTTGATCCACTGGCCGTTCATGGCGGTCTCTTCATCGGCGGCGATGGACCAGTAGGCCTCGAAGCCGCGGAAGTGGTCGAGCCGCACCATGTCATACAGCGCCAGGGTTCGGCGGACGCGCGCTACCCACCAGTCGAAGCCGCGCTCGCGCATCTCCCCCCAGCGGTAGAGCGGGTTGCCCCAGCGCTGGCCGGTGGAAGAGAAGTAATCGGGCGGCACGCCGGAGACGCGAAGCATGCGGCCCTCGGCGTCCAGCTCAAAGAGCTCAGGGTGGGTCCAGACATCGGCGGAGTCGTAGTTCACAAAGATCGCCATGTCGCCAAGGATGCGGATGTCGCGCTCTTTGCAGTAGGCACGCAGGGTGCACCACTGCTCGTCGAAGAAGAACTGGATGACCTGCTCGACCATCAGCTCGCGGCCATAGTCGTTGAGCGCAGCGGTGAGGGTGTCATGCTTGCGCTGCGCGTACTCGGCGGGCCACAGGTGCCAGCTGGCGTAGTTAAAGCGGCGGCGCAGCACGTTGAAGAGTGAGTAGTCGGTGAGCCAGGAGGTGTTGTCCTGCGAGAACTTGAGGAAGCGTCCGCGCGCGTCCTCGTCGGCGTTGTCGAGGAAGTTGGCGGCGGCCTCCTCGATGAGCGGGTGCTTGGCGTCGAAGGCGGCGACGTAATCGACAAGACCGGAGTCGCCGGGCAGGCCCGCGATGCGGTCTGCGCTGAGCCAGCCCGCGTCGACCAGGCGCTCCAGCGAAATGAGGATGGGATTGCCGGCAAACGCCGAGAGCGCGGAGTAGGGTGAGCTGCCGTATCCGGTGGGGCTGAGAGGAAGCACCTGCCAGAGGCGCTGCTTGGCTGCTGCAAGAAAGTCCACGAAGGCGTAGGCCGCGGGGCCGAAGTCGCCGACACCGCCGTAGGAGGGCAGGGAAGTGACGTGCAGCAGCACGCCCGACATGCGGTCGGAATTCATGAGCGGCCCTCCGCTCGCGGCGCATGAGGTTGGGAGGCGGTGGAAATATGCAGGCGCATGGCGCTAGTGTGATGCAGGAAGATCAAATGCGGTCGATCAAAGATGGCAATGCCTGCCCACATAGGATGAAGACGGACAGGCATAAGGTTGTGGGCCAGTTTAGGTGCCCGGAACGCCCGACGGCTGCTCGGCCTCCTTGGTGAGGCGAATGCCGCCGCCGTCCTGATATTTCTTGGCCAGCGAGCCGACGAAGATGTTGAACATCTGGCTGCGTTGATCGTTGAGCAGTTGCTCGCGCGTCTGGTCCAGGTTCTTGGCCATCTCCTCCGCGGTGGGCTGCTGCTTGTCTGTCACTGCGAGGACGACCTCCGACTCGCCGGTGTCGATGGGGGCGGAGATGCCGCCGACGGACAGCTTGAATGCGGGCGCTCCGGGACCCGCCATGGAGCCGACATCGGGCACCTGCGCATCGGCGCCCACCAGGTCGCTGGACTTGACGGGCACTTTGAACTCAGCGGCTGCTTTCTTCAGGTCATTGAGGACCTTGGCGCGGTCGGCCAGCTTGGCGCCCTGTTGCTGTAGCAGCTCCGGCGCGCGTTGCGAGCGATAGTCGTCGAGGATGTGCGATTTGTACTCGGCGAAGTCGGGCGAGTGCGCGGGCTTCACGTCGACAACCTGGTAGACCGCATAGCCGTTGCCGGTGGCGACGCTGGACGGCGCCGCATCCTTCTGCGTGGCGAACGCCGCGGCAAGCATCGGCGCGCCATCAGTGAGGCCTGCCACAGTTCCGTCCTTGCCGATGGAGTCCGTGGTAACGGCTTTCAGGCCGTGAGAGGCGGCTGCCTTCTCGAGGCCGTTCTGCTTAGCGTCATTGGCGAGCTGCGTAGCGAAGTTCTCTTCCGCGGATCCCGCCTTCTGCTGTGCGAGGATCTGCGAGATAGCATCCTTCACGTCAGCAAGCGGCTTGGTGCCGGCTGGCTGCTTCTGCTCGGTCTGGATGATGTGGTAGCCAAACTGCGAGTGGACCAGGCCGGAGGTCTGACCGGGGTTGAGTGCCATCGCGGCCTTCGCGTACGCGGGATCGAGGCTGGCCGTGGGCATCATGGGAAGCTCACCGCCCTGTTCCTTGCTACCGGGGTCGTCGGAAAACTTCTTGGCGAGATCGGCGAAGTTGCCGCCGGACTGGAGCTGCTTGAGAACGTCCTGGACCTTTGCTTTGGCGTCGGCGTCCGTCTTCGCATCGGCGCCCGCGGCGACGGAGATCAGGATGTGGCGGGTCTTCACCTGCTCGTCGGCCTTGTAGTCCGCGACGTGCGAGTTGTAGTAGGCCTGGATCTCCGCATCGGAGACCGCGGGCTTGCCCCCCGGCAACTTCGAGGCATCGAAAGCAGCGTACTCAATCTTGCGCGTCTCCGGGATGGCATTGGCGTAGCGGACCGCGTTCTGCTTGAAGAAGGCCTGGAGGTCGGCGTCGGAGGGATTGATGGTCTTCTTGATGTCCTCCAGTGAGAGGACGGCGTAGTCAAACTTCACCTTGGTGCCCTGCGTGCGATACGCGTCGCGCACCGCCTGGTCTGAGACGGTGACGCCGCCGGTGACGAGTTGCTGCAGGCGTGTGATCTCCATCTCTTCCTTGATCTCCGCCTCAAACTCGTCGACCGATGCGCCGGAGCCCATTACCATCTGCACGAAATTGGCATAGCCGGCGTCGCCGACGTACTTGCCGTTGGGGAAGATGTACTGGCCGAACTCGCCCTGGTGAAGCTGATTCAGCAGGTCGGCTTCGGAGACATCGAGATGCAGGCGGTCAGCCTCCTGCTTCAGGAGGGCCCGCTGGACCAGCGCTACTCCGGCGCGGCCCATGGCATAGGGCATCATCACCCGCACCATCTCGTCGGTAATGCCGCGCTGCTGCTGCAACTGGCGCTGGGCAAGCTGGCTCACCTGCTGGGTCTTGATCTGGTCGCTCTCTCCGAAGATACGGCCGAAGAAACCAGGGGTGCGCACCGTCGCGTAGATGCCGGTGGTGGCGCCACTGTCGAGGTTATCCATCAGGCCCGGCACAAGGTACACGACCATGGAGATGCAGGCTGCGCCGATAATGACGCCGAAGAGGATCTTGGTGACTTGATTGTCCCGCTGAAGAAAACGAATCATGCTTTGCTGCCAGCTTTCACAAGGATGCGCGCGACGGTCAGTGACGGACTGGATCACACCAGAGCAGCCCGTTGGCAAGGCTGACTTCAGGAGGTTTCCGGCTCGAAGACCGTGCATCTGCCCGGTAATTTTGCTCGTTTCGGATGACGCTCCGAAGAAATAAGCAGGGCAAGAGACAAGTATAAATCAATGGGGCGGAGGCAGCGCCCCGCTCGCCGCCGGCGGGTACTGTCCTATCCCAGCGTTGCCGCCTAGCCTGAACCGCCCCTCTCACAACTAGGGCAAATCGCCGTTGCGCTTACCGACAGCGGATTAGTACCGATATGTCGGCTTAGGGGAAGCGATCCCTGGTCCCGCCCGGAAAGTTGGGTTTTCGGTATTGTGGCAGGATTGGCGCGCCGGCCGACCTTCCTTCTACAGAAACCGCTCTGCAGAAGAGTCCCTGTCGAGACCCTGCTTGGTGTCCCGAGAGATGTCCCGTAGTTGACTATTGGCGTCACGTTGCGTCCCTTTGCATTGCTGAGGACGACTGTAAGTCTTTGAGATCGCGTGGCGTCGTCTCGATTCCGAGATTTGCCTTCCCGCAGCATATCGAGCATGACGGCTTAACCGCACCTGCAGCACTGGCCGGCCAGTTCGAACCCGCAGAGGATATTGGGCAAGAGTCGCTAATGGCCAAAAACCAAACGAAACGGAGACTTGAATTGCTCGCCCGGAGAACCGCAAGGCTGTCCACTCAGGGGAAATTTGCGACCTTCGGCGTAACTCGAGGCCGAATCACAGTTGGTCCGCCAGTATCATCGATCACATTGCTGATCTCACCATTGCTGCCCAGCGCGACCGTGATCATGTCGTGAAATCTCACGTTTGGGTTCTTCGGCGTCTCAATGGCCCGCGTCAACGTGACCCCGCTATGCCGAAAGACGCTGTATATCCCCAGTCCCCAGGCTTCGTGGCTCCTGACTGAATCGGCGACCTTGTAGGAAGCCCACCCATTTACACCCTGCGCGCTCGAATAGCTGACCTGATCGGGAGGATCGTAGGGAATTTCCGATTGATAGAAGTACGTTCGCCCGCCGTCGCCATTCCAGAGGACCTGGAACTGTTGGTGATGCTCGACGAACAGGCCGTAGGCTGTGACGTTGTTCCCGTTCACCACCAACCCGTTTTCGCTGGTATTGCTGTTCCATCCTACGCCGGAGCCATGGTCTGCCCGCCAGATCCAGGTGTGATCGACGATGGTGTCGTTGCTGTTGATCTTCAGGTTCACCAGCGTGCGGCCGACTGCGGCACCGCCCACTCGAAAAAAGACGTCATGGAGTGAAATGGGATTCTTAGCGTGCGTGGCCTTGCTTCCATCCGGTCCCACTTCCAGCAGAACGGGCGATTGGGCAGCACCCGCATCGAACAGCAGGCCAGCGATGATGATGCCGTCAGCATCGGCAGTGCTCATCGCCGCAGTACCGCGGATTGGACGCAGAGTGGCAAAGCCCAGGCCCAGCACTACTGTATCGGGCCGGGTCACACGAATGGGCGCGTCGAGATCATAGATTCCCGGCGTCAACAACAGATCTCTGCCTCGCGCCAACTGCGCATTGATGGTCGCTGCGGTATCTCTCTCTGACCGCGCGATGTAGAAGTGGCTGAGAGGAATGGATCGCCCCGGCGTCGATCCCGCGCGCCAGGTGATCCCTGAGCTGTTGCTGCGCAATGCGGGAATGCGCACGCTGTAGTTCCCAGACTTGGTCACTTCGAGGAACGGCTTCTCGCGAACAACCGGTGTCTGCGCGACCTTGGTGTACGGAGGTGTTGGCCATTCACCCGCGGGAGGATGGTTGACGCCGACGAAGACCATGTTCCAGTTGGAGCCGGTCCAGCTACCCCACTCGCTATTCCTCGCGATCCACTGCTGCTGCGTCCCGGAGCCGACGTTGCCATCAATAAGGTCGTCTGACATCCAGCCGCCGCTCGCCCAGCCGCCACGCTGATGCAGCACCATGTCGCCCCGAACATGCATGCGGCGAAACGGCACCGCCTGGGAGACGGCCCACTGCATCACGCCGCCCGCAGGCGTCACTGAGAAGCCTTCGGCCGCCCTCCAGAAGGTGGTCGTGGCGTTGTCGTTCCGGGCGCTCGCGTCTACCAACACATTCCCGCCGATGTGGGTATCGTCGGGTGAAGCTCCCAGCCCCAGCACCTCTGTGTAGAAGCCGATCGGAACATCCACCTTGTAGCCACCTGGAAGAAACAGCAGTGCGTTGCGTTGCAGGCCAAATTCGTTGTGCTGTTGCGTGGCATACACCGCATCGATCTGCTTCTGGATGGCCGCCGCCGGCATGGTTGGATTGAAGACGAGCACGTTGGGGCCGAAGTCCGGGCGAGCGCCATTGGCCGCCAGAGCCGGCGTCGTCGCGTAGATGAGCGCCGCCATGCCA
>Ga0209483_1002093_pt1 | contig 14370 bp, 9 predicted proteins | sample NGEPerA_FD_184508 | JGI IMG/M metagenome (GOLD analysis project Ga0209483, IMG submission 184508) | Arctic peat soil microbial communities from the Barrow Environmental Observatory site, Barrow, Alaska, USA - NGEE PermafrostL2-A... | ecosystem: Environmental > Terrestrial > Soil > Wetlands > Peat... | reverse complement strand
TGTGAATACGCCACCAGGGCTGTTGTTCTGGAAATACTGCATTTCCAGCCTGCGCAGATCGACGCCGGCCTTCAGCGTGTGCCGTCCGAGGATCTTCTGATAGGTTGAAGCGATTGAGTAGTTGTTGTTGATGGAAAAGATGTATCCGGCTAAACCATGGTAGTAACTGATGGGACCTGAGGTGGTAATAGTCGGCACGGACGTGGATTGGGGCAGATTGTTGAGGGCGCCGAAATTCATGTACGACGGCCAGCCGAACGCAGTGCTTTCGTTGAGGCCTAGATTTGTTGGGATTCGGGTGTAATTCCACCGCATATAGCCGACATGGATGTCAGCCACCGAAGTTGGACTGAACACATAGGTATCGCCGACTGCGATTTGGTTGGTGGTGAAGGCCTCAGGAGCGAGTGCGCGGAAGTACAGATTGTTGTCTGGCTCGAAGGGCTTTGGATCGATGTTCATTGAGTTCCAGCGTGTGTAGCGTTCGAACATGGTCTGCTTCGAACTGAGCGTCTGGTCCGCTCGAACAGTGTACTGATCGTTGACGCCGCCGGCAGTCGAAAGCTTTGAGAAGTTGTTTGCCGGCCCCCAGGCTGTCGCGTTGCCTGCAACATTTGGTTTCCCATACAGCGGATACTTGATGAGGTTCTTGGCAACCGTGCTCATCCTGCCTGCAGGGACGATGTTCCCGGGGAATGGGGTCCGGGAGGGTGCAGTTCCTGCTATTTGCTGCGGAGTACATGCCGGGTTGCCAAGGTAACCGCAGGTGGTCAGCGGATCATAAATTATTGCAGAGTTGGCGGAGAAGTCGCCCGACAACTGTGCTGCCGTAGGAACCGTAACGATGATTGGCTGTCCATTTGTTTGGCGGTATCCCTGGTAAGCGCCGAAGATGAACATTTTATTCTTCAGGATAGGCCCGCCACCATTGGCGCCAAATTGATTCTGGTGCCACGCCTGACGACCTGCCCCAGTGCGATTAGCGAAAAAGTTGTTCGCGTTCAGCAAGGTATTGCGCACGTACTCATAGGCATCGCCGTGGAACGTGTTGGTGCCGGACTTGGTGCTCATATTGATCACGCCGCCGGTGTACGCTCCAAATTCAGCGGTATTGTTGTGAGTCTGAACGTTGAATTCCTGAACTGAATCCTGATCCATGACCAGTTCAACGGCATTGCCGTACGAAGTATTCACTGAAATGCCATCGACCAGGACTGAACCCTGGTTGGAGTTGCCTCCACCGATCTGATAGTTACCGGCCGCAAATACGTTTTGTCCGGTTAGGTTAGTGGCAGAAGCGCCTTGCGGAACAACGCCGGGAACCAACGCTACCAGCGCCAGCACGTTGCGCCCGTTGAGGGGCAGTGTCTGCACCGCTTTGCCCGTCACCGCTTGACCGAGCGAAGCGCTGTCAGTCTGCATGATCGGTGGCGCATCATTAACAATAATCTGTTGGCTCTCTTCTCCAACGGCCATGCTTACGTTGAGGCGCGTTACCTGGTTAACGACAACATCAACCGAAGCCTGCGTGAAATGCTTGAACCCGTGACTGTCAATATCGATCTTGTATTGGCCGCGAGGCAGAGAAAGTACCTGGTAGTTGCCCTGGCCGTCGGCGGTTACTTCACGCTTTTCGCCAGTGCCGGTATTGGTAACAGTGACCGCTGCTCCGGGTAGAACGGCGCCGGACGAATCGCTCACCGTCCCCACAATACTGCCGAAGATGTTTTGCGCCTGCGCATTTGCGGCGAACAATAATATGCCGAAGAGTGCAGACCCAAGTGTTCGAACGACTGTTCTGTAACTCCGCATCTTGACCTCCTGAAGTTGAAAAGCTGACTTTTTGATCGGGGACGTGTTGCATATTGCGCAACCGCAATTGCAGCGAAAACATTAGCATCGCAAAAATACGAAAGTCAAGGAGTGTTTTCGACGCACGTTGCTCGTCGCAGACGCGGAATCCAGCTTTATGTATCTCCCTGATAAGAAATGAGATTTGCGGTCCATTGTTCAAAGGGGGAACGTGCTGGATGTCCATTCAGAGTTCAATGGGCGCGGACCAATGGTATGACAATCTGAACGGGCACTTTTTGCACGTAAAATTTCCACAAATTTTGAGGCGCAAACAATTGCGTATTATGCAAGCGTGATTTGCTTTTCGGGAGAATCCTATTCTGGAATATTTGAAAAACAGAAGCAGCGGTCTTGGATGGAGAGTTGACGCAGCTCAAGAGACAGAATCAATCAAGCTGGTGAAAGTCAGGAGATTGCGTCGTTAGCGGCCAGCCAGCTTACCGACTCCTGAATTGCGGCAAGTGGCGAATAGCGTGGCTCATATCCAAGCAGTCGGCGCGCTTTTTCTATGCTGCAATTCGGTGAGTGACGCAGGTGGTCTTCAGTAACGGCAGCATCTTTGGCGGATACACCGAGCTTCCATTCATCCCAGGGAAGAAAACTAAGTCGAGCAGGTAGATGAAACCAATCAGCCATTTGCTCGGCATACCAGCGAAGCGTGAGCGCTGAGGCGGCAACCACATGAAAGCTCTGACCGATCGCCACGATTCGGTTTTGAATTGCCAGCAGAAATGCCTGTGCCACGTCCTCAACGTGCACATGATTCAGTGTCTCCATTCCGAAGTTGGGAATTCGAATCTCATCGCCTCGCCGCAGTGCAGCGAATACCGCGGTATTGAAATTCCCGAGTGGGTTGATCGGCGCCCATCCTGGGCCCACCAGGTGTCCTGGATGAAGAACAGTGACTGGAAGACCCGAAGCATCAACTTCGTTCATGAGCAACGCTTCAATCGCGGCCTTGCGGATTCCATAGTCACCGAATGGCGTGCGAGGTCGATCTTCAGTTGTGGGTACTGAGCCGCTGGGCCCGTGCACCCAAATGGTTCCGCAGTGGAGCAAATGCCCTGTTCTGCCGCGGAGAGCGTTCGCAAGTTGCTGCGCACTAGCAGGGTAATAGCAGGTCAGGTCAATTACTGCGTCTGCCTCGAGCTCGGCGATCCGCTCGCCGAATGTTCCGGCCTCTTCTTCCGCTAAGCGATCGATTTGAAGGGTTTTGATTGAGCGCCATGCTGAGTGCTCTTTGTAAGGTTGGCGAACACCGCGCGATACGCAAGTGACTGAATAGCCCGCTTCAACCAACATCGGAGTCAGATAGCTTCCGATGTGCCCGGTGCCACCTATAACCGCGACTCGCATGCAGATTTCAACTCCTCCGCTATTCTGGTTATGACGATGCCGGCACGCGGCGTGGCTTGACACGGTTGAAATCACAAGCTTAGATTAAAATTGCGCAACGTCGATTGCATATAGAGCATAACGCACCTCCGCGACTGTGCCACCCGCGAGCTGCTGACGTGGAGAAGCGCGGGAGGAATTCGCAGCGTGCACGCCTCAACTTCAAGTTTATCTGCATCACGTTTAGTTAGTGGAGAGCTGTTTGCCTCCAGAGAGCAGCTCTTGCGGCAGGGGCTGTTGCGCCTGTTGGCAATCAAGGACTCGGATGTTCGCATCCTTACGCTCGAACAAAGTCGAGACGCGATTGACAGCGGATTGCACGCCGGAGGCGCATTCTCAGCCACTATTCCGCTGGTGGCTTTGTTTTACGGCGGCGGATTGCGTCTGAACATTGAAGATCCCACCCAAGCAGGTCAGGACATCTTCACTCTCAGCAAAGGTCATGCTGTGGCAGCGCTGGCATCAATCTATGCCGACCTGGGCTATTTCGAAGCCAGCGTTCTGAAGAACTCCCGTTCTTACGACAGCATTCTTAATGGTCACCCGGGCCCCATCTTGCCAGGCGTACACATTGCTACCGGCCCCATGGGGCAGGGAATCGGAGTGGCCCAGGGATTCGCGATTGCCGGACGCAGCGAACCGCGCTTCAATTCTTACTGCATGGTTGGCGATGGGGAACTGCAGGAGGGCTCGGTCTGGGAAGCGGTGATGTATGCCGGCCAGCATCATCTCGACAACTTATGCGTCATGGTCGATCGCAATTATGGACAGCTTGATATTTTCACGAAGAACGTTTATCCGATGCCGGATTTCGCAACCGTGTTTCGCTCTTATGGTTGGCACGCGATCGATGTGGATGCGACCCAATATGACGGTGTGATTGCCGCATTGGAACACTTCCGCCTGGGCCCGCACGATGGGAAACCAATGGCCATTGTCTGCCACACTGCCAAGGGGTACGGCGCGCTTTCTGATTTCTTCAATCGCCACAAAGTGACCTCGTCAAATGCGCTGATCGCGCAGGAACTCGAACAGCAACAGGAGAGACGACGCAAGCGCGTTGCGGATGCCGGGACATTTCTGGCTGACTTGAGCGATTCTCCAGACCACGCCACGATCCATCAGCAATTGATGGACGCCGCGCGCCGCATGCATCTGGAAATCACCGGGACAAGCGGTGAAGCTTCAGCTCGCTCGAAGATGGGGCCGGTGCTCACACTTCGCGTTCCCGAGCGCGACAAGCGCATTCGGTATAACCCGGAGAGCTTACTGAAAATCGATCCGGCCAAGTCGTATAGTGCCGCGGACGTTGTGACCGCTGCCATGAAAGTGTTTGCGCGCGATTCGAGAGTTGTTTCAATCGATTCTGATCTTGGCACCACCAGCGGACTTGAAGCCGGCGTGGCAGCAGTCGACCAGCAGCGAGCACTGAACGTTGGAGTCGCTGAAGCCAACATGATGCTGATTGGCGAAGCCTTTGCCGCGCTCGGACGCAATGTTTGGGTCAGCACATTCTGCCCTTTCTTCAATTGGCAGGTCTTGCGGCGGATCGCCGTTGGCCAGCAGGAGCGGTTGGAAGCGATGGCCGCGAGCGATGGTTGGCTCAGTGAAGGCCACGGACTGGATATTACATTCCTGGCCACCGCAGCAAATTTTGAGACACGTACGAACGGCGCCACCCACATGGGCAACGACGACATCACTACATTTGACGCCGTCGGCCACTTGAAGATCATTGATGTTTCCTGCCCGCAGCAAATGCTCTCCATCATGAAATGGATTATGGAAGGCAACCGCGGACTTGTTTATTTGCGAGTCATGCGCACTGAATCTGCAGTGCTCTATCCAAATGCATTTGAGTTTTCGTTCGGCAAGGGACATTGGCTGCGCCGAAGCGAGAAAGATAACGCTGTGATTGTAAGCAGCGGACGTGGCGTACACGAGGCTTTGGCGGCATCGGAGATTTTGGCCAGGAACGACGTGCATTCTGCGGTCGTCGATATGCCCTCAGTTGACGAGTCGCTTATGATGGAAATGGCATCCCTTGGAGTGCCGCTCGTTTTTGCCGAGCAGAACAACGGTTACCTGTTGCAGAACTTCCTCAAATCGATCTATCGGCATAAGGCGCACGAAGTGGGAAATGTTTTGAGCAGGGTGGTCTCAATTTCCACTCTGGATAAAGAAGGTAAGCCCCAGTTCATCCATTCGGCTACGTACGAACAACTGACAGAGGCGTTTGGCCTGACACCGCAGGCGATTGCTCAAACTGTGCAGAACGCCGTTAGCGCAAAAGCTTGAGCAACTACGACAGTTTGGGAAGAATCAAAAAATCGATATGAAACTACCGATCGTTGACGAAAAAGATGTCGAAGCCCTCGACCTTCCTGGCCGCCATTTGCGGTGGGTTGTAACCAAGGAGAACACTGGCGCGAACCATTGCACCATGTGCGTGATCGTTGTGCAGCCGGGCGAAACAGTGCGCCCCGCTCACTCTCATCCGAATAGCGAAGAGGTCATTTACCTCCTGAGCGGAACTGGAAGGGTTTGCATCGAAGGGGTTGTCGAACCTGTCCATGCAGGATGTGCAATACTCTTTCCACAGGGAAGCATTCACATGCTCCAGAACTCAGGAACAGAACCCATGAAAGTGGCTTGCTTCTTCGCTCCTCCGTCGGACCTTAGCACCTACAAGTTTTTTGAGGATGTGCAGTTTCCCGAATGAACCGGGTCCCCATTTGTCGACCGCCAAGGCTCGAGTCTGCTCGCGGCAGCCACTTGACAACCTTTCGGAGCGGAAGATAGAGTCTGCTAGGTATTTCCTCATACGCACTATCTATTGCGCTTTACGCAATAAGGAATCGGATTGTGATGATCTTTCAACAATTAAATTTTAGGCGCGCGCTGCCTTGGTTGTCGCTGATCCTGCCTGGTGTGATGCTGATTTCCCTTGCGCCCTGTCTTGCCGCATCTGCAGGGAGCGACACCGCGCCCGCTGACATGGCGAAACAAGGTAGCGAAATCTTCCATAAGCGTTGTTTTGTTTGCCACAATAAGCAACCTGGCGATAATACGCCATTCGGTCCACCGAACCTATACACGGTATTTCGCGGTCATTCGGCTCTCACTGCGCAACAAGCCGAGAACGTTATTGTTCACGGCCGCGGGCAGATGCCTGCATGGGGAGCGATCCTCACGCGATCTGAGATCAAAAGCGTGATTTGGTATCTTCGCAAGCGCTGACCGGCCATCACACAATTCCAATAGGTTGCCAATATCTCTTGGAGCAGGACCGATACATCCTCAGTTATCGGATGTTCGAAGCGAGCTGAGATAGGCAACGAGATCGGTGATCTCGTTGTTGCTCAGTTTTCCTTTGAAAGAGGGCATCGACGGCGGATCAGTGAATTCGCTTTTCCTTATTTGTGCGCGCTGGTAGGCCACCAGATTGCCGTCCACATCCAGCATTTGCACGCTGTAAGGATCCTGATTGAGTAGTTTGCCTCGAATCTTTTTCCCGTTGCGAAGAGTCACTTCATACAGGCGATTCTCTGGTCGAATTTTCTCAGGCGGGTTATTCAATATGATCCGAAGGCCGGCCGGCGAAATCCGCGAACCTAAGTTAGTCATAGAATGCGCCTGCTGCGCCGACGCGGTGGCAGGAGATGCAGCTTCCTGCAGCATCGAAGATTGCTTTGCCGGCTGCGGGTTTGCCCTCGTAAATTGCGTTCGTAGTGTCTTGCGCGGTTGCCGACAATCCGACCGCAGCCACAATCATGATCATCGCAGCAAGCAGACACTGCGCTATTATTCGTCCTCTCATTGGTGACCTGCTACGGGGCCGGGTTGGCCATCATTCGAACGCAATCCAAAGACAAAAAGATTAGTGCCGGCATTGATCGCTATGTACTGCTTGCCGTCGACTGAGTAGGTGACGGGCCCCATGAGCATTGGACCTCCAAGGTCGGCTTTCCAAAGCAGCGTACCGTCGATTGCATTAAGGGCAATAAAGTATCCCTCGCGGCTGCCAGTAAACAAGACTTTGCCTGCCGTAGTGAGGATTCCGGAAGCTCCGGCAGTTGTCTGCCACCCTTCGAACGTGTGGAGGCTGTTGCCGCTGTTCAGCTTGTATTCCCAACGGAGCTTGCCGGTCTTCGGATCGAGAGCACGCAAGGCAGTGTACTTTTCCTCGTCGGCTCCTACCTGGAGAGTTGGTCGTGTGCCTGCCAGGCGACCGCGGCCATCGTAGCGCGAACCTTCTTCATAATCCTGATCGCCCTTGACAAAGACCGAGAAATAGCCGTCGCGAGCGTTCACATAAAAGAGACCGGTCGCAGGATCGAATGATGGATTGAACCAGTTAGTACCGCCCTGATTGTCAGGATAGATTTTTGTGCCTTCGGTACTGGACTTCGCATTCGAGCTCATGATGGGGCGGCCGTGGGCATCGAATCCAGCATTCCAGTTTTGCTTGACGAAGGGTGTGCCGAGCAAGAACTCGCCAGTGTTGCGATCGAGCACGTAATAAAAGCCGTTGCGGTCGGCCCAAAGGACTACCTTGCGCGGTTGGCCCTTCCAATCAATACTGGCAAGCACGGGAGTCTGCACTGCATCCCAGTCGAACTCATTGTGCGGGTTCGCCTGGTAGTGCCACTTCAGTTTGCCGGTATCGGCATCGAGAGCAACCATGGCGCAGGTGTAGAGATTGTCGCCGGGTCGAACATCGCCGTTGTAATCCGGTCCGGCATTGCCGATTCCCCAATAGAGAAGATTGTTGTCGGGATCGTAAGAGCCGGTGAGCCAAACCGATCCGGCTCCATGCTTCCACGAGTCTCCACCCCATGTGTCGCCGCCAGGTTCGCCCGGCGCAGCAGTGGTGTAAAAGCGCCAGGCCTCTTTGCCATAGTGCGCGTCGAATGCAGCAATGAATCCGCGGATGCCGTATTCACCGCCTGCAACACCGACAATTACTTTGTCATGAACCACCATTGGAGCAATGGTCATCGTGTAGCCGGAGGTGGTTTCAGCAACCTTGGTATCCCATAGCGGCGTTCCTGTCTTTGCGTCGATGGCGATGAGATGCGCATCTACGGCAGCCATGTACAAGGTGTTGCCGAGGATAGCCAGGCCACGACTGATGCGTCCGCAGCAGAGGCGTGCCTCCGGAACCGGCGTGTAACGGTAGATCCAAAACAGGCGTCCGGTCGTGGCATCGAGAGCGACGACGTCGTCTCCCTGCATTGTGTAGAGCACACCATTTACCACCAGCGGAGTCGTTTCGTAGGGATCGAGCCAACGCGCTTGAAACACCCACTTCAATTCAAGGTCACGCGCATTGGCAGACGTGATCTGGTTGAGGAGACTGTTATGCTGGCTGCTATAAGTACCTGCGAAGGTGAGCCAGTTTTGCGGCTCGGAATTTGGATGCAGGAGCCGCTGCGGCGTGACGCCGTAGTTTGCATCAGGCCACGCATCAAGGACTGTCGCAGGCCCTGTATGTCGTGCGCTGGCGGAACGTTGTGAAGTTGCAGACGAGCCAGCAATAGTGGCAGCAGTCTGTCCGTTGCCAAAGTTGGTGGAAAGATACGCGACCAGGCGCTGCACTTCGTCATCACTTCCGACTGCACCGCGCGAGATCATGTCATGCACCTCTTCGGTCCACAGGCGCGCGCTCATTCGCTGTCCAGTGATGACATTCAGACCGTGGCAGCGAGTGCACATGCGTTCGAGTTCTACTCGGCCTGGACCGGCGGGTAGATCCGCCTGCGCATTTGCAATTGCGGCTCCGCTTAAGAGCAGAAGAGACAGCCGCAGGGCCAGCCGGAAATGCGCGAGAGTCGAAGAAAAGTTGTTGTGCATATGGCGCAATGATCGTTGCGTACCAAACATGAAAGCATTGGCCCGTGTGCGCTGTCAAGGAGCGAATTCGCCGCTTTAGGAGTTAGAAAGAATAGATGCCGGACAGGTGGATTTATCCGCCGAGCCAGCGAAGCTTGAACGAATGTTTGCCGATTTTGATTGCGCAATTCTACAATCGCGGGATAACTTGACAGAGGTTGAATCGAGCGCAATTTTGGCTCGTTATGTGGTTCTGGCGGCGTCCCCTTTACGAGATCCTTGAAGATACCGCGCATTTCGAGGATCGTATCAACTAATTCCCGCGACAGCATTTAACCTCAATGCGTTTGAAGGTCGAAGGATCAGAAATAATTCTCCCCTGATCGAAAATTTGAAGCCTTACTTGGAGACATGTTCATGACAATGCTTGACGGCATCACGAAATCACTGCTGCTGGCGCTGCTTGCGGTTCCCGCGGGATATGCTCAGCAACCGACCGCATCACAGGTAGGCATCGAAAAGCGCATTGTTCGCGCTGATCCGAGCAAGTACAACCATCTCACCGCGGTTCATGACGGAGCTGGAACAATGGATTTCCGCGTGATGCTGGGGACCGATGCGGTTGAGCCGAACCTGATCTTTTTTCATCGCGGCGTTATCAATCCAAAGAGCGGCATCGGACAGCATTTTCACAACCGGTGTGAAGAGATGTTCATCATCCTGGACGGCAAGGCCGAGTTCACCGTGGATGGCAGAACATCGGTGCTGGAAGGGCCGGCAGGCGTTCCTGATCGAATGGGGCACGCTCATGCAATTTACAACCCGACCGATCAACCACTGCAGTGGCTCAATATTAATGTAGGAATGAACAAGGTATACGACACCTTCAATCTGGGCGATTCGCATGTGAATGCGACCATCGATCCCGTTCCGCAATTCGTTAATTTCAGGCTCGATCGCTCTTTGCTGAGACCAGTGAATGCGATGGACGGCGGCACAGGTACGGTTCAGTATCGTCGCGCACTAGAGCCCACGGTGTTCACCACAACATGGTCGTACGTCGACCACCTGGTGCTGCCGCCGGGGAGTTCAGTTGGCTCAAAGGCAAAGCCGGATTTTGCGGAAGTGTATTACGTGATGTCGGGCAGCGGAACGGTGACGCTGGGATCGGAAACATCGACCATCCATGCGGGTGACGTAATGCCAGTGAGGCTGAACGAGATAAGGGCACTTCAGAATTCCGGTACCGATCCGCTCGAATTCCTGGTAATCGGAGTTGCAAAAGATATGGCAGCAAAAGAGACTCTGATGGCAACACCGCCGAGGCGCGGCCGCTAGTCTGTGTTCACGATGGAAACGTCATGGGCAAGTATGTGTAGGAAGATATCCCATCTGCCTACCAGCTATAAGCGGCTACGACATCTGGAGTGCTCGGCACCTGATTCTTGACGGTGGTATGCAGAACAACCTCTATGTTCTTACTCTCCCAACCCTTGGGGAGGGACTTTACCATTTTCGCGATGGACTGTGGATTGGTGATGAAATCACCAGCGGCACGGGTTCCTGAATAGCCAACTCCCCCGATGACGACAACTACCTTTCCGTTCCATGAATTCAGAAGCCGGGCCACAATCCCATATGTTTCTGAACGGTCAAAATTGGCAGTCCATTGCTTTTGAGGGTCAAAGCGATCGACGATGGTGCTATGCCCTTGGAATCCAAAGCGAAGATTCTCGGTCATGTTGAGCGTCCAAATGTTGTTGTGCGCACCAATCAGAACTGTGGGGCTTTGGCGAATGTCACCATAGGTCACATCATTCACAAATCGGACATCGAGCTTAATATGCCGTAGCGCCAGGACGTAGTCGATGTTTGATAATGCCACGGCATCGCCAATGGTGAGGTAAATGTCGGTAGCGGGATTTATATATTTACCGTCAATCGGAGTCCCAGGGGTTAGGGGAATGTATGGATGCAGCCCCATCTCTTGAAATCTAGTCTTGGGATGGTTCTTGTAATACTCATCTTCACCCGCATTGGAAAGTTCATAGAGCGGGTTGTTGCCCATTCCTATCAATACTGTGTTTGAGTTCTCCAGAACTGGCGACCAGAATTCGTTAAAGGTTCGCTCGTCAGGGGATGGAAGATAGTGCAGTGCGGCGAGGAACACGATCGCTAATGAGGACGGTTACAACGGGATCGGGTGACTACACCTTTACCGAAGTTCCGGTCGGCGTCTATACCGTTACAGCCACGCACGCAGGTTTTAAGACCGCTTCGAGTACTAATGTGCAGGTGCAAATTCAACAGTCAGTCCGCCTGGACTTCACGCTGCAGGTAGGAGCAGTGACTGACTCGATCGAGGTTGAAGCCTCCGGCACTCTTCTGCAGGCAGAAAATGCCACGCTCGGAACGGTGGTCGAGAACAAGGCCGTAAATGAGCTGCCATTGAATGGAAGAAACTACCTGGGACTAGTGGCTCTGTCATCTAACGTGAACACGCTTTCGCCAGGATCAGGTCAGGCTGGAAGCCGCATGGGCGGCGATCGCGCCAGCCAGTCTATTTCGGTGGGTGGCCAGCGCATCATGTTCGACTACTACACGCTCGACGGCGTGAACAACACCGATCCTGACTTCAACACCTATGTCGGTCTGCCTTCTCTTGATGGTATTCAGGAGTTCAAAGTACAGACGGGAGTCTACTCGGCAGAGTTTGGGCACGAGTCATCTCAGATCAACGTGGTGAGCAAAAGCGGCACCAACAGCTATCACGGCAGCATGTACGACTTCATCCGCAACAACATGGCGGATGCTAATCCTTATTTCTTCCCGTACAACGCCACCCCGCCAAAAGTTTTCCCCTACAAGTGGAACGACTACGGCTTCGAACTTGACGGGCCAATCAGAATCCCCCATGTCTATAACGGAAAAGACAAGTTCTTTTTCATGGTCGATGACGAATGGAGGAAGGTCCGCACCATCGGTCAAGGTTCAGCAACCGTGCCGTCCCCTGCCATAGCGGGTGGTAATTTCCAAGGCTATACCACCGCCGCGGGAGCGCCAGTAACTATCTACGATCCGGCGACTGGCGATGCAAACGGTTTCGGAAAAACTCCGTTTCCAAACAACACTATTCCTTCGGGCAGAATCGCGGCACAGTCCACAGCGTTGTTAAAGTATCTGGGGACAAGCACGCTACCGTATTACAACTCCTCTGCTCAGGTGGTTCCCAACTACACATTTCCAACCACAGCTCCGCAGAATCGCCAAGGTCTGACGGTTCGGGGAGATTTCAATCAATCCGTTAAATCGCAGTGGGGATTCCGTTACAGCTCCGGCAAGGAAGACATTCTGTCCACGGGATTGCTCGGAGCCGGCAGCAAAATTGTTACCAACTACTACCAGTACCTGGGATCAAACACATGGACAATCACACCGCACATTGTGAACGAGGCGCGGTTCGGTTATAGCCATTTCTATAATTCGACAGGCCTGTTGGCAGCATTCACAAACGATGTCGTCAGCGGAGTCAATATTCCGAATCTCAAAGGCGGCGATCCTTCAACGTGGGGCATCCCTGATGTCTCGTTTAACTCTGGACCGACCGGGACAACCAAGGCGATCTGGAGCGGCTTCGGCGATCGCGGTGGAGATGGTCCCTACGTTATTACCGATCCAATGTGGCAGATCGTCGATAACATCGGCTGGGTAAGGGGCAAGCACTCGTTGCGTATTGGCTTCGAATACAACCCGCAGACCTTCAACCAGTTGGGCAATCAGTTCTCGCGCGGGCAATTCGGATCGGGACCATTTGCAACAGCCTTGCAATCGGGAACACCCGGGAACGCTACGCTGTCTCAGGGCGACGCGCTTGCAGATTTCCTGTTAGGCAATCTACAAAGCTCAACGGTTGCAGTAGCTGTGGCAAACGCTAATTATGTGCGCAAGGTGCAGTCTTACTATTTCGACGACACCTACAAGATTTTGCCCAACCTGACCATCTCTGCAGGTCTTCGCTACGAGATAACCCCGCCATGGAACGACACCTTCGGCAACAACTTCAACATCAAACTGCAAGTGTTTCCGAAGATGGGCGACATTAGCACAACCTATCCACAGAACCAATGGCCACAATATATTCGCCAGGGCAACTGCGCGCCGGCGGATGTGTATCAGGGCCTGTCGATCAGGTGGATAACGCCTCTAGGTCCCCAGCCGGCCTGCAGTAATGGTACTTTGCCGAATGGTCCCTTGCTAGATACCCACTACACGAACCTTGCGCCGCGCCTGGGCATCTCCTACTCTCCCACATCCAAGACGGTGATTCGTACCGGCTTTGGAATCTTCTATACCCAGGATATCGGCAACGCATATTTCGACATGGCTCGTAATATCGCCGGGCGCGTTACAGCAACGAACGCGAACACGGCGACTGGAATTTACGGCAACTCCAATCTAACCTGGGCCAACGCAGCGCCTGGTGGTGGCGGCGCGGTGTCCAATCTTGGTCCTTCAACGGCATTTACGAATGCAGTCAGCCACAAGACGACCTACACAGAGCAGTTCCTCTTGAACATCCAGCAGCAAGTGGGGCAGAACTGGTCGTTTGAAGCGGGCTACCAGGGGGCAGTTCACCGGCATCTGTATGGGTTCAAGAACGTAAATTCGATAACCCCATACGGCTATATCGGCAACGGCGCTGCAACTTCGGTAGCGTTCCGTACTCCCTTCGCCAATATGGGAGGGATTCAGTTAGTACACGACGAAGGCACGGGCAACTACAACGCGTTCAGCGTGAAGGCCACTCGGCGCTTTAGCAATGGCCTTAACGTTATCGCTTCATACACCCTCGGCAAGTCCCTTGACGACACGAGCGGCGTGCGCAACCAGGGTAACGATCTGTTAAACCCGCAGAACCCCGAGTGCATTCCCTGCGAATATGGTCGCAGTGGTTTTGACGTGAAGAACCGCCTCGTTGGTTCGGCACTTTACGAACTGCCGATCGGCCCCGGGAAACTTGTACCAGTCAGCAATCGGGGACTGAATGCACTAATTGGCGGCTGGCAGGTCGGAGGCATCTTTACTCACCAGACCGGAGCTGTTGCAACTCCATCAGTCGGATTTGATAACGGCAGCACGGGAGGTCAGTTCGGGAATTTCGACCGGCCGAACGCGACTGGTACGAGCCCATACCTGAGTGGCAATGCGAGATCGTTGAACACTTGGGTGAACAAGGCAGCGTACGTCAATGCTCCCGCCGGTTTCTACGGAACCCTGCAGCGCGGG
>Ga0209483_1002092_pt1 | contig 14371 bp, 10 predicted proteins | sample NGEPerA_FD_184508 | JGI IMG/M metagenome (GOLD analysis project Ga0209483, IMG submission 184508) | Arctic peat soil microbial communities from the Barrow Environmental Observatory site, Barrow, Alaska, USA - NGEE PermafrostL2-A... | ecosystem: Environmental > Terrestrial > Soil > Wetlands >... | reverse complement strand
TTGATGCTGCGCGCTATTCGCCCCCTTCCAAGGCGCTGGCGCCTGGGGCCCGTGCAACCACCTCGCGCCTGAACCCCATACTCGTGCCCAGCATATAATAAAGCAACCGGCGAGCCGAACGGCATTAGCATTTTGATTCACGGGAAGATCCCGCGCGTGAGCCAATCGGCGTTCAAGTCGGCGTCATCCCCGCGGTTGTTTGATTGCAATCATTTGTTGTCTCACTCACGGTTGGCGCGGCGCGCGGGAATTCGTAGGATGATGCGCGGGGGCTTTTATGACGGTGTTTGCTTGTCACGTCTGCCGAACGTCGTTGTCAGCGGAGGATGCGCAGGCGGGGCAACTCGTCCGCTGTCCGACGTGCCTGACCACGCTGCGCGTGCCGATGCCGCGCACGCAGTCGGCGGATGCGCCGACCGCGCCGGGGGTTATTGGCGAACCGGACGCGGGGTCGGGGAGGGCCGCCGCCGCGCTGTTGGGGGCGGTGCGGCGCACCGGCGGGGGAAAGCGTTATGGATTCAACTGCGGGTATTGTTCCTCGCGTCTCGAAGCCACCGAATCCATGGGCGCGCAGGACGGCCAGTGCCCGACCTGCGGCAACAACATCACCATCCCCATCCTCGATCGCTATGGCCGGCTGATCGACCCCAAGACCCGGCAGATCATCAAGCAGGATCCGCATCCGGTTCACGCCTACGCCGCCGCCGGCGAACGGGCGCCGGGCATTTTGCGATTGCCCGATGGCAAGCACGCCATCAAGTGCCCGCGCTGCGGCGCGATGAGCGCGATGAGCGCCAACAACTGCAAAGCCTGCGGCATGCCCTTCACAATGGAAGGCACCACCCTCGAAGCCGCCGGCACCAGCAACGGATTTTGCGTGGCGGCGCTGGTGCTGGGCATCATCGGGCTGCCGGCCGGCTGCGCCCTGGTGCCGCCGGTGCTGGCGATTGTCTTTGGCATCATCGGATACAACCAGGTCAGCAAGAGCGGCGTGGAAAGCGGCGGCAAAGGCATGGCCATCGCCGGCATCGTCTGCGGCGTCATCGGAACCATCTGGGGCGTGGCGTGGATCGCCGCGCATATGTGAGCGGGGATGAGCGGGGATTGGCCCGCTCCGTCGTCCGTTTTCGTAGGGTTCGCTTTAGCGAACCCTACGCATTGCACTTGCCAACCGGTCTTCCAGATAATGTTCCGTGAGCGACGCAACCAGCGCGCGGCGTTTCGGAAACATGAGGATTTGAATGAGCATCGCCAAAGTCCCGGTTAAAGATGATTTGCGCGGCTTGCTCGACTCGGCGGACGAATCCATTTACGCCGTTCGCACGCGGGCCGCGGGACCGGCGGGCGCGCTGCCGTTGACCGACGACATGCTGCGCAACTGGGCGAGCGGCGATTTGTTTGGGCTGTCGCAGGATGCCGGCATGGGGTGGGAGGCTTCGAGCCTGGGGCGAAAGGAGTTTCTGATCCTTTCGACCTCCGGCGGAGTCAGGGCCGACGACGGCTCGCCCATCGCGCTGGGCTATCACACGGGCCATTGGGAGGTGGGCCTGCTCGTGCAGGCCGCGGCGCGGCAATTCAAGTCTCTGGGCGCGATTCCGTTCGCGGGCATGGTGACCGATCCGTGCGATGGGCGCACGCAGGGAACGCGCGGGATGATGGACAGCCTCCCGTTCCGAAACGACGCGGCCATCGTGCTGCGCCGGCTCATCCGCTCGCTGCCGCGCCGCAGCGGCGTGATGGGAATCGCCACCTGCGACAAGGGACTTCCGGCGATGATGATGGCGCTGGCCGGCGCGAAGGGATTGCCCTGCGTGCTGGTGCCCGGCGGCGTCACGCTGCCGGCGATCGAAGGCGAGGACGCGGGGAAAGTGCAGACGATTGGCGTGCGCTACACGCACGGAAAACTGAGCCTGGAAGAGGCGGCGGAGCTGGGCTGCCGGGCCTGCGCATCGCCGGGCGGGGGATGCCAGTTTCTGGGGACGGCGGCGACTTCGCAGGTGGTCGCCGAGGCGCTGGGCCTGGCCCTGCCGCACTCGGCGCTGGCGCCATCGGGGCAGAGTGTGTGGCTTGATCTGGCGGCGCGATCGGCGCGGGCTCTGATGAACCTGGAAGCCGCTAGGATCACGGTCGAACAGGTTTTAACGCCCGCCGCCATTCGCAATGCGATGGTGGTGCATGCCGCTTTTGGCGGATCGACGAATCTGCTGCTGCACGTTCCCGCGATCGCGCACGCAGCCGGACTGCCCCGGCCGACGGTGGAGGATTGGATTGACGTGAACCGCCAAACGCCGCGATTGGTCGATGCGCTTCCCAACGGGCCCGTTGGGCACCCCACGGTTCAGGTTTTCCTCGCCGGCGGCGTGCCGGAAGTCATGCTGCATCTGCGGGCGCTCAAACTGCTCGACCAAGATTGTCTCACCGCGACCGGCCATCCCCTGGGCGAGACGCTGGATTGGTGGGAAAAAAGCGACCGGCGGGCGCGCTTCCGCGAGATTCTGCTCACGCAGGATGGCATCAACCCCGACGACGTCATCCTCAGCCCCGCCCACGCCCATGAGCGCGGCGTCACCGCAACCGTCACCTTTCCGCGCGGCAACCTCGCCCCGCAAGGCTCGGTCATCAAAAGCACCGCGATCGATCCGAGCGTTGTCGATCCCGATGGCGTCTACCGCAAGACCGGCCCGGCCCGCGTGTTCATCACCGAACGCGCCGCCATCCGCGCGATCAAGGACGGGCACATAAAGGCGGGGGATGTGATCGTGTTGATCTGCCGGGGACCGATGGGATCGGGCATGGAGGAAACGTCCCAGATCACCAGCGCGCTTAAGCACCTGGCGTTTGGCAAGGAAGTCGCGGTGATCACGGACGCCCGGTTCTCCGGCGTCTCCACCGGCGCCTGCATCGGCCACGTCGGCCCCGAAGCGCTGGCCGGCGGCCCAATTGGAAAGGTCGTCGATGGCGATCTCATTGCCATCGTCATCGATCGCAATCAACTCATCGGCAGCGTCGATCTGGTTGGGCATGGACTGGAACTCCACGATGCCGCCTGGGGCGAGCGCACGCTCGTCAACCGGCCCCCGCGCCGCGATTTGGCCGCCGACCCCGATCTTCCCGCCGACACGCGGCTTTGGGCCGCCCTCCAAAACGCCAGCGGGGGAACGTGGGGCGGGTGCGTCTATGATGCGCAAGCCATCGCGCGCAAGTTGGAGGGTTGAAATACCTTTGGGCGAAAGCCTTCGGGATTGGCGCGAGCGGTGGCCGCATGGAAGCGGCGGGGACGCCGCTTCTACGGTTCGCCCGATAACAGCTTCACCGCTCTCCAACGGGGCTCGCGCCTGCCATGCGTAGAAGCGACGTCCTCGTCGCTTTTGGGGAGCGCTGCGCCTGCGGGAAAGACACGCGGCGGGGACGCCGCTTCTACGGTTCGCCCGATAACAGCTTCACCGCTCTCCAACGGGGCTCGCGCCTGCCATGCGTAGAAGCGACGTCCTCGTCGCTTTTGGGGAGCGCTGCGCCCGCGGGAAAGACACGCGGCGGGGACGCCGCGTCTACGTGTTGTACGACGATCCGGGTTCGACCGGGCCGCTTGTCCTCGCCTTATCCTCCATGACGACCCACCTTACCATCCGGCAGGGGCCAAATAGTGAAGCGCCTTATCCGCTCGCCCGGATTTTGCTACCACTCCGCCCGTGAGGGTTTTGATCGTGGACGACAATATCGATACGTGCCGGGTATTGTCGCGTCTGCTTGCACGCGATGGGTTTGATGTCTCGTGCGTCCATCGGGGAGATGAAGCCCTCAAGCAGCTCCGCGAGAATCATCCGCGTTTGGTGCTTCTGGACTGGATGATGCCGGACATGGACGGGCTACAGGTGCTTCGGGAAATGCGCCAAGATCACGGGTTGGATCAGGTCGCGGTTATCATGTTCAGCGCCCTGTCCGAGCCCACCCGCATCGGGGATGCGTTGCGGCTGGGGGCCGACGACTACATCGTCAAAGGCACTCCCTACACTGACGTGCTGTCGCGTCTAGTGCGCGTCACACACCTTTCTGACGTATAACATTTCGATGGATGAGGCCGGCGGGAGAATGGGCGGTCTGCCGACGCGGTCGGGTGCGATCGCGTTGCTGGCGATCTTCGTTACCGGCGGGGTGCTGCTGCTGGGGATTCGCCTGACGCGGCATGCCAGGCCGCGAACGGCGCCGCCGGGGGTGCCGTGGGGCGTGCCGGGGCGGACGCTGAGGATCATCAGCCACGACCTGCGCCGCCAGAATCCGCAAAGCGATCCGATGCTCGCGGCGATGTCCAGGCTCAATCCTGACTATGTACTGTTGCAGGATGTCGAGGAAGACGATGTCGTGCCGATCGCCCAATTGCTGGGCATGCAACAGTCGTTTCATGCCGAGCTTTTTCAACGCTCGATGAACCTGGTGGGCCGTCGCGTAACCTATGGCAACTGCATCTTCTCCAAACATCCGCTCTACGAAGGCGCGCCGCTCACCGGCGGGCAGGGGCCATTTGGGGCATGGGCCGTGTCGGTGATGGATGGCCGCAAGTTCCTGGTTGCATCCGTGCATTTCGCGCCCGGCGAGCGGGGCATTGCTGAAGCGCATGCGATGACCCAAGTCTGGCAGGCGCGCGGGGCGCCGCCGATGGTGGCGGGGGTGCTGCCGTCGGATACCCTCCCCGCGCCAATTCGGCAAGATTATGCAGTCATCACGCCGGTGGCCGGGGAGTGGATCGTACTTACGAGGGAATGGAAATCACAAGGGACGCCGCCAGCGTCGCAGCCAGCAGGGGGATCGTCGCGGATTTGGATGGATATCGTCGCCCGATGATCTATTGCCTACTCAGGGCCGGCTTGCGCTTGGAAGTCGAATACCTTCGTCGTATCACGGGCGTCCCGCCCGTGCCTGGTGCTTTAAGATTGGGAAGACCGCGGTTCCTCGACCGCCGCGCTACCCGGACGGGTGAGACGCCCGTGATACGTTAGCGACGTGTCGTTCTCAGCCCCCGCCGCTTTCTTTCGAACGAGTACCACCAACACCCATTAAGGCTTGCTCGGCACACCATGCCCCGCCGCAAGCCAATAGGCTCTGGCGGCGCTGGACTGGTCAATTAGGCGAACCGGATCGATGGCCGTCGTTGGAACGGCGTCCCAGTGCTGGGGATACCAGCCATTTTTATCGCGATGATCGCGCAAAGCCGTCACGGATCGGCTTGTCACTTGCAGCCAGTGCGGATCATGATCGGCATCGTAAAGCGCCAGAAATGCTTCGAGCAGCTTGTGGCTGAATTTCCCGTCGCCGGCGATGATCCCATCCTTGCGCACCCACTGCTTTTCCGCCGCACCGGCGATGCGTTTGGCTTCGTCGAGATATTGTCTCTCTTTGGTTGTCTGAAACAGCAAGACGGCAGCGCGGCAGACGGCGGCGCTGTTGTAGCTGAATTTCGAGCGGTTCAGCCGTCCGTCCGAGACGCGCATCGAATCGAAGATCAAGCCATCGTCATCCTGAAATCGCTTGCGCGTCCATTCATAGAGCCGCTTGCCGGTGGCGAGATATTCGGCGTTGCCGGTGATGCGATGCAGCACCAGGGCGTCGAGCATGGCGGGGCCGCAGGAGCAGGCGTTTTTGGTTTTGTGGTTGTCCTCGCGCCAATACAGCCCGCCGCCCTGCACGGCATCTTCGCCGCTGGCGGCAAAAGTGAAGGCGTCGGTCGCCAGCTTGAGGTCCTGGGGATCGCGGGTCAGTTCGTACGCCTCCAGAAGCGAAAGGGCGGCCCAGGCGTTGTCATCGTAATAGCGGTCCGGGTTCTTGGGTGGGGGGTTGACGTCCATGCCCGTCACGCCGTGATTGTGCGTGCGATAGGCCCGAAGGCCGGCGGCGTATTCCTTCACCCGCGGAAGATATTTCTCGGGCTCCACGCGGGCCGCGGCGCATAGCGCCGCCAGTTGTACGCTCGCATCCCACAGCCACGCCGGATGCGGCTTGTGCGGCCTGGCAATCCCCACATCCTCGGCATACAGGGATCGATCCGCCATGAAAAATGCGGCGCGAATTTGGCCGCTGGTCTGCTCGCCCCATTTCGCCGATTCCGCAGACGCGGATTTCGAGGGCGCGGGAGCCGCCCCCACCCGCGGCAAACCCGGCGGCGGGCATGCGAGAAAGCCGGCCAGCAAAAAACCAAATGCTCTTGTCGCGGTGTTCATGTCATCAGGTTACCCGTTTGAGCGGCTTTGCAAAACGAGGGTCTCCCCACGCCGCCGCAGAGCGCAGCGCCGCCGCAGCTTCTCCGCGCGCCGCCGGCAGCGCTCCGAGAAGCCGCGGCGGCGCTTCATTCGGGCTGCGCCCCTCATTGCGCTCTGCCGCGGCGTGGGGGGCGGATCAACGAGCGGGGCGCGGGCGTCCAAAGCAACCCTCATCAGACCCGTCCTTGAAAGACCAGGTCCAGGCCTCGGGGCCCTGCCCGAAAAGGACGTATTCATAAACGCGCAGCTGGTGATCGCGCGAATTGATGGGTTTGAATGTGCCGCCTCGCGACCAGATTTGCCCAGGCATCCGTGCCTTGACGCCGCGCGATGCTTTGCGTTTGGCTTGCCCGAGGATCGCTTTTACCTTGATGATATTGTCCGGCAATTCGACCAGAAGATGAGCGTGGACTTTTCCAACCGCGACGACCAAAACCACATGGCCGCTCTCGCGCAACTCCCGTACCAACGTCCGCCCAATCGTCGGTCGCAAATCGGCATCGAGATGCACCTCCGGGCTGGACCTGCCGATGCGGTAGCGAAGCAGCCCCTCGTGTTCGCCTTGCGGCGGTCGGTGCTTGTAATCTCCGGATGAATGGATTCGATGCCGCCGGCTGCGGAACCCGCGTTCGTCGCCATGCAGCCAGGACCCGCGCGTGTTGATGATGACATGCCGCCACTTCTTCCCCGGAGCCGGCATGTGTAAAAGTATGTCTCGCCCCCGCTCCCGGTGCAATGCCCAACGCGCCTTATTCTCTCAAACTCGCGACTCCCCACGCCGCCGCGGCTTCTCCGCGCGCCACCCGCAGCACTGCGAGAAGCCGCGGCGGCGCTTCATTCGGGCTGCGCCCTCATTGCGCTCTGCCACGGCGTGGGGGACGCTCACACCGGGCGCTGAATTGCCGCCGATGCGACATTTCCCCGAATCGTCGTTCGGTCGCGCGTCAGTTCCAAACAATCAACCCCGGCTCAAACGGCGTCGCCAGGTCCGCCGCCCCCGGAAGGATCCTGATCGCAAATCCCTGCCGGCCGCTGGTGCGGCAATCGATGCTGCCGACGAACAGGTGGCGCTGGGGCGCCAGCGTCTTGGAATGCGTCATCGGCAGCGCCTGGGGCTGCTCGATTTCGCCGCGCGAGTTCACGGGGCCGGCATAAAGTTGCACGGTCAGTTCGGTGGGATCGACCTCGGGCAGATCGACCATCGCCTCGACCTGCATGGATTGGCCGACCTTGAAATGCCCGTTGCCGCTGGTGTGGACGCCGACGATTTTTATGCCCGGCCAGCGATGCCGCAGGGAATCCTTGGCCTTGGCCAGCGCGACCGCGCGCTGCATGCCGTCGGCGGCCAGCGCGCTGCCGCGATTAAAGGCGGGAACGTAAAACTTCTCGGCGTATTCGCGCACCATCCGGTTGGTGTTGAACACCGGCGCGAGCTTGCGCATGCAGTTTTTCATCCGCGCGATCCATTCGTGGGGCGTGTTGTCGGCATCGCGGTTGTAGAACAGCGGGATCATCTGCTTTTCGAGAATGTCATAGAGCGCCTGGCCCTCGACATGATCCTGATATCCCGGATCGGAATAGCTTTCGCCGCGCCCGATGGCCCAGCCCAGATCGGAGGCGTATCCCTCGACCCACCAGCCGTCGAGGATCGAGCAATTGAGCACGCCGTTGGCGGCCGCCTTCATCCCGCTGGTGCCCGAGGCCTCATAAGGCCGGCGGGGGGTGTTGAGCCAAACGTCCACGCCCTGCACCAAGTAGCGAGCCACGTTCATGTCGTAATTCTCGATGAACACCACGCGCCGGCGGATGCCCGCGTCGCGGGCGAAGTGGATGATCTGCTTGATCAGTTCCTTGCCTTCCGAATCAGCCGGATGCGACTTGCCGGCAAAAAGAAACTGCACCGGCTTTTGATTATCCGTGAGAATCCGCTTGAGCCGGTCGGCATCGCGCAGCAGCAACGTGCCGCGCTTGTAGGTGGCGAATCGACGGGCAAAGCCGATGGTCAGCGCTTCGGGATCGAGCACCTGCTCGGCCATCAGCACTTCATCGTAGCTGGCGCCCCGGCGAATGAATTGTTCCTTGAGCGTCTGCCGGGCCCAACTCACCAGCCGCGCTCGGCTGCGCTCGTGGGCGCGCCACAGTTCCTCATCGGGAATCTGGCTGACGCCATCCCACACGCTCTGGTCGGACGGATCGCTGGCCCATTCGGGTGAGAGATAGCGGTCGAGCGTGAAGGCGATTTCCTGGCCCAGCCAGGTGCGTGTGTGGATGCCGTTGGTGATGTGCTTGATCGGCACTTCGTCGGCGGGCACCTGCGGCCAGACGTTGTGCCACATCTTGCGCGACACGTCGCCATGCAGCGCGCTCACGCCATTCACGCTGTCGGCCAGCCGAATGGCCAGCAGCGCCATCGAGAATCCCTGCTTCTTGTTCGTCACATCCTCCCGGCCCAGGGCCAGAAAGCCTTCCTCATCGAGCTTGAGTTGCGGGATCATCGGCCGGAAGAATCGCACCATCGTCTCCGGCGAAAACGTATCAATGCCCGCGGGCACCGGCGTATGCGTGGTGAACACGTTCGTGGACATCACCTGCTGGCGGGCCTCGTCAAAACTCACCGGCATTTGCTCGAGCAGCGTGCGGATGCGCTCCAGCGCCAGGAACGCGCTGTGTCCTTCGTTCATGTGAAAAACGGTCGGCGCGATGTTCAGCGCGGTAAGCGCGCGCACGCCGCCGATGCCCAGGATCAGTTCCTGCTTGATGCGCAGATCGGTGCCCGAGCCATACAGCTTGGCGGTGATATCGCGGTCGGCGGGCGCGTTTTCCTGAAGATTGGTGTCGAGCAGATAGAGTGGCACGCGCCCCACGTTCGCCCGCCAAACCTTGCAGAACACCGCATTGTCCGGCAACTCCACGCGCACATGCACCGGCGAGCCGTCGGTGTAGAGCATCGGCTCGATCGGCAGGTTGTAGAAATCCAGTTCCGGGTAAGCCTCCTGCTGCCAACCGTCGGCCGACAGGTACTGCTGGAAATATCCGTTGCGGTACAACAGCCCCACGCCCACCAGCGGCACGCCCAGTTCAGCCGCGCTCTTGAGATGATCGCCGGCGAGAATGCCAAGGCCGCCAGAATAGATCGGCAGCGATTCGTGCAGACCGAATTCCGCCGAGAAATAGGCGATCTGTAGCTTGTCCTTGTCGGGATGGGTGTCGCTGAACCATCCCTTGCCGCTCATGTGATCGGAGAAAACCGCGAAGACCCGGCGAAGGTGCGCCAGAAACCCTTCGTCCTTGGCCGCCGCCGACAGCTTGGCCTGGGCGATGGTTCCCAGCATCTTCACCGGGTTGTGATAAACGTCTTCCCAAAGTTTTCTATCGAGCCGGCGGAATAATTCGACGGCATCCGGGTTCCATACCCACCAGAGATTGCGCGCCAGCTTGAGCAGCGGCTCGAGCTCGGCGGGAAGATCGGGAAATACCTGAAACGCACGGATCGTGGGAACGCCATCTGCCATGGATCATCACCAGTTAATGCAAAGGAATAACGAGCCGTCGAACAACGCGACGGCGACGCCGCGTCTGCTCTCATCACGGCCACTTGCCTTAAACTTCGGCTATTTTGCCCAAATGATATAGCCGTGCAAGTTCACCCTTGCGTCTGCCGCGCGGGTGTGCATGATTATTGGACAATGGAAGGGCACACCCCAAGGGAAAGTGTCAATCGGAAAGGTCGTTTTCGAGTGATCAACCTGGTGCACAAGCTGCTCGGATTCTGGCTGCCCAAGCGCCGTTCGTCGGGCAATCGGCGCGCGGCCGGCGCGGAGAAGCAATCTGCCGGTCCCGTCGGCAATTCCATCCCCGCTCCAAAGCCCGCCGCCCACCGGCCGTCGGGCCGCATGATCGAACAAGTGGAGGGGCGGGTCATGTTTTCCGCCTCGACGCCGGCGTTGCCCCGGCCCGATCACGTGGTGGTTGTCGTGCTGGAAGATCATTCCTATCAACAGATCCTGGGGGCAAACCCCTATCCAAGCTCGCTTGCGTGGATCGTGCAGCCGCCGCGCTATAACACGGACCCGTATCTGCGCTCATTGGCCAGCCAGAGCGCCGTGCTCACCAACATGACGGCCACGGCCCATGCCAATCAGAGCGACTACCAGGCGCTGTTCTCGGGCCTGGCGCCGCAGGCCAAACCGGATAAGCCGTTGATTCAGAATCGCGCGCCCAACATCGCCAGCGAAGCCATCGCCAACGGCCTGACGTTCGGCGGCTACTCCGAAAGCCTGCCCTACACCGGCTGGTCGCGCGGCGACAAGGGGGATTACAAGCAGGGGCATAACCCCTGGGTGGATCTGAAAAATGTTCCCACGGCGGATAACCTGCCGTTCACGAAGTTCCCGAAAAACCATCTGGCCGCGCTGCCCACCATCTCATACGTGGTGCCCAACGAGCAGCACAACATGCACAGCAACACGGTGTATGCCTCGGATCAATGGATGGCCGCCAACATGCAGCGTTACGCCGCCTGGACGCGAAAGCACAACAGCCTGCTGATCGTCACCTGGGACGAATCGCATGTCTCCAGCAACAACATTCCCACATTTTTCTACGGCCCCATGGTCAGGCCCGGCCAATACGCCGAGCCCGCCAGCCACTACAACCTGCTCAGCACCGTCGAACAAATGTTCGGCCTGCAACCGACCAACCAGGCCGCGGCTGCCGCGCCGATTACGGATGTGTTCAACACGGAGACGCCCGTGGGCGGGTGAGACAGCCAATCGGCGTCAAAAGCGTTTTGGTGGGGCAGACATTCTTGTCTGCCCGAATCCGCGAGTGCGGGGCATTCCTGCCCCGCCGAGCGGATTCGAAACGGCCCGCACTGAACGTGTCGAATCGGTTCGGGAGGACAGGAATGTCCTCCACTCACCGATTCGAGGCAGACAGGAATGTCTGCCCCACCGAAAGCCCGTCTGCTTCCCCGCATATTCGCGCATTCTCTATCGCAGCCCCTCCAATTCCTCCCGCAGCGCCTCCATCAGCGGCCCCAGCGTCCTCTGCGAAAAATCAAACGCAATGCCGGCGGTTTCAAACAACTCCGGCAACGTCCGCGTTCCCCCCAGCGCCAGGGCTGCACGGTAATTGGAGAGTGCCTGACGCGGATCGCTCTTGGCCCGCATCCACAGTTGCAGCGCGCCCAGTTGGGCGATGCCATACTCGATGTAGTAGAACGGCGAATGAAACAGATGGCGTTGCGGCTGCCAGGACGATTCGCGGATGGCCTCGTATCCGTTCCAGTCCACTCCCGCCGTGAATCGATTCAGCAACTCAAGCCACTGGGCGGTGCGCTGGGCGCGGGTATGCCCGGCGTGCGTGTACATCCAATGTTGGAACGAATCGATAATCGCCATCCACGGCAAAAACCGGATAATCCCCTCGAAGAGCTTGCGCTTGGCGCGGGCCGCCTGCGCCTCATCGTAGAAGACCGTGAAATACTCGCTCCCCAGCAGTTCCATCGACATGCTGGCGACTTCGCAAAATTCCATCGGCGCGTTGCGCAGGAAAATCAACGGCTCGCGCGCGGCCGCCGCCTGATAATGAAACGCATGGCCGCCTTCGTGTAACAGCGTTTCCACATCCCGCTGCAACCCGGCAGCGTTCATGAAAATGAACGGCTGCTTCGATTCCTCCAGCGAGCATTGATACCCTCCCGGCTCCTTGCCCTTGCGGCTGTCCAGATCAAGATTGCCATGCGCCCCAAGCTGATCGAAATCCCGCGCCAGCGCCGGCGAGAGCCGATTGAATATCTCCCGCGTCTTGGCGACAAACGTCGGCACCTGGTCCTCGGCGAACGGATGCAACGGCGCCCGCCCCTTCACGTCCACTTCCAAATCCCAGGGCCGCAGCGTTTGCACCCCAAGCTCCCGCGCCCGCTGTGCATTGAGCTTCGCCACCAGCGGCACACACGTCTCGGCAATCGCATCGGCAAAGCGCAGACAATCCGCCGGCGTATAGTCAAACCGCTTATTCGCCTTCCAGGCATATTCGCGGAAGTTCGCCAGCCCTGCGTTGGCCGCGATTTGTTGCCGCATCGGAAGAAGCTGCTCGAAGATCGCGTCGACCTTTTCCCGGTCCTCCAGCCGCCGATGGACGTTCGCCTCCCACGCCTCTTGCCGGGTCGTCCGGTCCGTCTCCTCGGAAAACCGCGCCATCTGCGCCGGCGTGTATTGCCTGCCCCGGAAATCCACCATCATCGCGCCGCAGATTTTTCCATATTCGTTGGCGGCCTTCTCCACTTCCGTATCAATCGCCACGTTCTCCTCGCGGAACAATTCTACATCCACCCGCCATTGCCGGGTGAGCATGCGATAGCGGATGTCGGTGAGCTGCCCCAGCGCCGGCGATTCCAGGAACTTTTTTTGCAGCCGGAAATAGAGCGGCTTGACGCGCGGACTGATCTGCTCGACGAAATGCAGGAAAGCCGCCTCGATCGCTTTGTCCTCGGTGTGGCAGCTCTTGTCGATGTACCGGCGATTGGCATATTCATCCACCACCGCCGACAGTTCGGAAAAGTCGCGCAGAAACGCTTCAAGCTCGCCGGCGCTTGACACCGGCCGATCCAGCAACGACTGATAGAGCGGCTCAAGCCGCGCGAAATCCGCGGGGTCCAGGTCGGCGGGAACAAAAATACGGGCGGGCATCGTCATGGCCATGATAAACCTTTCGACTTCTCTTTGATCGAATTTTCGTCTAACGTCGGCGTTGGGCAAATCGTGCGTGATCGCCTTCGAAACCTCATTTTACTCAGCAATGTTATTCTTCCACAAGGATTCCCATGCCCCAACTCGCCGTCTTCCCCAAAGCGTTCATGGACGAGCTCTGCGTCAATGGCAAAATGACCCTGCGGCAATGGGTTGACCTGGCATCCGCGCTGGACATCGACGGCCTGGAGTTTTACAGCGGCTTTCTCGATCTGCGCGATCCCGCCTCCTGGCCCGCCGCGCGGCGGATGGTCGAGGACCAGGACATGAGCATCCCCATGCTCTGCTGCTCCCCGGATTTCACGCATCCCGATCCGGCGTTCCGGCGCGAGCAGGTCGGGCTCGAAAAGAGTTGGATCGACATGGCCGCCGAGTTGGGCGGAAAGTTTTGCCGGGTGCTCTCCGGACAGCGCAGGCCGGAGGTCAGCCGGGCACAGGGAATCGCCTATGCCGCCGAGTGCATCGAAGCCTGCATTCCCCATGCGGCCAGCGCCGGCATCACGCTCGTGATCGAGAATCACTACAAGGACAACTATTGGCAGTATCCAGAATTTGCCCAAAAAATGGATGTCTTCTGCGAACTGGTCGATCGCGTGAACTCCCCGCATTTCGGCGTCAACTACGATCCCAGCAACACCATCCTTGCCGGCGAAGACCCTCTGGAATTGCTGAGCCGCGTCAAGCATCGCGTCCTGACCATGCACGCCAGCGATCGATACCTCGCCGAGGGAACCATCGCCGATCTCCGCAAGGAGGAGGACAGCGTCGGCTACGCCAAGCGCCTTCGCCACGGTGAAATCGGCAAGGGCCTCAACGACTATGACGCCATCTTCAGCACGCTGAAGGCCGTCGGATTCAATGGCTGGATCAGCATTGAGGATGGTGTCAACGGCATGGAGGAACTCGCCCGCAGCGTCACGTTCCTTCGCGGGAAGATCGAGCAGCATTGGGGAAGGCCAGGTCGCAAATGAGGGTTACTCCTATGCCAGGGCGCAACACCACAACCAGCCGATGCAGAGCGTCCCGTGCTTTTGGGAATACAACCGTTACCGTATCACGGGCGTCTCGCCCGTGCGGATCGCGTAGTGGTCGAGAAATCACGATATTCCCAATCTAAATGCACCATGCACGGGCGAGACGCCTCATCTTTCGTCACATTTTTTTGTGTCCGCCAGCGAGTATAACATATTGGTGGCATTATCGTTCGATTGATTCAAAGGAGTATTGGCATGGAAGCCAGAGCGAACAAGGTACGAAGGCGTTCGATCCGCAAGGCCCGCAAGCAGACGAGGGATCGCATCCGCCGGAACGTGCGGCGGAAAGTGGCGGAGATGGCCTTTGGACGCACGCACTTTGGAGCGGCGGTGC
>Ga0209483_1002088_pt1 | contig 14399 bp, 13 predicted proteins | sample NGEPerA_FD_184508 | JGI IMG/M metagenome (GOLD analysis project Ga0209483, IMG submission 184508) | Arctic peat soil microbial communities from the Barrow Environmental Observatory site, Barrow, Alaska, USA - NGEE PermafrostL2-A... | ecosystem: Environmental > Terrestrial > Soil > Wetlands >... | reverse complement strand
GGGAGGGGAAATCCGAAAGCGACAACGCGCCGGCATCGGGCCCGCCGGCTTGTTTCTCTTCGCCGGGGTCATTGACCACCACGCTATTGGCGATTGAATCCGAACGGGGGTCGGCGGGCGGCTCGCCGGAGTTTTTGGAGATGATTATTCCCATTCCAACCCCTGTGTATCGGCCAGCATGCCGGGCGCGTCGGCCAATGATCCCAGCACCCGCGCCGCGTCACCGGCCAATTCCAAACCAATGGCGCGATCTTTGGTGCGTGCCGTGATAATATCGAAGGGCGGCACGCCGATGTCGGCCAGCGTGCTGGCGAGAAAGGATTCATCGCCGCGAATTTTGTAGAACGTGACCACATCGCGCCGCACGCCGATGCAATGGGGGCACAGCGCCTTTTCCGCCCCGACGCGCCCCAGGGAGGCGAAAAGCATTTCCTCGCGGCGGCACTTGGGACAGACCAGTTTTTCGAGCACGTCGCGGGCCAGTTCCAATTCCGCGGTGGGCCCCAATATCTGCCGGGCCTGGGCGAGAAGATCACCGGCGGTGGTTGTCGCGGCACTCGCGTTCAATGGGATGATTTGCTCGAGAATCTCGTGGCTATAGCAGCTTTCCTTGCGTTGGAATTCGATCTGATAGGCGTCGGTGCTTAGGCCGTCGAAGACCCAGCCGCGGCCTTTGATTGTTGGCAGGCCGTGAATGAGCTTGACCGCTTCCTGACATTGCACGCCGGCGATGATGGAGCTGATGGTGGGCGTGGTCGGCGTCTTGCCGCGCTCCATTTCGGGGCGCGACAGCAGATTGCAGGATCGGCGGTTTTGTAGCAGCTTCCAGTCGGTTTCCGACATGGTGCATTCGTAGCAGGGCCCATCGGGCGCGAAGACGCGGGCGGTGCCCTGGATTTGCTCAATGGCACCGTCGATCCAGGGGCGATTGACTTTCCAGCAGTTGCGGTTGATCGCCAGCCGGGCCTCGCGATTATCCAGCCCGCCAATGACGACATCCGCCCAGCGAAACACGCCCAGGCCCAGGTCATACACCACGTTGCCGACGAACGCCTGCGCGTTGATGCGCGGGTAAACGTCGGCGGCGGCGCGGGCGGCGGCGCGGGCCTTGTATTGGCCGTTATCGGATTCGCGATAGAGAATCGAACGCGAAAGATTGGAGTTTTCGATGCGATCGAGGTCGGCGATGAAGATATTGCCGACGCCGAGCAGCGCGAGGTTCTTGACGATCTCGTTTCCCAGCGCGCCCGCGCCGACGACCAGAATCTTCGCCGCCGCAAGTTTCTTCTGGTCCCACCAACTGATCAGGCCAAAGCGGTGAAAGCGATCCTCCTGCTGGGCATTGGTTTCCGCGATCGTCACCTCCAGTCGCGAGGCGGCGCGCGCGGCATCGCCAGCAGCGGGCAGGGCGGGGTTGAGAACGGAATCGGGCATAACGGGCTCAACGTATCACGGGCGTCTCGCCCGTGCGGACGGCGTGGTAGTAGAGGAACTGCGTCTTCTCAATCTTACAGCACTGGGCACGGGCGAGACGCCCGTGATACGACAGGTGCATTCGACTCCTTCTTTCGACGCTCAGGTCCGTCCCGCGGTAATCTCCGGTTGCAGGCGCAGGACATCGCCGTCTTTCACGCCGACGCTGGCCAATGTCTGATCGTCCAACAACTGCTTGCCCGAGGCGCGATGATGAAACTTGTAGCTGAGCGGCTGGCCATCGGGGGCATATTGCGGAAAGTGCATCTTTTCCAGCAGCACCGCCAGAATGCGGTTGACGGGGGCGTCATCGGGCATCTGCACTTCCTGGCGCTTGGTGCCCGTCGCGTCGCTTACTTGTACCGTCAACAATCCCATCGGCGTAACTCCCTAATGGTGAGAACTATCGGAAGAATAACTGCCGGGCGCAATTTCACACAGACACTTCATGGTTATCAGGACGCGAATCGTCTGGTTCAATGCGCTTATCTAATCGACTCTTGTCTATTTTGCCAAGCGAAATGGCCGATTCATAGGTGACAGTGCTTGAAGGATTCGAGGCACGCGGACAACGGCGCGATGGGTCCGGCTCGCAGAGTCTGCCTGTGTTGCCGGGACGCCAAGTCCGGATAATGTGAATTGACATTTGCGAATTTCGCACCGGCTTGATTTAGGCTTATATTCCTGAACAAGCCGACAGGCTTTTCGGGGAACTTCGACACTTTCGGGAGAACGGCCATTCTACAGCACAACCCCAATTCGCTGGATCGCTACGCCACGGGCCCACTGGGTTCGGCGAACGGCGCTTCCTCTTCGCGCGATGCCGCTCAGAATGGGGCGGGCTTGTTCCGCGTCCTGTGGCGGCAGAAATTGCTCGTGGTCATTCCCATCGTCGTCTTCCTGGGTCTGGCGGTGGCGTACCTGGTGACAGAGCGCAACCTCTATACCGCCCGCGCACGCCTCACCGTTACGCCCGCCGGCTCGCGGCTGAGCGGTGAAAGCTCCGACGCCAACCAATCCAACTTCCTCTCGACCCAGCGCGAAAAAATCCTCTCGCGCGAGATTCTCGCATTGGCTCTCGCCCAGCCGCTTCCGGGAAACCCGGGCAAACTCATTCGCGACCTGCCGACCTTTAAGCTGGCCGACTCAACGCCGCTGGTGGCGATGGCGGACGGTGCGGACGTGGAAGTCGGGAAAAAAGACGATGTCATTTCCGTTTACTTCGAATCGCCGGACAAGCAGGAGTCGGCGTTGATTGCCAACGCGATTGTCGATTCATACATCAAGTATCAGACCCAGCCGAGGCATACCAACGGCGGCGACGTGCTCCAGCCGTACAAGGCCGAGAAGAAAAAGGTCGAGGACGAACTCTCGCGGATCACCGATAAGATGTCGGCGCTTGAGTTGCAGTACGGCGCGCTGGCCGGCCGCGGCGATGACAATCTCACGATCCGCCAGCTCACATATTTGCAAACGCAGCTTTCCATCGCTCATGGCGAATACCTGAAAGCCAAGGCGGATTACGATGAGGCGATGCGCGCGCTTCGCCGCGACCCGCGCTTGGTGGATGGATCGCAGGAGGGGATTGCCGGCCTTTCTTCCGCCGAGGACGAGCAGGTCCTGCGCGCCGAGCTTCTGCAACTTGAGCAGCGGCTTCAAGACATGCGCGCCCACTACCTGCCCGAGCACCCGGCGATGCAATCCCTGCAACGCCGCGTCGATCAGATCGCATCCACTTACGCCCAGGCCGTGCAGCGCCGCTACCAGCGCGCCAAGGCGGCCGAGGAGGATATGCAGACACAGTTTGACCGACAGCAGCAGAAGGCGATCGAAGTCAGCGCCCGCAGCGAGCAATACAAGAAGCTGAGTGACGACGTCGATCGAAAGCACAAGCTGGAAGACACCCTGGACATGCGCATTCACGCGCTTGAGTTGCAGCAGGCCGCCGGCATGGTGGATCCCGATTTCTGGGATCACGCCGACCCTGCCACCGCGCTGCGTTCACATCCAAGCCCGAAGCGCGCCCTGGGTCTGGCAATGGTCATGGGGTTGATGCTCGGCTGCGGGCTGGCGTTGCTCCGCGACTGGATGGACGACCGCCTGAAGTCGGCGGATGAAATCAAGGCGTCGCTGAACATGCCGCTGCTGGGCGTAGTGCCCGCCATGCCTGCGGGCATCAGCCCCACCGTCTCGGGGCAGAAGGTCATGCTCGATCCCACCGGCGAAGTTGCCGAGGCGTACCGCACCGTGCGCACCAACATTTATTTCGGCGCCCCCAAGGATCGCTCCAAGACATTGCTCATCACATCCCCCAGCGCCGGCGACGGGAAAACCACCTGCGCCGCCAACCTCGCGTGCGTGATAGCGCAGGCCGGCAAGAAAGTGCTATTGATCGACGCCGACCTCCGCAGCCCGAGCCTGCATACGGTCTTCGCGCTCAAGGACAACCGCGTGGGGTTGTCGGGCCTTCTCGGCGGCCAGGGGACGCTCGACCGCGCCATCCAAACGACCGCGATTGACGGGTTGGATATTCTCCCTTGCGGCCCCAAGCCGCGCAATCCTTCGGAAATGCTCAACAGCCCGATGTTCAGCGAATTGCTGGAAATGCTGGCCGACAAATACGACCAGATCGTGATCGATTCCCCGCCGGTGATGGGTTTGGCCGACGCGCGGATCGTCGCGGCAAGCTGCGACCTGACGCTGCTGGTTCTTCGCGCCGACCGTTCGACCCGCAAACTCGCCACCCTCGCCCGCGACGGTTTGGCCGGCGTGGGGGCGCAAATCCTGGGCGCCATCGTCAACGACGTCTCCCGACACAGCGATTACCACACCAATTACAACTACGGCAGCCGCCTCGACCCCCTCCCGGAACGCAGCACGACGTTGGCGCGCGCGGGGAACGGGATGAGTGAGTCGTGATCGTACCTGCAAACTGAGCGTCGAAATCCGAAATCCGAAGCACGAAATCCGAAACAAATCCAAAATCCAAATGAAGAAAGCTCAAAACGGAGATTGGCGGAACCGGCATTTTGAATTTTCCCCTTCTCTTACTTTTGAATTTGTTTCGGATTTCGTGCTTCGGATTTTGGATTTTAATACCCCGGCTTTCCCGGTTACTTCCTTGAAATCCTATCCGCGCCGATGCACCACAGCGTGTGCAGTGTGCGGATAAATATCTGTCCCCGGCTCACCGCCGGCGAAGCGCGGCATTCTTCGCCTAGCGCGTTTTTACTCACCTCCTCGAATTTAGGGCCGGCCTTGAACACCGTGGTCTGGCCGTCGTCGGCGGTGAAGTAGGCATTCCCCCCCGCGAGTATTCCGCTGGCGCTTTGATGGTTGCTGATCGGCTTTTTCCAAAGCTGCTTGCCGGATGTGGCTTGCCAGCAAGTGGCCAGGCCGCCATCGGAAACAAGGAAAAACCAATCGCGATACGCAACCGGCGAGGGGACGTAGCTGACGGCGCGGTGGTCGGTCTTGTTGTGCCAGAGGATTTTGGAGGTGTGGGTGAGATTGCCGGTGCCGGTGGGATCGATGCCCATGATGTGGTGTTCGGGGAAGCCGCCGGTCATGAACGCCACGCCGTCGGTCATGACGATGCTCGCGACGTATTGCTCGGTGGGGCCGTTGATGATCCAGATTTGCTTGCCGGTGTCGGGGTTGTAACTGGCGACGCACTTGCTGCCAGACAGCATCATTTGAGGATGGCCGTTCACATCAAAAATGGTGGGTGTGCAGTACGAGCGCGTGCGGTTGGGGCGGTTGATGCGATAGCGCTCGATTCCGGCTTCCTTGTCAAACGCGACGATGAATGCCGGGGCGTCCTGGTCGCAGTTGAGGAGGATCATGTCCTTGTAAAACACCGGCGAGGAGCAATAGCCGTGGATCGAGGAGAAGCTGCCGGGGCTTTTGCGCCAGGTTTCCTTGCCGTCCATGTCGTAGCAGACCAACTCGATGTTCGGTTTCTCCAGAAATGACACCCACACATGCCGGCCATCGGTGCAGGGGGTGGCGCTGGCAAAGCTGTTGAGTTGGTTAATCTGTTCGAGTGGCGACGTGAAAACGTCCCGCTGCCAGAGCAGTCTCCCGTTCTTGCGCGAGTAGCAGAGCAGTACGCGTTGGTTGCTGTTCTCGATGCAGGTGGTGAGGAAAATGCGATCGCCGAATACGACCGGCGACGAATGCCCCATCCCCGGCACCGGTGTTTTCCAGGCGATGTTTTGAGTGGCGGACCAATGCGTGGGGACGTTTTGCTCAAGGGAGGTTCCGTCCCCGCGCGGGCCGCGCCACTGGGGCCATTCCTCAAACGCCGGCGTTGCAGTAGCGCGCCTCGACGCGCTGAGCAGCGCAAGCAGGATCAAGCCGAACAGGGGGATTCGAGTCATCACGGCACTTCCTCCAGTCGGCAATTATGAGGTGAGCTTCTCGCGCAGAGAAGGGGGGATCGGGATGGATTTCATCGCGCCGCCGGCCACTTCGCAGCAGACCGCGGTAAGTTTCCCCAGCGCCACCCGCCGTCCGGCGAGCAGGAAATCCACTTCGTAATTGAACGATTTATCCCCGATTTTGGTGACGCGCAGTCGCAATTCCAGTTCATCCTCGAAGCGGAGCGGCCCGAAGTATTCGCACGCCGCCGACACGCGCGGCCAGCCGATGTGCCGGCCTTCGTACTCCATCACCACGCTCAACCCGCGCGACCGGAAAAAAGCGTGCTCGACCTCTTCCATCCACCGAAAAAAACTGGCGAAATGCACGATCCCCGCCATATCCGTCTCGGAGAACTGCACCCGGCGATTGATGGAGAATTCGGTGGGCATGGTTCCAACTGCATCAAAAGCCGATTTCGTTCATTTAAACCCCTTGCGGCGCTGCCGGCTATACCGGGCCAGCGCATCCTCGATAATCGGATAGGCATCCTTCGCCGGCTGAATCGCATCGACCTCGACGGCCTTTCCCTCAAGCTGCTTGTAGTCCTGGAAGAATCGCCGAAGCATCGTCAGCCGATGCGGCGGCATCTCGATCGCCTCGCGGTAGCTGTTAAACTCCGGATCGTCCGAGGCCACGGCGATGATCTTATGGTCCTTTTTCCCGCCGTCGATCATGGTCATCAAGCCAATTGTGCGCGCATGCACCAGCGTCAACGGCACCACCGTCTCCTGGCACAGCACCAGCACGTCCAGCGGATCATCATCCTCGGCCAGCGTCTGCGGGATGAACCCGTAGTTGGCCGGGTAATAGACCGCCGAGTAGAGAATCCGGTCGAGCTTGATCAGGCCGCTGACTTTATCCAGTTCGTATTTCACGCTGGAGCCGAATGGAATTTCGATGATCGAGCTGAATTCCTGCGGAATGTCTTCGCCGGGAGTGACGTCATGCCAGGGATGGATCATGGGGAATAACCTTCACACAAAACAGCGGCGTGATTCTACGCACTATGCGCCCAAAGCCAAGCGCGGAGCGGTTGAACCATTGGCGGCTTGGCCGTATTCTGTTCACTCGCCCGGCCGGCCGGGGTTGGCGGCTTGTTTTCACATTGCAGAGGACTTTCGTGGCATCCATCCGACCGTTCGCCGGCATTCACTACGCCAGGGGGGATGACATTTCCGCGCTGATCGCACCGCCGTACGATGTGCTCGACGAGAAGAGCAAGGCGGCGCTACAGGCCCGGCATCCCAATAACATCGTCACCATCGATCTTCCGCACCTGCCGGCCAAGTCGGTCGGCCCCGACAGCACCTACGCCGGGGCGAACAACGTGCTGCAGGCGTGGCTTCGGGCTGGAATTCTCAAGCGCGACGCCCGGCCCGCGACTTACGCCTATGCCCAAAGCTACGAGCATGCGGGCCGCACGTACCACCGCCGGGGGATGATCTCGCTGGTGAAGCTGTCGCCCTTTGGCGAAGGCCACGTTGTTCCGCACGAAAAGACGTATGACGCCGCCATTGAGGATCGGCTCAAGCTGACGCGCGCCACCGGCATGCAGCTTTCGCCGATCTTCGGTCTCTTCTCCGACGACCGCCATGAAGTCACCGACTTGCTCTTTCACAATCTCGCCAAGCCCGAGCTCACCGGCAAGCTCAATGGCGTGCAAAACGACCTGTGGAGCGTGATCGACGCCGACGTGGAGAATAAGATCATCGATCTGATGGGCCACAAGCCCATCTTCATCGCCGACGGCCATCATCGCTATACCACCGCGCTGGCATATAAAAAGGAGGTCGAGCAGGCGCACGGGTCTCCCCTTCCGCCAAGCCATCCGGCCAACTATTGCATGTTCGTTCTCGTCGGCATGCAGGATCCAGGGCTGGTGATTCTTCCGACACATCGTTTGATCGGCGGCCTCGCAAACTTTGACGCCGGCGCCTTCCGCGCTGCCCTGGGCGCGAACTTCGACCTGACGGAAATGGCCGTTGGTCCCGATCATCTACCCGAGGCGGTGGACCATCTCGCCCACGGCGTGCCGCATACTTTTGGCTTATATGACGGCAAAACCCGGCGCCTTTACTCGCTGGCCCTGCGAAATCCTGATGTGCTCAAGCCATACGAACCTTCCAAGAGCGAAGCATGGCGTCGGTTGGACGTGGCCATTCTCCAGCGGTATCTCCTCGATGAGATCCTCCAACCCAAATTTGCCGGCGGAAAAGAATTGACCAGGGGCTACACCGCGTACGCCAATGAAGTCGCGCCGCAGGTGGATGGGGGGAAATACCAGATCGCCCTGCTGCTTCGCCCCACGCCGCTTCATGCGCTGGAGGAATTGGGGCGGCACAACGAGGTCATGCCGCAAAAGAGCACGTTCTTTTTTCCAAAGCTGGCGACGGGAATGATGATGTACGGGTTGGGGGCGGAACCCAGGTGAAATCCGAAACCCGAAACCCGAAATGCCGAAACAAATCCCAACGAACGCCCCAAAAAAATTGCGAGAATGGAATGGGTATCACCAATCATCAGGCGAGCCACTATGACTTTACTCACCGCATCCCCGCAAATTCCGACGATCGCCGACCTGCTCGAGCGACTGGGCGGCATCGCCCCGGACCGCGTGCGGTTCTACCCGCTTCCGGGCACCGCAACCGAAGCGGATGTGATTGCGATCGACGCCCACGAGGACCGGGTGTGTGAGCTGATCGATGGGGTTCTGGTGGAGAAGCCGATGGGCATCCGAGAGTCTTTCGTTGCGGTTGTGATAGCGAGCATCCTTCGACAATTCGTCGTGCCTCGCAACCTGGGGATGGTGACCGGCGAATCGGGAACGATGCGCATTCTCCCCGGATTGGTGCGGATTCCAGATGTCGCCTACACCTCGGTTCAGCGCTTGCCCGGCGGGCATGTGCCCGACGAACCGATTCCTGCTCTGGTCCCTGATCTGGCAGTGGAAGTTCTCAGCAAAAGCAATACTCAAGCCGAAATGGCCCGCAAGCTCGGCGAAGACTTCTCTGCCGGCGTAAGGCTGGTCTGGCTGGTGGATCTGAATACCCGCTCGGTCAGCGTCTATTCTGATCCGGCCCGATGCGTTGCTTTCACGATCGAACAACAATTGGATGGCGGCGACGTGCTGCCGGGCTTTACGTTGCCGGTACGCGACATCTTCGCGGAGCTGGATGTTTAACGCGCGCCGATGCAGTACACATGGTCCGCCCCCACGATAAACAGATTCCCATCCGCGACGGCTGCCGAGGCATGGTTGGGGTCGTGCAGATCGTTGGTGGCCAGTAGCTTGAACTGTGGGCCGGCTTGCACCACGAAGCTCTTGCCGCCGTTGGCGAAAAACAACCGGCCCGCCGGATCGACCACCGGGCTGGCCCATGTCGTGGTGATCCCCGCGAGCCGTTGTGAGTAGACCGGCTTTCCCGTCTCCACCTCGAAACATCGCAAAATGCCCGGCGAATGCAGCCGATACAGATATTTGCCGACGATCACCGGCGAGCCGATGCCTTCGGGAATCGTTGGGAGGGTCCAGCGGATATGCGCTTTGGAAACATCGCCGGCGCCGGTGGGATCGACGCAGGTTCCCGGGCCGCCCCGGCCATTGTCGAAATAAACCAGGCCAGAGCCATAGGCCGGTGAAGAGGCGTCGCCACATCCCCGGCACCACCAGATCAAGTGACCGTCCGACGGGTCCAGGCTCTGTAGCCCGTTGGGCGCGATCGCCATCCCCGAGGCCAGCACCAGCATCTGCGGCTTGCCCTTCACGTCGATCAACACCGGCGTGCTGTGACCGAAATTCACGTTCAGTTTGTGTTCCCACTTCACGTCGCCGGTTGATTTGTCGAACGCGATGACCTTTGAATCGTTTGGCTTATTCATCGCGCACAGTTGAAGCACGGTATCCTTGTAGAGCACCGGGCTGCTGCCGACCGTGACGTCGAACGAATGCGGCAAAAGTTCCTTGCGCCACACGATCTTGCCGTCGAAATCCAGCGCCGCGATCACCGCCGACCCAAAGACGCAGTAGACGAGTTTGCCATCGGTTGTCGGCGTCGGGGCCGCATACCCTCCGCCGGGCCCGCTGCGAAAATCCGATCTCACCCACGTCCCCGGCGGCACCTGCACGTCCCAGAGCAATTTTCCATCGCTTGCGCTAAAGCACATAACGTGATGCTCTGGAATCACCTTGGCCCGGTCGGCGACGTTGGGGGCCCAGTACGCCGTGCAAACAAAAACCCGATCTCCCCACACAATCGGGCTGGCGTGCCCCTGCCCTTTCAGCGGCGACTTCCACAGGACGTTGTGATTCTCTGCCCCACCCCAATTCACCGGCAAAGCCTTCTCCTGTGTGTACCCCAGCCCCGTCGGTCCGCGGAAGCCGGGCCAGTTGCCGGCCGCCGATGATGCCGCCTGTGCCGCCATCAACATGAGCGCCGCGATCGATACACAAAGTGAATTGATCCTCATGCCCTATTGCGATACCCCCGCCCGTGCGCAAGGTCAAGCGCTGCCGCGTCGCGTCATCCCGCTTCCTTTCGCATTCATCATTTCCCCTACAGTCCCACCGTGTTAAATCCCGCGTCCACGTAGATATTCTCCCCGGTCACGCCGCTCGACAGATCACTGATTAGATAGACGGCGGTTTTGCCGACTTCGTCGGCGTCGATGTTGCGATGGAGCGGCGACTTCTTCTCCATGTGCCTGAACATCTCATCCAGATCGCCCACGGCCGATGCCGCCAGCGTTTTGATGGGGCCGGCGGAAATAGTGTTCACACGGATTCTCTTATTGCCCAAATCGTATGCCAAATACCGGGCCGCGGATTCCAGCGCGGCCTTGGCCACGCCCATGATGTTATATCCCGGCACGACCTTCTCGCTGCCCAGGTATGTCATGGCGACAATCGACCCGCCGCCGGGCATGATCGGCAAAGCAGCCCGCGCCAAGGCCATCAGGCTGTAGGCGCTGATGTCCAATGCCTGGCGGAACACCTCGCGCGGCGTCGATGTGAAAACGCCCTCGTCGGTTTTCAGATAGTTGTAATCCGCGAACGCCAGGCTGTGCACCAGGAAGTCGATCGTTCCAAACTTCTCCCCGGCGGCGGCGAAGAATGCCGCGATGGATTCATCGCTGGAAACATCGCACGGGTGCATCCATGAATCGCCATATCCGTGCTCGGTCATGGCTTTGCGGGCCCGGCGTTCAGATTTTTCGATGTTGCCCATCGGCAAAAACCCGATGCCCACCGCCGCCCCCTGTTTCACCGCATGATCGCCGATATACGCCGCGATGCTGCGGTCGTTGGCGATGTTCAGGATCAATCCCTTTTTGCCGTCCAATAAGCCCATTGAGGTCTCCTTCGAGTATGGCGGTAGCTTAGTGGCGCAGCCGAGAGGGAACAAGGCGGGCGATTACCGGCCTACGCGGGGTGTCGCGAGGACTTAGCGGCTCGAATGTCTGCCCCACCGTCCGCCATTGCCGCTCCCGGAGAATTGCGCACACCCCAATCCGGGTACGCCCGAACGTGCGAGTGAATGGCATGGGTCGCAGTGGTACACTCCTCGCGGGCTCCAACAACCGGCGTCACGCCATTCTCAACGGCAATAAAGGCATCCACATGAGCGTCTCCTGGGACACATTTGAGCGTTATCGGCAGAAGGGGCTGGACGCCCGCCGCGCCGGACAGTGGGATTCGGCTCGCATTTATCTTCTCGAAGCGGCGCGGGCGATGATCGAGTTGAGCAAGAGCGCCACCGGCGAGGAACTGCGCGAAGGCCGCCGGCAGATGTCCCAGCGATTGCTGGAATTGGCGCGCGACTGCGAGACGGCAGCCAAAGACAACCGCAAGGCGCAACCCGTCCGCCGATCAACCTCGGGATCGGGCGCGCAAGCCAGCGAATCCGAAGGTGAGTCCTCCGCGCGGCAGTGGATCGTGAAGGAAAAGCCGACACTGCGTTTCAGCGATGTCGCCGGCCTTGAGGATGTCAAGGAAGACATTCGCCTGAAGATGATCTACCCCTTTGAGCATGCGGATTTGGCCGCGAAGTTTGGCATCCGGGCCGGCGGAGGGGTGTTGATGTACGGCCCGCCGGGCACCGGCAAAACCATGCTTGCCAAGGCCACCGCCGGCGAAATCGAGGCAACCTTTTTCCGCATTTCCCCAGCCGATGTCCTGAGCAAATGGGTGGGCGAGGCCGAGCAAAATATCAAAAAGCTGTTCGACGCGGCGGCTGCCGAGCCGCGCAGCATTATTTTCATCGACGAAATCGAGGCCCTCGTTCCCGCCCGCCGGGACGAAGGCAGCAGCGTGATGCAGCGCGTGGTGCCGCAGATATTGCAGGGCGTGGAGGGTTTCGACAAGAAGGCCAACCGCCCGATCCTGATGATGGGCGCGACCAATGTCCCCTGGCAGCTCGACCCCGCCATGCTTCGCCCGGGGAGGTTCGACGAGAAAATCTACATCCCGCTGCCCGACCTGCCCGCCCGCCGAAAGATGCTCGAAATCTATCTCTCCAAGCGCCCCCTGGCCGGCGATGTCGATCTCGACGCGCTGGCAATCCGACTGCAAGGCTATAGCGGCGCGGATGTGAAATACGTCTGCGATCGTGCCGCGACGATCCCGTTTTTGCGGAGCGTGGCCACGGGAGAAGAAGGCGAAATCACCAGCCAGATCATGACCGACGTTCTCAACGAAGCCCAGCCCTCGGTGACGCCGGACATGCTGCAAAAATTCAGCGAATGGGGCCGTGAATAATCCGGGTTAGTGCTTGAAATGCCGCTGCCCCGTCACCACCATCGCCGCCCCGAATTTGTTGGCTACGTCGATTGATTCCTTGTCCTTCACTGATCCGCCCGGATGCACGATCGCCGTGACGCCGGCTTCGAGCAGAAGTTGCGGACCATCCGGGAACGGGAAGAACGCGTCGGAGGCGGCGACCGCGCCCTCGGCGCGCTCGGCGGCCTTGGCGACGGCGATCCGCGCCGCGTTCACGCGGTCCACTTGCCCGCCGCCTGCGCCGACCATCATCTGATCCTTCGCCAGCACGATCGCGTTGCTCTTTACGTGCTTGCATGCCAGCCAGGCGATTTCCATATCGGCCCATTCGGCTTCGGTGGGCCTGCGGTCGGTCACAACCTTGGCGCTGGCGCGATCGAAGCCGGTGAGGTCGCGCTGCTGCATGAGGAATCCGCCGACGATCTTGTGCATGTGGAATTCATCTCGGTCGGCGTGGTCGAGCGTTGTGATGGGACCAACCTCCAATAGCCGCACGTTTTTCCAGCGGGCGCGGAGCAGCTTGAGGGCGTCGGCGTCATAGGAGGGGGCGACGATTACTTCCAGCAACTTATCGATGCCGGTGATCGTTTCCGCGGTGGTTAAATCGACGGGCTTATTGAGCGCGACGATCCCGCCGAAAGCCGCCAGCGGATCGCCGGCGTACGCTTTGGTGAAAGCCTGCGGCAGCGTGGCGGCGGTGGCAAAACCGCAGGGCGTGGCATGTTTCACGATGCACACCGCCGGCGACGCCAGTTCCTTCACCGCCGACAGTGCCGCGTCCGCGTCCAGCAGATTGATGTACGACAACTCCTTGCCATGAAGCTGCAGGGCGAAGGCCACGCTCGCCTCGGCGGGCTTCTTGCCGACTAAAAGCGTCGCCTTTTGATGCGGGTTTTCCCCATAGCGCAGATCCAGCGCCTTATGGAGATTGAAGACGATGCCGCCCGAATCGATGCCCGCGCTGCTCGCCAGATAGTTGGCGATGATCGAATCATACTCGGCGGTGTGGGCGAAGGCGCGCTGGGCCTGCTTGAGGCGGTGCTTGCCGCAGGAGGCGCCTTTGTGCTCCTTGAGATCGCCTAGCACTTTTTCATAGCGATCGGGGGAAGTGACGACCAGCACCCATTGATGATTCTTGGCTGCCGAGCGGATCATGGAGGGGCCGCCGATGTCGATGTTTTCGATCGCCTCGTCGAACGTGACGCCGGGCTTTGCGATCGTCTGCTCGAAGGGATAGAGATTGATGCAGAGCAGATCAATCGGCTCGATCCCATGCTCCCGCATTGAGGCTAGATGCTCCGGGTTTTGCCGCAGCGCCAGTATGCCGCCGTGGATTTTCGGATGCAGCGTCTTCACGCGGCCATCCATCATTTCCGGAAACCCCGTGACCTGCGAAACGTCCGTCACCGGCAACCCCGCTTCCCGAAGAAATCGCGCGGTGCCGCCGGTGCTGATCAACTCCACGCCAAAGTCTTTGTGCAGGGGGACGGCGAATTCGCGCAGGCCGGTTTTATCCGAAACGCTGATCAGCGCGCGGCGGATATGAACAAGATCGCTTCGAGAGTCGGCGGAGTCGGGCACGGTGCGAACCTTTCGTTGCGGATATCACCGCAAGGTACGCGAGGGCGGGGGGAAGATCAAAAGCGGATGCGAATGGACGGCGCATTTCAGGTGCGCGGAAGTCTCGGCGAATCTTTCCCCCTCTCCCGGTACGCCGGGGGAGGGC
>Ga0209483_1002084_pt1 | contig 14421 bp, 14 predicted proteins | sample NGEPerA_FD_184508 | JGI IMG/M metagenome (GOLD analysis project Ga0209483, IMG submission 184508) | Arctic peat soil microbial communities from the Barrow Environmental Observatory site, Barrow, Alaska, USA - NGEE PermafrostL2-A... | ecosystem: Environmental > Terrestrial > Soil > Wetlands >... | reverse complement strand
GCCGTGAACTCGCCCATCGACCGCGGGTAGTGGACGCTGGCCAAAGGGCGCGAGACCATCCCATCATCCTACTCCGCTTAGATGGATAGCCAACAAGGTAGTTATGCGCAGCTGCGCATAACTACCTGTCGGCGTCGGGGGAGCCGACGGAGGCTCAGGGCGTGTGGCATGTGTTGGATGAGACCCGCGAGCGGCTGGGTCTTGAGGCGGGCGAGGCGGTGCGCGCCGAGCAGCTCGTCGCGTTGATGGAGGGTCGCCATCCCGTGAGCGGCGAGTTCATTCGCCAGGCGGGCGCTGATGGCCGACGCGCGGGCGGCATCGACTTGACATTCTCGGCGCCCAAGTCCGTCAGCGCCGTGTGGGCGCTCGGCTCTGAGCAGCAGCGCGCCGGCGTCGAGCTTGCGCATGGGCGGGCGGTCTCGCGCGCGCTTGAGCACCTGCGAGGCGAGGTCGCAGTGGTCCGTGAAGGCGCGGGCGGCCGGGTCCTCTCCCCTGCGCGTGATGTGTTGGCGGCGGAGTTTCGTCATACGACCGCGCGGGGGGTCGCCGGGGGTGAGGCACCCGACCCACAACTGCACAGCCACGTCGTCGTTACCGGCGTGGTGCGCCAGGATGAGCAGTTCGCGGCGGTCGCCAGCCGACCCTTGTTTCGCTCGGCGCGGGAGCTGGGCGCGTTCTACCGCGGCGCCCTGGCCGAGGAGCTGCAAGGGCAGGGGTATGAGATCGTCGCGGGCACCGGGCGCGGGGGGCGTTACTTTGAGGTCGCCGGGATCTCCGAGAGTGCGCGGGAGGCGTTGAGCGGCAGGAGTCGGGAGGTGTGGCTGGCGGCTGAGCGTTTCCGTGCGCGCTACGGCCGCGCCCCCGAGCGCGACGAGCTACGCAACGTGAAGCTGGAGAACCAACGACACCGCGGCGTCATCGGCCGGTCCAGAGGTCTTGTTCGTTCGTGTCATCTGCTCGCTCCATTGACTTGTCGTGGAACAGGACGCGATTCCCCCGTATGAGTTGGGGCCGATCCGTCCCTGTCCCCCTTAATGACCGCGAGCAGCCGCAACCGGCCAACGACTTTTGGTTGAGCCGCTACCAGGCTGTCGGGAGCGACGCCTACGCCCTCCGTGATGGATGTGAGATCCATAACCGCCGGGCAGCGTAGAAGGCGCTGCTGTCCGGGCCGTGAGGCCGCACGAGCGCCCTGGCACCGTCGCCCTCCCGCAACGGCGGCCAAGAGCCGCCTCTTCGCCGATGCGGCCCTATTGCCGTGGCGGTCGTAGTGCGTTGATCAGGTCGGCGAGCTCCTGGTCGATCGGCGCCTTGTCGGGCTCGTCGCAGCAGGGTGGCTGGTCCTCGCGGCGACGGCCGATGTCTGCCAGCTGTGGCACGTCCGCGGCTCCGTCGACGTGCGGGTTCTCTTCGTCGTTATGTTGTCCGACCCAGGCGACGATGATCTCGTTGTGCTCGGCGAACACGATGTGCATCCGCCAGTCGGCGTAGAAGCGCAGGCCGCACATGTGGGCCTCTGAGCCGTCGGACGCTCGCATCCGGTAGTCGCCGGCGGCGCAGCCTTCGTGCTTCAAGCGGTTGACGGCCTCCGCAAACTTATCCTTGGCTTTGCCGCGAAGCGCTTTGACGCGCGGCTTGGCTCGCGCGGCCACCGTGACGGTGAACGTCACGTGAGGATCAGTGGCTCTGTGTTACCGGCGAGAGCATCGGCGAGGCCCTCGCGCGCGCCCGGCTCGGCGAGCTCGCGCTGGTCGGCGGCGGCCGCGAGCAGCGATTGCCAGCGTTTGGTGTCGCCGGCTGTCTCGCGTAGCCGCTGCAAGCGGTGACGCAGATCGACGACGCTGGAAAAGGTCAGCATCGTCGGCTGCTCGCTGGCGAGCACCATCAGCCCGCGACGGGTCCACGCGCGCACCGTCGGCTCGGAGACCCCGAGTGCAACGGCGGCCTGTGCCACGTCGATCGTCGCCGGGCGCATGGCGGCGACCGTGTGCTGCGTCTCCTGCAGCTCGGAAAGCGCCTGCTTGACGCTGCCATTCTGCAGCGCGTCTTCGGTGCGGTGCAGGGTGTCCTCGAGCGTGATAAAGCCCGCCGCCAGTGCCCGCTGCTCTCGCCTGGTCATTCCAATCATCCTATCACTTGTTTCCCAGGAGATGCAGATCTAGAAAAGAAGAACACGCTCCAGCGTAGCCGGATACGTTCGTGGTCCCCCGGTCGCTTCCCGGAGCGTACGCTCAAGAATTTCGGGACCATTCCGGGACCTTTTCGAGATTTCACGGTGGCCGGAGCTTACGCGACTTGGACGAGAAATGGCTTTGTAAAGCCAAGAACCTGGATGAGGTGTTCACGTTTGGCATTCGTCCTGAGTTGACGGGCGTTTCGGGTGCGTTCTGCGGCCCGACCACACGTTAAGCGCTTTGTGACCACACTTGCGGGGCGCCTCAGTGTCCGCGCTGGCCGGGTTTCTCTTGGCCACGGGTGCTCTTTGAGTCCCAGCCCTCGGTTTGCTCGAGGGCTTTCAGGGAGAGTGTTTGCAGTTCGCTGATGAGCTCTCGTAAGGCGGTGGTTGTCTCAAACCAGGGCCGGTAGCGCTCGAGTTGCTCGGGGGTGAGTCGTCGGGTGAGGGTCTTGCCTTTGATCTTGCGTGTCCAGGTGATGTAGGGACCGTGCGGCTTCGGGGGGTCTGCGTGGCAGGCGCAGCTGGGCTTGCCGCAGCGGTTCATCACGACGTTGATGCTGCCGGGCAGGATGTGGTCGATCTCTGCGATCTGCGCCTTCAGCTCGCGGCGGCGGCGCTCGGGTGAGGGGGGGCTTTTGGGCATGGTCGGGATGATCGCTCTTTCTATCCGATAGTACTAGTACTCTCGGTCAGAGGTTGTGACCATGATCGCCCCGAGGCCAAGTGACCCCGCCCCGCAGGCGAGTGCCGCGATCTGCGCCTGGCGCCCATGCTCGGTGAGCGAGGCGGCCGGTGCTTTCGCACGGCAGGTCGTGGCCGAGGCGGCGCCTGAACGCGCGGCACGCGCCCGCGCGTTGTTGTTCGCCGCCTCCAGGCTAGCGGCCTTCGGCGAATCCGTGGGCCTTGAGCTTGAGGGGGAGGTGCTTCTGCACCCCGCGGTGATCGAGCGCTTCATCGTGGAAGGCGAGCGCACGCTTTCCCCGGCAACCAGGCGGACGCTCAGAACCAACCTGCGCTACCTGGCCCGTGCGCTCCAGGCCCACCCGCAGCCGGCCCCGACCCCTCTGCCCCGCGAGCGTGCCAAGGAGCCTTATAGCGAGGCTGAGATCGCCGCCTACCTCACCTGCGCCCAAGCGCAGTCCACGCTCGCGCGGCGGATGCACGGGGGCGCCTTGATCTGCCTGGGCGCCGGTGCCGGCCTCACGGGCTCTGAGCTTCGCCACGTCAGGGGCAGCGACGTCATAGAGCGCTCCGGCGGGGTCGTGGTTTTGGTCACAGGGCGCAGGGCGCGCGCCGTTCCCGTGCTCGGGCGCTTCCACGAGCCGTTGCTGAACGCCGCTCACTTCGCCGGAGAGGGCTGTCTGCTGGGCGGCGAGAACCCTCTGCGCAAGAACCTGACCTGTCAGATCGCGGTCCTGTTCTGCGATCGGGCCCTTCCCCGGCTGGATACGGGGCGCCTGCGCTCCACCTGGCTCTCTGAGGCCGCGCGGCTGATCGGCCTTGGAGCGTTCATGGCCGCGGCGGGGGTGCGCTGCTCGCAGCGCCTGGGCGACATCGCTGCACAGCTGCCCGTGGTGGACGAGCAACAGATGGTCAGACTGCTCGGGGAAACAGCGTGAGTGCGGCTCCGGTGCAGCGCCTGCAAGCGATCCTCGACGCCTCGGGCGTCGCCGCGCGTGTGGAGGCGATGCTGCCCGTGGGCGTGCGTCCCCGCCAGCTTTCGGTGCGCACTCTGCTGCTGGGAATGCTCACCGCGCTCTGCGACGGGCGCCCGGCGCATCTTCGGCGGGTGCACGAGGCACTCATCGCCCTGAGCGAAGCGGAGAAGTGGCGCCTCGGCGTGCTCGCCGCCTGGAAGGACGGCCCACACCTGCTCACCTACCGCCAGGTCGAGCGCACCTTCTCACTCGTGGTCGAGAAGCTCGCCAAGGAGAAGCCCGACGGGGAGCCCCCCCAGGCGCTCTGCGAAGTCATGGACGCACTGCTGGAGGGGAGCGTCAAGGTTCTGGGCGAGCCGCCCTCAAGCTCCTACGCCGTGGACTGGACCGACCAAGAGAGCTGGTCACGCCCCCCACGAAAGAGAGTCGCAGAGCCCAAAGGTAGCGAGCCGCTCTCAGAGAACACCCAGGCCGCAGCGCCAATGAAGAGCGCAGACTGCGCCGACCCGGATGCCTCCTTCGGGCACCGCCGCGGCGATGCTCCGGGCCAGAAGGACGAGGTCTTCTTCGGCTACTACCTGCAGGCGGCAACCATAGTCAAGGACGAGGGCGGCCCCGAGGTCGGAGAGCTCGCCCGCCGAATTCAGCTCACCTCCTGCCACGTCGATCCACCCGCAGCGTTCGTGCCCGTATTGGCGCGAATGGTCAAGGACGCCATCGCCGTGAACGACATCCTCTCCGACTCCGGCTACGCCTACCGCCTCCCGCGGAGCTGGGCGCTGCCAGTGCGGGGCCTGGGCGCGGCGCTCATCCAAGACTCACACCCAAACGACCGCGGCCCCAAGGGCACCCACATGGGCGCGATCCTCACAAACGGCAACCTCTACTGCCCGGCCACGCCGAAGACGCTGCTGGAACTCGGCCCGCTCTCGCGTTGCGCGAGCACCGAGCAGATCGCCGCCCACGACCAGTTGAGCGCCGAGCTCTCCCGCTACAAGCTTCCGAAGATCACCGGCTACGACCACGATGGCTATCATCGCGTGAGCTGCCCGGCAGCCCAGGGCAAGCTGCGCTGTGAGCTGCGCCCCCCTTCGATGGAACTCCCCCACACCCGCCCACAGGTGCTCCAAGCGCCCGAGCACCCACCCACCTGCTGCACCCAGCAGACACTCACCGTGCCCGCACAGGTGAACGCAAAGACCGCACAGAAGCACGACTACCCCTCAAAGACCCATCGCCTCTCCTACGCCCGGCGCTCAGCGGCAGAGCGCACCTTCTCGACCATCAAGGACCCCGCCACCAACGACATCTCCAAGGGATGGTGCCGACTTATGGGGCTCACCCCGATAGCGCTGTTCACCGCGTGCCTGTTCGTGGTGCGCAACGTGCGCGTAACCGATGCCTTTACCGCCCGCAAGGCCGAGGAGACCCGGCGTCTTACCTGCGGGCTTCCCCCCCGCAGACGCAGGCGACGACGGCGAGACACACTACGCGAGCTCCTCGCCGAACCGGGCGCGCCGCCTGCCCGACCGCCGCCACTCTGACCGCCGCCACTGGAGAGTCGCCGGCGCCCTTACCGAAACAGAACCCTCCAAGAACGCCTGCGATATGGAGAAGCCCCTCGACGCACCGGAGCGCCTGCAAGTCCGTCCGTGTGCCCCGCCATGCCGTTCTCGGCACCCCGAACAGGCACCCGTCGACACCGCCGACACCGCGCCCCGCCCAAGCGAGCCAAAGCCAGCGCGGTCAAAGCCCAAACGTGAACAACAACCAAGGTCAAACGTGAAGACCTCTGGATGCCGGAGGAGGGACTCGAACCCCCGACACGCGGATTATGATTCCGCTGCTCTAACCGACTGAGCTACTCCGGCGGGGAAGCGCAGTCTAGCTTTACGCCGCTGGTAGAAGGGCAGGGATGCCCTTGTCTAATCGCCTGTGGCCGAGAAGTGCTCGGGATCGACCGGCCCGAGAACGCCACCGACGAGCTTCACCGGCCCGGGGTACGTCTCGAGGACGGTGATCAGCTGGGATGGGCTCGTCACATCCACCGCGCCGCCGGGATACACGGTGGTCTCGTGGTTGCTCAGGCCGGCCTTCGCGCTGAAGGCGCCCGCGGCGTTCAGCTGGGCCTGTTCGAAGTAGGTCCTGTAGCCGCTTGTGACGGTTCCACTCCAACCGTGGTGAGATGCCCATTCGAGGATCGGGATGATCCAGTCGGCGATCGGCTTCGACCGCGGATTCCACGCCGTTTCAGGTGTTTCGGCCTCCACGGCGGGACCGCCCGAGTTCGATGGGGAGTTTTCGAAGGATGCGGCCGATTCTCCGGACGGCAACACGATCCCAGCCTTGCGCGCGGCCTTGATCTCACGGCGAATTTCCGCATCGGAGGGAGCTCCGGGCGCTATATGCAACTTGCCTTCGGCGAGTACCGCGTCAGATGACGCGTCGATCCGTGCGACGACACTACGGGGATGCGCCGACGCGGGGCTCGACTTCGCGGTGACCTTGACCTTCGCTTCTTTCGAGACCGTTCCGCGCGGGACTGTGGCTTGGCCGCAGCCGGCCACACCACCGGATCCGATCACTAGGAGCAAGGCGACGGTGGCCCGTATTGTGGGCATCGTCATCGAGGCAGTCTCTCAGACCCGGCGAATGTGGAGTGAGCGCGCGTAATAGCCTTCGAGGAGCGCACCGCCGGTCGAAGGGCCGGCACGCCGGCTGAGATCGACGGGAAGGATCTGCATCTGGCGGTGCCCTAACGAGGGATGTCCCCAAACCAGCGGAGGATTGATTCATGAGGCTCCAAGCAGCAGGTGCAGCAGAGAACCGCTCCACGCCCATCGTCTCGGTCCTCGTCCTGGCAGCTGCGCTGCTCGCGCTCGCCGGCTGTGGCAGCTCGAGCTCCAGCAGCTCCTCGGCTTCCGCGCCGACGAGCGTGGCCGCCACTCCGACGCAGTCGAGCTCGGCGACATCCTCCACGCCGGCTACCGCCCCGGCGCCGGCAGGTGGGCAGGCTTTGAGCCTCGAAGCCAACCCCGAAGGTCAGCTGAAATACAACACCACCTCGCTGACCGCGAAGGCGGGCAGGGTCACGATCAACTTCGCCAACATGTCGCCCTTGGGCCACAACGTCACCGTCGCCTCCAGCTCCGGCGCCGTGGTCGGCGCGACCCCGACCTTCCAGAGTTCCAGCAAGACGCTGTCGCTGAACCTGAAGCCGGGCACGTACAAGTTCTACTGCTCGGTTCCCGGGCATCGCGCGGCCGGCATGGAAGGCACGCTCACCATCCAGTAGAAGCTCGACAAGGGGTCCTGCTCTAGCCTCACTGCTCCAGCGATGATCGCCTCGATCCCCAGCCCGCCGAACAACGGGTTCTACGTCGGACCGTTGTTCGTGCATTTCTACGGGCTCTGCTACGTGGTCGGGATCACCGCCGCGATCGTCCTGACACGCCGTCTGTGGCGGGTGCGGGGCGGTGACCCGGATCTCGTCTACACCGTGGCGTGGTGGGGCGTGCCGGCGGGAATCCTCGGTGGGCGGCTCTATCACGACGTCACGAGTTGGAACGAAGTCCCGCACAACTGGTGGGGCTGGCTGGCGGTCTGGCAGGGCGGCCTCGGTATCTGGGGGGGGATCGCCGGGGGCATGCTCGGCGGTGTGATCCCACTACGCCGCCACCGGGTGAGCATCACCGCCTTCATGGATGCCGCCGCCCCGGGCATCCTCGTGGCGCAGGCGATCGGGCGGGTCGGCAACTACTTCAACCAGGAGCTCTTCGGCGGCCCCACGAATCTCCCGTGGAGTCTGCAGATCAGTCTGGCGCACCGTCCGGCCGGCTACCTGGGCTACGCGACCTTCCAACCGACGTTTCTCTACGAGCTGATCTGGGACCTCGCGCTCGCCGGCGCCCTCGTGTGGCTGATCCACCACAGGACGATTCGCCCGCCGGGCATCTTCGCGCTCTACGTCGCGGGCTACTCCGCCTTTCGCATCTTCGAGGAGCTGCTGCGGGTCGACCCCGCCCACCACATCCTCGGCGAGCGCCTGAACTTCTGGGTCGCCGCCCTGCTGACGCTCGCGGGGATCGCCTGGTTCATTCTCACGCAACGCCCCGCGGCGGGAGAACGGGAGCCTTCGGTGTCGGGCCTGTCTCCCTAGACTGGGCATAGTCTCCCGAGGAGAGTGCGTTGAGCGTCGCTCCCGATCGCGCCGTGGCGGCCGGTCCCGCAACGAAGACACCGGACCCACCCGCGCTGCGGCTGGTATTCGGGGGTCTGCTGCTGGTGATGTTGCTGGCGGCGCTCGATCAGACGATCGTCGCGACGGCGCTGCCGACGATCGTCGGTGATCTCGGGGGCCTGAGCCATATCTCGTGGGTCGTGACGGCCTATCTGCTCGCGCAGACCGCCGTCACGCCGCTGTACGGGAAGCTCGGGGACATGTACGGGCGCAAGATCGTCCTGCAATTTGGCCTCGTGGTGTTCCTGATCGGCTCGGCGCTGTGCGGCCTGAGCCGGAGCCTCGACGAGCTGATCGCCTTCCGCGCGCTACAGGGGCTCGGTGGTGGCGGCCTGATGGTCAGCGCGCAGGCCGCGATCGGCGATGTCGTGCCGCCCCGCGAGCGAGGCCGCTACACGGGCCTGTTCGGCGCCGTATTCGGTCTGGCGAGTATCGCCGGACCACTGCTCGGCGGATTCCTGACCAGCGACTTCAGCTGGCGTTGGATCTTCTATGTCAACCTGCCGCTGGGGATCGTCGCCTTCTTCGTACTCGCGGCCACACTTCCCACCGTCACCGAACGCGTGCACCATGTGGTCGACTACCTCGGGACCGTCCTGCTCGCGGGTGGTCTCACCGCGATCGTGCTGGCGGCGTCCCTGGGAGGCACCTCCTACGCCTGGGGCTCTACGCTGATCGTCGGTCTCGCCGTCGCCGGCGTGCTCCTGCTGGGCGCGTTCGCGTTCACCGAGCGCCGCGCCGTGGAGCCGGTCTTGCCTCCGAAGCTGCTCGCCAACCGCGTCTTCGTGGTGACCGGCGCCGTCGGGTTCGTGGTGGGCTTCGCGCTGTTCGGCGCGGTTACCTACCTGCCCCTGTTCCTGCAGGTCGTCAAGGGCGCGACCCCCACGGGGTCGGGACTCCAGCTGTTGCCTCTGATGGGAGGCCTGTTGATCACCTCGATCGTCTCGGGGCAGGTGATCACCCGCACCGGTCACTACAAGCCGTTTCCGATCGCCGGCACCGCGGTGACCTCGCTCGGGCTGTATCTGCTCTCGACGATGGACCCGTCGAGCTCACGAACCTCGATCTCCCTGTTCATGTTCATCCTCGGCCTCGGGTTGGGAATGGTCATGCAGGTCCTGATACTCGCCGTGCAGAACGCGGTCGACTACGCGGACCTCGGCGTCGCGACCTCGGGCGCCACTCTGTTTCGCTCGATCGGCGGATCGCTCGGCGTCGCGGTGCTCGGCGCGATCTTCTCCAACCGGCTGAGCAGCGAGCTGAAGAGCGTTTTTCCCCCGGGGGCCGCCAGTCATGTGAATACCGGAAGCCAGGTGAACCCGAAGGAGATCGCCCACCTGCCGGCGGTGCTGCGCAGCGGCTATCTCCACGCCTTCACGAGCTCGCTCAGCAGTGTCTTCCTAGTCGCGTCGGCGTTCGCGGTCGTCGCATTTGTGCTCTCGTGGTTCATCCGCGAGCTGCCGCTGCGCGAGACCGTTGCGAGCTCCGACATGGGAGATGCCTTCGCCAGTCCGCGGGACGCCGATTCGTTGGCGGTGGTCATCGACAAAATCGGTCGCCTGGACCGTCGTGAGGGCGCGCGCGAGATCGTGCGACGTGTGGCTCTCCGCGCGGGCGTCGAGCTCGGTCCCACCGCCTGCTGGCTGCTCGCGAAGCTGAGCGAGGATCCGTCGGCGCCGCTCGAGCGCCTCGCCGGGCGGGCGCATGTGGAGATCTTGACGCTCGAGCAGGCCAGAGATCGGCTGCTCGACAGCGGGCTGATCGCCGCCGGCCCGGACCCGGACCCGGACCCGGGCCCTGGCCGTGGCCCTGGGGCGACCTACGAGCTGACCGCGGACGGCCAGGTCATCCTGGGGCGCCTGAGAACGACCGGCGAGGAACGCCTGACCGACCTGCTCGAGTGCTGGCGACCGGATGAGCATGAAGATCTGGCGCGCTTCATCGCCGGACTCGCGCGCGAGTTCTTCCTCGACGACTCGGCTTTGCGAGGTCGCATCCGGGCGCCTGCTGCCACCACAACTTAAACGGGCGATGGGGGTTAGCGAGACATGGCTCGAAGGCGTAGAGGCATGGCTCGAAGGCGTACGATCGCCGTTGAGTGAGGTGGCGTATAACCAAACGGGGGATTGTGGTGCAAGCAAAGCGGTCGGTAATCATCGGGGCGATCTCCGCGCTGGGAGTCCTCCTCGGGACATCCTCGGCGCTGGCGGCGCCCGTGTCGGTCGGGCACTCGGGCTGGACCTGGGGCGACCCGGCGCCTCAGGGGAGCCGGCTCAACGATGTGGTCTTCGCGGGCGCACGCGGGTTCGCCGTCGGTGACTTCGGCACGGTGCTGCGCTCGGATGACGGCGGCGGCACCTGGATCGGACTTCCGAGCGGAACGTCCAGCAGCCTCTCGCTGGTGCAGGAGGTGGATCCGAACACCGTTGTCGTGGGCGGTGAATGCACCGTGCGCGAGTCGGTGAACGCCGGCGAAAGCTTTCTGCGCCTTCCGGTCAACGAATCCGAAAGCAATTGCGCTACGAAGATCGCTTCGTTCTCCTTCCTGAGTGCGGGCACCGGTTTCGTGGAGCAGGCCAACGGCACGATCCTGCTGACGACCGACGGCGGGCAGACGCTGGAGCCGAAGACACCGGTGCCGCTGAACGGGGGTACGGCGGCGAAGCTCGAGTTCATCTCGCCGAGCATCGGCTTCGCCGTCACCGGCGGTAGCGGTGGCGGGAAGATCTTCCGCACGACCGATGGCGCCAACTCCTGGACCCAGGTCGCCTCCTCACCGGCGCCGCTTGCGGATGTGACGTTCGTGAGCGCGACGACCGCCTACGCGGTAGGCGGGGGGAACACGCTGCTGGCGAGCACCGACGAAGGGAGCACCTGGAAAGCGCTGCCGCTGGCGCTGCCGGCCGGCACGGCTTTGCCGGCGCTTACGCATATCTCCTGCAGCGACGCCATGCACTGCCTGATCGCGACCGCGCCGGCGCCGTCGGGGCAGACCAATACGTTGGTGCGCACGACCGACGGCGGCATGACGGGTTCGCTCGTCTCGCCCTCGGCAGAGAACCTGCTCGCGGTGTCCTTCTCCACGGCCCCCGGTGCGGTGGCGGTGGGTGAAAACGGCGCGACCGTCCTCTCCTCCGACGGCGGCGCGACGTTCCCGACGCTGATCTCCCACAGCTTGGGCGGTGACTTCTCGAGGACGCTCAGGATCGGCCAATCTCCGCTCGATGCCTACGCGCTCGGCGCCGCGGGCCAGATCGCGGCCACGACGAACGGCGGTGAAAACTGGAACCTGTTGCGCGTGCCGAGCACCGGTGAACTGGTCGACGTCGGTTTCCCGACCTCCGAAATCGGCTATGTCGTGAACAGCGGTGGAACGGTCTTCCGTACCTCCACCGCCGGCCTGAGCTGGTCGATCTTGAGCTCCGGCGGCGGCGCGCCCACCGCGCTGCTGGCGCCCAATCCCAATACGGTGCTGCTGATCGGCCCCCGCGGAGTGCGGCGCTCGACAGATGCCGCCGCGAGCTTCAATTCTGTGAACGCGACGATCGTGGCCGGTCGCCGGCATGGGAAGCCGCGCAAGGTGAAACTGTCGAGCTTCAACCTCTCAGGCGGGGCTCAGCTCGCCGGAGGAGCGATCTTCGCCTACGGTGAAGATGTGTTGGAGTCCACTAACGGCGGTAGCCGCTGGACGCTGATCCCGCGTCCGCTGCCGAAGCATCCTGTCGCCGCGATCTCGTTCGTGAGCTCGACGACGGGATATGAGACCTCTGATCGGCGCATGTTCTTCACCAATAACCGCGGCCGCGGCTGGAGGGAAATTCTCTCGGTCGGCGCCCTCAACCTGAACGGTCCGGGAGGGATGTCTTTCAGCAGCCCCTCCGACGGCTACCTGCGGGTTCCGTTCGCGGCCGAAGGCGCCGCCAACGTCTTGCTGAGAACCGCAAACGGCGGCCGCAGCTGGACACCCGAGAGCCTCCCGATCGGGCTCACAAACGTGGTGGCCGCGGGTGCGGTGGATTACGCCACGGGCTTCAGCGGGAGCGCGGGCGCCCTGTTCGAGACGACCGACGGTGGGCTGCACATCACCCCCTCGACGCTGACGCTCTCGGTCGAGGGGCGGCGCAAGCTGAGCGCGGCGAAGCTCAAGAAGGCCGGCAACCGGGTGCGCCTGACCGGCCGTCTGAGTCCGGCGATCGGTGGCGAGACCGTCGTCGTGTCGTCCGTCACGGGCGGTGGCTCCTGGCGCTCCAAGAACGTCACGGTGACCTCCGACGGTACATTCGCGCTGACGGTGTCAGGCGTCAGGGCGACGACTAACTTCGTCGCCCAGTGGCTCGGCGACGGTCCCGAGAGCGGGGCGGGCACGCCGGCGGTCCAGCTCACGATCAGCCGTAGATAGCGAGCGGGATCCTCCTCGCCGCTCCAAACGTCTCCGAGGGCCGCGACCTCGCCACGGTCGAGGCGATCTCGCGGGCATTCACGGACGGAGGGGAGGTCCGGCTGCTGGACGTTCACTCAGACGGCGATCACGATCGCTCCGTCTTGACGCTCGCCGGAGAGCCTGGAGCGCTTGCGGACGCCTTGGTGCGGGGCGCCGCGGAGGTGATCTCACGACGGATCGACGTGGTCTCGGAGCGCGACGGCGGACGCGGAGAGCATCCCCATGTGGGAGCGCTCGACGTGGCGCCGATGATCTACCTCGAGGAGTCCTCCCGGGGCGTGGCCTGTGCCGAGGCGCTGCTGATCGCCGATCGGATCGGTGAGGAGCTGGGGGTGCCTGTCTTCCTCTACGGCGAGCTCGGCGGCGGACGTACCCGGGCGGACCTGCGCCGTGGCGGGATTGAGGGGCTCACGCGGCGCATCGCCGCGGGCGAGCTGCGCCCGGACTTCGGCCCGTCTCGGCCGCATCCGAGCGCGGGAGTGACGCTCGTAGCGGCACGCGCGCCGCTCGTCGCGTTCAACCTCCAGCTTGCCCCCCCGGCAACCGTCGCCGAGGCGCGGGCGGTCGCGGCTTTGATCCGCGAGGGCGGCCAGGAGGGCCTGCCCGGCCTGCGCGCGATCGGCGTGGGACTCGGCGGGGGGGTGGCGCAGGTGTCGATGAACGTCGAGCGTCCCTACGAGGTGTCGCTGGCGAGGGTCGTGGAGGCGGTGCGCCGTCACGCGGAGGTGGCGAGCGGCGAGCTGGTCGGGCTCGCACCGCGGGCGGCGTTGGAGGGTTTTCCCGAGGATCTGCCGCTGCCCGGGTTCGACCCGGCGAGACACCTGATCGAGAACGTGCTCGCCGGGTGAGGCTCGCGGCGAGCGCGTCCCGCGGCCGGGTGAGGCTGACGGCGAGCGCGTCCGAGGCCTTCGTGAACACGATGGCCGGATCAACCATCTAGGCTTGTAGGGAGGATGGCTCAGACAAAGCGAAAGCGCCAGACGAAGCACCGCGGGAACGCCGCCGGGGTGGTCGAGTCGCGGGGTCGCACCGGGCGCAAGCCGACGGCTGCCGAGAAGAGCGGTAAGGGCAACGGTAGGGACGGCGCGCGGAGCAAGGGGCCGCGGCTGCCCAAGGAGGATCGCCCGCCGACGTGGCTGGGCGCGTTCTACCGGTCGATGTTCGCCGCGGTGGGGCTGCTGCTGGTATGCCTGTTCCTGCTCAAACAGCCGACGGAGGCGATCGCCCTGTTCCCGCTCGTGCTGCTGATCTACGTGCCGATCAGCTACTACACGGACCTGTGGATGTTCCGGCGTCGCCAGCGCCGGAAAGCGGCGGGTGGCGGTGGGAAGGCCACGACGCGATGACGAGGATGAGGGTGATGGGCCTCGCGTGCGGGAGGATGCTGCGATGAGCGGGCTGGACGTGAGGATGTTTTCCGTCGGGCCGATCCAGGAGAACGCCTACATCGTGGCGGGCAGTGGAGCGAAGCGAGCGGTGATGGTCGATCCGGGCGCGGAGGCGGGGCGGCTGCTGGAGGCGGCAAGGGCGCAGGGAGTGGAGATCGAGGCGATCCTGATCACGCACTGTCACTTCGACCACGTCGGCGCGGTCGCCGAGGTGGCGCGGGCGACGGGTGCGCCTGTGTACTGCCCGGAGATCGAGCGGGGCGTGCTGGCGGACATCAACAGCTGGGTGCCCCCGGGGTTCGGGCCGTTTGAGAGCTACGAGGCCGATCACACGGTGAAGGGCGGCGAGCGTCTGAGCATCGCGGGCCTTGATATCGAGGTGGTCTTCACGCCCGGGCACAGCCCCGGGCACGTCACCTATGCGATCACCGCGCCTGCGCCTGCGCCTGCGCCCGCGCCCGCACCCGCACTCGCGTCCGCCGGTGATGCGGGCGCGGGCGCAGGCGCAGGCGCAGGCG
>Ga0209483_1002083_pt1 | contig 14423 bp, 17 predicted proteins | sample NGEPerA_FD_184508 | JGI IMG/M metagenome (GOLD analysis project Ga0209483, IMG submission 184508) | Arctic peat soil microbial communities from the Barrow Environmental Observatory site, Barrow, Alaska, USA - NGEE PermafrostL2-A... | ecosystem: Environmental > Terrestrial > Soil > Wetlands >... | reverse complement strand
AAAATGGGAGGAAGGCCAAGGATTTGTCTCCCCCGTCATTCCCAAACGCATTGATCTTTGCGCCAAGTAACGTATCTCCAAATCCCTGAGCCATTATCGCTGCGCCATTGGAGGAACCTCCCCCGGATTGACGTAAACTGTTGAACAGGGCCAAGCCGAGTTCAACGTCCATCCAGTTCGTCACTCCCAACTTTATGATCGGGGTTCCCACGCTGTACGCGCGCGTTGTGACATCCCCGCTTCCGTGAGGGTCGTAGGTATAGTTCAGGAAATCCGACTCAATTTGAAAATGGCCAAAGTCGACTGTTATAGCGCTGTGCGATTTTCCTGGCCTGTCCGTGCTTAAGTCACGGAGTTTGTCCGCCGGAACGGGATTGAACAGTGAAAAATCAGGGTCCGGAGTTGATACGTTTGCAGGCTCCGCTTTGAGAGACGTTCCTCCGGTCAAAAGGAGAAATAAGCTGGACGCAGCAAAAAAATCTCTGCAAACGCGGTGCATACTTGCTCCCAAATCTAAAGAACTCGAAAGCGCCGTGTTGGCCCAATATCATGTCTGCCTGTGAGCAGACGCCTATTCTCGGATGGTATTACATCTTCCAGCGAGTGGAATGTCCACTTTATGCCAGTCTTATTCTCGATTTTTTAGGCTGGAAGAAGTTGGGTCCCAGCGTGTATAAGGAGGTCTAATTCGGTGGACCAGGGCGCCATGCGCAAGTTGACCAAAAACTTTCGGTCCCGAGCGGCTATGTTTGTTGCCGTGGCGTACGCATTTTGCGTCTTGGCGCCCACAACGGCGGTCGCATTTGCCGACAGCCCCACAGCGTTTCATTGCCTTGCCGAAGTGAGTGAAATGGGCATGCCGTCGGGGCATGAGGATGTGGCTCAAGCGCATGCGAACGGTGCCGTCCACCATGACGGTGTGGCGGACAATCGCACTGATGCGGATGGTAAGACCCACAGTTGCTGCGGATTGTTTTGCGTGTCCGCCATTGCACACAATCCGGAACTCACGTTCGGTATGTCTGCTCCAGCGTCGCCGGCATCGCCTGCCGTCGCGAATGAGTTGGCTGGTCGCGCACCGAGCCCCCTCCACAGACCTCCCATCGTCTGACAGCGATCTTTGAGGCTCGCGCGCCCGCGTGATTGCGGCGTGCGGCTTCGATTATTTTGTCGTGGGAGATGTCATGTTTACGCATTCTATGCGTTCCATCCGCATTGCCGGGCCAGAGCCGATAATTTCAAGTGCGTCTGGTGCCACTTGGTGGACGGCCTGCGTTGTGGCGTTGCCCTGCCGATCGTGGCTGAGCTGCAACAACATACGGGTTGCCGCATACCTCGTCGCAGCGCTGTTGAGCAGCTGCACCAGCTTCTCCAGTGATCAGGGTATGGATGCCGTCAGCGACATGACCAAGTCGGCATTGAAAGCCGACGTTTCTGCATTAAGCAGCGACGAGGACTTTGATGCGGCCCATCAAACCGTCGCCGTCTTGCTTAAACGGCCGCTGCGCGCGGATACCGCCGTCCAGATAGCGTTGCTGAACAATCGCGAATTGCAAGCCGCTTACAATGAACTTGGTATCGCTGAAGCCGTGCGCCTCCGGGCCAGTCTTCCTTCCAACCCGCGCTTTAGCGTATCGCGCATTGCTGGGAGCGGCGCATTCGAGTTCGAAGCCCAGATCGTCGCCAGCATTTTGTCTCTGGCGACCCTGCCGGCGCGGGCCGAGGTGGCAAGCGACCGCTTCCGTCAGGCGCAGTTGCGCGCGGTCGAAGCGACCCTCCGGACCGCGTTTGAGGCACGCCGTGCCTATTTTGAGGCCGTCGCCAGTCGTCAGTTGGTTGGGTTCCTCGCGCAGGCACAATCGTCGGCGGAAGCCGCCGTCGAACTGGCCAAACGTTTGGGCGAAAGCGGCACTATGACCAAGCTCGACCTAGCTCGAAATAAGGTCTTCTACGCCGAAACGTCGGCTCGGCTTTCGGCAGCGCAGCAGCGCGCAGCCGGCAGCCGCGAGCGGCTGATCCGGGCACTGGGATTGTCTGGTGCTGAGCTTGCTTTCAAACTTCCTTCCAACCTCCCCGCCTTACCGTCGCGCGCCGTCAGTGGAACATCGATCGAAGTTCAAGCGGTGCGTCGCCGTGTCGATCTCCAAATTGCACGCCTCGATGTCGTGGCGCTTGCAAAGACATATGGCCTCACGAAGACGACTCGCTTTATCAACTTGCTTGAAATGTCGGAAATCGACCGGCGCATGCAGGAACCAGGCGGTCAACCGGCAACGGAACGCGGCGTCGGCGTTGAGTTCGAAGTGCCAATTTTCGATCTTGGCGAAGTGAAAGTGCGCGAAACGGAAGCAACCTACCAGCAAGCCGTCAATCGTCTGATGGCGAAGGCTGTCAGCGTTCGCTCGGAAGCCCGCGAGGCCTATCAGCAATATCGCGCAGCGTTTGATATAGCGCGCCGATATCAGCGCGACGTCCTGCCGTTGCGGAAGACGATTTCCGAAGAAACGCTGCTTCGTTACAACGCGATGCAGATCGACGTGTTTTCGCTCCTTACGGAATCGCGTGAACGAATCGCGTCCACGATTGCCGCCATTGAAGCGCAACGTGACTTCTGGCTGGCGGATACCAACATTACGTCAGCAATACTAGGCGGCCCTGCCATGGCCGACTCGACGCAATCGACCACTGCGGCGACTTCAACGGAGACCGCCAGTCATGACTAAGGAGACCACCATGAGCTTATCGCGGCGGAACTTTATTGGCACGTCAGCGGCAGCGCTGGCGGGCGTTGCGGCTGTGAGTGGGCGCGTGCAGGCCGCCAGTATTCCCGAAGCCATAACAGCAACCTCGCCAGACATGCAGGCGCCACGCGTCCCGCAAAACGGCCAGTCGTACCAGCCAGTGGTAACGCTCAATGGCTGGACCTTGCCGTGGCGCATGAATGGCGAGTGGAAGGAATTCCACCTCGTAGCCGAACCGGTGGTGCGCGAGATGGCACCAGGAATGAAAGCACATCTTTGGGGCTACAACGGACAGTCGCCGGGGCCAACCATCGAATGCGTCGAGGGCGACAAAGTCCGCATCTTTGTCACCAACAAGCTGCCCGAGCACACCACGGTCCACTGGCACGGCTTGATCGTGCCCAATGGAATGGACGGCGTCGGCGGCCTGACCCAGCCGCAGATCAAGCCGGGCCAGACCTTTGTCTATGAGTTCGTCCTGAAGCAAAGCGGGACATTTATGTACCACCCGCACGCGGACGAGATGGTCCAGATGGCAATGGGGATGATGGGTAACTTTGTCGTCCATCCGCGCGATCCAAGCTCGCATCGTGTCGACCGCGATTTCGTCCTCATCATGCAGAGCTACGACATAGACCCCGGCGCCTACATGCCGAAGGTCATGACGATGACCGACTTCAATCTCTGGTCCTGGAATTCGCGGGTCTTCCCCGGCATTGACCCCTTCGTAGTGAGACAAGGCGACCGCGTGCGTATCCGCGTCGGCAATCTCACCATGACCAACCATCCGATCCACAAGCACGGCGAACCCTTCACGTTGACCTGCACCGACGGCGGGTGGGTGCCGGAGAGCGCCAGACGGCCGGAAGTGACCACCGATGTCCCTGTCGGCGCTATGCGCGCCGTCGAGTTCGTCGCCAATGAGCCGGGCGATTGGGCGATCCATTGCCACAAGGCGCACCACACAATGAATGCGATGGGTCATGACGTAAAAAACTTCATTGGTGCGAACCACAAGGATCTCGCCAAAACCATTCGCAAGTTGGTGCCCGATTACACGACGATGGGCGCAAACGGCATGGCCGAAATGGGCGAAATGGAAATGCCGATGCCCGACAACACGCTGCCGATGATGACGGGCTTCGGCCAATTCGGCCCGATGGAAATGGGCGGCATGTTTTCAGTAGTGAAAGTACGCGAGAACCTTGATCGCGACGATTACAAAGACCCCGGCCCCTACAAAAACCCCGAAGGCACGGTCGCCTATCTGTTCAAAGGCGATTCGGGTCCCGCGCCGCGCGCGCCAGACAAAGCTTCATCAGATGCCCCGGCTACCGAATTTGATGTCGTCAAACCGGGCGCTAAATCTTCCACCCACGAGCACTAGGAGCAGAGCATGAATACCAATCGACACTCGCGATGGCTGGGAACTGCGTTGATCGCAGGGCTGTTTTCATTCGGCGCTGCCGGACCGGGCCACGTTTACGCTCATGAGGGCGAACATTTCTCGGCGGGCGAGCCCGGCGATCCCAAGAGGCCGTTCCGCATTGTGCAGGTCACGATGAACGAGGGTAACGGGACCATGAGATTTTTCCCCTCCGCGCTTGAGGTCAAACTTGGCGAGCAGATCAAATTCGTCATCACCAACGGTGGTGCGCTGGCGCATGAGTTCATTCTCGCCAACGAGAAGGACAACCTCAAGCACGCCGAGCTCATGAAGAAATATCCCGACATGGAACATGACGATCCGAACGGTAAGACTGTCCAGCCGAAAGCCAAGAGCGAAATCCTTTGGCGTTTTTCGAAGCCGGGCACGTTCGAATATGCCTGCCTCATCCCGGGCCATCGCGAGGCCGGGATGATCGGCAAGGTCACCGTCAAGTAATCAAGGACATACCGTAAAGGAGAACACGATGAATGTTCGCAGGCTTATCGCATTCGCTGCGCTCGCTTTCTCGATCGTTCCCGCCTCCCTCCCGGTTGTTGCGCAAACCGACGACAGTGTTGCCGGTCAAGTCACCAAAGTGGACGAAGCCGCCGGCAAAATTACTATCAAACATGAGGCATTGAAGAAGTTCGATATGGACGAGGGCATGACGATGGTATTCCGCGCCGGAGACCCTGCCATGCTGAAAGCAGTCAAAGCGGGTGACAAAGTTCGATTTGTGCCGGATCGTGTCAACGGCCAGTTCACGATTATGAAAATCGAGAAAGTGAAATAGTCGCTAGATGCGAGATATCTTCACCATCGTGACAATTGAACGCAGGTCTTTCGGGGGCTGCCTGCGTCTGCAGTTAGCCCATTTCTCACCAACTGCAAAGCAGCAACAAGGGAAGCCGCCCGATGATTGCTCTACCTTATGATTATTTTTTGATTGGCTGGTTCGTGCTCGCGGTCATATCGACTGCTTATGTCGCAGTTGATCAGTTCCGGAATAATCCCGAGCCCAGCGTCATGCGATGGGGCTTCATCCTCATCACGATGTACATGGGCCCATTCGCCCTTCTGCTTTACGTGCTCGCAGATAAGGAGCCACGAAAGGGTGAGCATGAGCAATTTATCTCACCACTGTGGAAGCAGGGCGTCGGCAGTACCATCCACTGCGTTGCGGGCGATGCCAGCGGAATCATTCTCGCTGCGGTGATCACGGCTATGTTGGGATTGCCGATGTGGCTCGACCTCATCGTGGAATATGTTGCTGGTTTTTCGTTCGGTCTGTTTATTTTTCAGTCGCTGTTCATGAAAGAAATGATGGGCGGCACCTATTGGGAGAACGTCAGAAAGTCTTTCCTCCCTGAGTTTATCAGCATGAACGCCATGATGGCGGCGATGGCCCCGGTCATGAGCTTTCTCATGATGGGCCGGGACATGCGCGCCATGGAGCCGACGGAACTCGTTTTCTGGGCCGTCATGTCGATCGGTGTAATGGCGGGATTTATTCTTGCCTATCCATTCAACATCTGGATGGTGAAACACCAACTCAAGCACGGCTTGATGACCGAAAGGCCAAAGGGCAGCAAGTTCGATGTCGCCAAGGCTAAGGGGACTTCGAAGAAACATGCCGAACATGCCAGCCACGGAATGATGAGCGATGCGACCGCGCCGCAGCTCGCGGCAATGTCCGGTGTGACCCTGTTCCTTCTAATCAGCGGCATGGTCGTTCCGGGGTTTTCCGTGAATCTTCGCTTGAGCGCTAAAGACGTCAGTGGATCAATAATGCCCCCAGGCATGATTATGCCTTTCGACACACCCGCCGAAGCGATGCGGGACATGGCGGCGGTACCACCGCGCCAAGTGACATTTCAGGCTGCGGCTGATGCACGAGGCGATCGGCCACTTCAACCGCGACTCGAAGACGGCGTAAAAGTATTCGACCTCGAAGCATCGGTAATCCGATGGAATATTCTCCCCGACGTTTCCGTCGAGGCCTATGCCTACAATCATGAGGTACCAGGACCTCGGCTGCAACTTACCGAGGGCGACCACGTTCGGATTAATTTCCATAACAACCTGCCCGAGACCACGACGGTCCATTGGCATGGATTGATCGTGCCGAACGAGATGGACGGTCCGGCTAAGATCACTCAGCCCCCGATCCAGCCGGGCGGCAATTACAAATATGAATTCGTCGTCGGGCAATCCGGAACATATTTTTATCACAGTCACGATCATCCGGACCGTCAGCAAGCGCTAGGACTCTATGGTGCCCTGCTTATTGCGCCAAAGAATCCATCGGCCGAAGTCAAGGCCGACATGGAGTACACCATCCAGCTACAGGAATGGCTGAAACGCGAAGGACTCACTTTTCCTGCGATGCTGATGGAAGGCGGATTGCCAAATTATTTCACAATCAATGGCAAGGCCTATCCTGAGACAGATACCATCTCGATGAAGGTTGGTCAGACCATCAAACTTCGATTCATCGGGACCAACAATAATTTTGTGCATCCCATGCATGTTCATGGCGGTCCGTTCCAAGTGATTGCGCGCGACGGAGTGCAACTTCCCGAGGCCGCGCGATTCATGGCTGACACCGTCAATATCGGCCCCGGGCAGCGCTATGACGTGATTTGGCAAGCCCGCAAACCGGGCAAGTGGGTCGTTCACTGCCACATCCCCCACCACACGACAAACAACAACGTCGAGCAGAAGGGCGCGGGCGGCCTCACGCTAATTCTAAACGTGGAATAACCTAGTCGCGCAAAAGAAATTGCCGTAATTGGTTGCGGCTCAGATTGGCGGTGCAAATTGAACTCAGCAGAATTTCTCCTCATCGGCGCCGTCCTCGCCGTAGGCGTCCTTCATACGATGGTGCCGGATCACTGGTTGCCGATTGTCCTGATGGCACGGCAACGAAAGTGGTCAACCCGACAAACCGCCCTCGCGGCATTGCAAGCTGGCACCGGCCACGTTGTATCGACGCTGCTGATAGCAATCCTGTTTTGGGGCGCGGGGGCAGCAATCGCCACTCGCTTTAGCGGATGGGTCGAAACCGCGACTAGTCTTGCTCTTGTGGGATTTGGGTTATGGGTCGCCGTCGGAGCGTGGCGCGAAATGGCGCACGAACACGGCCATGAGCACGGACACCACGACCATCATCACGATAGCCATGGTCACAACCACGACACCAAAAGTGGATCGCGGATGGCATTGCTGTTGATTCTCGGGTCGTCGCCGATGATTGAGGGTATCCCAGCGTTCTTTGCCGCCGGTCAGTACGGCCTAGGGCTGCTAATCATCATGGCGCTGGTATTTGCCGCCGCCACGATAGTGACCTACATCGTCCTGTCGGTTTATTCCACGAAGGGACTAGAGCAGATTCGGTTTGGCCGGTTTGAGCGGTACGGCGAAATTGTCAGTGGCATTTTGATTGCGGTAGTCGGCGTCGTGTTCTGGTTCTGGCCAGTCGCTTAGCCATCGGCTTCGCTCTAACGCTGCCAATCCTTTGCTTACGGCCGCTTTGTGACATTAGCGGTAGACCGGTTCAGTGCGAGCACCTTAGATTAGAAACAGATGCACGGCGAAGATACGAGATTTTTATCTTATTATCCCGCTATTGTTTTGCATCATGAACACCTTGGTCGGTTATTTGCTGCACGAATTCGTAATTTTTGGAGTTACGTTTCAGTATTGGATGTTGTTTTTTGCCGCAATTTTTATTGGATCGTTTGTTCTTCTCGTCGCGTTGAACAAGTTAGACAACTAAGCAAGCCTGTGTATTGCTCCCGCAAATTGTCTGGATTCCCCAAAATGCATTGGGAAGTGGATTTAGGATAGGCGGTTTATAACTCGTTCACCAAAATCAGCGCCCAGTACACCACACTTGCAACCAACCAAAGTAGCCAATGGTGTACGACGATTCCAAATATGGTGGTGCTTCTATTTATAATTTTTAAAAATGCGCCCATGGGGCATTATACGTCATCTGCCCGTAAAAATCTCATGGTTTCCCTCCTTCGATTTCGACCAGGCTGGGCTTTTTATGGCAACAACCAAGACCCGCTTCACTTGCGCCAACGCCGCTTAATGTGTTGCCCCGACTGGTGCCGCTTCCACCAGATTCTCTCGCTAGTGCTGGCTATGGACAAATTCTGAAGCGGTTGACGCCTAATCCTTCTCGCCCGATAGTTCGCCTATGGCTACTGTTCGCCCAATTCTGGCTGCGCTGATCGCCATTTCCGTTGCCATAGTCCCAGCAACGGGGGGAGCCGCTGTTTCAACAAATCCCGTTGAAATGTCGATGCCCGACAATGCGGAAATGCCGTGCTGCCCGGGTTTCAACGACCAGGACAGTTCTAAGAGTTCGGTCGCATGCGCGCTTAAGTGCATCAATTTTGTCGGCGCCGTTCTCCCGGCGATGGTCATCCCTCAACCGGGTCTCGTTGACGCGGCTCCACCATCTTTCGTTGTCGGGGTTCTGCGCGAGCACATGAGCAGCCCCCCAACGCATCCACCGCCGGTCTGACGGTTTTCTAAGCTGACAGTGCGACGCGGAACAACGCTCGCGTCGAGCGTGTGCTTATTTCGTCATCACCGGAGATCAATCATGAACGGCTCTCATGCGACCGCCCTCGCGGTTTTGGCTTCACTTGTAGTCGCGACACAAAGCCTTGCTGCGGATGGCAATCCTGCCCATGGCCAAAATGTATTCGGTGCTTGCGCGACCTGCCATTCTCTACTCCCCGACCAAAACATGACAGGCCCAAGTCTCGCGGGTGTCTGGGACCGAAAGGCGGGAAGCTTGGCAACCTTCAGCCGATATTCCGACGCTCTCAAGACCGCGAACATCGTTTGGAACGACAAGACGCTCGACGAGTGGATCAATGATCCGCAGCATGTTGTGCCCGGCAATCAAATGACTTTTGCCGGTATCAAAGATGCTCGGCAGCGTACTGATTTGTTGGCGTTCCTAAGGGAAGCAACACAAAAGGGCGGCTCACAAATGGCCCAAAGCAGCGGATCGAGCATGGGCGGCATGATGGGTGGTGGACAAGTTCCTAATCTCAAGAAACTTGTGCCGGCGGAACGCGTGCAGATTATTACCTACTGCAAAGACACTTATACGGTCACGACCGCCAACGGCCAGACGCGTAAGATTTGGGAACGCAATCTCCGCTTAAAGACAGACGGAAGCAGCGATGGTCCCGAAAAGAACGCACCGGCCCTTATAAAAGCCGGCATGGTGGGCGACCGCGCGGACGTGATCTTTGCCGACCCGAGTGAAATCAGTCAGCTCATCAAAGGAAAGTGCTGAATGATAGAAACCTCCACAATCACCTGTCCGAAATGCGGGCATCGATCGACCGAGCACATGCCGGCTGATGCAAATTTTCTTGCCGAGCATAGTAGCTCACAGTTCTACATAACGCCTCATCAGCGATCGAGCCAAAAAAGAGCCAAAAATTTTACTTCACACAAAAAGCCCAGGAATCTGGCGGTCCCGAGAACCGCAGTTACAACCACCGGTAATGACCGGATAATGTTCCTAACTCCCTATTAAAGCCAATATTATAAGGCTATAATGGCCAACACGTCCGCCGGCAAGCGTCGGGGGGAACCGGCTATGCCCGCTAGCTCAGCCGGGGGTTGTAAAGGGGTTTGCACAATGACACTGACGACGAAAGGCATATCGAAGCTCACCACGCCGGGTCGCTATTTCGACCAGCACGGCCTGTATCTTCAAGTCCAGAACGCGACGAACCGTTCGTGGCTCCTACGTTACGAGATGCTGGGTCGCGAAAGGTGGGCGGGGCTTGGACCACTCCACACGGTATCTTTGAAAGAAGCACGAGCGCGGGCTCGCAATGCGCGGCTGCAACTGCTTGACGGGATTGATCCGATTGAGCAGCGGAAAGCCCAACGCGCGGCGCGAGCACTTGAAGCTGCGAGGTCGCTGACTTTCGAGAAAGCGGCCCAGCAATATTTCGACCAGCACTCCGAGAAATGGCACAACAAAAAACACAGGGCGCAATTCCTTTCGAGTCTTAAGGCTTACGCTCACCCTGTGATCGGGCGTTTGAGTGTCGCCGATATCGATACTGGCCATGTGTTGCGCATAGTGGAACCGATTTGGAAGACCAAGACCGAGACGGCGAGTCGTGTCCGTAACCGGATCGAAGCCGTGCTTGATTGGGCGGCAGTTCGCGGACATCGCACAGGTGACAATCCAGCACGGTGGGCAAAACATTTGGCGCATACTCTGCCTGCCCGTGGCCAGTTTGCAAGGTATCAGCACCACCCCGCTCTCCCTTACGTCGAAATTCCTACGTTCATCACTTCCCTAACCCAGCGCGACGGTGTCGCCGCTAGGGCATTGGAGTTCTTAATCCTTTGCGCTAGCCGCACGGGCGAAGTTATTGGCGCGACTTGGAACGAAATTGACTTGGCGGCAAAGATGTGGACGATTCCGGCTGACCGGATGAAAGCCAAGAAGGAACATCGCGTTCCGTTGAGTGACCGCGCTTTGGAAATTCTACGATCCCTGGCTCGTGAGGAGGGCAATAGTTTTGTCTTTATTGGCCCGCGCAAAAACGGCTTGAGCAATATGGCGATGGCCACAGTGCTTCGGCGAATGAAACGCGACGACGTAACTGTCCACGGCTTCCGTTCTAGTTTCCGTGATTGGGCTGCGGAGCGAACTGGCCATGCAAATATTGTTGCAGAAATGGCGTTGGCTCACACCGTGGGAAATGCGGTCGAAGCCGCCTATCGGCGCGGGGATCTATTTGAGAAGCGCGCTCGGCTGATGGCGGATTGGGCGAAGTTTGTTATTTCGATCCCAGTCAAGGCCAGCTCGAATGTGTTGCCGATTAGAGGAGCGGCGTGATGATGAGCCTAGCCCGCGACGAGCGTGTCGCGGACGTTATCGAAATTATCGGTCGGGACAAAGCCCATGTCGATAAAATCAAGCAAGCGATCCTCCAACTTGACTCAGAGCAACGTCGACATCAATTGCTTGGCCCTCCGGAGGGCTTGTACAGGCCCTTGAACAAAGCCGACAAGACCACGGCCAAAAGTCTCGGCCTCGCCCTTGGCAAGCTTGAGAAGAGGCTTGGAGGTACCGATGAGAAGAGACTTGCAGCTACCGAAGTCGCCAAACTGATCGAACGCGCAACTTATGGTGAGCATGACGAGTTTTTCGAATGGAAAGCCCAGCTAGAACACTGGCGGAAACGCTTCGGCGCCTTCTCGGGTTTGGCGAAAACAGAGAGTGAGCTTTTCGAGAAGCCGAATACATGGCCTTTAGTCAAAGGATGGAAAGATGAGAAATTTGTCCGCAAAAATAAGGCGGTTGCGGCGGCGGCTAACATATTGAATATTCACGGGCTGCCCCTAACCGTGACAAAAAAATCCGACACCCGGAAAGGGTCAGTATTCTGCCGCCTCGCGGCTGTGCTCTATGGGGACAAACGCGCTGACCTCTCATCCCGGTGCCGCAGCTATAACGAAGGAAAAGCGCGAAACAGGGTGCTCAAATAGTCCGACTCCCGCTTTCTCGTATGTGGTTTAGCAAACGTTAGGCGCCGCAAGGGCGCTAATACGGAGCCAAGCCAATGAGCGATAAGCGACCGCGACGAATGGTCCGCGGATGGGAGGGCGTATTTCCATTTCTCCCTTACCGCCGCACTCAATTACGGAAGATGGTCGAGGAAGGTCGGCTGAAGCCGCCGATCAAGATAGGGCCGCGCGCAATTGCGTTTTTCGAAGACGATTTAATTGCGGCACAGGAAGCGTTGGCCCGCGAAAGCGACAAATCCGACTGATCTACGAAATTCGAAAGTCACTTTTCTCCTAACGGTTGCGTCGGGGGGCCGCGAGCTGCGTTCGTATCGCGGGGACGAGCGAAGCACATCAACCTCATAGCCGCCTTCAAATCGGAGTTTGCAATGAAAAGTCAAAAAGCTAAGTCGAAAAAACCCATGCTGAAGAAACGCAATCCCACTAAATGTCAATATCCACCAACAGCGGCCGCTATGCTGGACTACCTTCCCGTGCTTACCGGGCAGCTAGCGATAGACAATGCTTTTAGAGGTGCGGTCTCGGCAAATATTGTCGACCCGTGGGGGGAGAATTTCGACAAACTCTCAACTGCCGACAAGATGAAAGTCATGGCTCATTGTGTCTGTCTCGCATACGGCGGCAAGCCTGGGCGGGCGCCATCGGCAGAATCATTTGATTCTGTCGGGTGATATTGGTGCCGCAACTCAGCGAGGCCGCGATTAACACAGAACGCCAGTCGGCACCGTATCCGACACCGACTGGCGTTCATCCCTACTTCGACAAATTTCAATTCTGGGTTTGCAATCCCTTGGACCAAGGCACTCTCGCTTGGCTGCGAAAGCAATGCGGCCGTGGCGGACTCCATGTTGAAAACAGACCCGCGAGGTTTAATGCACGATTCCGTCAGCGCATCGAGCTTCGCCAGCCTTCAGATCAGGCACTGCGGTGGTTGGCTTGCCGTGACGACGCGCTAATCAATCGCGCCGAGATAACCATTGATCTGACATTCAAATGCTTATCCGAAAGGGACGATGCCTGGGAATTACTGCACCGCCATCTTGTTCGTCCTTGGCATGGTAAGAAACAGGAAATCCGGGCCTTTCGAGGCGGATTACAGACCCGGTCGCTGTGCGACCAAGGCGGCTTAGGGGACTCTCGGTACGATGCTGGTGGCTCAGCGCCGAACAAGATTGTTTTCTATCGGGAGGAGCATTCCCGCGTTACCGGAGAGGCATACTGTCTGCACTTAGAGTGGCGATTGAAAGGTTTGAGGGCCGTGCGCGCAGCACGAATCAACTCAGGAAGCGACCTGCCAGAGTTCAGTCACCGAAGTTTCTGGCAGAATAGGCTCCGACTATATGATGTCGACTTTGCCCGACTGGGGCGGCTAGTAAGAAATCGTACCGGCGGCAGGAAAAGCAGATCCTCAGAAATCAAACGGACGCTATCGTACAGGGTGAATATCGACGCCAGGACGGGCGATATGGTGACAGCCCCATTCCAAACTGTGCAGGAGATGATTGATCACTTGAAAACGATCTGCGATGTTCATCGAGCATTAGTGCCGATCCCCATCGAATCCATGTTGCCGGAATGACCGGAACCCAATCTTCGGTGTTGGCCGCGTCTGCCAACACACCTTATTGTAATACACCAAGACAATTGGCCAACTCGGTGAACGCCACGGCGTATACTCACGATCTTTTTGTCGGCGTGCACATAAGATGAAAATGTCGTGGGTATTTGAGGCTATCGATAGCTCGGCGGCTGCTGAGGCTATCAGGCGCACCAACAAGCGCTTCGATATCTATTTAGTGCTGCGGCCTGATGGCAAAGTATTTTATGTTGATAAGGGGCTAGGCAGGCGCACGTTCAATCACGAATATTTAGCGCCATTTTCTCGCATTGATGGTTGTATATCTGCCAATTTGATGCGCTGTTCAGGCGGTCCACATTAATAGGTTTTGATAGGGTTATTTCTGAATGGCAAAATTCGGTGCTGAAGGGATCGCAGAAGGCATCGGGCTAACAATCGGTTCTATTGTTATTTGGGCCATTGCCTATCAATGCTTATCTATCTCCTTCCTTCACACGTTTGCCATCGTGATATTGGTGCTGGCGTCGATAGCGCCGGTAGTTTTTGCAATCTTTTCGATCTTAATTCTTGTAACTGGTGTTCAGGACTTACTCGAACGCAAAACTCGGCGTTCCGCTTTAACGCTCAATAATCAATTGTCTGCTGAGAACAAAGAAATCGATCCTCTGATTTTTCTTCGGGTTCAGGCAACTTCGAAAATTAAAAGCATTGTCGACAAGCATATCGAAACGCTGGCGCGCCGCCGTCTTATGTTAGTGACGGTTGACCACTATGGGATTGCCGATGGCTCAGCCTGGAACAAAGAAGTTCAACGGTTTGTTGATAAAGTCGTGAGACCGGAGTTGTCAGAACAAGAAGCCGAGATAATCGCGCCACAAATGAATGCGATATTTCAGGATATGATCGAAGATCGCGTTCGCGTTCGGTCTGATGAGATTGAAGCCGATCTTGAATTTTCTGCGAATTTTACGCCGACGCAAAGAGGTGGTCCCGTTTCCTGAGACAGCCGGTTAAGGTGGATTTGACGACGCAGAGGACGATCCACCATGAGGACGCGGAGACGATTTTCAGCTGAGTTCAAGGC
>Ga0209483_1002082_pt1 | contig 14427 bp, 13 predicted proteins | sample NGEPerA_FD_184508 | JGI IMG/M metagenome (GOLD analysis project Ga0209483, IMG submission 184508) | Arctic peat soil microbial communities from the Barrow Environmental Observatory site, Barrow, Alaska, USA - NGEE PermafrostL2-A... | ecosystem: Environmental > Terrestrial > Soil > Wetlands >... | reverse complement strand
GGGTGGTTCGGGTCAGGATTAAGATCGTCTGTGCAGCGGCGCAGTAGAAACAGCTTCAACGCCTCTTCTGCATAGTGTTCCGCCGCGGCGCGGGACGGGAACGGCCCATACGACCAGTCGGCCTCGCGCATGCCTGGCCGGTTGGTGACGGTAATACGTGGAAAAGGATTGCCGCCAAGAAAGCGCACAAACGCCGGCATGCGCAGATGCATGCGCTCCAGGGCATTCGGCCCGTATTGATTTTGCAGCAGATCAAACTGCACCAGCAGCGACTCAAACTCCGACCCAGTTAGCCGCCACACAATGCGACGCACGCGCTCGGCTAATTGCAGTCGCCGCGGATGCTTCTCAGATGGTTGCAGCAGGCGCGCAAGACGCGCCCGCAGGTTGGGAGTGCGGCCAATGTAAGGCTCTGCATGGGCATCGGCTCCGTGAAGAGCAAACACCGCCGAGCTTTGCGGTAGTTGTTTGAGTGCGGTCACTGCATCAACAGGATCGAACGGGATCTCCCGAAACAAATCAGCACCAGCACGCACGGATTCGTCTTTAGGTTCCTGTCCCATGCCACTCATCTCGCTAACAGGCGATTAAACTTGTCAACTTGTCAACTCGTAAACTTGTCAACTCGTCAATTGCTTTTACGCTCCCGCCACCGTCATCCCATCAATTCGCAGCGTTGGCGAAGCAATTGAACTGCGGAAAACAAGATCGTTGCCGATGGCCGTTACGTTTTTGAGCATCTCTCCAAGATTGCCGGCAACCGTCACCTCTTCGACCGCATGTGTCAGTTGACCGTTCTCAATCCACAACCCGGTCGCGCCGCGCGAGTAGTCGCCCGTAACAGTGTTGGTACCGAAGCCCATCAGTCCGGTCACATAGAATCCAGCGGGAATCTGCGCGATGATCTCTTCCGGCGTCAGTGTGCCCGGCTCCAGATAGAGATTCCCGCAGCCTACCCCCGGCGTTCCGGCAAGCCCGCGAGAGGCGTTATGCGTCGACTTCATGCCCAGTTTGCGTGCCGTGTAGGTGTTAAGCAGGTAGGTCTGCAACACGCCGTTTTCAACCACAACGGTTCGACGTGAAGGCAATCCTTCACCGTCAAATGGCGAGGTGCCATAACCGCCCGCGCCGGAGCCAAGCAGCATGGTGTGGTCGTCCACAATGTTGATACTTGCGGCAGCGATTGACTCGCCAAGCTTGCCCGCCAGTAACGAAGCGCTGCGCCAGATCGCATCTCCCGACGCGGCCTCAAAAACTGAGCCCACAAGCGACCGAGCCACTTCCGCTGAAAACACAATCGGAACCCGCTGCGTTGCTACGCGCCTGGCGCCCAGGCGCCGCAGTGTCCTGCGTGCAGCTTCCTTGCCCACGTCTTCAGGCGAATCCAAATGCGCAAAGCTGCGCGCACTCGACCACCATCCATCGCGCTGCATCTGCCCGTTCGCGTCCATCGCCAGCGGCGCAGCGCTCACGCCTGCGTAGCTGGTTCGGTATCCACCCACAAAGCCACGCGAGTTGGCCAGCACCATGCGTCCGGTGGCCGCGTCAAAACTTCCGCCGTCGGAGTTGGTAATGCGCGGATCGGCTTCGAGCGCGGCAGCCTCGGCGCGCCGAGCCCATTCAATGCGCTGTTTGCCGTCGAGAGAATAAACGTCGTCGTAATAAAGATGTAGATCCTCGGCGACCGTGCCGAACTCTTCGCGATCAGGTAAACCAGTGAAGGGATCTTCTTCCGTCACCTTCACCAGCGCCATCGCGCCCTCTACCAACTGACGAATGCCGTCAGCGGTCAGATCGCTCGTCGACGCGGTAGCGGATCGCTTACCACTGAAAACGCGCAGGCCCAGCCCTCGCGAGCCCGATTCCTTCAGCGTTTCTACCTCGCCCATGCGCACATTCACGCTGAACTCATCGCCCTCGCGGACAACGGCTTCGGCGTCGGTGGCGCCCGCCTTTACAGCACGGGCCACAACGTCGGCGGTTAGTGATTCCATGTCAAGGATAGATTCGGAGGATGGATTTACGGCTTGGACCATGGGTCAACAGTAACAAAAGCAGGAGACGAAGTGGGCCTTGCGACTGGCTTAAAAGTTCGTTTGAGAACAACGGCTATCGGGATTGGGCAAGCACGCTTTCCTCATTTGGCTCAATTGGATTCACTGCCATCCGGTGAACGCCGTCGAAGCGATCCCCCAGGGAGCATCCCCGATTTCTTGCCTTATGCTCTCCCCGATTCGGCGTCGCTCCATCTTCAGATCGCCTGAAGAGTCCAATTGCTCCCTTACACTCAGGGCAACGAAGGCGCGGCTCGGCTAATTTAAGAGCATCATCGGCAGAGATTGTGGCCCACGTATATTGCCGTGTTCCGCCAGCCAACGAGAAAAACTGCTTCACGTCCACAATTTGCATCAATAGTTCCTTTCGGCGTTATCGCCCTGTCCCACCCACGGTCATCTTGTCCAGCTTGATGGTTGGCATGCCCACGCCTACCGGCACGCTCTGCCCGTCTTTGCCGCAAGTCCCAATGCCCTCATCAAGCCTCAGATCATTGCCGACCATCGACACATATTTCAGCGCCTCCGGCCCGTTGCCGATCAGCGTGGCATCCCGAACTGGCGCGGTGATCTTGCCGTCCTCGATCAGGTAAGCTTCCGACGCTGAAAAAACAAATTTGCCGTTCGTAATGTCCACCTGCCCGCCGCCAAAGTTCACCGCGTACAGCCCACGCTTTACCGAGCGCAAAATATCTTCGGGCGCATCGTCGCCAGCCAGCATGTATGTGTTGGTCATGCGTGGCATGGGAATCGACTGATAGCTCTCGCGACGGCCTGAGCCCGTATTCGCGCAACCCATCAGCCGCGAGGAAAGCTTGTCCGACAGATACCCCTTCAACACGCCGCCTTCAATCAGCACTGTTTCCTGAGTCGGCGATCCTTCGTCGTCCACATTGAGCGACCCGCGACGTCCGGCAATCGTCCCGTTGTCCACAACTGTCACCTTAGAACTGGCAACTGATTGGCCGATCAATCCTGCAAATGCCGAAGTCTTCTTGCGATTGAAGTCGGCTTCCAGTCCGTGTCCCACGGCTTCGTGCAGCAGGATTCCCGGCCATCCCGGCCCCAGCACTACTTCCATTTCGCCTGCTGGCGCGGCCACAGCGCCCAGCTGCAGAATTGCTCCGCGCGCCGCCTCGCGCGCCAGACCCTCCGGGCTCTTTGAGCCGGTGAACTGTTCCAGTCCCGCACGTCCACCGCCGCCTGCGCTGCCCTTGGTCGTTGTCGCGCCGTCCTTTGCAATCACAAATACATTCAGCCTGCACAGCGGCTGCGTGTCGCTTGCATACGCGCCATCCGAACCTGCAATCAACACGCGCCGCAGTTCTTCTGAGTAGCTCGCCCGTACCTGCATCACGCGATTGTCAAAAGCACGTGCCGCGCGATCGGCGCGCAAAATCAGCTCCAGCCTCGCCGCTAAATCAAGATCGTATCCACCCAACGGAACCGGATAGAGATTCGCATTCGGAGCTTCTGTAAATCCCTGCACTGGCTGTTTGGCCGGGCCTGATGCAATCAGCGCCGCCGTGCGCGCCGCATGCAGCAGGCGCTCCGGGCCCAGATTGTCGGTGTAGGCATAGCCGGTGCGCTCACCAGAAATCACGCGCACGCCGCACCCCGCGCTGGTGCCCTGACTGGCCGATTTTACAATCTGCTCGTCCACCCCAAGCGCCGTCGCCGTGACCGATTCAAAGTAGAGATCGGCGTAGTCGCCGCCTGCTGAAAGAGCCTCGCCCAGGCAACGCTCAAGCAGCCGCTCGGTGATGCCGAACTTTTCAAAAAAATATCGCTTATGGCTTGAAATTGGGGAAGCGGCCGGATTCGTCATCGCAATTTCAGTGTACGCTTTCAATTAATTTGCCCCTAAAGATTGGATGATCAATTGCGCACCCCGGTCGCAGCGCAGTTGAGTCTACTGGGCTTATACGCGATTTCCGAATGGGCCTTAGTGGGCACTCCGCACCGGTCACAATTCGTGCTAAATTTCTGGCATGAAGAAAATTGCTGCCGTGCTTCTCCTCCTGGTGATTGCTGCTCCGGCGTTTGCCGGTGTTAGGCATCACCGCCACCATCATCGTCACCATACTCACCGCGCTGCATAGATAGGCAATCCCGGCTATGAGGCAGCAAGAACGCCTCGCCGGGGCCTTGCATGTTAAGGTTTCACTGTCATGACCGAACTAGATAATCTGCGTTATCCCGTTGGGCGTTTCCTGCCTGTTGAAAATACCGCCAACGCGCGAACCGAATGCATCAGCGCCATTGGCCTGTTGCCCAAGCGATTGTGTGCCGCGGTTGCAGGATTGAACGACTCGCAACTAGATACGCCTTATCGTGAGGGCGGATGGACGGTGCGCCAGGTTGTGCATCATCTGGCAGACAGCCACGCCAACTCCGTCATCCGTTTTAAGCTTGCGCTTACTGAGGATTGGCCAACCATTAAGCCGTACGACGAGAATGCGTGGGCCCAGCTGTCTGACAGCGAATCGCTGCCCATCGATTGCTCGCTCACTTTTATCAGCGCCATGCATGAGCGCTGGGTAGCACTGCTTGAGAGCATGAGCGAAGCCGATTTTGAGCGCGGCTTCGTTCATCCTGAACGGGGTCGCCAGACTCTCGCGACCGCCCTGGCAATCTACGCCTGGCATGGACGCCACCACACCGCGCACATCACTGCTCTGCGCGCACGCAACAACTGGTAGAAGAAGCACGTGGGCCAAGAAAGCGCTGCCTCCGCCGGCCAACTGGCCCAGGCAATCGAAAAATATCTCGCCGATCATCCAGCGGCCGCGCTGCTTGAGGATGGCCGCGTGGTCTTCGACATGCGCAGCGCGCGCTACTCTGTCGGCGAGTCTCACGGCCGCTGCCTGCTGCAATTCTGGAGTGAAGAACGCAACCTGCTGCGCACTGTTGTCGAAGTGCAGCAGCGCGCGCAAAGCCTGCGCCTGATGACGCGCCGCATGGGCGTAACGCGTTTGCAGGCGCTGGAACTGGTGCCCACAAGCGATCGGCGCACACCCACAGCTCGCGACTCCGCGCGGCGCAATTATCAGCGCATGCTTGAGCGCGTGCTATCCCGCTATTTCGTCGACATGAAGGTAGATGGGTTTCGCTCCGCAATGGATTTGGAGCACAGTTTTGGCCCCGCCTACGCCCGCGGCCGATTGCTCAAGGGAACCAGCGCGGCAGCGGTCATTGGCGTCAGCGCGGCGGAGTCATCGGCAATTATAGATGGCGTTCTTACCGTCGGAATTCTGTGGCTCGACTACTGCCGGCAGCATACAAACGCACGGCGGCATTTCGGCGGGCTCAAAGTGATTGTGCCGGCTGGGAACTGGCGCACCGTCGCCGAGCGTATGGCGTGGCTCAACCACGCGGCAGCCGACTTCCAGCTCTATTCGCTCGACGAACGCAGCGAAGAGCTTGAGGTGGTGGACTTTCGCGATACCGGAAACCTCGAATCGCGCCTGGTCCGCGCCTTCTCCCGCGCGGCGGCGATTGAGCGCTGCAAATCCGGCATCGATCGACTTATGCAGTTGTTACCGCACGGCGCGCGTGAGCGCGTCGAAGTGTTGCCGAGGTCGCCGACGCATATTGGGTTATTGCTGTACGGTCTGGAATTTGCACGAGTACATCATGGCGTTGCGGCAAACTCGTTCGCACGCGAGAACGAAATCACCTTCGGCGCGGGCGCCAACGAAACGCCGCTCACTAAAGACAACGAAGATCTCGCTCGCGAACTGTTTCTGCGATTGTTCCAAAGCCGTTACGCAGATGGTGCGCATGTCGATCCGCTGTTCCGTCTGCAGCCGGAGCGCTGGCTTGAGTCGCGCGTTCGCAGCGAGGCCGCCGAGCTTCTGCCCGGCCTTCGCGGCGACTTGATGTATTCGCAGGTGCCTGCGCTCTCGGGCGGAGATCGCGGCATGCTTGACCTGCTCACACGGGATCGCAACGGACGACTGGTTGTCATGGAGCTCAAAGCCGATGAGGACCTTCACTTGCCACTGCAGGCACTGGATTACTGGATCAGGGTGCGGGCGCTCAATGCCGACCGGCGAGCCATTCCGGGTGGCAGCCGCCCGATTTCAGCCTTTGAGCGCGAAGGATACTTTGAAGGAGCCGAGGTTTCTCCGCTCGAACCGCGACTACTTCTGATTGCGCCATCGCTGCGTATACATCCCGCTAATGAAACGGTCTTGCGCTTTCTTTCGCCCAATGTCGAGTGGGACCTGATAGCAGTGGGTGAACATTGGCGCAGGGAATTAAACGTCGTATTCCGCAAATCGAGCCGCGACGAACGCCACAGCTAGCCATGCTCAGCTTGGCACACTGCCAAGACGCAGGATTTTTGAGTGGAAGGGCAAAGATCTACGCTCTAACGTCGCCGGACGCTGGTTCAGCGAGCGTCGGCGGGACTATTTTTCGCGGCCGAAGCCGGTCCGGATGACCGACACCCAGCTGATCGCAACCACCAGCATGCAGCCGACAAGGCCTGTAAAGAATGCCCCTTCGACAAAACGCATCATCCAAACTGCAATTGGAAATCCCATAGCTTCTCGTACAGATGTTAATCCCTGCCGACCGGATTTGGCGACTATATCTTCGTATAGCTAGCTTGCCCGCTGGCCAGTCTCCGGAGACAACTGCGCCGCGGAGTCGCGATCAAGGTACATCGTCGTATTCCCGTGCGTACGGAGGATCGAAGCCGGGGCCGTCGGCGAAATCCCATGCTCCAGGCACACCTTCACGGCCAGGGCTTTGCGGCTGCCCGGAACCAGCGCCATAATCTCCTTTGATTTCAGTATCTGCCGCACTGACATGGAGATGGCCCGCATGGGCACCTGCCCGAGGTCGACAAACCAGCCCTCTTCCACTTGCTGCATCCGGCAAGCGAAATCAAGATTTACAACGAGATAGGGCTGTTCCGTTTCAAAATCCGCCGGCGGATCGTTGAAAGCCAGGTGGCAATTCTCGCCAATCCCCACAAACGCTACGTCGATGGGGGCCGATTTCAGCGCCGAGCCTACTGTCGCAATCACCCTCTCGGGCCCGGACTCAGCTTCAAGTAGATGAAACTTCTTAATACCAGTCTTCGCAATCAGGCGATCGCGCAAAAACCTGCAAAAACTTGCAGGATGATCCACCGGCAGCCCAATGTATTCGTCCAGATGAAACATCTCAACGGCCGCCCAGTCGATATCGCGCCGCGCGGTAAGCTCGCGCAGAAATTCGATTTGCGAAATGCCGGTAGCGGCAATGATCCGAGCCTGTCCTCGCTCCGCCAGCGCCTGCTGGATTACCTCGGCAGCATGATCCGCTGCAGCCTTCGCCATCATGGGTAGATCGTCGAAGATCCTGATCTTCATCGTTGCCACCACCCCGATTGAACGACAATGCCGCGCAAAAAATATAATGGCACGAACTCTGGCCGGATTGGCCTGAATTCGTGCCACTTTGAACCGAATGGGAATCGCCAAACGCACGGGTTGTTCCCGCGGCGCGCCTGATTCTACTGAGAGATCACCATCTCCGACGAGTTGGTCATATTGATTGTGAACGGGCTCATGTACGGCATGTTCCACGCGAAGACGTAAGTCACAACTACCTTCACTGCATTGCCCTGTACGCCGCATGCGGCACTGTAAGTGTCAGTCGCACAGAGGGTGCTCCAGGTCATATTGGGCGGGGCAGCAGCCGCCGTATACCAGTAGGTATGCGTGGTCAGGTTGTTCATATTGATGGCTGGAAAGTTTTCCGCGCGAAGGTGGGCCTGGACATCAGAGTTGCTTGCTCCGCATCCGAAAGCTGTGCCACCTGTGCATTTTGCCCCGCGCACGATCATGTAGCGAGAGCCATCTCGGGCCATTTCTGAAGTGAAATCATAGCTATAGACTGCAAGACACGTTTGCAGCACTCCAAAAAGTAAACCAAACATTGCCGCGGCGGACAATCCGAACTCAACGAGCGTTGCGCCTTCCTCGCCTCGCAGACCCCGTAAACACCGAGCCAGAATTCCGCGGCGCCCCACAATACTTCCGCCACTCTTCTCTCGCTCAGCCATCGCACGCGTCATTGCAACACCTTTTGTACCGCAACTCCATTTATGAGGAACGTCTGCGACAAGAACGGTTCATAGAAGCCGGGATTGAAAGTCGCATGCGTTTGTACGGTTAGCGTTTTTTCAATATGTGCGCCGGAGCACGCCGTTGCATCCGTGCATGTCACGCTCGAGCCAGTATCTGAACAACTGCACACGTAAGAAGAAGTCAACAGCGTTAGATTGTTTGCATCGAACGCATAATCGTTCTTCGCGGCTGTCAACATTCCGTTTGAATCCAGGGCCGTGGCTCCATTCTGGGCGCCGTACTGCACTGCTGCCCTTGCCGCGTTTGACACTTCAATGTAGGCATATGCCGCACGCGCAAACTCGCCCGCCCCGATTAATATTGGGATCAAAATAAACACCGCGACCAGGCCGAGTTCCACGAGCGCCTGTCCCGACTCACTTTCTCTGCGGGTCGATTTCGATCTCCCACTATTCTGTTTCATGTTCATCAGGAGTCTCCTCGGTTATTCAACCAGCGCGACTGCAGTAAGCGGTGAAGTGCTTCCAAATTGCTCGGTGTAACTGTTGATCGTGAGTGAAGCTGTCTTGTCAAAGAGGGTGCCAACAATCAGATCTGTATTCAAAGTCCAGCCGCCACTCTTGTCGCCGCCACTATCTTGCAGATATAACTGAGCGGTCGGCGCATAAATAATTCCAGTGAATGTTCCGAACGCATCCCCCTTCTGGATTTGTATCTGATTCGTATTCGTCGAAGGCTGCATCAAGGCAATTCCAGCCGGTACCGCGGAAGCAGCAGGCGACGTAACAGGCGCGGTAGTTGGTGCGGTAAGGTTCATTGTCGTTCCCGTACCAATGTTGAACGAGCCGCTGTAATTGTCCAAAGTGGTGCCGTTGGTTCCTGATGTAATAGTGCCGCTGAAATTGACACCGTTTTCAAACACCACAACACCCGAAGGCAGTGTTACTCCGGTTATTGAAACGGCACTTGAATTGGTGAAGCAGGTGATATTGCCGGATGTCTTCAGCGTTCCGACGTTCGATGAAGTGACTGAAGACATCGAGTTACTATTCGCGGCGGTACAGTCAGTGGCTGGGTTAGGCCCAGTAAGGGTGGGAAACGGATTAGTGATCGCCGCTGCTCCTTTAACAGGAGCGGGGTTGCTGTCGGAAGTTTGGCCGCTGTCTCCGCCCACCACAGATACGTAGCCTGCGGTCAGAGTGCCTCCAGCTCCGGTAAACGACAGAGCACTCGATGAGTCCGAGTCAACCACGACGCCGCAATTATTTGCAGAGACGTCAAATGAGCCCTGCAGTTGCATCGCGTTCGAGGCATGGGGATCCAGAACAATGATGCATGCGTTGCCCCCTCCCGGCATCCCGGCCACTGCTCTTGTCGATATGGTCATGGTTTTGTGGCCGAACATTCCCATAAAGAAAGTGGGGGCCGGCTGCGTAAGAATGACCTCAACATATGCCGCGGAGTTGTGGTACGCCGACGTAATGTTGGGATTGAAATTAACGGTCGGCGTCACGTTGGACATCTGGTTCCCTGACACTGCAGCCGTGGCTGCAGCCCTCGCGGTGGTCTGTGAGGCATTGAACATGTAGTCGATGGCTGCACTCGTTGCCGCAGCATCCGCACAATTCTGCAGTTTCCTCTTTGCGTTAAACAACAGGCCCACATCGATTGCCAGCGCCAAAAACCCGAATATTACCGTCATGCCAAGCGCGGCCAAAACGATTATCTGTCCGCTTTCGTCTCTTCGGAATCTCATTGCGCCTCCAATGGAATACCTCCGCTGAACGTGTCCCCACGCCAACGTGTCCTGATTGGTTCTCCGCTAGTCGAGAGCCTGAAGACTCGGAAGCCCAGTCTGCCGCATTCGGCACCGGCAGCATACCCCCTGGATCGAGAAAGATGCTGTATTCAGCGCCGCAACCGGTTCAGAGGGGACGTGCAACCGTTCCTCATAACTGTATTATTGAGGCGATTATCGCGTTTGCGCAAAGAAGATTGCAATCCCTAAGTACCCACACCGGCTAACTTTGGTGTTATTACTTATGGGTCATTTACTAATTGGCAAACATGGACCGAAGCCCCTCATCGAAACGAATGCTACCGGAACGGCTCGACTGCGACTCTGCAAGCTGTTGATGGAGCGGAGTTTTTTGAGTACGAGGACTATCCTCGCCAGCGAAGAATTGGTTTGCGGGCAGCCTGCACTTCATCCAGGCGAGAAACACGCGTCGAATGAGGTGCGCTCTTTACCAGGTCGGGGCTCTCTTCCACTTCCTTCGCAATCGACCGCATGGCAGCGATAAACAGGTCCAGTTCCTCAAGGGACTCACTCTCGGTAGGCTCAATCATCAACGCGCCGTGCACAATCAGCGGAAAGCTCACCGTGTATGGGTGGAATCCGTAATCGATGAGCCGCTTGGCAATGTCGCCAGTCTTTACGCCGAGCGCAGCCTGCCGCTTGTCGCTGAAAACCACTTCGTGCATTGACGGCGTCTTGTACGGAAGCTCATACAGGTCTTCGAGCTTGGCGCGGATGTAGTTGGCGTTCAGTACCGCGTCTTCGGTTGTCTGGCGCAGGCCGTCAGGCCCGTTGGCCAGGATGTAAGCCAGCGCGCGGATGAACATACCGGTGTTGCCGTAGAACGCGCGCACGCGGCCCACGGATTTCGGCCGGGCATAATCCCAGCACAACGTCACATGTTCCTTGCGCGGGTCTTCGGCGGAGTTAGGCTCGGCCACCGGTGCGCGAAACAGTGGCGCGGGCTGATCGTCGCCGACAGTCTCCCACGATTCCGGAGCAGGGGAATTCACCTCAATCTCACGGCGCACCAGCACCGGTGTGGGCAAAAATGGCTCAAGAAACGCCTTGCACGCAACCGGACCGGAGCCGGGGCCTCCGCCACCGTGCGGAGTCGAAAAGGTCTTGTGCAGATTCAGGTGCATTACGTCCACGCCAAAATCGCCCGGCCGCACTTTGCCAACCAGCGCATTCATGTTGGCGCCGTCCATGTAGAGCAGCGCGCCCTTGGCGTGCAGAATATCGGCGATCTTGTGAATCTGGTTTTCGAAAACGCCCAGCGTTGAGGGGTTCGTCAGCATCAAGGCCGCGGTCTCGTCGTCAACCTGGCGCTCAAGCGCGTCAAGATCGATGCCGCCGTCCGCATTCGATTTGAGATTCTCAACCGTGTAGCCGCAGATGGCCGCCGTCGCAGGGTTGGTGCCATGCGCGGAGTCGGGAATAATAATTTTGCGGCGAGCGTTTCCATTGGACTCGTGCCATGCGCGCACCAGCAGAATGCCAGTGAACTCGCCGTGAGCGCCCGCCGCCGGTTGCAGCGTGATGGCATCCATCCCGGTAATTTCAATCAAGCAGCGCTGCAGCAGATCGATCACTTCAAGCACGCCCTGGGCGAGCGAGTCCGGCCGGTAAGGATGCGCGTCCGCCAGCCCCTCAATGCGCGCGACAAACTCGTTGACGCGCGGGTTGTACTTCATGGTGCACGAGCCCAGCGGATACATGCCAAGATCGATGGCGTAGTTCCAAGTGGAGAGCCGCGTGAAGTGGCGAATGATTTCAATCTCGCTCAACTCGGGCAGAGCAGCCGGCACCTCGCGCGCAGCGGAGCCAAGCAACGCCTTGGTGTCGATTGCCGGCACATCCAGCGGCGGCAGCTTGTACCCGCGCTTGCCGGGAGAAGACTTCTCAAACACCAAGGACTCATTCTGCGTCTGATGCGGTCGCACCTTGCCCGTCGTCACTCGTGTCGCGCCGTTTATTGAAGGACTCGCGTCGCTCGTCATCTATGCCTCCACCGGTGCGGCAGCCAGCACACGGGCTGCTTTGTCGATGTACTCTCGCGTCATTACTTCTGTCGCGCACCACAGCGTGGCGTGTTCGAGTTCCGGATACCAGCGGCTTAGATCAATGCCGCCAATAATCTTCGAATTCATCAGCCGCTTATTCCAAACCGCCGGAACTTCGTCGGTCTTCAACACGAATTCATGGAATCGCGGCGCCTTGTCGAACAAGAGTTTTGCTCCCGGTGCGGCGCTCAACGTTTTGGCGGCATAACTGGCCTTGGCCATGTTGTGTTCAGCCAGCTCGCGAATTCCTTCCTTGCCGTAAACGGTCAGAAAGATGGTAGCCATCAGCGCTACCAGCGCCTGGTTGGTGCAGATGTTCGATGTCGCTTTCTCGCGCCGGATATGCTGCTCGCGTGTGGCCAGTGTGAGCACAAAACCGCGATATCCATTGCCGTCTACCGTCTGACCCACCAAGCGGCCCGGCATCTGGCGCAGATACTGCTCCTTGGCGGCGATCACTCCGCAGAAAGGCCCGCCATAGCTCAAAGCCACACCGAACGACTGCGCTTCCATCGTCACAATGTCCGCCTCAACCGGCGGCCGAACCGCACCCAGCGAAACAGCCTCGGCAATTGAAACGATCAGCAACGCGCCCTTTGCATGTGCAATCGCAGCAATCGCCGGAATGTCTTCGACAACTCCAAAGAAGTTCGGACTCTGCACCAGCACGGCCGCAGTCTCGCTCGTAATCGCAGCGTCCAGCGCAGTCAGATCAACGCGCCCAGTCTCGCGATCGTAGCCGACAGGGAAGTTCTCAATCCCCTGGTGCTTTGCATACGTCGCCAGCACTTCGCGATATTCAGGATGAACGGTTCTCGCTACCACTGCCTTGTGCCGGCCCGTCACGCGAACCGCCATCATCACAGCCTCAGCCGCGCCGGTCGATCCGTCGTACATGCTGGCATTCGCCACGTCCATGCCGGTCAACTCGGCAATCATGCTTTGGAACTCGAAGATTGCCTGCAACGTGCCCTGCGTGATCTCCGCCTGGTAGGGTGTGTAACTGGTAAGGAACTCGCCGCGCTGCACCAGCGCGTCAATGACTACCGGCCGGTAGTGGCGGTAGGCTCCCGCACCCAGAAAGCTCGCGTATCCCGTCGCGTTCATGTCGCCCGCGGCGCGGAAATAGTCAATAATTTCGCTTTCCGCGTGCTGTCGCGGCACGTTCAGGTCGCCGGTTAGTCGATACTCTTCAGGAATAATCGCAAAAAGATCGTCAATCGACTTGGCGCCGATCTCTGCGAGCATCTTTTTGCGTTCGTCGGGCGATTTGGGAAGATAACGCATGTAGCTGCCAGCTCCTCGCTTCCAGCCTATGGTCAGTTACTGATTCATCCGGCAAAGCAACAACATGGCGATCCACTTGGCCGCGCCACCACAAATTCGATTCGCCGGGCGCAAACTAAGTAATAGATGCTGCCCTTAGCTGTTGGTTTCTTCTGAGATAAACGACTCATAGGCGGCGGCGTCCAGAAGCGAATTAAACTCCGCTGGATTCGACAGTTCTACCTTGATGATCCAGGTGCCATGCGCATTCTCATTGATCTTGTCGGGCGCAGTCTTTAGCTCTTCATTGGTGGCCGTCACGGTGCCTGACACAGGCGAATAGAGATCGCTAACCGCCTTAACGCTCTCCACTGATCCGAAGGTGGCGTTCGCAGTCACCGTATCGCCAACTTTGGGCACGTCGACATACACAATGTCGCCCAGCGAGTTTTGCGCATAATCTGTAATGCCAACGGTGCCTACCGAGCCATTCAGCTCAATCCATTCATGTTCGCGGGTATAGCGGTAATTCGCGGGATAAGGCATGGTAAGTCTGCTCCTTTAAAGGAAACCAGCGAAACACCAGTTTATATGGAGACGGTTCCAGTCCCCCGCTGAGGAAAACAGGGACGGTGAAACAGGCTTCAAGTTTACGAGTTCAATGCTCAAAAAACTCGCCGTGTCCTCCATTGGCCCACGGATCATAGCGCTCGGCGAAATTCGCCCGGGTCTGCACGGACGGGTGGCTGAACTCCCAGAATTCTATGAATGGGCTAGGTCTGGGATCCTCAAGCCATGCCTCGCCCAGGTGGTTAAAGGACGACACGGCGGTCCGCTGCGGATCGGCCACGAGTCCGTGAATAGCTTCCTGCCCATATACGTCCGCTTGGTGTTCAAAGTGGCGGCTGAAGGTATTTGAAACCGGCTCCATGAAAAAGCCGGCAACCGAAACCGCAAACAGAAGAACCACGAACCCGGTACGGCTAGCCAGCGGATTGTCCCCCACCAACCTCCAGCGCGCACCATACCGCTTCGCAAGCCCTGCGGCAAACGCAGCGCACGCCCAATATATGAAGAACAATCCAGCGCACATCCCCGCGATCAGCTTAGGAATGTGCTTGAGCACGTAATGCCCGCTCTCGTGACCAAATACAAAC